>Ga0307406_10002003_pt1 | contig 11117 bp, 7 predicted proteins | sample 322Cmetagenome_3_FD_203706 | JGI IMG/M metagenome (GOLD analysis project Ga0307406, IMG submission 203706) | Maize rhizosphere microbial communities from greenhouse at UC Davis, California, United States - 322HYB-C-2 | ecosystem: Host-associated > Plants > Roots > Rhizosphere > Soil | place... | reverse complement strand
CTGCGTGGCGCCTGGACGACGGCTGGAGATGGCTTGGGTATTCCGTGCAGGCTGCCGGCGCGTGGCTCACGGTGCGGAGCGCGGCGGTCATCGACGCCTTCGACCTGGCGGGCATTCGGCAGCTCCGGCCCGCCGCATCTGAAGATCCGGCCCACCTACGCGAGATCGAGTTCAAGACGACCGGCCCATACGGCTGGGTCCGCCATCCGATCTACTCGGGCTGGTTCCTGGTCGTCTTCGCGGCGCCGACGATGACCATGACGAGGCTGGCGTTCGCGGTGATTAGCGGCGTCTACCTGCTGGCGGCGATTCCGTTCGAGGAGCGATCGCTGAGACGCTCGGCCGGGGCGGCTTACGAACGCTACCTCCGCGACGTTCGCTGGCGGTTGATCCCACGCGTGTACTAACTGCCAACGGCCAACACCCCAACTCCCAATGAGCCCGCTGTCGCGGCAACACGCGCCTTGGGCGTTGGGAGTTGGCGGATTGAAAGTTACTCGACTTCTTCTTCGTCCTGCGGCAGTCCCTCGAGCTCTTCGAGAAAGACGAGCGCGCGGTGCGACGGAATCTCGAACCGCTTCCCGCACGACTTGCACGTCACGTCGTCATCGATGCGGATCAGATGGTCTTTGACTTTGTCGAACATGGCGCGGGCACGCGCATCGGCGCCCGCGGGCACCTGCGCCTTTTTCGTGCGCCGCATCCAGCGGATGGAATAGTCGTTGGTGCGCCGGCAGCGCGGGCACTGAAAACGGGCCGGGCGCTGCTCGGGCTTCTCGGTGAAAAACTGACGTTCGTCCACGTCAGCATCATAGCCGGGGTCCGGGGTCGGGGTCCGGGATCCGGCGGTTGAGTCGAGCGCGGATCCGGATCCCGGATTCCGGGACCCGGATCCCGATGACATCTCAGAATCGCGCTGTCACCCCGAACCTGACGATCCGCGGCGCGAGGATTCGTGACGGACGGCCCCACGTCGTGCCGAGCGTCTCGTTCTGCAGCAGCACGTGGTTGGCGTTGAGCAGGTTGAACACGTCGAGATTCCCTTCGACGCTCGACGTGCCAAAGCGGAATCGCTTGGCGAACCGGATGTCGAGGAACTTGTTGACCGTCTCCGTCCGATCCTCGCCGCGCGGCTGCAGCCAAACGGTTTCCGACCCCTGGTTGAGGCCGGTGACCGTCAGCAGTCGGCGCAGCGGGTCGCCGTCGCGCGCGGTGTACTTGCCCGACAACGAAATGTCGTAGGGCAGCTGGTAACTGCCGGACATCGAGAACGTCCACGGGATATCGGTGAAGATCGCGGAGTCGTCGCGATTCAGGCGGAAGTTGGGATCGTTCAGGTCGGCCACCGTGTTCCCGGCATCGGTGAACGTACCATCGTGCGCGAAGCCCTCGTGGTGCTGCAGCGTCACTCCGGCCAGCAGCTGCCAGCGGTTCGACATGCGCTTGTTCACGCTGAACTGCACGCCGTTGTAGTCGCTCTCCAGCCCGTCGACGTTCATGATGACCCGATCGCGGCTTCTGACGAGGGCCGGATCCAGGTTGTACACCGTCAGTGACTGGGTGGCGCCCGAGGGATCCGTGAAGGTTCGGGGCAGGGGCGTATACGCCGAGCCTGGACGCAGCAGGTCGACAGTGCCCAGGCCGTTGCGATGCTGGCGCCGGTGATAGCTGACGGACACGCCGAAGTCGCGCAGCAGCTGGTGGTCGACGCCGACGTTGAACTCGTCGCTGTAGGGACGCGAGGCGTCGGCATCGACGCGCGGGAACACGGCGTTGAATCCGGTGAAGGAGGAGAGGTTCAATTCACCCGGATCGAACTGCAGGTTGCTATTGGTGTCGTTCCACGGGACGGTGACGTTGATCCGCGCGTTCTGGTTGACGGCCTCGGCGATTTCCGAACCGAACTGGTTGTAGAAGCGGCCGTAGTACGCCTTGACCGCGGTGCGGCCGTTGCCGAACAGGTCGTACGAGATCCCGACGCGCGGAGCGATATTGAAGTTGAAGTCGTAGACGTCGGTCTTCGGGAACGACCGCTCGCCGACGAACGTGCCCGCCGGGCTCGATTGCTCGGGCAGGAACGCCTTGACGCCGTCCATCCGCACGCCGTAGTTGATCGTCGCGCGTCCGATCATCCAGCGGTCCTGCACGAAGGCCGCCCAGGTCTCGAGTCGGTGATCGGACAGCACGGGCGTGTTCGCGATCTGCGCGCGCAGCGGGACGCCGTCGTTCAGCTCGAGGAACAAATCGCCGTTGCGGATGCGGTCGTACTGCATCTTCTCCCACGACAGCTGCGTGCCGACCTTGAAGTCGTGCGTGCCGACGCCGAGCTTGTCGGCGAAGTAGCTCAACACCGCGTTGCCCTGATAGCGGTGATTCGGGTTGAGCGACTGCTCGGTGGCCGCATTGAACTGGGTGTTGCGCACGATGTCGCGAATGGCGATGTCGTCCGGCGTCACTTCCTGCTGGTAGCGGGTCGGGAACACGCCCCACATGCGGCCGAAGCGGGCGTCGACGACCATCGAGTTTCCGAGCACCTGGTTGACCTGCGCCACGTAGTTCTGCGCCGGCTGGTCCTGCAGCACGCTCGCCTTGTCCTCGCTGAAGAGGAACGGCGCGTCGCGGCGATGGAACCGGTACTTCAGATTGCGGTTGAACATGAACGAGAGCCGGGTATCGGTCGCGGCCTGCCAGGTGCCCTTGCCCATGTAGTTCTCGATGCGGTTGTCATCGATGGCCTGCGAGCCGTCGGCGTTGCGCGCACCGATCTGGAACTGATCGAGGCGCCACCGCCGCACCGCGCCGAAAAACCACGCCTTCTCGCGCTTGATCGGGCCACCCAGCGTCGAGCTCCAGTCGTAGGAGATGTCGATCGGGTTGCCCGCCGCTCCGGTTTGCGCGCCGGCGGCGAGCCCGAGCCGCGTGCGGAGCTCGTCGTCGATGTTGTCGCCCTGGAGCGAATCGTTCATGAAATAGAAATTGTGATCGCTCGCGAAGCGGTTGCCGCCCGACTTCGTGATCATGTTCATGTAGACGCCGCTGACATCGCTTTCCGCGGTGCCCGACGCCGTCTGCATGTTGTACTCCTCGTACATCTCGAAGCCGTAGTACTGCATCGTCGCGCCGCCCGACCCGCCGCCCCAGTTCGTCTTGAGGCCGTCGATCGAGAAGGACTTCTGGCTGTCGGCGGAGCCGAAGGCCTCGATGTTGTACTGCTGCATGCCCTCGGTGCCGCCGACGTCGAGACGGCCGGTGACCACGCCGGGCACGAGGCCGGCCATCACCCAGGGATTGCGGCCGGTCGGGATCGCTTCGTACAGCTCCTTGTCGATGTTGGTCTGCGTTGTCGTCGAGCTCACGTCGACGACCGGCGACTCGCCGCTGACCGTCACCGTTTCCTGGAGTGCGCCGACGGCGAGCTCCACGTCGAGCCGCGTGGTCTGCGCGACGCGCACCACGATGTCTTCGCGCTTCAGGGTCGTGAAGCCGGTCAACTCGTACGTCACCACGTACGAGCCGGGCGGGATGGCGGTCAACTGGTACGCGCCGGTCTCGCCGGTCACGGCCGTGCGTGCACCGCCAATGAGCGCGGGGCTCGACGCCGTGACGGTGACGCCGGGCAGCACCGCGCCCTGCGCGTCTTTCACGACGCCCGAGAGCGTGCCGGCCTGTTGAGCGAACGCGGGGGCCGCTGCCAGGCAGGCAAGCAGACAAACGACCATCCGCAGGGACGTATACGCAGATCGCATGGAATTTCCTCCTGGCGCCGTGGCTCAGGCGGCGACTGGAATGGGCAGATTCGGGCTGAGATGCTACAGCCCGAACGGTTCAGCGGCAAGAGAAATGACGTGAAGCGATGTAGACTGGGAAAACGGCGCCCCGGGCCGTGACGCGCGAATGGCCGAACCTACCCCGCCTGCCCTTCCAACAGAACTTCCGGTTCTGCCGCTTCGCCGCACAGTCGGCTTTCCCCTCACGCTGCAGCCGCTCGCGGTGAACCGTCCGGTCTCGATCGAGTCGGTCAACCGCGCGCTCGGCGCCGATCGCCTCATCCTGATGCTGCTGCAGGAATCCGACGCCGACGACCCGAACCCCAACGATCTGCGGCGCGTCGGCACGGTCGGCATCATCCGCCAGATGGCGAAGACCGCCGGCGGCATCAACGTGATCATGGAAGGCGTGGCCCGCGTGCGGGCCGAGGTCGTCTCGCGCACCGGCACGACCATGCGGGCGCAGATCACGCCGCTCCCCGAGAAGTACGAGCGGACCATCGAAGTCGAGGCGCACGTCCGCCGCATCCAGGAGCTCATCGAGAAAGCGCTGTCGCTCGCCACCGGCCTCTCGGAAGAGCTCCGCGCGGTGGTCATGAACATCGAAGACCCGCTGCGGCTGGTCTACGTGCTCGCCACGCTCATCGACATCAACCCCGCGGACAAGCAGGCGCTGCTCGAGGAAAACGATCTCGTCAGGAAGCTGCAGACGATCGCCGGCGCGCTCACCCGCGAAGTCTCCCTGCTCGAGCTCAAAGGCAAGATCGAGTCGCAGGCGCAGCAGGAGATGTCCGACGCGCAGCGCCAGTACTACCTGCGCCAGCAGCTGAAAGCGATCCAGCAGGAGCTCGGCGAAGGCGAAGGCAACGAGATGGCGGAGCTTCGCAAGCGCATCGACGAGGCGAAGCTGCCGGAGCACGTGGCGACGGTTGCCAACAGGGAGATCGATCGGCTCGGGCGCATGGGGGCGCAGTCGCCCGAGTACCAGATGATCCGCACCTACATCGACTGGCTCCTCGACGTGCCCTGGTCGGTGACTACGCCGGACCGTCTCGACCCGGTCGAGGCGCGGAAGGTCCTCGACGAGGACCATTACGATCTCGACAAGGTCAAGGAGCGGATCGTCGAGTACCTCGCCGTTCGCAAGCTCAAAGGCGACATGAAGGGGCCCATTCTCTGCTTCGTCGGCCCGCCCGGCGTCGGCAAGACGTCCCTCGGCCAGTCGATCGCGCGCGCGATGAACCGCAAGTTCGTCCGCCTCTCGCTCGGCGGCGTGCGCGACGAAGCGGAGATCCGCGGTCATCGCCGCACCTACATCGGCTCGATTCCCGGCCGCATCGTGCAGGCATTGAAGCAGGCCGGATCGATGAACCCGGTGTTCATGCTCGACGAGATCGACAAGATCGCCGCCGGCTACCAGGGCGATCCCGCGGCGGCATTGCTCGAAGTGCTCGACCCGGCGCAGAACCACTCCTTCCGCGACCACTATCTCGAAGTGCTGGTCGACCTGTCCCGGGTCCTCTTCATCGCCACCTCGAACCAGCTCGGGACGGTTCATCCGGCGCTGCTCGATCGCATGGAGATCATCCCGCTCGCGGGCTACACCGAGGAGGAGAAGCTCCACATCGCGCGCAGATATCTCCTGCCGCGGCAGATGGCCGAGCACGGGCTGCCCGAGGGATCGCTCGAGATCACCGACGCGGCACTGCGCGCCGTCGTCGCCGAGCACACACGCGAGGCCGGCGTCCGCAACCTCGAGCGGCAGCTCGGTGCGATCGCCCGGAAGGTGGCTGCCCGGATTGCGACGCAGCCCGCAACCGGCGGCGGCGAACAGGCGTCGAAGACTGTCGTGGACCGCGACCAGGTGGACGAATACCTGGGCCCGGCCCGCTTCAAGAAAGAGGTGGCGTTCCGGACTTCCCGACCCGGTGTCGCGACCGGAGTGGCATGGACGGAAACGGGCGGCGACGTACTTTTCATCGAAGCCACCTTGCTGCCAGGCGGAAATCAGAACATTATTCTCACGGGCCAGCTCGGCAACGTCATGCAGGAGTCGGCGCGGGCGGCGCTGAGCCACCTGCGTGCCAACGCACGCAACCTCGGACTCTCGGAGGATTTCCTGGCGAAACACGACCTGCACGTGCACGTCCCGGCCGGCGCGATCCCGAAGGACGGCCCTTCGGCAGGGGTCACGATGGCGACGGCGATCCTGTCGGCGGCGCGCAACGAGGCGGTGCGGCAGGACGTGGCGATGACCGGTGAGATCACCCTCAGCGGCCTGGTGCTGCCCGTCGGCGGCATTCGCGAAAAGGCCCTCGCCGCGCGCCGGCTGGGGATCAAGACGTTCATCCTGCCGGCGCTGAACGAGCCCGACCTGATCGAACTGCCGGAGGAACTGCGCCGTGAGATGCGATTCGTGCCCGTCGAGAGCCTCGAAGAGGTGTTGACCGTCGCGATGCCCCACGCCGCCGCCGAACGCGAGACCGTGAAGCCATGAACGCGCGCCGAGATCCGACTGAGTTCGATCGCTGGCCCTGATCCTGATCCCTGATTGCTGATCCCTGACGTGATCTTCCTTTGCTGATCGCAGAGCCCTGACTTGTCAAACGCCATCGTTTTCTACGTGTCCGGTCACGGGTATGGCCATGCCTCCCGGTCGATCGAAGTCATCAACGCGGTGCTGGCGCGCCGCCCTGAGACGCGAATCGGGGTGCGCACGGCCGCGCCGCGATGGCTCTTCGACCTGACGGTGAAGGGGCGCGTTACCTTCAGCCATCTCGAAACGGACACCGGCGTCGTGCAGGTGGACAGCCTCACCATTGACGAAGCCGACAGCATCCGCCGCGCGGCGGCGTTCCACAGCGACCTGGTGACGCGTGCGGCCACCGAGACCCGCGTGCTGCGCGAGATCAACGCCGGCCTGGTGGTCGGCGACATTCCGCCGCTGGCGTTCGCCGTGGGCCACGCGGCGGGCGTGCCGTCGATCGCGATTGGCAACTTTACCTGGGACTGGATCTACGGCGACTACCCGCGCGTGCGGCTGGCGCCGTCGCTGCTGCCGGCCATCCGCGGCGCGTATGCGAAGGCGAGCATGGCCCTGCGCCTGCCGATGAGCGGCGGCTTCGAGAGCTTCTCGAACGTCAAGGACATCCCGTTCATCGCGCGGCACGCGTCGAAGTCGCGCGACGAAGTCGTCAAGGCGCTGAAGCTGCCCGGCGACAAGCCGATCATCCTCGTCTCCTTCGGCGGCTACGGCCTGTCGTCGCTCGACACCGAGCCGCTGTCGAAGTTCAAGAAATACACGGTGGTGACCACGACCACGATGCCGCTCGGGCGGGGGCGGAAGGACGCATCGGAGCGGAAAGGGTCGTTCGTGAGCCTGCCGGAGGAAGCGGTCTACGACGCCGGCGTCCGCTACGAGGATCTCGTCGCCGCGGCGGAAGCGGTGGTCACCAAGCCAGGCTACGGGATCGTGTCGGAGGCAATTGCCAACGACACGGCGGTCCTCTACACGTCGCGCGGCCACTTCCCCGAGTACGACATCATCGTCAAGGAGATGCCGCAGTACCTGCGCACGGCGTTCATCGACCAGAACGATCTCTTCGCGGGCAAGTGGGAGACGGCGCTCGACAAGCTGCTCGCGCAGTCCAAGCCGAAGAAGAAGGCGGAAACCAACGGCGCCGATGCGGCCGCCGAGGTGCTGCTCAAGGCGCTGGACAAGCCGCCGCGGAAGCCGCGCGGACGCGCGAAAGCGAAAGTATAGGTTCGCGTGGTTCGCGGGTTCGCAGGGTTCGCAGGGTTCCGGTTCGTGGGGCGGCTTTAGCCGGTCCGGACAGCCTGGCGTTCAGCGCTGCGGCGCCAACGGCGTCGGCGGCTGAGAAAATGATGCGGCCGCGGCGGATGGTGTAGCGGACGCGCGCGAATGCGCCGACGCCGAAGATTGGATCGGCGCCAAGCACCACCAGGTCGCCGGTCATTCCCGGCGCCACCCGCCCACGCGCGGACTCCTCCTTGAATCGGCGAGCCGGCGTCGTCGTCAAGGAGGCGAGCACCTCGCGCCAGCCGAGACCGGCCGCCGCCATCAACTCATATTCCTCGGCGTGATCGAAATCCGGGACGTACCCGACGTCGGTGCCGAACAGGATGTCGCCGCCGATCCGCGAATAGTCGCGAACCTGGTCGAGCGCTTCAGGCAATCCTCTGAACAGCCGCAGGGTGGGTACGAGCGCCATTCCGGCATCCTTCAATGCCGTCAGGTGATCGCGACGAAACCCGCGCGTGTCGTCGATCGGATGGGCGAGCACGTCCACACCGGCCGTGACGGCGATCTCGAGGCCGGCCACGCTCGACGGGTGCGCAAACACCACGCGCCCCCGCGCGTGCGCCGCCGACACCGCCGCACGTGCCACGTCGGCGGGCATCGGCTTGACGGTGCCCCGTTTCACCCACGAACCGGTGAACAGCTTGACGATGTCGGCGCCTGCGGTGAGCTGACGCTCGACGATCGCGACGGCGTCATCCGGTGTACGAGGCTGCGGAGCAAGCGCGACCACTTCCGCCGGCAGCGTCTCGCGCACGTAAAACGGTACGCCGTCGGGCGGAAACACTCCGAACCCGGCAGTCAAGATTCGCGGCCCCGCCACCTCGCCCGATTCGATGCGCCTGCGAAGCGCAACGGTGTTGGAGAGTTCCGATGCCGTGTCCACCACGGTCGTGAACCCGAAGCGGGTGAGCATGGCGGTCAGATTGGCGGCGAGCTGATCCGCGGGCTGTGACGCGGCGTCATTCCAGCGCGGCTCGGTGAAGTGGACGTGGCTGTTCTGGAACCCGGCAACGATCACGAGGCCGCTGCAATCGAGTGTCGGCGTTCCCTCCGGTACGCGGCGTTCTCCGCCGGGTTCGACGAAAGCTATACGGCCGTCGTCGATCATCACCACGGCGTGGTCGACCGGTGCGGCGTCGGGCGACGCGTACACCCGGCCGCCGACGAGGGCCAGGCGCCGCGCCGGCGTCTGCGCCGTCGTGACGGTGCCGAGGCATGCGAGGCCGAGGACGACTGAATTGAGTAGAATCCTCCTCATGATGAAGCGCCGCTCCTTCCTGAAAATCGCACCGGTCGCCGCGGGCGCCGCAGCCCTGCCCCAGTTTACGTCCGCCGAACAGGCCGAGGGCTCGCTGCCGCCGTCGATTGCGGCGCTGAAGCCGATGAAGGAGGGGGTGCAGCCGATCTCGGCGGATGAGCGGCGCGGCCGCATCGAGAAGGCGCGGCAGCTCATGGCGGCGGAAAAGATCGACGCGCTGATGCTGACCGGCGGCACGTCGCTCGTCTACTTCAGCGGCATCCAGTGGGGCCTCAGCGAGCGGCTCTTCGCGATGATTCTGCCGGTGAAGGGCGATGCCTTCTACGTCAGCCCGGCATTCGAAGAAGATCGGGCGCGCGAGCAGATCGCCAAGGGGCCGCTCGGCGGCAGCGCCGACGTGCGGACGTGGGAGGAGCACGAGAGCCCGTACGAGCGCATCGCGCAGGGGCTCCGCGATCGCGGCATCGCGTCAGGCCGTCTGGGCATCGAGGAGACGGTCCGCTTCGTCTTCAGCGACGGCGTCGCCAAGGCCGCGCCGACGCTCCACATCACGAGCGGCACCCCGATCAGCGCCGGCTGCCGCATGACCAAGGACAGCCACGAGCAGGCGCTGATGCGCCACGCATCGGCGGTGACGCTCAAGGCCTACGAGGCGGCGTACCGCGCGCTCAAGGAAGGGATGACGCAGAACGACTTTCAGGGCCTCGTCCAGCTCGCCCATCGTCGTCTCGGCTACAACGGATCGGCGGGCGTGCAGGTCGGGGAGTACTCGGCGCTTCCGCACGGATCGATCACGCCGCAGGTGGTCCGCGAAGGGACGATCCTGCTCATCGACGGCGGCTGCAGCGTGGAAGGCTACACGTCGGACTTGAGCCGCACGTTCGTGCTCGGCAAGGCGACCGACAAGATGAAAAAGGTGTTCGAGATCGAGCACCGCGCGCAGACCGCAGCGGTCAAGACCGCGCGGCCGGGCCTGCCGTGCGAAGCCGTGGATGCCGCCGCGCGGAAGGTGATCGAGGACGCCGGCTATGGTCCGGGCTACAAGTTCTTCACCCACCGCGTCGGCCACGGCATGGGCATGGACGGCCACGAGTGGCCGTATCTGGTGAAGGGCAACACGCTGCCGCTCGCGCCCGGCATGGTCTTCAGCGACGAGCCCGGCATCTATATCCGCGGCGAGTTCGGCGTGCGCCTCGAGGACGACATGGTGATCACCGAGAACGGCGCCGAGCTGTTCACGCCGCAGAGCCCGTCGCTCGAGGATCCGTTCGGGAAAGCGTCCTAGGCCTCAACGCCCCGAAAACCTGGGCGCGCGCTTCGCCAGGAAGGCGGCCACACCTTCCTTGAAGTCGGCGCTCAGGTAGCACTCGGCAATCAGGTCGTCGAACTGCTCCGCCGGCACCCGCCGTGCCGCTTGAATCCGCCGCACCGCTTCCTTCGTGGCCGTGACCGTCAGCGGCGCGTTGGCAGCGATCGTCGCGGCCAGTTCGGCCACTGCGCCGTCCAGATCCGCTGCGTCCGCGATGCGCGTGACCAGGCCCAGCGACGCCGCCTCCGACGCCTCAAGCAGCCGCGCCGAGAACAGCAGGTCTTTAGTGCGCGCCGGGCCGATCAGATCGATCAGCCGGGCGTAGTTCGCCCCCGAGAGGCAGTTGCCGAGCGTGCGCGCAATGGGCACGCCGAAGCGGGCGTCAGGCGAGCAGACGCGAAGATCGCAGGCCAGCGCAAGGGCGCAGCCGCCGCCGGTCGCGGCGCCACGCACCTGCGCGATCGTCGCGGCGCGAACGCGTTCGAGCCGGTCGATCACGGCGTCCAGCCGCCGCTCGTAGGCGATCGCATCCTGGCGCGTCGTGAAGCTCGCGAACTGCGCGATGTCGGTGCCCGCGGCGAACGCGTTTCCGGCTCCTTTCAACACGAACACGCGCACGTCGCCGGCGCCGTCGACGCGCTCGCACGCATTCACGAGCCCGTCGTACATCTCCCAGGTGAGCGCGTTGCGCGCCTCGGGCCGGTTGAAGGTCAGGGACGCGATCGCCCCGTCGGTCTCGAAAAGGATGTGAGGAGCTGTCACCGGGTGTTCCTCAGGTGTCGCGCGGCGCAATGGCGGCCGCACCGCGCAGCGCCGCGATCTCGGCGTCGCGGAAGCCATGCTCGCGCAGCACCGCCGACGTGTGCTCGCCGAGGCCGGGGGCGGGACGCGGCGGCGCCGTCGGCGTGGCCGAGAGCTTGAGCGGCGAGCCGAGCGTGCGGATGCGGCCGAGCGCGGGAT
>Ga0307406_10002002_pt1 | contig 11118 bp, 9 predicted proteins | sample 322Cmetagenome_3_FD_203706 | JGI IMG/M metagenome (GOLD analysis project Ga0307406, IMG submission 203706) | Maize rhizosphere microbial communities from greenhouse at UC Davis, California, United States - 322HYB-C-2 | ecosystem: Host-associated > Plants > Roots > Rhizosphere > Soil | place... | reverse complement strand
GAATCCTGCATCGAGCCCACCGGGCACGCCGAACGGCAACTTCGGTTGCTGGTGCAGCGAATCTTCCGTGTGGTCGATCCTCTGGGACGTCTACGACGCGGGGCCCGACTCGAACGACGGCGTGGTGTTCGGGTTTGCTCCGATCTGGAGGGTCCTGGTCGGCCCGCAGCGGACCACGCCGGCGTTCACGACCATTTTCAGCTTCATCACCGCGCTCAAGGAGCAGTTGCCCGCCCACGCCGCCGCCATCAACACGCTGGTCCAGGCGCAGAACATCAACAGCGCCACGATCGATGCGTTTGGTTCGACGGAGTCGAACGTGCCGACGCCGTTCACCAGCGCCGACGTCCTGCCCCTCTATGCAACGGCCACCATCGGCGGACCCGCGACCGTCCTTCACACGGTGAACAGCGGCGGTCCGACGATCGTCGATACCTCGGGCAACAAGCTGTCGAATCACCGCTACATTCGTTTCACGGGGAATGGCAACCCGGTCACGATCACCGCGACCTCGACCAGGCCGACGCCCGAACGAGACGTCGATTTCATCGTCTACCGCACGACCTCCACGACCACGCCCACCTTCACCATCGCGACCACGGGACTGAGTCCGCCCGCGGCGAACCAGACGGCGACGTTCACCACGGCGAACAACGCGCAGTACCTCATCGATGTCTACGACTGCGCCAACGGTTGTGAGCCCGCGGAAGGAACTTCGGGCGACTTCGACCTCACCGTGACCATCAACTGAGGCGCGCCATGAACACCCGCTTCGACAAAGCAATCCGCACCGCGGCCGCGACGCTACTGTTGATGACCCTGGCCGCCTGCGACAAGCCGCCACCTGCCGAGGTGCCCGCGCCCAGCCCGGCTCCGGCCGATTCGGCGCCCGACAGCACGCCGGTCCCCGCTCCCACGGGGGAAACACCTCCGACCGAGACTCCGGCGGCGCCCGCGCAGCCCGAGACCACACCGCCGCCGCCGGAAGAGCCTTCGGCCGTGCCGAAACCCACGGCCGCCCTGGTGGGACCGGACCTCGATGCCATGCAGGTCGCCCGCCCCAGCGGCAAGCTGGGCGTGGCCGTCGACCTGCGCTACCAGTTCGATACGGAGCCGCTGCCGGGACAGCCGGTCACGTTGAACCTGGCGGCCGTACCGCGCGTCGCCGGCAGCAATCTCAAGGTCAGCGTCAAGCCCAGCGAGGGGGTGCAGTTCGGCAGCGCCGGCCCTCTTCGGGTGCAGAAAGCGACGCCGGCGGGCGTGTACCGCCAGCAACTGTCGGTCACGCGCATGGCCGCGGCGCCGAAGAACCTGCGCGTGCTGGTGACCATGGACATGGGTGAAAGCATCGCCTTCGGCTACTACGCGATCCCCTTCACGACGGGACAGACTGCTCAGAAATTGGATTCAGTCAAACAACGCTGATCCGGCCCCCGGCTGGGCGCGTAGACTACGCGCCGTGATCCCACCGCGTTCAATCTGGCCGCGCCTCGGTGTTCTGTTGGTGCTGGCCGCCGCGATCCCCGGCGCCCATGCCGCCTGCGTAGGTCAGCAGACCGGCGATCTCGCGACCCTGGACGAACTGGCCTTCCGCGATCCGGCGGCGGCATTGCCGCAACTGGCGGCCGCCATCGCCACCGGCGCCGACATGCCGCCGACGCGCCGCGCGGCCCTGCACGCCATCGCCGCCGATGCCTCGCGCCAGATGGGGTTCAGCCGCCAGACCATTACGCATGCGGACGCCGGTCTCGCGCTGCTGGCCGCCGGCGACATGTCGGACCTGGCGGTGCGCATGCGCACGGTGCGCGCGCTGGTATCCACCAACGTGGGCGGCATCGACGCGGCCACGGTGGAGCTGACGCGCGTCATCGATGCCATCGGCAACGACCGGCCGCTCGCCATGGGCTGCCTGCTGCGCGATCGCGGCTGGCTCAACTTCCGTGATGGCAACCCCGACCAGGCGCTCGACGACCTGCTGCGCTCCTACGCGCTGCTGCGGCGCGTGGCCAGCCGCGAGGAAGCCATGGTGGCCGCGGGCCGTCTTTCTATGGCGCAGTTTTCCGTGCGCGACTATCCGCAGGCGCTGCAGCTGGTCGACGAGACCGTCGCGTTTTTCCGCGAGCAGAAGGCGCCGGTGCGCCTGGCCACGGCGCTCGACCGCCGCGCGGCCATCCTCAAGGCCGCCGGCCGCCTCGACGAGGCGCTGCTGGCCGCCGAGGAAGCGCTGAAGATCCACGACGGCATCGGCGACCGTGTCGGTACCGGTCTCTCGCAGATGCGCATGTGCGGTGTGCTCATCGAGCGCAATGCGCTCAAGGAAGCCGGCGAGTGGTGCGATCGCGCCGAGCTCACGCTGAGCCAGACCAGCGGCATGGACGACAACGACTACCGCACGCTGGCGGCGCTGCGCGGCCGCCTGTACCTCGCGCTCGGCCGCTCGAAGGAAGCGGTGCTGCAATTCGACCGCGCCATCGCGCCCGGCGGTGCGCAACCGGCCGACGACATCGCCGAGCTCTACGAGCTGCGTTCGCGCGCGCACGCCGCGGTGGGCGACTACCCGGCCGCGTTCAACGACCAGGGCGAATACCTGCGGCGCGTGCGTGAGCAGGGCACGCTCGACCGCATCCGCGAGGTGGCGCAGCTGCGCGTGCAGTTCGAGAACGACCAGGAAAAGCAGAAGATCGTGCTGCTGGAGAAGGACAAGAAACTCGCCGAGGAGCGCGCCAACAGCCAGATGCGCACCACGCAGCTCGTGGCCATCGCGGGACTGACGGCGCTGGTGACCGCGTTCTTCCTCGGCTATGCCTTGCTGTCGAACCGGCGTCATCGCGCCGAGCTGATCCGCCTGGCGGAGCGCGACGAGCTCACCGGGCTGCTGAATCGCCGCGCCATCGTGCGCAAGGCGGTCGAGCACCTGTCACGCGCGCGCGAGTCGAAGGGCTCGCTGATCATCGGCCTCATCGATCTCGACCACTTCAAGTCCGTCAACGATCGCTTCGGTCACGCCGTCGGCGACCAGCTGCTGCAGCGGCTGGCCATCTCGTTGCGCACGGCGCTGCACACGCGCGAGGTGTTCGGCCGATACGGTGGCGAGGAATTCCTGGTGCTGTTCCCCGATTCGACCATGGACCAGGCGCGCGAAGGCGCCGAGCGGCTGCGCACCGCGCTGCGCGACTCGCCGCTGAACATCGACGGCCAGGAAGTCACCGTGTCGCTGAGCATGGGCCTCGCGGGCTATGAGGCCGGCGACGTGTTGTACGACCAGGTGGCCCGCCGCGCCGACATCGCGCTGTACGTGGCCAAGACCCAGGGCCGCGACCGCGTCGAGATCTACAACCCACTGCGCCACGGCAACGTCACCGCCAGCGCCTCGCAGCGCCGGTAGCCCTACTTCCAGCTCAGCTGGAATTTCTGCCCGACCCGCAACGACGCGCCCACGCCGCGCGTGATGATGGCGTTCTGGCCGAAACACACGCCGCCGAGCGCGCGATCGAAGCGGTATTTCCTGAGCGTCGCCAGCGGTTCGACGCCGTCCAGCGCGCCGCTCTGCTGGTCGGTGGTGGTGATCGAACAGCGCGTGCACGGCTTGACGATGCGCAGCGTGACGTCATCGGTGGACAGCTCGTGGATGCGGTCTTCGTCGTACGCGCCGACCTCGTCGATGACCAGGTTCGGCCGGAAGCGCACCATGGGCAACTCCTTCGGCAAACGCGAGTTGAGCTCGGCCAGCGAGGCGCGCGAAATGATCAACACCGGGTAGCCATCGGAGAATTGCGTGATCGCGCGTTGGCCCTGGGTCCACTCCGGGCTGCAGACGCGCTCCTGGCGGGTATCGAAGCGCACCAGCCGCAAAGGCGTGCCCAGGTACTGCGTGCACCAGGCCGCGGCCTCCTCGCCGCAGTCGATGCCACCGCCGGAGAACTTCCACACGACGATGTTCATGGAAGTGCCGGGTGACTCGCGCGGCACCGACAACGCCGGCATGCCCGCTGCGTTCAGCTCCAGTCCGTCCGCCGTCACGGCCGTGCCGATCAGCGCCAGGCGCGGCAGCTCGCGTTGCGTGACGAAGCGGCCGTTGGGCCGCACCAGCATCCAGTGCCGGTCGTCGGCGAGCCCGGTGTCGGAAACGCGTGCGCTTTGCAGCGGGATGCCGCGGCAGGATTTGACCGGGTAGATGTTGAGGGCGGTGAGCGCGGCTTGCACGGAGGTTCAGGGCCTCACGGTCAGTGCGCGCTCGGCGCGCTCGAGATCCGCGGCGGTGTTCACGTCGGCCAGCGGCCGCTCCACGGCCAGCGCCACGCGGATCTCCATGCCGTTTTCCAGCGCACGCAGCTGCTCGAGCTTTTCGATCTGCTCCAGGCGGCCCGGCGGCAGCAGCGCGAGGCGTCGCAACGCGCCCACGCGATACGCATAGATGCCGATGTGCCGCAGGCTGGCCGGCGTCACCGTGTTCACCGCGTCGCGATTCCAGGGAATCGGCGCGCGCGAGAAATACAGCGCGCGTCCACCGGCATCACACGCCACCTTCACGGTATTCGGATCGTTGAACTCGCTGATCTGCTCGAGCTTCGCCGCCAGCGTGGCGATGTGCGCGGCGCGATACCCGGCCAGCAGCTGCGCCACCTGGTCGATGATCACGGGCGGGATCAGCGGCTCGTCGCCCTGGACGTTGACGACGATGTCATCGTCCGGCCAACCACGCCCGGTCACCACCTCGGCGATGCGGTCGGTGCCCGAGACGTGCGTCCGCGCAGTCATGGCCACTTCGGCACCGAAAGCGCGCGCCGCGCTCGCGATCCGCTCGTCGTCCGTGGCGACGATGACCTCGGCCGCGCGCGAGCTCTTCGCGCGTTCGTGCACCCATTGCAGCATGGGCTTGCCGGCCAGCGGCAGCAGCGCCTTGCCCGGCAGGCGCGAGGAGTCGAAACGGGCCGGGATGACGACGCGAAAACCCATCAGCGCTCCAGCAAGGGATCGTCGTGCGGCAGCTGGCGCGCATCCTCTTCGAGCATCATGGGTACGCCCTCGCGGATGGGGAATGCCAGGCGTTCGGCGCGGCACACCAGCACGCCCGCCTCGCGCTGCAACTTGAGCGGCCCCTTGCACACGGGGCACGCCAGGATGTCGAGCAATCGGTGGTCCATCGTAAGCTTCAGGCTCCGGTCTTGAAGGCCTTGACGCGCGCCAGCACCAGGTCGATGAGCGCGGCGGCTTCGCTCTCGGAGAAATCCGCGGTCACCGGCACGTACCAGCAGCGCTCGTCGGCGAAGGCAGCGCATTTTACGGCATCCTTTTCCGTCATGAGCACGGGCAGGCTGTCACCGAAGTTCAGGTCGCCGGACTTGAACGGATGATGGTCGGGAAAGGGATGTTCGTAAACCGTCAGGCCGGCATTGCGCAGCATGTCGAAGAAGCGCTGGGGATTGCCGATGGCCGCCACGGCGTGCACACCGTTGCCGCGGAAACTCGACAGCGAGCGCAGCGCGCCGCTGCCGGCCACCGGGCGTGCGTCGCCCGGCCGCATCTGCATGGCGAAATGCGTGCCGGTCACGAACTTCGGCAGCTGGAATTGCGCCGCGGTGATGGCACCGTTCACGACCACGGCGTTCACGCGCCGCAGGCGCCGCGGACTTTCGCGCAGCGGTCCGCGCGGCAGCAGGCAGCCATTGCCGAATCCCCGCTGCCCGTCGATCACCACGATCTCGCACTGCCGCACCAGCGCGAGGTGTTGCAGCCCATCGTCGCAGACCACGATGTCGGCGCCGTCCTTGACCGCTTCCTGGGCGGCCGCCACCCGGTCCTTGCCGATGAACACGGTGGCCGCGGCGCGCCGCGCCAGCAGCAGCGGCTCGTCGCCCACCTCGGATGCGCGGCTGTGCACGGTGACGCGCGTGACGCCGCGCGCGCGGCCGCCATAACCGCGCGACACGATGGCCACGCGCATGCCGCAGGCCGCCAGGTGCGACGACAACCACGCGACCAGCGGCGTCTTGCCGGTACCGCCCACGGTCAGGTTGCCGATGACCACCACCGGCACGGCCACCTTGATGCGATGACGCAGGCCCATGCGATACAGCAGGCTGCGCACCGCCATGAGCATGCCGTACAGCAGCGACAGCGGTACCAGCCAGAGGGGCGCCCGGCGGCTGTACCACATCGTCTCTATTTGACGCATCGAGCGCCGGCTAACCGCGGAATTCCGCGCGCTTGAGGCTGGCGTAGGCTCCGTCGCGCGTGACCAGCTCGGCATGCGTGCCGCGTTCGACGATGCGTCCATCCTCCATGACGATGATCTCGTCGGCGTGTTCGATGGTCGACAGGCGATGCGCGATGACCAGGGTCGTGCGGTTGCGCATGAGCTCCACCAGCGCCTCCTGGATGCGCCGTTCGGATTCGTTGTCCAGCGCCGAGGTGGCCTCGTCGAGGATCAGGATGGGCGCGTCCTTGAGCAGCGCGCGGGCGATGGCGATGCGCTGCTTCTGGCCGCCGGACAGCGCCGAGCCGCGCTCGCCCACCGGCGTATCCAGGCCCTGCGGCAGGTTGTTTGCGAACTCGTCGACGTAGGCGATGCGCGCCGCCTGATCCACCGCGGCCGGGTCCGGCGCGGCCACCCCGAAGGCGATGTTGTTGCGGATCGAATCGTTGAACAGCAGCACGTCCTGGTTGACCAGCGAGACGTTCTGCCGCAGGTCGCGCAGGTTGCAATCGCGCACGTCGTTGCCGTCGACCAGCACGGCGCCGGCGGTGACGTCGTAGAAGCGCGGCACCAGCGCCACCAGCGTCGACTTGCCCGACCCGGAGCGTCCAACAATCGCGATGGTCTTGCCGGCAGCCACGCGCAGGTTCACCGCGTGCAGCACCCCGCCCTTCTCGCTGGTGTATTCGAAGCTCACGTTGCGGAACTCGAGCTCGCCGGCCGCGCGCGACATCGGGCGCCCGGATTTCAGGTCCTCCGGCGGGATGTCCAGCAGTTCGAAGATGCTGGCGCCCGCCGCGAGGCCCTGCTGCAACGGCGCGAAGGAATCCATGAGCCGTTTGAGCGGTGCGGTGGTCATCAGCGTGGCGGTGATGAAGGCCATGAAATCGCCGGGCGTCATCGTGCCCGCCTGGATCTGGTGCAGCGACACCCAGAGGATGCCGCCGAGGCCGATCGAGGCGATGAACTGCACCGTCGGATTGCTGACCGAGCGCGCCGCGATCAGCTTCATGTTGCTCTTGCGGTTGTGCTCGTTGACCTTCTCGAAATCCGCCGTCTCGGCATCCTGCGCGTTGAACACCTTGATGACGCGGTGGCCGTCGAGCGCCTCCTTCACCGAGCTGGTGACGTCGCCCATCGAGGACTGGATGCGGCCGCTGTAGCGGCGGAACGAGCGGCTGACGTTGCGGATCAGCCAGGACAGCGGCGGCGCCAGGATCAGCACGAACAGCGCCAGCTTCCAGTTGATGTACACCACCACGCTGAGCAGCACGATGATGGTCAGCGTGTCGCGGATCAGCGAGGTGATGGACTTGGTGACCGCCTCGGCCACCTGCTCGACGTTGTACGTCAGCCGCGACAGCAGGTGCCCCGTGCCTTCGCGATCGTAGTAACGGGTGGGCAGCGCCAGGTAGTGGCGGAACAGGTCGCCACGGATGGCCTTGATGACGCGCCGGCCCACGCGTCCGGGGAAATACACGGACATGTAGTCGCCGACGCCGCGGAACAGGAACAACACCGGCGCGCCGATGGGCACCAGCCACAACACGCGCTCGTTCTTCTCGTAGAAGGTGCCGTCGACGAATTGCTTGACGAACAACGCCAGCGTGCCGTCCGTGGCGGCGAACAGCGCCATGCCGAGCACACCGATGAGAAACGTGCCGCGGTACGGCCAGGCGTACGACAGCAGCCGCTTGTAGACCTGCCCGGGCTTCATCTCCACGGGTGCACCGCTCACGTGCGCGGTCTCATTTCTGCGGCTTGGAATCTTCGACCGTTGCGATGTTGATGCGCACGAATCCGAGCTTGCCGAGCACGTCCATGGCGGTCACCACCGACTGGTGGGTGGAGCGGGCGTCGGCGCGCACGGTCACCGGCTTGTTGCGATCGGCGCCGGCCAACTCCTGGATGGCGGCGCGCAAGGTGTCCGGCGAATTGTTGATCAGCTCGCGGTCGTTGACGCGGTAGGTGCCCTGTTGCGTGACCGAGATCACCAGCGGGTCGGACTTCTGCTTGCCCGTGGGCGCGAGGCTGGCCTGCGGCAGCTCAATCTTGAGCCGGCCTTCCTGCATGAAGGTCGAGGTCAGCATGAAGAAGATGACCAGCAGCAGCGAGATGTCGATCAGCGGGATCAGGTTGATCTCCGGATCGTCCTTCTGCTTTTGCCCGCGCAGGTTCATGCAATGCGCGCGATGCCGCCGTCGGCCTCGCCGGTCTGCGGCTCGGCGCCGAGTGAGTCGGCGAAGTTCACGGCGATCTTCTCCATCTCGAAGACGATGCGTTCGACCTTGCCGCGCAGGTATCTGAATGCCACGTAGGCGGGAATGGCGACCGTCAGGCCGGCCGCGGTGCAGACCAGCGCCTCGGAAATACCGCTGGCCAGCATGCGCGGATCGCCCATGCCGCCGAGCATGACGCCTCGGAATGCTTCGATAATACCGGTGACCGTACCCAACAGGCCTAACAAGGGCGAGATGCTGGCGATGGTGCCGACGGAGTTCACGAAGCGCTCGAGCTCATGCACCACGTGGCGGCCGACGTCCTCGACGCGCTCCATCATGATCTCGCGCCCGCGGTGACGATTGGCCAGCGCCGCGGCCAGCACGCGCCCGAGCGGCGAGTTCTTCTCCAGCGCCTCGATGACCTTCGGGTTGACCTGGTTGCGGTCGGCGAGCTCGGAGACCTTCTTGATGAGGTCCTGCGGCAGCACGCGCTTGCGTTGCAGCGTCCACAGGCGTTCGAGAACGATACCGACCAGCGCGATCGAGCAGATGATGATCGGCCACATGAATGGGCCGCCGGCCCGCACGATTTCCCACATGGCTGCGGATCATACCGGAAGGCCCCGGAAAAGCGTCACTCGGGCCACCGCCAGGCGAATGGATAACGCGCCGAGCGCGCGGTCACGAGGCCGGTGACGCCCCGCGTCCCGAAAACGAACTGGACCGCGCCGTCGGCACGCGTGTCGAGCACACGCACGCCCGCTTCGCGCCAGCGCGCGAGGGCGCGGGCGCGCGCGTCGCTCGTGGCGATACCGCCGGTGGCGATGGCCAATCGCGCCCCGCTCGACTCTATCCACTCGGCGCTCGACCCGGTCCCGCCCGCCTGCCGGCTCAGCACCACCACCTCGTTGACGAGCCCCGGCCGGCGCGACAGCAATTCCCGTTCGGCGCCCGCATCGAGATCACCGGCCAGCAGCAAGGCACGGCCCGCCACCACCACGCGCAGCACGCAGTACCGGCCGCGGCCCGCCGCGAAGACTTCGACCTGCACCGCATCCCACGTGAAGCGCGCATCCCGGCAGGGACTCGCAGGCAGGCGACTCGCGGGCCAGCCGCCGCCGACCAGGATGCCGCGAACGCCGCGCTCGAAAGCTAACAAGGCGGCGCCGGCAGCGCGGTCCGGGTCGAGACGCGGCAGCACCAGCAGGTCGACACGGCGAATCCCGTAGGCATCCAGCGCCGGCAGCGCCGTGCGCGCGACTGCGCTGCCATGGGTGTTCCAGGTGTCGCCGGTGTCGAACAGCAGCGCGTGGGTATTCGTCGTCAGCAGCACCGCCGCGCCGCGGCCGGCGTCCAGCACATCCACGCGCGCGTGGCCCGGTTCAGGCAGCCGCGATGGCGCGAAGACCAGGGGCAACCACAATGCCGCGCCGCTCAGCCGCAGGCTCGCCGGCCAGCGCCACAGCGTCCACAACGCCGCCGGGATGGCGAGCACGAACCACCAGGAGGCCGGCAGGCTGCGCCAGGTCGCCGGCTCCAGGTCCGCCGCCCATACGAGCCCGGGCCACAGCCACTCGTACAACTTCGCGGCCGCCGCGAACGGCAACCCATCCAGTGCCGGCATCCACGCGGCCAGGACGGCACCCGCCAGCACCAGGGGAACGAACACGAACGAGACGAGCGGGATGGCCAGCAGGTTCACGGCGAAACCCACCAGCGAGACCGAACCGAACACCGCGAAGGTCAGCGGCGCCAGCAGGACCATGACCGCGACTTGCAGACGAAGCACGCGCACCGTGCGTCCCTCCCGCACCAGCGCGGTGGTCTCCAGCAACAGGATCACGCCCACGGCCACGAACGACAACCAGAACCCGGCCGCCAGCGGCGCGAGCGGGTCGATCAGCAGCACCGCCACCAGCGCCAGTGACCAGGTGCGCGCGGCGTCCAGCGGGCGCGCGCACAGCCGCGCCAGCGCGAATGCCGCGAGCATCAGCCAGGTGCGTTGCGTGGGCACGGAGAGTCCGGCCAGCAATGCATAACCTCCCGCGGCCAGGAGTCCCGCCGCCAATGCAAAGGTCTCGCGCTCGAGCACGCGCCCCGGCAGCAGGCGCCACCAACCGCGTGCGGCGCCGAACGCCAGCACGGCGAACATCGTCACGTGCAGGCCGGAGATGGCCACGAGGTGCGTGGTGCCGGTGGCATTGAACACGCGCCACTGGTCCGTGCTCATGCCATCGGTGAGGCCCACCGCCAGGGCCGTGATCAGGCCCGCGGCATCGGGATCCGCGACCCGCGTCGCGATGCGCGCGGCGATGCGCGCGCGCACGCCGTCGATGGAACGGGGCGCGGGCGCGAGGCGCGTGTTGAGCGCCGACGGCAGGATTCGCCCCTGCAGGTGCACACCATCGCGAAATGCGAGGCGCTCGGCGTCGAGGCCGAAGAAATTGCGCGTCTCGCCGGCCCGGCCCAGCCGCGCGAGCAGCCGCCAGCGCTCTCCGACACGCGGCGCCGAAGGCGCATCACGCCAGCGCAGGCGCGCATGCCGGTACGCCTCGCCCGCCCCGGGCCCCTCGAGCACTCGTACGTCGGCATCGAAACCGAGCTCTGCGCCGTCGCTCGCCGGCACGCCGCGGATTTGGCCTTCGAGCAACACCCGCGCATCCGAGCCCGTGGGCCGCACACACAGCGCCTGCCAGCGCG
>Ga0307406_10001999_pt1 | contig 11126 bp, 11 predicted proteins | sample 322Cmetagenome_3_FD_203706 | JGI IMG/M metagenome (GOLD analysis project Ga0307406, IMG submission 203706) | Maize rhizosphere microbial communities from greenhouse at UC Davis, California, United States - 322HYB-C-2 | ecosystem: Host-associated > Plants > Roots > Rhizosphere > Soil | place... | reverse complement strand
ACCATTGGCCGGCCTCGTCGTGCCACTCGTATTCGAAGCGCACGGCGATGCGATTGCCGGTGAAGGCCCACAGGGTCTTCTTCAGCCGATAGTCGAGCTCGCGCTGCCATTTCTTCGTGAGAAACGCGACGACTTCTTCGCGGCTGTGAAGGAAGTCGGTGCGATTCCGCCATTCGGTGTCTTCGGTGTAGGCGAGGGAGACCCGTTGCGGATCGCGGGTGTTCCATGCGTCTTCGGCGGCCTGGACCTTTTGGAGGGCGGTTTCTTCGGTGAAGGGCGGGAGTGGCGGGCGTGGATTCATGTCGATGGATGGAGTCGGGATTCGAGTTCGGCGATGCGTGCCTTGAGAGGGGCGATCGCCTCATTGACCTCGGCGGCGGTGTAGCGCGGGGTGATGTACTTCGGGCAGTTCCAGTCATAGGAGACAATCCGAATCCGGAAGATGCGCTCGGTCAGCTTCACCATTTCCGGCTCGGCGATTCTGGCGACCAATTCCGGATGGTCGCGGGCGTCGAGCACCTCGGCGTGGCCGAGCAGCTTGAGCCGCACGCGGTGAGGATAGTCCATCAGGAACAAGCATACCCGGTCGTTCTCGGCGAGATTGCCAGTGCTGAGCATCTGGCGGTTTCCCTTGTAGTCGGCGAAGGCGATTTCATTCGGCGAGATGACTTTCGCGAAGCCCACCGGGCCGCCGCGGTGTTGGACATACGGCCAGCCAGTCTCGCTGACGCTGGACAGGTAGAAGCTGTCGCGCGATTCGATGAAATCAATCTCATCCGGCCCCAGCGGATCGTTTTGGGTCGTTAGGGCCGGCGACTGGGAGCGGCCGTAGTAGTGCTGCTGCGCGGCCCGCACCGCCGGGGTGAAGGCGAGCTCGAGGAATTTGTCGGCCATGGCGGTGGGAATGGTTTGGATTGAATTGAACCGAATTGGATGGGGCAGCCGGTGAACGCCTGCCACGCGGCAGCTTGGATTTTGAGGTGGTTAGAACACCAGCACCTGCCAGCCGGCGGCGAGGTAGGGCCGCAGGCTCAGAAGGCCAGTGGGACCCGCCGCGGTGTTGTCCTTCTTTTCCGGGACGCCGCAGGCTTGCAGTCCCTTGGTCGCGCACTTCATTGTAGAGGGCATTGGCCGGATGAGTGATTTTCGAAAGCTCCTCGGGCCAGCGGGTGCCGGTGCCGATGAAGCTGACTTCGATCTCGTCCCCGGCCTGCTTGCCTTCGGCGGCCACCGCGAGTGCATTGAATGCCCGGGCAAGGGCCTCTTCTCCGGCCTTGGGATCGCTGATGATGATGACGGCTGTTTTCATGGTCGATGGATGGCTTGCTCGTGCTCGCGGGACTGGCTCCCGGTTAACGAGCGTATCCTGCCGTGATCCGCGCGCCGTGGATAATGCCGCTTCGCTGTTGCAGCTATGCCGGATGGGCATACCATGCGGCGATGATTGATCGCATCCGCTCGTTGCTGGCCGTCATTGAAGAGGGAAGCGTCAACCGCGCCGCGGTCCGGCTCCGCATCACCCAGCCCGCCCTGAGCCGTCAGATGAAACTGCTGGAATCCGAGGTCGGAGGGCGGCTGCTGGAGCGCGGATCCAGCGGTGTGACACCCACCGGCCTGGGTCATGCGCTGGTGAAGGCCATGCGTCCCGTCGTCGATTCCTATGATGCGGCGCTGGCCGATGTGCGGCGCCAGGCGCGCGGTTTCCGTTCCGAACTACGGGTGGGGTTCCTGATCTCCGCCGCGCAGCCGATCCTGACTCCCGCCTTGGAGCAGCTGCGCACCACCCATCCGGAGATCAAGCTCAAGCTCCACGACATGTCGCCCAGGGAGCAGATCGACGCCTTGGAATCCGGGCAGATCGATCTCGCGCTGATTGGCCAGGAAGGGGCGGTCGCCGCGCGGGATTTCCACAGCCTCAAGCTTTGTTCCCTCGGCGTATGCGCCGCGCTTTCCTCCGCGGACCCGCTGGCATCGCGGAAACGGATCGCCATCAAGGATCTCGCCGGACGTGATTTCATCGGCGTGGATGAAGACCAAATGCCGGGAAGAAACCGCTGGATCGCTTCCCTCTGCCGATCGGCCGGTTTCAAGCCGCGCTTCCTGTCGGTCATCGACGGGATCTCACACGTGCTGTCGATGGTGGCTTCCGAATCGGCGGTCACCTTGCTGCCGGACTACTTCAGGGCGACCAGCCATCCGGGCGTCACCTTCGTGCCAGTCACTGATGCCAAGGCGCGCTGGGACTTCATCGTGCTGTGGCAACGCGGCAAAACCTCTGCGGCCACCTCCGCCCTCGTCGCGGCGCTCAAGGCGACCGCTCAGTAGTCACCGTCCCGGGCTGTTCCGCCATTGCTACGTTGAGACGCCCCGACCACGGCGTTGCCTCTTTGACCGAAAACCGTGTTCGCTTGAGGCGGGGGCCACTCAGGGCCGTTCGTAGTGAAGCTCGACCGAATCGAAGTTTCCGATGTCTCCGGGCTTTCCTGCAACGATGACGCCGGCGCGCGGTGCTCGATCCCATGGAGGAATGAAGGCACCGTCGATTTCGTTATCGCCGATGACTTTCCATTCCTTGCCGTCGGTGCTGGTGGAGAAGCGGAACTTGTGGCCTTCGCGCACGGTCATGCGGAGCTGCAGGTTTTCGCCTTCAGGGAGAGGAACGGTGGCGAGCTTTGCGGCTTGTCCTTTCTCCACCTTCGAGACCACCAGCTCTTTGTCTTCGATCCGGAGGGCGAGTGCGCTCTTCGCTTCACCATAAATGGCGATTCCTTCCTGAGCTGGTCCGCTCGGGTCGATGGTGGCGGTGAGCGTGTAGTCGCCTTGCTGGACACGAACGCCGAAGAAGGTTCCAGCCAGGCTTGCGTCGGGAGTATCCGACACGCCGAGATGAAGTGTGCCATCAGAGATCTTGGCCACGGGCGGGTAATTGAGATCCCATTGCCACGACAGGTCTTGCTTGGAGCCATCGAAAGAGTCCACGAAATCCGCGGGGCTCGCTGCCTGCTGCTTGCCGAAAGGCGAGGTTCCCGTCGCACGTGGCGTTGGACCACCTGCGAAGACCGGCCAGCCATTGTCCTGCCAGACGACTTCACCGAGAAGGCCCTGCCGGCCGGTGTAGACGTTCTCCTTCGCGTCGTAGGCGTGATAGAGAAAGTAGTCGCGCTTGTCCGGAAGGGTGACCAGGGTGCCGTGGCCGGGGCACTTCCACTCGTCCCCACCGGTGAGGATGGGATTCACCGGAGACGGCTCCCACGGGCCCTTCACGCTTTTGGCGCGAGCGACTTCGAGTTGATAGTCGCAGCCGCGGCCGCAGCAGCCCTTGGTGGAATAGAAGAGGTAATACCAATCGCCGCGTCGGCTCATGACCTGGCCTTCGGCGGAGATGGGTTTGCCACCCTCTTGGAGGAGCTCGAAGGGCTCGCCCTTCAGCTTCAGGGCATCATCGGTCATTTCGCTGGCCAGAAGCGAGATCGGGCGGTTCTTCTCAAGTCCATAAGCCTTCCACGAGAAGTAAAGTTTGCCGTCGTTGTCCTTGAAGACGAAGCCATCGATGGCCTCGGATCCCCACTCGAGGATGATGCCCTTGTCTGTGAATCCTTTCGCCGGATCATCGCTTGTGGCGACCCCGATCACCGAGACGTTGTCGGATTTCCTACGTGCGGTGTAGTAGACATAGAAGGTGCCATTGTGATGATACAGCTCAGGCGCCCAGAAGCTGCCGGACGTCCACTCCGGCATTTTATCGAAGACATTGCCGACCTGCTTCCAGTTGACGAGGTCCTTTGAGGTGTAGACCGGGTAGTGAGGTGCCCATTCGGAAGACGTGCCCGTGGCGTAGTAGGTATCGCCGACGAGGATGATGCTCGGATCGGCAAAGTCCCCGGCGACCACCGGGTTGTGATAGGTGACGGCGGATGTTTCCTGGCCTCGGGCCTCGAACGCCCCTGCGCAGAGAGCAAGGCCGGCGATGGTCGAGATCAGCGTGGGGCGGGGATTCATGGACCAATGAGGCCCTTATCATGCCGGGAAAAGCAAGGAGCCTGTGATGAAAGGCATTTGCGGGGAAATGAATGCCGCGCTCTCAGTGCGCCTTGGCGTTCCGAGCACCCTGAGCCTGATCCCTCAGACGACTCTCTCTAAATCAATCCTTCTCGACGTGCTTCCGCAGGCGGACGAGCGCGCGGTCCCAGCCGGCGGAGATGCCAGCGAGGAATTCCCGGGCCTGGCGAAGCGGGATTTCTTCCAGTGTGTAAAGACGCTCGCGCCCTTCCTTGCGCGCGGAAACCACGCCCGCTTCCTCCAGAACTAACAGGTGCTTCGTCACACCCTGCCGCGTCACGGGCAGCCCTTCGCCGAGTTCGCTCACGGAAAGCGGCGAGCGTTCGACAAGGCGATGCACCAGGTGAAGCCGCGTGGCATCTCCGAGTGCGGAGAAGACACGCGACATTGCCGGGTCACTGGGGCGTGGGGGTGGCTTGGGCATCAGGAGGCGCTCTCGTTCTCTTTTTCGAGATACTTGGCGATGTTCTCCAACTGCGATTCCCAGCCGCCGGTATTCATCAGGAAGGCGCGCTTGCGGCGTGCGGGAGGGACGTTGTCGAAGCCAGACTCGACCACTTTCAGCAGAGTGCCGTCTCCTTCATCGGAAAGGTGGAACTCAACAAGGGTTTTCGGTTCGGTCTCGGGATCAATGCCTGCGTCGATGCCGAAGGGAATCCAGCGGAAGGCGAAACGATGCTCGGGCTCGATGGCTTCCACGATGCAGAAGACTTCCGGCAGCACCTTCGCGACGGGCGATGGTGGAAGGCCGAGTTCCTTCAGCCACTCATCGATCATCTCTTGGTTGAACTCACCTTTGAAGCGGCCCTTGATGGGTTTGCCGGCAACCCAAGGGCCATCGAGTTCGACACCGAACCAAGAGCCAAACTCCTGGCTATCCGCGATGGCGCGCCATACGCGGGAACGGGGTGAGCGGAGGATCATCTGCTTCTCGATGCGATCGGTGACGTCATTCATAGGCAGCCATTAGGTTGCTGAACAAATGCACGAGCTTCGACAGATGCGCAACCAAAAAGTTGCTCTTTCTGATTCCACCCGGGTAGCGCATTGGCTCTTCCTTTCCGAGCCCGGGCTTATTACATGATCGGTCTGAAAAGATGAAGACTAGCCAACTCCTCCTCCTGCAGCTGACTGCTTCAGTTTCCTTGATGCTCTGTTCCTGGGCAGACATCGCGCCGACGCAGTTTTCGGGATCGGGGATATCGACGACGGAGAACACTTCCATTGAAATGGAGTCGGCAATCGTTGAGATCAACTGGGGGCCCCGTGCAAGCTCTCCGCCCAATTCCAAATGCAGAACCGGGCTGCTGAGGAAAAGGAGGTGACGATCGGGTTTCCGATGCCGTTTCAGGCCGCGCCAGCAAAGCTTGCGATCACGATCTCGGGCAAGAAGGCATTGGCGGCAGGCCCCAAGAAGGAACCCGGCGATGGCTCGGGCTGGGAATGGTACTATCGGAAGCACAAGTTTTCGCCCGGTGGCACGAAGGTGACGGTGGACTCGAATCTCAGAGCTTCACGGGTCTACGCGGCCCCCTACCGGGAGAGCATTCTTTATTGCATCGAGACTGGAGGGCGATGGGCCGGAAGCATCGGGAACGAGCAGGTGGTGGTGCGTTTCCCCGATGCCATTCAGCCGGAGCAGATGGTGGAGGTGGTGCCGAAGGGGTACGTGATCAAGGGGAATGAGATCCACTGGGAATTCAAGAACTTGGAGCCGGTTTCAGATGCCCACGACATCAAGGTAACCTACGTGCGGTCGGACGTGATGCGGGTGCTTGGGCGGTTGAGAGAAGCCGCGAAGAAGGACCCCACCAGCACCCAGCCCGCTCTTGAACTGGCCAAGCATTTGCTGGCCTTGGGTTACGCGAAGTCGAATTGCGGGTTTCCTCCGGGGCAGCTCTCAGTGGCCGAATACAATGACTTGAAGGAGCGGATCACGCCTGCTGGATCCCTCAAGTTGTTCACCCAGCGCTACAAGAAATCGAAGGATGGTTCCTACGAAGAGATCAACAGCGAGTGGACCGATGAACGGGTGAAGATGGTTCAGATCCTTGCCGATGCCGGGTATCGTGACGAGGAATCGAAGATCTGGTGCATCAAGGAAGCCGAGGAAATCCTGAAGGATCTCTTGAAGCGGGATGCCGGGAATCAGGAAGTCTGGAACGTCTACTTGGCCAACTGCTGGAGGTTCTCGTTTGCCGCCGTGGGCCATTGGTTCGGAGACACGCGATTTGGCAAGGGGCAGCTCGAGGCCATCCAGAAGGCGAATCACGATTGTCCGGACGACAACTGCATCCAGCTCTGGAAGAAGTGCGTCGAGACCAAGGGTGACGAAGCTGTTCTCAAGGAACTCAAGTCCGAGAACGAAAGGCGGAACACCTTCAAGGTTACCTTTCTCGAGATGAAGGATGACGAGTGATCCGATCGTCTGCTTGAAGAAGAGTATGTCCGCCGTCGTAGCCTGATGGAACTCGCGGAGTTTTGCCCGGAAGAGGCTGAAGCCATCGCGATCGCGGGGATGGACGAGGAATTCGAATACACGCGCATTGCTGCGCTCCACGTCTTGTTCAGGGTCAACTCCGATCGCTTGGAATATTTCCTACAGCGCCACGAAGACGATCCGAGCGAATACGTGCGCAAGAACGTGGCTGAGCTGAAGACGAGACGGGCAGAATAAGCACCAGCGCCCATATCTGGACGGACCCTGCCATTTCCCGGAGTCGGTCTCCCTGCCGGGCTTCTATGATCCTGATGCGGAGTCTCCGGATGGGACGAAAAAAAAATGAAACCGGACCGTCCTCGCCATCAGAGGTCGATCCTCCGTCAAATTGATGGCGAGGGATTCTGACCACGAGTTGCATCGCTTCGGTGCATCATCGCTCTTGGGCCGTGGGGAATTTGGCCTTAGGCTCGCGCGATGAAGCTCTTCGCCCGCCTGTTAGTCCTGTCGTCGCCGTTCGCTTTCCTCGTCAGTTGCGCGGGGAGGACCGAGTTCGTGCCGGATAGCGGACCGGTGACCGTGGGAATGCCTGCCGAGCTTTCGGACCGCGAGCGGACCTACGTGGATGAAGTGGACACGGCACTGCGCAACGAAGGCTACCAGCCGGTGAGAGCTGGCAGCGGGGAGCTACGACTGGACTTCCGGATCGCCGAGGGACCGATCAATACCGACACGACGATTCAGCTGCGCGACGGTCGCACGGTATTGGCGGAGGGCTTTGGCCGCGGTTCAGGCATGCCGATGTTCGGCCGCGACAAGGTGGCGGAGCGATCCTTCCAGAAGGCGTTCGGAGATTTCCAAGCGGCGCTGCCAGGAGCTGCAGCGACTCGTTCATCCGGGATGAGCAGCGGCGGCAGTGGGAATCCGGATGAAGAGTATGTTTACTGACCGCTGATTTCCTTGGCGGTTGAACCGCAAGTCGGGTCGATACCGTCAAAGATCAGGCACGGCGTTTGTCGTCGGCGCTTCCGCCGACTGGTCCGGGTTGGCGCGTTTGGCGGTTGATGGAAACCACCGATCCCGGATCTTCAGGATGGGCCACTCGATCAATCTGCTCATCACCCATCCAAAGGCGAGGGAGCCAACGACGCAGAATGCCAGGTACGAATGGAAGCCTTCGAGTGCCGCGACCTTGCTGAACCATTTCCACCCCCAGGTCATCACCGGCATGTGCCACAGGTAGATCGAGTAGCTTGCAGCTCCCAATGACCCTAGAATCAACCCCAGTCGATTCGATGTCCCCTTGAGTCTGAGAGATGCCAGAACCATTGACCCGGATCCGAGGTAGAATAGAACAACCCCGAAAACAGAAACGAACTTGAATTGCTCCAGCGGGAAAACAAACGCGGGGGACAACAACAGAATGCCTGCAGCCAATAACGCTGTCGCGGGGAGCTTCTCGATGCTCGTACGCAGGTCCCGAAAATGCCAGAGGTAGGAGAGAAGGACGCCGAACATCAAGGCGTCGATTCTCAGGTGAGTCCCAAAGAGATACCATCTGTTGGAATAGTTTTCGAAAATGAACAGGTTTGCGATTCTGAATCCTTGGCAAAGCAAGGCCGTCGCGACGAAGACAACAGGTATCACCCAAAAGGGATTGTCGGCAGTCCGGCCGCGGTTGCTTGTGCGAAGCACCACGAAGCAGAGTACGGCTATGCCGAAATAAAAGTGTTCCTCAACGGAGAGAGACCACGTGTGTTCCCACAACCCTCCCAAGTAGTTTTGGACGAACAGGACTTCGGCAATCATAGCCCTGGGTGTCATGGCGTGGCCTGTAGAAAGGTTCACCCCGATGGTGACCAGGATCATCACATAGAATGCCGGATAAATCTTGAAGCCGCGCCGAAACAGGAATCGCTTCAGATCCAGCGACTGCGTTCGCTGATACTCCTTGAACAGGAGCCCGGAAACGAGGAACCCGCTCAAGACAAAGAAGAGATCCACGCCAATCCATCCTCCGCGATGCCATAGCCGGATGAGCGAGTTGGAGTCCGCAGCCAAATGAAGGTGTCGACCCAGCACTAGAAGGACTGCGACAAGGCGAAGGAGATCCAGTCCAAGGTTGCGCATGGCGATTGTTTGGAAGCGAAAGCAGGGCGTTGGGGCGACAATAGCCGCGTCACCTCCGACTTCCTGAGCAAATCAGCTCAAGAATCTTGCTGCAAGACCGCAGCGGATAGGCGTTAGCCAGCGCCTGGGCACCACGAATAAACAGTATCGGCGAATCGGCAGAGTTGCCGATTCGCCGATAGAATGAGATGCGATGACTTCGCGCGCGAGGAATTACGGGATGGCGATCCGAACCCTTGCGAATTTCTTCGAGGCACCGCTCGAGGGGATCACCACGGTGACGTCATCGGGCCCGGTGCCGTTTTCCACCACGGTGAGATTCGACCCGGCAGTGGCGCTATTCGGAACGGTCACCGAGGTCCAGGGCGTCACGAAGTTCGAGGAGCTTTCCACTGTGACAGGGTAGGCTTTCGCGGCATCCACGCGCTTGAACTGAAGTACGATATCTCCCGTAGCATTCACGATGCTTGAGATGGTCGCCATGCTGGAGGCGCTCGCGGGTGAGGTGCCGGTCATGAACTCGATGCCATTCGGCATGCCGTCCTGATCGGGATCGGCATCCGGCGAACGGTTTTCACCGCTGATGCTGGGATAGGTGGCGAGCCATCCATCGTAGCCTTCCGGGTTTGGGGTCACCGAGACCTGACCCGAGATGGCAGTTTCTTCACCGCCATTCAAAGCGGTGACCACGTAGTAGTAGGGTGTGCCATTGGTCAAGCCGGTGTTCACGAAGTTCGTGGACGAGACATTCCCCACGGTGGTGTAGGATCCGCCGCTCACGGTCGAGCGCTTCACGTTATAGGAGGCGGCGCCGGGAGTGGCCGACCATGCCAGCGTGGCCCGCGCATCGCCGGGAGTGGCCACCAGATTGGTCGGGGCCGACATCGTTGGCGCTCCGTACACCGCGAGCTGCGAGTAGCCGACCCAGCCATTCTCCGAAGTCGGCGTGGTGAAGTCGAACTTCACCGCCGCGACATTGGTCGCGAGCACGCCGCTTGATGCGGTAAGTGTGGCTCGGGTTGTCGATTGGACGCCTCCGGGATTGGAAGGGTTGAAGTTGACGGAGCGCAGGGTGACGAAGGTGTTCGGCGTGGCCACCTTCGAATAGGACACGGTGTAGGCCTGCTGGTCACGACCGGCATCGGCCCAGCCGCCGTGAATCATCATCTTCGTCAGCGTGTATCCATTGGCATTCGTGGGGAGCGTGTAGACCACGGAGGACCCGGCACCGTTGCCATTGCCACAGCTCAGGTAATTGAAGCTGTTTTCACCGCCGGTGGTCGGGCTGATCGCCAAGCTGCGAGGAGTGGTCAGCGCGGCCGTAGTCTTGCCATTCGGATTGATGCTGAAATTGCCCGCGGCACTTGAGGGCAGCATGCCTCCGATGAGGCTATCGTCCGCGGTCAGCTTCCAACTCGGAGCGAAGGTCGTGTTTCCGCCGAGACCGGTCTGCGCCGCCATGGAGGCAATCACGTTGTTCACCGGAGCAGGCGCGGCGGTGACGGTGAGGGTGGATGCGGGCGAGGTGACGGTGCCGTTCGAATTGGTGGCCTTGAGCCGGTAGCTCGCCGTGCTGCTGGTTTGCAGGTTGGTGAGGGTTAGAGTGGGTCCGTTCGCACCGGCGATGTCGCTGGGAACGCCGCTCACCACCTTCTGCCATTGATAGGTCAATGGCGTGGCGCCGGTGATCGCGGCGCTGAAGGCCACCTGGCTACCGACCACGTCCACCACCGTGGCGGGCGACGTTTGCATGGTGATGGCGGGCTCCAGCGGAGCGCCATACACCGCGATTTCGGTGTAACCGACCCAGCCATTCTCTGGCGCAGGTGTGGTGAAGTCGAACTTGAGTGCGGCCACACCGCTGGCAAGCGGGGCCGCGGTGGAGGAGAGCAGCGTGGAGCGCGTCGCCGATTGGACAGCGGCGGGGTTTGCCGGGTTGTAGTTCACCGCGGCGAGTGTGATGAAGGTCGTCGGATCGGCGGCCGTGGAATACGAGACCGTGTAGGCCTGCTGATCGCGACCGGCGTCCGGCCAGCTGCCATGCACGACGATCTTCGAGAGGCTGTAGCCGCTGGCAGCGGTGCCGAGGTTATACGTTACCGATTGTCCTGCGCTTCCGCCGGCACTTACCTGAGTGGCGGTCGTGCCGCCGGAATTGTAGGTCGAGCGTCCAACGCTGCCATCGGTGAGAACGTTGGTGCTGTTGGTGAAGTTCCCGCTGCCGGTTTCCGTGGGCGACTTGGAAGCAATCAAGCTGCCCGGTGCCACTTCCCATGTGGAAGTGAAGTGAGGGCTCGCGCTGCCAAGACCCGTCTGGGCGGCATAGCTGGTGATGACGTCATTCACCGGTGCGGGCACGCTGGTGACGGTGAGCGTGCTGGTTCCACTCACGGAGACGCCGGCCGTATCGGTGGCCCGGAGGCGATAGGTTCCCGTGTCGCCCAACTGGAGATTGGAAAGCGTCAGGGTCGGTGTGGTCGCACCGGTGATGTCGATC
>Ga0307406_10001997_pt1 | contig 11135 bp, 11 predicted proteins | sample 322Cmetagenome_3_FD_203706 | JGI IMG/M metagenome (GOLD analysis project Ga0307406, IMG submission 203706) | Maize rhizosphere microbial communities from greenhouse at UC Davis, California, United States - 322HYB-C-2 | ecosystem: Host-associated > Plants > Roots > Rhizosphere > Soil | place... | reverse complement strand
GCCCGAATCGCGCGGCGACACGCTTGCAGAAGCAGGATCCGAACCGGGTGGCGGACGACCGCGGTGCTGTACCCACCACCCGCCACCACTGGTTAGCTACGGTCGGGCAACGGGTGCCCATCAAAGCGAACCAGGCACCTTCGCCCGTGGGCTCCACTTCAACCGAGGCGGCACCGACCGAGCGCCGGCGTTCGTCCCAGCCGCCCTGCCAGCATCCCCCGTGGCCGACAGGGCGGCCGGTACGCACACGCGGTCGGTCGGGCCGCGCAGCAACCCATGGTCGGGCCGCCCATGTCGGTCGGCAGCCCGGCCCAGGTGAGCCTCCGGCCACCGACCAGACGCACCCAGCGCGGCGCCAGCAGCGCCACGGCGTCGGTTACGGCCGCCGACCCGGTGGCGGACGACTGGTCTCCCTGGGAAGGCAGGCGAGCCGCCGCGGCAGGCCGTCAGTCGGCGGGCCGAGCCGACTGCGCGGCGGCTGGCGAATGCGGCCGCCCGTGCGGGGTCGGGCGACCGCAACCCGCGCTCCGAGTCGCACGTGCGGTCGGTATGTGCGGCGGACGCGCGGTGCGAGCGCGTGTGGACTGCCTGCTGTGTCTTGGTGGAGCTTGCTTGGTGAGCGGGTGTCGGCGACGGCTGAAAACTGACCCCCCATGCGACGGGTGAATATTGACCCCCACCCGTCCACTATCTGGGAGGGTGATCTCGTTGGAGGACTGGGCGGAGATCCGCCGGTTGCACTTCTCGGTGGGCATGTCGATCAGGGCGATCGAGAGGGAGGGGCCTTGGTCGAGGAACACGATCCGTAGCGCTGTGCGGTCGACGACGCCGCCGAAGTACGTGCGGGCTGGCGCGGGTTCGGTCGTGGACGCGGTGGAGCCGCAGATCCGGGAGCTGCTTCAGGCGACGCCGACTATTCCGGCGACGGTGATCGCGGAGCGGATCGGGTGGGAGCACGGGATGACGGTGCTCAAGGAGCGGGTGCGGGAACTGCGGCCGTTGTACGCGCCGAAGGACCCGTCCTCGCGTACCACCTATGACCCGGGCAAGATCGCCCAGTGCGACCTGTGGTTCCCGCCGGCGGACATCCCGTTGGGGTTCGGTCAGGTCGGGCACGGCAAGTCGGCACCGCCGGTGCTGGTGCTCACGGCTGGGTACTCGTCTTGGCGGGCGGCGAGGATGATCCCGACCCGCAACGCGCAGGATCTCGCGCTGGGCATGTGGGCGGTGACCCAGCAGATGGGGGCGGTGCCCAGGCTGTATGTCTGGGACAACGAGGGCGGGGTGGGGCGCTATGGCGGCGCCAACCCGAAGCTGACCCGGCAGTTCGAGATCCTGCGGGGCCTGTTCGGCACGAGGATCTATGTATGTAAGCCGAGAGATCCAGAGGCGAAAGGGAAAGTCGAGCGGACGAACGGCTACTTCGAGACCTCGTTCCTGCCGGGCCGGCGGTTCACCGGCCCGCGCGACTTCAACGAGCAGTTGGCCGGGTGGCTGGTGCGGGCCAACCCGCGTAAGCGGCGCAGCCTGGGTGGAGCGTCGGCCGACGATAGGGTCGGAGCGGACCGGGCCGCGATGGGGCCGCTGCCGCCGATCGACGTCGGATCGATCAGTTGGCATAACAGCCTGGTCCTGCCGCGCGACCACTGGGTGCGGCTGGACACCTGCGATTACTCGGTGCACCCCGCGGCGATCGGCCAGCGGGTCGAGGTGATCGCGGACCTGGACATGGTGCGCATCCGCCGTGGCCAAGCGGTGCTCGGCGAGCATGAGCGGTGCTTCGCCCGCCACCAGACCATCACCGACGAGGGGCACCGCAAGGCCGCCGCGGCGATGCGTCAGGCATACCAGGGTCGCACCCCGGCTGCGCGGGTCCCGGCCGCCGATGACGTGCAGCAACGCGACCTGGCCGACTACGACGAGATCTTCGGCCTCGACGACGGGCGGGAGGTGGCGTGATGGCGGCCAGAACCACCGCCTCGGCGTCTCCCATGAGCGGGCCGGCGCGGGATCAGACGCTGTCGGAGATCGCCTACCTGACCCGGGCGTTGAAGGCCCCCACCCTGCGCGACAGCGTCGAGCGGCTCGCGGACCGGGCCCGGGCCGAGGGCTGGACACACGAGCAGTTCCTCGCCGCCTGCCTGCAGCGGGAGGTCTGCGCCCGCGACTCGCACGGCGGGGAGGGGCGCATCCGGGCCGCGCGGTTTCCGGCCCGCAAGTCGTTGGAGGAGTTCGACTACGACCACCAGCGTTCCCTCAAGCGGGAGACCATCACCCACCTGGGAACCCTGGACTTCATCACCGCCAAAGAGAATGCGATCTTCCTCGGCCCGCCGGGTACGGGCAAGACGATGCTGGCCATCGGGCTGGGGATCCGGGCCTGCCAGGCCGGGCACCGGGTCGCGTTCGCTACCGCCGCCGAATGGGTCGCCCGTCTGGCCACCGCGCACTCCACGGGCCGGTTGCAGGCCGAGATCACCAAACTCGGCCGCATTCCCTTGCTCATTGTCGACGAGGTTGGATATATCCCGTTCGAGGCGGAGGCGGCGAACCTGTTCTTCCAGCTGGTCTCGGCCCGGTATGAGAGGGCCAGCTTGATCGTCACGAGCAATAAACCGTTCGGCCGCTGGGGTGAGGTGTTCGGCGACGACGTGGTCGCCGCCGCGATGATCGACCGGCTGGTCCATCATGCCGAGGTCATCTCGCTCAAGGGCGATTCGTTCAGGTTGCGCGACCGCGACCTCGGCCGCGTGCCCAAGGCCACCGCCACCGCCACCGCCACCGAGGATGCCTGAGCCATCCAAGACCGACGCCGGGCGGTGACTTCGCTGCTGAAGCCGCCGCCCGGCGTCGTTGGTTGCCGCAGGCGCCGCCTGTCAGAAGGGCGGCTCGTTCGGGTCCGTGTCCCGGTGAGGACCAGGCCGTCGTGTCCAGGCTCGTCATCGGGACCGATGTCATCCGGGTCGAACGGCAGAGGGCTGGTCTCCACCAGGCTGAGCACCACCACGTCCGCGCCGTCCTCCGCGTCGACGTGCTGACGGAACTCCAGGCGGCCCCGGCAGCCGTTGGCACACCAGCACTCGATCGCCAACATCACGCCGGTGTTGGCCTCATCGGCATGCAGATCGCTGGCCGCCACACCCCGGGGAAGGTCACCATCGCCGCCTGCACGTCGATGTCTACACCGAACGACGGCCAGTAGTGGCCCGGCCCGGGGGTGGCGAAGTGAACCCAGGCCAGACGCAGGCTCGAGCACAACTCGGTGCTGCGCCCGCTGCGCCACCGAGCCCGCGACGGTGATATCGAGGTCACGCACGTCGCCAACGATGCCGCCGGATACATCGATCCCGACGACGTCAAGCGCGCGTTCCGCAAGCACACTCGCATGGTCATCATCAACCACGCGTCGAACGTGCTCGGCACCGTGCAGCCGGTCGCGGAGATCGGCAAGCGATGTCGCGAGGCCGGCATTCGTCTCGTCGTCGACGTCAGCCAGTCGGCGGGCATCGTGCCGATCGACATGACCGTCACAAGATCACCGCGTTGATCGCCGAGCAACTCCTTTGCGTCCGAACGCGCGATCGCCGAGATCACTCCCTGTGAACAACGGACGACAAGCGATCGATTGCCTCCAGCGTCGCGCGGGGCCTTTGATTTTCGGCCGAGTTTTGCAGCGGGATCAGCGGATCGGACCACTAGCCAGGCTTGTCGAATACGCCCTGGATGAACACCGTCCGCCCGGCGTCGGTGTTGCGCCCGGAGTTACTCATCTTGACGGCTGCCTGTTCTCCCAGCACGAGATGCATTCCAAGCGGAGGAGGGGCGCTGGAGCCGCTCGCACCCGACGCTTGCGCCTTCGCCTGCTGTGCCTTGCGCGCCGCCACGATGTCGGCGGTAATGTCGCGCCAGGTGCGCTCCAGGAGACCTGCACCGCGGATCAACCCGCGGAGGGATTCCGCATCGGCCAGATGGCTCTGGTTGGGGCGGCTCGCCCATGGGACCGGAAGCTCGATCGGCTCGCCGTTCCCCGCGCAGATTTCCTGGCAGACGAACAGCCCGCCCGGCCTGAGTACCCGAGCGATTCCGGAATACAGGCGGCGCTTGTCCCGGATGTTCATCTGCATTTGTATCGTCCACACCACGTCGAAGCTGGACGCGGCGAACGGAAGCTCCAGGGCATCACCCGCCTGAAAGCGGGTGCGATCGGACAACCGCGTCATCCGAGAAAGGGCGTTGGCCACCCCGCAGAATTCAGGCGAGAGATCGATGCCTGTCACGTCGCAATCCAAAGTTGCGGCGAGGTAACGCGCGGGGCCGCCCAACCCGCTGCCCACGTCGAGCACTCGCGATCCTGGCGGCATCTTTGCAAGCTCCACCAATGCGCGCGTGGCCGAACGTCCCGCGGAGTGAAACTCGTCGGCCGGCGCGAGATCTTCGTGCGTGACCGAGTCCAGGTCCTTGCCGAGAGCTTGCAACCCCGCCACGATTCGCGGCAGAAGTCCGCCCGGCTCGTAGTGACGAAGCATTTCCTCGTGCGACTCGCCCATGGATGCAAATCCTCCGCGGATTTCGGGGAGCCGTCAAATAGCGCGGCGGCGCGGGAGGCGCGTTTGCGCTCGTGCTCGAGCCCAGCCCGCACCACGGGCACGCCAGCACCCCACCATCCGCCGACGCCAGGCCGGGCACCAGATCGTCACACAGCAACGCCGGCGACAAACCCGGCCGCCCACGCACCGGCCAGATCCGCACCCTCGGCGGACCCGGACAGAAATCGAAGTCAGTGCCCATAGTTGGCCGCCCGGTCCGCACCGGCGTCGCGGCAGCGGTGCGGCCGGCCGTGGTTGGCCACGCAGACCGCGTCCAGAATCCGCGTCATGTTGGCGGTGTCGAAGCCGCCCAGCACACGGCCCAGCCGCACGGGCACATCCCCGCCGAGGCTCGCCGCGATCCTCAACACCGCCGCCTCCGAAGTGGAGCAGGGCACAACGTGTTCGTTGAGCGCCTTCACCGCCGCACCCCAGCGCACATAGGCGATGCCGTCGCGCATCACCCGAACGAACTCGTCAAGGAACGCGTGCCGGCCGAGGAACACACCGTGGTCAACGACAAGCTCCACCGCCGCCCGATACGCATACACGCCGCCGGCATGCTCACGCAGCCCAGCAACCAGATCCGACAGGGCCACCACCCGGCCCGATGATTACGGACAGTCACATGTCCCCCTCGGCCTCGCTAGGAGCGGTCCAGGCACTGCCCGGACCGCTATCCCATCTCGTCGCACGGCGTCTACCACGCCGCTGCGGGCCGAATACCAGCACCAGCAAGCAGCCACCAGCAAAGGCCATACCGAGTAGGCGGGTCAGTTTTCAACCGTCGAAAGGGGGTCAGTTTTCAGGTTCTGGCCCACTTTCCGTGATGACGGTTGCTCTTAGGCGAGCAGGACCCGTTTGCGGAGGAGGTCGAAGTTGGCCCGGCCGTACATCTGCCTTTTGATCATCTTGATGCGGTTGACGTGTCCTTCGACCGGGCCGGAGTTGTGTTGGAGGGTCAGGCCGTTGCGGACGGCGTCGTAATCGCGTCGGATGCCGGCGACGAATGAGTGCAGGTGTGGTTGGTCGTCGGCGTCGACCGCGGCCATCCACGCGTTGAGGTGTTCGCCCTGCAACTTTGTGAGCATGGTGGCGAAGGCGGTGACATGGCGGGCGACCTGGTCGAGGTGTGGGCAGCTGCCACGGATGTGCTGCAGCCAGCGCTGCTCGTCGGGGTCGAGATCGCCGGGACGCCGCATCAGCACGCTGGTGATCTGCCGTGTGGTTAGCGCCGTCGGCATGGTCGGTCGTGGTGGGTGGCCGAGGCGCATGGGCCGTAGGTATTCGCGGACGATGGTGGCGCCGCCGCGGTAACCCATGGCTTGGATCTCGGCGTGGAGCTGGGCGGCGTTGCTGATGCCGTCGGCCCAGCGTTGATGCAGGTGGTCGAGGAACGGTGTCAGGATGCTCGGCTGGGTCGAACGGCGTTGTCCGGGTTGGAGATCCTCGACCGTCTTCGCTCGAGCGAAGCGGCGCACGGTGCCGCGCGAGAGCTTCAGCTCCGCGGCGATCTCCCGGATCCCCTTGCCGGCGGCGAGGTGCTCGTGGATGCGATGGTGGCGTTCACGAGTGCGGGCGGCGAGAACGCCGGCCCGGCTGCGGCCTTCGGCTACTTCAGCCGGAGGCGGGTTGAACACCGGCGACTTGGGCGGTGGCGGTTGCATCGGCGGGATGCAGCGGCGGTGACCGGCGGCGGTCTTCTCCACGTGCTGGGCCAGGTTGTGCCACAGGTGCCACCGGTCGGCGACCTGGATTGCCTGCGCAGCACCAGTGGTCGCGGCGTCGGCGTAGGCGCCGGCGCGGTCACGGCACACCACTCGCAGCGTCGGGTAACGGGACAGCCAGGCCGCCACAGTGGTGGCTTCGCGATCCGGGAGCAGGTCGATCGGCCGGTGAGTGTCGAGGTCGACCAAGACCGTGCCATAGCGTTTCCTCGGCGCACGGCGAAGTCGTCCACACCCACCACGGCAAGGTCTCCGGTGCTGGCCCGGTCGGGCAGGCCACGGATGAGACGCAGCAGGCTGTTGCGTCCGGCAGACAAGCCCAGCCGGTTCGCCAGCCGGGCTCCGGCCCGACCGGCCAACGCCAGCGCGATGTGCTCCAACGCGTTCCGCAGCGGCCCGGTGCGGCGGGCGTACCGGGCCGTCAGACCGTCAACCTGCTCGGCGAACGTCTTCGTAGCACAGTGCTCGTTGGAGCAGAACCACCGTCGCGCCCGCAGCCGGATCTCCACCTGCCGGCCCGCCAAGCCCAGGTCCGCCAGCGTGCGCACGTAGCGGCTGTGCACCCGCCTGGAGGCCGAACCGCATGTAGCGCACACGGCCGTGGATGCCTTCCCACGCACCATGATCCGCAGCCGGTGCGTCATCTGCTCGACCGCCTCGACGACCACCCCCGCCAGATGCGGCAGAAGCTCCTCGAGACCGGCAACGCTCTTGATCAATCTCCACAGGAAGCCGAACGATCATCCGTGCGGTTGGTCATCACGGAAAGTGGGCCAGAACCAGCTTTCAAGCGTCCTTGACAAGCGGGCCGGTGGCGCCTGCGACCAGACATCTCGGCGGTGCACTCCCCGCTCCGGCCTCTGCAGTGTTCAGCATGCCAACGCGTTGCGATCGCCGTCGCCGCCGACGCCCCGCCCTAGCCGTCCCAGGTGCGAGCTTGGCTGTTGCGCGCCACGCCGCCGCCCCGGCACCAGGATGGCATGGCCAAGCCTCAGCCTTGCCGCCCGCCATCGACGAGCCACTCGGGCCCCCAGTGCGCTCAATTCGATCGATGGGGCAGACCAATGCTCTTGGCGATCGCTTCCGCTGGTCGCCAGCCGTCGACCCTACCAACCGGTCCGCCGAGCATCCAGCGTGGCGGGCCGGCGTCATTCCCAACCCCATCGAAGGAGGCACAGCATGTCGAGCATCGTCACCACCTGCGTCACGTCCGCGAGGCACCCCGAACGGTGCGCCTATGAGTGACGAGGATGCCCAGAACACCAACAGCCAACCCGGTCGGGCCCGTCGCGCCAAACGGAGCGCGGTACCGATCCGCCTCGGCCCGCCTGAGGTCGTACCAATCAGTGAGGAGGACTACCGACAAGCGGTCACCGCACTCGCGACCATGATTGTCGAGTGGTGGCGAGCGCAGGAGGGCCGCCCACCCGAGTAATCGCACGACGGGGCCGTCGTCCCGCAAGGTACGCCAGTCGGAAGGGCGGCCCTTCGTGCTGCCCAAACAGAGAGCGTCACCGGCCTTGACCAGCGCACGGGATCGACCGACGGCTGGCAGCCATCAACAAAGTACGAATGATCTTGAGAGGTGTACCAACGCCAGTCACAAATCGCATGGGAGCGACGTCCCGGCGGCATCGACAGGAAGCGAGTCGCCGTCTGCGCACGAAACGCGAACTATGGTCGGCGCGCGTGGCGGCATAGAGCGCCAGGAGACGGCCGTTCGCGCCTTCAGGGCCAACCGTTCACGGTGGCAGCTTACCGTCCTGTACGCCGACATCGGCTCATCCGCAGCTATCTACCGGCCAGGGGTGCAACGCATGCTCCAGGCCGCGGCGGCGCACCAGTTCGACGTGGTGGTCGTGCGTCGGCCGGCCGCCTCACCCGACGCATCGACGATCTCGCCACCATCATGGCGTCCTGTGCGATGCATCCGTCGACCTGCACACGGCAACGGAACCGTTCGTGTACGACGAAGGCGGCCAGGACGACACGGACAGTCCCCGCAGCACCTAATCACCTGTCGCCTCCAGCGGCATCGCCACATCCGCCGCCGTAGGGCGACGGTTAGCCAACCATAAAAGAGTCCACATTGCACGAAGGGTCGGCCCGGCATCACGCTGGGCCGACCCTTTCGCGTCTGCGGCCGCGCTTCGCGTGGCTTGACTCCCTCTACGGATGGAGCGACGTTCATCAACACCCCTCACAAACGATCATGAAAGTTGTTGATCAACTTGGCCAAGAGAGCGCGTACTCCGCACCGCGTCCGTCAGATCGTGGAAGCCACGAGTCGGCGCGTTGCCATCTACATACGGCGTTCCACCGATGAAGAACATCAGCCCTACAGCCTGGAGGCCCAGGAGACCAAGCTGCGAGCATTCGTCGAGTCCCAGCCCGGCGACTGGACCATCGTTGCGATCTACTCGGACGACGCCTCGGGTGCCACGCTGGAGCGAAAAGAGTTGAGGAAGATGCTTCGCGCAGCGCGCGCGGGACTGTTCGACACCCTCCTCGTCTATCGCGTCGACCGGCTCTCCCGCCGCGTCCGCGACCTCGGCTGGCTGCTCGACGAGCTTTCTGCCGCCGAGGTCGTGTTCCGGTCAGCCACCGAGCCGTTCGACACCAGCAGCCCGGCCGGCCGTCTCTTCGTGCAGATGCTAGGCAGCTTCGCCGAGTTCGAGCGCGAGGTCATCATCGACCGTGTCATCGCCGGCATGGAACGCAAGGCCGCCAAGGGACTATGGACCAGCGGACGGCGTCCGCTCGGATACCTCATCGACAAGGAGGCCAGCCAGCTGCGCATCGTCGAGGACGAGGCAGCCACCGTGCGGCTGATCTTCAACCGCTACACCAGAGACCGGCACGGTACCCAGGCGATCGCGACGCTGCTCAACGAGCGCGGTCTCACGACCCGCCTCGGGAAGCCGTGGTCGCAGCACACCGTCGAATGGATCATCACCAACCGGGTCTACATCGGCGAGAAGCAGTTCCGCGACATCGTCGTCAAGGACGCCCACGAACCAATCATCGGCGTCGAGCAGTTCGAACTCGCCCAGGAGATCCTCTGCAGACGAAGTACCGAGATCGGTCAGCGAGCGGCCAACCCATCCGACTACACACTCACCGGCAAGATCCGCTGCCCCGAATGCGGGCGGAAGTATGTCGGTGCCTCCGCACATGGCCGGTACGCCCGCTACCGCTACTACGTGTGCTGGAGTCGCGTCCGCTACGGCACCAAGGCCGGCTGCGGCATCTACCGCTTCAACGCCGACGAGCTGGAGGACGCGATCAGCGCTGCCATGATCGAGTTCTACTCGACACAGCAGGAGGTGATCAACTTGGCGGTGGCCGAGGCGCAGATGGTGCATTCACGTGCCACGAGCACCTACCGTGACCAACTGGCAGGCGTCACCAGGGAGCTCAGAGAGGCCACTGTCGCCATCGACCGCTACCTCACCGCGTTCGAGAAGGGCACCCTGGACGACGAGAACGATCACGTCCAGGAGCGCCTAGCCAAGCTCAAGGAGCAGACCCGGCGTCTGCGGGCTCGTAAGGCCCAACTCGAGACCGAGATCGAGCAACCGCCAACCGCGCCAACCCCGGCCCACCTCACCAAGATCAGCGATCATATCCGGGCGGTGCTGACGCATGGTCCACCGACGGCCCGGAAGGCACTGTTCGAGGCGCTGATCGAGGAGATTGCGGTCCAAGCCGACAACCGCCTGATCCCGGTGTTCCGCATTCCGACAGTCAACCCAGCGGACGAGCCGGAAACAGCGGTCGAACCGGACCCGGATCCCGATGGGAGTGCGGTTCGCGCACTCCCATGTTTGGTGGGCGATACTGGGTTTGAACCAGTGACCTCTTCCGTGTCAAGGAAGCGCGCTCCCACTGCGCCAATCGCCCGAGGCGGGTGCGGGAATCGAACCCGCGTACAGGGCTTTGCAGGCCCTTGCCTAAGCCACTCGGCCAACCCGCCGGAATCCCTCACGGGGCCGGCTCGGCGGCCGAGCCGCCGCAGCGAGCGGACGACGGGATTCGAACCCGCGACCCTCACCTTGGCAAGGTGATGCGCTACCAGCTGCGCTACGTCCGCATGCCTCCGCCAACATACCGGCGACGGAGATGAACTCTAGCCCACCCGCGCATGAGGTGCCAAACCGGATACGGCGCGTCGCCCCGGCCCGCCCAGAAGACCAAGATCCGCTCGATCATGGACCTGGCGTCACCAAACCCCGCCGATCATGACGTTAACTTCATGATCGACGGGGACCAGGAGGGATGGGCGGAGACCAGGGAGGGATGGGCGGAGACCAGGGAGGGATCACCGGAGAGAGGCGACGACCATCAACGCCCGGGCGACGAGGATAGACCGGTGCATCGTCGGAGGTTTGCGTAATCTTGTCGGATTCTGTCGGCTTCGGTGCCCGAGACGGGGATGGGCTGGCCCGTCTTCCGGTCGATGTAGGCCGGCACGAACTGCGTCTTGACGATCGCCGAGCCCTGCAAGGTGATCTCCAGGACACCGGTGTCGTTGGTCCCGGCGTCGTTGTACCACCACAGGAAGTTCGACAGCCCGTACGCGACGAACGTGCGCCCCAGCCACCCGTCGCCGAGCAGCACGTGCGCGTGCGTGCCGACGACGATCGAGGCGCCGGCGTCGGCCATCCGCTTCGCGAACGCCTTCATCTGCTCCGTGGGGCACTCGTTGTACTCCCGCCCCCAGTGCAGGTACACCACGACGACATCGGCGCCACGTCGGGCCGCGCGGACCGCGGCGGCGGCGCGGGCCCCGTCGAACGCGTACGCGATGCCTGACCGGTCC
>Ga0307406_10001996_pt1 | contig 11143 bp, 6 predicted proteins | sample 322Cmetagenome_3_FD_203706 | JGI IMG/M metagenome (GOLD analysis project Ga0307406, IMG submission 203706) | Maize rhizosphere microbial communities from greenhouse at UC Davis, California, United States - 322HYB-C-2 | ecosystem: Host-associated > Plants > Roots > Rhizosphere > Soil | place... | reverse complement strand
CGTGGTCGGCGCGGCAGTGGCGGCAGGCCCTTCCGCCAGCAACCGGCGCTGCTCGTCCGGATTCAACAGGAACATGTATCGAACCAGCAGTCGCGCATGATCATCGAGATATGCATTCGCACTTGCCGGCGGGTTGGGCAAGTTGATTACCCAACGTTCGCCTTCGTGACGAAACAGCCCGCTCGGCATCGCCGTGCCGGGACTGATCTGCGCTGGATCCAGCAACCAGCGGAACGTCCAGTCAGGCTTAAGTCTTTCTGACGCCAGCAGGAAGTTAGGCGCGATCGCTTTCGCATCGTGTCCGGGATCACCCGTGATGTGACACTTCAAACACGGCGTTCCCGAAGTAAACATCTGCCGTGCGACGAGTTTCTCCTGCTCAGTCAGCGGCCGCATCGGTTCCTTTATATATGGATCCTGCTGCCCTGACATCGCCATGAAGAATCGCACCAGGATCTGCAATTCGTTTGGCGAGAAGTTGAACGTCGGCATGCGGAACTGTAGATACGGGCGCACGCCGTTGCGGTCCAATCCGGGCTGCGGCGGCAATTTCGCCGCTTGATTGTTTGCCGCCGGACTCGCACCTGGCGATGCAGATGGTTGCGGACTCGGCGAAGGCAGCGCAGCGACCTGTCGTGCCTGCTCCGGTGTCTTTTCACCACTCAGCGACGGATCGTGCAGGAACCTCAACAACCACGCCGGATCGACACGTGCACCTTCACTCGTCAATCGCGGCGGCAGTAGATCCTTGCCTTCCGGTGTTTGATAGAACGCAAGGTCCATAACTACTGAACGCTGTCCGACCTGAAGCTGGTGACAACCCATACAGTTGTACTTCTTGATCACCCACCAGCCGTTTTGAATGTCCTGTCGTCGCTGATCCTGCGGGTTGTAGAAGAGTGATCCGGGAACGTTGGCGCCCTCAGTGCCGACACTGCCAAGCAGAAACGTCGTCAACGCGACGCGCCATTCCGGAGTTAAGTAAGGCTCCGGCATGCGCAGTCGATCTTTCGGGTCTTTCTCCTTGCCTTCGTCGTAGATCGACGGCTGCTCGATCTTATGCTCAAAAAATCCCTTGTGGTTGTACCAGGGCTTCTCTTCCTTCTCTTCCGGCCGCAGTTTCAGTGGATCGAAACCTTCCTCCGCATGTTTGGTTTGGAGTGCGAAGTCGAGACGCTCGATCGGAGTTGCGCCTTCGACTGTCAGCTCTTTACCAATGCGCTGTTCGTCTTCGAAGCCTTTGATCTCGTGACAACCTGCGCAGCCGTACTGCTTGATTAGCTGCCGGCCTTTCTCCTTCAGGTTAGCGTCGTCCATGAACGCCGCTGCCTCATAACCCGGCGGCGAAGAGAGCGAGAAAAGATAAGTGGCGATATCGCGCGCGTCGGATTCAGACAGACGGAAGTTTGGCATCACCGTCATGTTTTGCACCTGCAACTCCGCGCCGTCGTTCGGGCAGCGCGAGTGCAGTTCGGTATCAAAAACAAACGGCAAATTTTTCTTCGCGTAGTCTTCCGCGGTCAGGTCGCGTTTTTCTTTTGGACAGTAAGGCGCGACACGTTCGCGCGGGTTGTGAATCCAGCGGACGATGTAATCGAAGTTTGCTTTTTCGCCGACGCGCTGCAGGTTCGCGGCAAAGTGACCACCCATCTTGTTGTCGCCTTCGCCGATTGAGTGACAGGCGAGACAGCCGCGACCTTCGAAAAGTTCCTTACCGTGTTGTGCGTTACCCTGCGCTTGTTGCGGCAGTTTTGAATCGAAACTCTCCTGCCACAGATAAGCAGCGATGGCCTTGATCTGATCCTCGCCGTCCTTGTCGCGCATGTGTGCGCCGGGTGTACCCTCGGGCATCGTGCCGAAGCGCCAGAAGACGGGCATCTTCGTGTCGGGTCGAAACGCCTGCGGATTGTGCAACCAGACCGGCACCCATTCCTTGCGCAGCTTGACGCGCACGTCCTTGAGGTTTGGTCCAACCTTCTTCTGATCCTGCATCAGATACTTCTCTTGCAGTCTCAACTGATCGATACGCGCCGCTAGCAGACTGTTTGTTACGCGCAAACTTTCCGCATGGGCCAGCAGTCGCTTCACTTCGTCTTCGCTGATGTTCTCCGGCTGCGCTTCCGTGTCAGCGCGGATCTGTTTCTCGTTGGCCTTAATCTGATCTTCGAGTTGTCCGATCTGCTGCCGCGCTGCTGCCAGCGAATCAGTCTCGCGATCGAATCCTTCATACCGATGACAGCCCATACAGCCTCGCTGCATGAAGAGATCGCGGCCGAGATTCAGTGTCTCCGCGCCCTGTGTGACGCGATCTTTCGCATGACACTGCTGGCAGCCCGCTTCCGTGTTCTCTTTCTCAAACATCGGCCAGAGCCAGAAACGATGGCGGCCATGACCCTTTTCATCGCTGGTTGTCGCACGCCCGTTGCCCCAGTGACAACTGGCACAACCAAACTTCTCGGGATTGTGAATCTGAAGTATTTCGCGATTGGGATGGCTGACAAACGCGCGTGAGAGACTGTCGGGCTGACCACTTGGACCAACGAGACTAGCCGGCGTTAACTCGAGCGGTTCGCGAATGCCGGCATGACAAACCTCGCAACGGTCGACAATGTTGTAAGCATTGACGCTGATCTGATGGCCGAGGATTGAGTAATCGTAACTGGCCATCTTGGTTTTCAGACCTTCGATGGCAACGGGACCAAGACCAATCAACTGGTTCTTCAGATAATCGTCACGCTTTTTACTCAGCTCGGAAGGTGTCTTCAGCAGTTCGGCTTTCCTGCCGAGACGCTCGGCTTTTTTGTCGCGGAGCTCATTGTAAAGTGCTTCCAGCTCAGCGTATTTGAAGTTCTGAGCTTTGGTCGACGTGCCGTCGTCGGAAGGCATATCGACGCTGACTTCTTCCTGCTTCTTCGCTTCTGCTTGCCGGCGGTAACGTTCTTTCGCGGAGCCGTTCGCGGTCTCGATGTTGTAGTTGATGACAGTGAGACGACCACGCTGGTTTTGGAATGGATCAGTGACCGCGTCGAGCTTTCTCTGGATGATTGCGACCTCGGCGTCGATCTGTTTTATCTCAGGATCAACTTCAGCGCGCGCGGCCTTCTCTTCCTCATCGAGCTTTTGGTACTCAGGACTCTCCTTAATATCCGTTTCGCTTTTTCCCGCGTTGGCCTTGATGCGGTCGAGATAGCGAGTGTAGCGGCTGACGAATTCCTTCTGCATTCCCTTCCAGGGACGCTGTCCGAACGCCTCGTCGTAAAGCGCCCAGGCGATAGAGATCGTCATCAGCAGCGCACAAACCAGCATCCAGCCGCTGGTTGAACGACTCACGATCGGATCATTCGGCGGTAAGTCGGCTTCCTTTTTGATCAGCGACTCGCCGGGTGCTGGTGAATCAGCCACTATGATCTAACCTCCGCACAACTCAGATATTGAACCAGGGAGTTACCCAAACGTACTTGATCGTCAAAGCCAGACGCAGAATCAGTTTTACCGGCAACGCCAGCAGCACACTCACCGCAAAGAATTGAAAGGTGAGGTACTGAAGCAGACTCGTCCGCGACAGTAACTTCTGCTCAAACGCATTCTTCGGAAAAAGATCCCGGTGCCACGCAGCAAGACTGAAGAACGGCCGCGGAAAACGGATCTTTTTAAAGTCGACCGTCATCAGCCAGTGAAAGAACAGCGCGCCGACCAGGTAAAAGCCGCTCACGACCAGCAATCCGAAAATAAACTTACCCGGATTCTCCGCCAGAAAGCCGAGGTGAAGCGTTTTGCCGAACGAACTCTGCGCGATCATGTCGTGCAGGTCGACGTTCTTATCGAACACGACTGCGTTGTGATCCCACGTCTGTCCCGGCCAGAACCAGATCCACCCCGGACCACGAATAAACGTGCCGATCACGATCAAAACGATCCACATCAAAAAGCCCGCGCCGAACATCCACAACGCAAAGCGTCGCTGTTTCAGTGTGTAATAACCGTTGCCGAGTGGATTTGAGTCGACATACGGAAAGACCATCAAACCGACCATGATGATCGACGGCATCACGACGCCCGCGATCCATGGATCGAAGTAGACCAGCATCTCCTGCAGTCCGAGGAAGTACCACGGCGCCTTCGACGGATTCATCGTCAGGTTTGGATTGGCCGGCTCTTCGAGCGGAGCGTTGAGTGTGATGGACCAAATAAAAAGAACCACCGTAACGATCACAGTGGCCAGAAACTCAATTCTAACCAAATAGGGCCAAACGTGTAGCTCTCGTGCCCAACCCGGCCGCCACGGCTCGACCTTGCGATGATGCGTCTTCGCCAGTTTCGGATCGGCTTCGAGTTCCGTGATGAGTTGATCGTTACGCACGGCTTGCCTGATGCCAAGCCAGGTGAAGAACGGCACGAGGAAAAGCATCGCGACGATCGGCACGTTGTCAGGCGCCGACGAGACGATCCAAAGCTGGTGCCAGTCCTGAACGTTAATCGCCCACAACGCGACGATCAGCAAACACACAATCAAGATGGTCCATTTGTTGACGAATTTTTTCATACCGGCTACTTCTTCTTAGCTACCGCTTTCATCTCCGACTCGAGCACCACCGGCGCCGGTCCGGAGATACCTCCGTCTTTCCTGATGCGCCAGAAGTGAACCGCCATAAAGATCGAAGCGACCAGCGGAATTCCGATACAGTGCCAGATATATGAACGCAGCAGGGCGTTTGAATCGACAATCGAGCCGCCGAGTAGGCCAAATCGTACGTCGTTGTAAGCAGTCAAACCCAGTTGCGGTCCGAACGGGCCTTCGTGACCGAGCATCGGAGTCGCTCGCGCCATGTTGGTGCCGACAGTGACCGCCCAGAACCCGAGTTGATCGTCAGGTAAAAGATATCCGGTGAACGACAAAAGCAGCGTCAGCACGAGCAACACGACACCGACACACCAGTTGAATTCACGTGGCCGCTTGTAAGAGCCCGTCAGCACGACGCGAAACATGTGCAGCCAGGTCGTGATCACCATCAGGTGCGCGGCCCAGCGATGCATGTTGCGCAGTAGTTTTCCGAAGGGCACGTCGTGTTCGAGATAGAGAATGTCGCGAAAGGCGTCGACCTTCGTGGGGTGGTAGTAAAACATTAACAGCACCCCGGTAAACGTAAGCACAATAAAGAGATAGAACGTGATGCCGCCCATGCCCCACGTGAACGGGTAACGCACCGCGTCGCGATTGATCTTCGCCGGGTGCAGGTGCAGGAAGACGTTCGAGAGAATCGCCAGCGATCGATTACGTGGATCGGATCGATCGTGCGAGACTCGGAATATCGACTTCCACAGTTGCGTGTCCTGCGGATCCTTATATTCCTTCGCCTCCTCGATCGCGCGCTCTTTCAACGCGCCACCCGTCTCCTTCACGCGCTCGAGCATGCTCCGGTTATCTTCCTCACCGGTCGTGAGTTGTTTTTTCTCTTTCGGATCTGTGTCCATCTGCGTAATCCGCGGCTTCAGACTCTGATGAACGCGCCGTCGTCGTCAAACTCGCTCTTCGCGCCTTTTGGCCATTCGTAAAGTGTGCCGACGTCAACAACAATCTGTCCTTCCGCGTCGAGCGTCACTTTCGCGCGATCCATCGGGCGCGGCGCCGGGCCTTCGAAGTTAATGCCTTCACTGTCGTAGCCACTGCCATGGCACGGGCATTTAAACTTGTTTTCACTAGCCTTCCAGTCGGGTGTGCAGCCGAGATGAGTGCAGCGAGCGTAAATGACGAAGAGTCGATCAGACGTTCTCGTCACCCAGATACGATATTGTTGCTGCCATTTGGTATCGACGCCGAGCGCGTAATCGGCGGGCGACCCGATACGAAAGATGCTGGAAGGTTCGAGAATCGAGCGCGGCAGGAAGAACCGCACGAACATCAGGAAGAACGTAATCAGAGAGCCGGCGACGGTCGCCCACACGATCCGTCGTCGCATTTTGTTCACGGGCGGATCGCCCGTGGTCTCCACGACCGCGGCAGGCGCGCGTGGAGCGGTTGTACCTACACTTGGGGCGGACAATTGATCGGCTTGAGTATCCAAGTCCAGACCTCCGTCAAATCAACTCCGAATTGCCAGGTGCTGCGAATTCCCGTGGGTACACTTCGACTTTACTAACAGAGAAAGACTATACAACTTGACCCAGTACAGGGATTCCTCTCTGTGCAGTAAACCGAATTATTAGCTTAAACATGAAGAGCGCCGCACCTAACAAAACAAAATATAATATGGTCGGCGGCGTTATTTATACCTAATTTCCCAATTGGCTGGCAAGAAGTATCGATGTCGAAAGCTCACGTAATCATTTATTCGCGTCCCGGTTGTCATCTTTGTGACGATGCCAAGGCGGCAATCCTGAGTGCCGGATGCAGTGATCAAATTCTTTTGGAAGAGATCAACATCGAATCCAGCGATGAGTTGTTGGGCAAGTACCGCTACGACATCCCGGTGATCACGATCGATGGCATTGAGAGTTTCATCCATCGGGTCACGCCCCGCGAGTTCCGCGAAAAGATCATTAGCCACAAAAACTCACAAAATAACACCGAGGGAGTTCACTAGTCTGGCGTTTGGGAATTCCAGGGACGTCGCGCTAACGCCGAAGGCGTTCGCTAATTTCAGCCCAGAGTTGGAGCGTAGCGACAACTCTGGGTACCCAATCATCAAAAGAAGCGTTTAACCCTGTAAGGGTTCCTTCCGGTTGCTAATCCCACACGTATCGCTCGTCGTATTCAATCCCATAGGCCTTGAGAAATGCGCGATACTCATCCTGAAAGGTGACGCGTTTGTGATGTTCCTCTTGATTCTCAATATAGAGAATTACGTTGCCAAGATTTGATTGGCTCACAGAGAACGCTGCGTAACCACCCTGCCAATAGAATTTTGCCACCTTCGGCCATGCTTCTTTGACCCACGCGGATGATGTTCTCTTAACTTCCTTCACAACATTTGCAATGGGATGTGTCCTTGAAAGAGCGAACAAACTGTGGGTGTGGTCCTCTACGCCGCCGACAATCAAGGTTTCGCAGCCGTGATTGCGAAGCACCTCCGCTAGGTATGCATGCATTTCCGCACGCAAAACCTTGTCAGTCAGGAACGGGTATCGATTTTTAGTTGAGAAGATGAGATGCGTCCAGAGACGCGCAAGGGATTGAGCCATCGTGAGGTAGTCTCCTTGTGAGGTATTAACCCTTACAGGGTTGGAACGGGAGTGTAGCATCGGATACCCAGAGTTGTCGCTACGCTCCAACTCTGGGCTGAAATTAGCGAACGCCTTCGGCGTTGATAATCAGTAGATCCAAAATGCTACTACATGTAAACGTGCAACGCGTTCGGCGTTGATAATCAGTAAATCCAAAATGCTTAGTAAATTTAAACGTGTAACGCCTTCGGCGTTTAGCCAATGGGACCGACGTGATTGGGTGCCTTTTTTGTGCCTTATTGTGGCGAGAGGTGGGTTTCGATGCTGAGTTCTTGAATGGATTCGTATAAGCGGGCGCGTTCGGGTTCGTTGGTGGATTGGCGATAGGACATGACGAGGTCTTTGAGGTTTGCGAGGTCGCGATAGAGGCCGGCGTTTTCGATGGGTGGCGTCAGGTAAGAGATGAGTTCGGCGTAGGAACGGCGCTTGGCGATCGAACCTTCGGAGGGGTTGTTAACGCTGTAGATGTAGAAGTTCGGCAACTCATCTATCAATCGATCCGGCCAGCACTCGCCTGAGAGTCCGATCTGTTTGCCGGGCATAAACTCCAGCGCGCCGTGTGTGCCGAAGTGAATGACGCCGTCGGCATTCCATACCTTCGCGAGATAGGTATAAAAGCCCATGAAACCGTGATGCGGCGAACCACTGCGCGCCATCATCAGACGCATCGGATCACCTTCGTAGCCAAACGTCGGCTGCACGCCGATAAATACGTTGCCAAGCGTAAGACCCTGAATGTTTACCAATCCCGGTGGTCTGCCCCAGTCGCGCTCAACTTCTGTCACGTAAGGACAGAGTCGGCGGTATTCCTGAACGTTCATTTGATAAGCGACGTTCGCGGTGGCGCCGAAGCTCTCGGAGTTGCCGCCGAGTAAGCTCGCTCGTAGATCGTCAGCGGAGTCAGGCACTGCGACCGCGTAACCCTCATCGTGCAGTCGTTTCAACACATCGAGGAGACCGGGAAAAACGTCGAGATCCGCAGCAGTGCCGATGTTTCCTTTGTTAGGAGGAAAGCAGAAGAGCACGATCGCGAGTTTGACCTGGTCGCGCGAAGCGGTCTGTAAGCGATGCCAACGTTTCAGACGTCGCGCGAGGCGATGGCATCGATCTTCAAGAGCGACAGGCTCCTGACCGCGTGACGGAATGCCACCATAGATAAACGGCTCTGTAGCGCCGTCAATCTCCGGTATGGCGATCTGCATGCCGGCCTGAACCGGGTTAAGGCCGGTCGTAGAGTCACTCCACGCCTCGATCGTTTGCGTGTCTAGACTGACTGCGGAACGATACGGAAGATTAAGCTCGCGCAGAAACTCCGCAGCCGCAGCACTATCGTTCATCGCCGGACCACCAACGAAACTGAAACCTGTGAGCGACACGATCTGACTGACTCGCGGCTTGCCTGTCTCGACAAAAAACTTTGCGACCGCTTCACGATTGTCCATGAGCGTTGCAATAGCGGGAATCACGCTCAGTCCTTCAGCTTCGATTGAGTCGATAAGCGCGTCGTAGTGTTTGGTCGTCTTACTGATCACCTGCGGCCGCATTAACAACAGCCCGATCGTTGCGTGCATGTCGAGCGGCTTCCCATACCACTTGCGATATTCGGCAAACGATCGAAACAGCCCCGGCGCCTTCGGGTGATAGATCGCCACGGACGGCATCTGCTCTGGTTTGGGAACGCGCGCTTTTACCGAAGCATAGTGGACCAGCGAGTAAAGCAGCATCGACTGAATATTCGCCGGCGTTGGTTGCAGGAAGTAACAAAACAGATACAGATAATGCTTCGCGTCGGTAAGCGCACCTGCTGTTGGCACAAACTGAAGAATGCCCGGCAGTCGATCTACAAGTTTCAGATACTGCGTGTGACTGCGTTTATCTGACTTCCCGCGCCTGGCATGGTTCCCAACCCACGAACCGACCGAACGCAGCAGCTTTCCGCCTCTCCCGTTCTGTCCTTTAAATGCGGCGATGTCGAGTCGTCCCATGCGCGTTCGTCGCATCAGCTCGGGCATGCAGTTGATGACGATAACCGCATCATGATGCGACTTATCGAGCGCCCCGATCAGCCGAGTCGCGTTCTCGCCATCCATGACGTGGATCACAAAAACGATATTCGCGCCTTTGAGATCAGCTTCGACTTCCAGCCATTCGCGGTCACTGAGCGGCGAGCCGAAGTTGTACGCAGCGACGCGCAGGTCGAGTTTGTAGGCGCGATTGAGCTCGCGCTCCGCGTTTCGGAGCGGTCCAAGTAAGCTCGAACCAACGTAGAGGACGGTAATGTTCACGCTACGCCTTCCAATTGATCCTCGAGACTGCGGCTGATGTCGCGCAGTTTTTCCAAAACACTATCTTCAACGTCCCAATACCCACGTCCATTCGCTTCCAACAACCGTTGGACAAGCGAATGCGCGGAGTGCGGATTCAAATCCCGCAAACGCTCCAACATCGACTCATCAAACAAAAACGTGTTCGCTACTTCCGAGTAGATCCAATCATCAACCGCATCAGCCGTCGCACTCCACCCGAAAGTATTCGAAACGTGATTCTCGATCTCGGCCACACCTCTAAACCCATGTTTCAACATTCCCTCGTACCACTTCGGATTCAGCGTCTTCGCCCGCGTCTCTAAACGAACGGTCTCTTCGAGTGTCCGGATCTTCACGTCACGCGAAAGTGTGTCAGACAGGTAGATCGCCGGCCGTGCCTTCGCACGCTTCTCGACTGCTTTCGACACGCCGCCGAGGTATTCGAAGTAGTGGTCCACATCGGTCAGCCCGATCTCAAACGTGTCAATGTTTTGGTAAGTCGCCTCGACACGCGCGAGCGCGCGGTCCATTGCCACACGCGCTTCCCTGCCCTCAATCGCCCTTCCTTTCGAGTCGCGACCGTAAGCAAAACACTTTCGCGTCACAAACAGATCGCCGAGCGTCTCTTCGCGTTCCCACTGCGAATCCATCACCATGAAATTCACGTTCGTACCGTAATTGCCCGGCGCATTCGAAAAGACGCGCACCGCCGCATCATCCAAATCGCACGCATCGTGCTCGACCTGTTGCAGCACGTGTTTGCGCACGTAGTTTGATTCGAGAGGCTCGTCGAGTTGGGCCACTAACCGCACTGCCTTATCAAGCAACTGTACGGTCGGACTAAACAGATCGCGAAAGATGCCGGACACGGTCATCACGACGTCGATCCGCGGTCGTCCGAGGTGGTCCAACGGAATCGCTTCTACAGTCGTGGTCCTATTTAACGCATCGCGAACCGGACGAGTACCGAGCAGCCAGAGCGCCTGGGCCACACCTTCGCCCTGCGTCTTGATGTTGTCGAGTCCCCAGAGAACGAGCGCCATCGCTTCCGGATAACGGCCATTCTCGAGTTTGTAACGTTCGAGCAAACTGTTCGCGACTGCTTCACTGCGCGCGAAAGCCGCGGCTGAGGGAACGCCGTAAGGATTGATCGCGTGCGTGTTTCTTCCGGTCGGTAGAATGTCGGGGTTCTGAATGATATCAGCGCCAGGACCGGGTTCGATGAACTCGCCTCGCAAAGCGCGCACGAGGGAATCAAGCTCGTTGTTGGTTTGCAGCTTCGTCGAAACCGTTTCGAGTAAAACAAAAACCGGACGCGTTTCTGCCTCGCTCAATCCTTTTTGTTCCAAAGAACGTACGGCCGCGTCCGTGCCGGCGCTGACAAACTCGCGCACAGCCTCGTCAGCAAGATTCTCTGGAAGCGAGCGCACGCCCGCTTCGGGACGATCGAATGAAGCGATCATCTTCAGTAGATCGATCTTTTCGCCCGCAGATGAAGCACGGCCGAAGACGTGCAGACCTGTAGGGATCAACCGCTGTTCGATCTCCAGCAACTGCTCGTAAAGCGCGAACACTTTCGCGTCACGCTCGTCTCTGGACGTGTTTTTAGCCACGGA
>Ga0307406_10001994_pt1 | contig 11152 bp, 12 predicted proteins | sample 322Cmetagenome_3_FD_203706 | JGI IMG/M metagenome (GOLD analysis project Ga0307406, IMG submission 203706) | Maize rhizosphere microbial communities from greenhouse at UC Davis, California, United States - 322HYB-C-2 | ecosystem: Host-associated > Plants > Roots > Rhizosphere > Soil | place... | reverse complement strand
TAGACGCGTTCTCATTTGGCTCCCCTCTATGTCAACCGGGCCGTCCTGGGTCGTGGTGATCGGCTGCGGGTGGTGGGTCGGGGCGTAGGGTGTGTGTCGAGCCCGGGCAGTGACTTGTCCGAAGAGCCGGCTGTTGGGGTTGGGTCGGTCGCGCTGGATTTCGTAGTCGCCCCCAGGTGTCCGCCCGGGCTCACCTTCGTGTTCGCGTCTGTGACGAGTCGTCGGAAGACGACGTCGGAGAGTCGCCGTTTGAGGGCTCGGAGGGCTTCCATGGGTGTCTTGCCGGCGGCGATGCGGCGGCGGAAGTAGGCCCGGCCGGGAGTGTCGTGGCGGATCTGGACGATGGCCATGATGTGCAGCGCCCGGTTGATGCGCCGGTTGCCGGCGCGGGAGAGCCGGTGGCGTTTCTGGTCGCCGGAGGAGGCGTCCAGCGGCGCGGTGCCGTTCCAGGAGGCGAATCGGGATCGGGTGGCGAAGCGGGAGACGTCGCCGACGTCGCCGAGGATGCGGGCGGCGCCGGCGGGGCCGATGCCGTTGAGGTCGAGCAGGGTGGTGCCGGTGGCGGTGACCGCGGCCCGGAGAGTCTTGTCGCTGTCTTTGATCTTCCGGTCGAGGACGGTGACCTCGGTGAGCAGGTCGTGCGCGATCTGATGGCGGACCCGGCCGGCGATGTCGTCGTCGGCGATGGTGACGCCATCAAGGATCGCCTTGGCCTGCGGAGCGCTGAGGAACCGCTTTGCGCCGCCGGGGACGAGCTCGAGCAGCAGTCGGTGCAACCGACAGATGGTCTGGGTCCGGGCGCGGGCCAACTCGTCGCGCCGGTCGACGAGCAACCGGAGCGCGACCAGGTCGTCGTCGACGCGGACGGCGACCAGGTTCGGGGTACGCAGGGCCACCACGGCCACGGAGTGGGCGTCGGCGGGATCACTCTTGCGTCCGTTGCCGGTGTCGAACACGCGGACCCGGGCGGCCAGCTTGGCCGGCACGTCGAAGACGGTCTCGCCGTCGGCGACCAGGCGCTGGGCCACATGCTTGCCGGCGCCGTTGCAGCCCTCCACCGCCCAACGGCGGTGCGGGAACCGTCGCGCCTCGGCCAGCATCTGCCGGTAGCCGTCGACGTCGGTGGCATACCGGCCCTGGTGCAGCACCCGTTCGCGCTCATCGAGGATCTCGATGGTCACCGAGTGCTTGTGGGGATCCGCTCCGATCACTACCTTGTCCACTGTGTCCTCTCCGCTCCCGGATCACCTTGAGAAGGGCAGCGAGGAGGGCAACGCTACTTCGAGCTGGGCAAACCCCTCTTGAGCCACAGCCTCGCCAGCGGCGCCCGGCAGGACCGCATGCCAAATGAGAGCCACACTCCAGGGTGGGCAGCCGCATTGAGAGAGCGTCCCGCCGGGCACCTCCGGCCAGACCCCGTCAGGTCGTGACCGTGGACCTATTAAACAAGTAGCCGCGATGACGAATCCCAGTTCGCCTCCGCGAGTCACAGCTCGCCCGACCGCCCTGCAGTCTCGGTAGTGACCGACCGAAATCGTCGAGCATCTCGGCCAAGCTCAGCCACACCATGATCCTTGCCGAATCGGTCGGTTCGGCGTCCGTGGTACATGCTGATTGCGACAGTAGGTCAGGCGTCGGTCTTCGCCCCTGAGCTGACGTCTTTCCGAGCACTCTGCGAAAGGGTCGGCGTAGGGGGTCTTGACCTCTTAAGTTCGACGCTGCCCAAGAACGGGAGGCCGTAGCGCGCTCGCCATTCCGTGATGCTATAGCCCGATTCAGTAACCTGCGACAGCTTTCCGGCTGCGGAGCGCTGCCATCTGCGGCCGACGGCATCTCTGAACTCGATAGTTGGCGCTGCCTCCTGACTAATCGCCTCGGCGACGGCTGTTCCTTCAACGCTCATCAGGAAGAACCGAACCTTGGCGGTAACGGTGGTTACTGCGACGTCGCGTCCTGTCTCGCGCCACTCAGGCAATGCAACATCGGGTGTCAGCGTAGTCTTGGCTGGTATCTCAACCAGGTGAAAATCGGGTGCGCCCGGCACCTGCACTGACACTTCGTAGACGGAAGCATCGCTTCCATTCGTGATGTGCAACATCCTGCTGCCGCCGTCGGATCCGTCCGTCAAACCGACCCAAGCAGCGACGTGACTCGCCTGGTCCCGCTCCTTATCCCGGACGCTGCGCCGATAAGCGATCGCAGCGATCGAGGCCGACGTTCCCGTTATGACAGCTCCAACCCACGTGGGGACGTTCCCCCAGTCCAGGCCCAGCCAGCCGCTCGCCACAGCCTCGTCCTTCCGCATTCGAACGTGCCCCAGTCCGGTCTCTCTTCAGCATATTCATGCAGCGGGTCAATGAACACCCACGCGTTCAAACTCGGACGTTAATAGGTTGGAGCGTGGATGATCGGCCGACACATTGACCAGGATGCCGCTAGTGTTTGGACAACGGACGCAATCATGCTTCGGACAAACAGATGATCAGGAGCGGACCTGTGGGTGCACCCTTGCGATCACCCGCCCGACTGGGAGCGTCATTTGGGTGCACAGCATCGGTCGTTGACGCGACAACGACGACTCGGCTCGATGCGCATCTGGCCGCGAACCCATCACGCACAGCACACCTCGATCCGAGAGCTCCTCCGGCGAGCCGATCACGGACCTGGAGGGCTAGCGGGGAAGATCGGTGCGTGAGGGTCGCGCTAGAGTACGTGCCGCACAAACGCGTCGTCCAGCTGTTGCGTGGTAATGCGCGCACGTACCCGGCGACGATACGGCTGTACGACCTCGCAGGTGACGACCGCGGACGCCCTGGACCTGGCGCTCACGGCGCCGCCGAGCCGACCGGCGAAGTTACTCTGGCCGACCTCGGCCGGATGATCATGATCAACGTTCGCCCTACAGCCACCGACGCCGAGAATCTCCTGTCCGCCGCATCATGTGACCTGTTCGGCCACGTACCTCCGCGAGCCGACATCAAGAACCTTGTGCCTGAAACAGCGCTGTACGAGTCCACGGTCGCGCTCTACGACACCTTCCGCCTGCCGAACATTGGTAGAGCCAAGCGGTCGAAACTATTGCACATCAAGCGTCCGTGGTTGATACCCATTAGTGATTCGTACGTTCGCTCGTACTACTCCGACGCTGCAGCGGCGGCTGCGCGTGATCTCCGCCAACGCGGCCACAACTACTGGGAGGCTGTTCGCCGAGATCTCGTTGACGGTGAGGGCGAGTTGAGGCGCGCCGCCGACAGCCTGACGCGGACCGAGGACGAGCGACGATTGAGCAGGTTGACGCCCCTCCGTCTACTTGACATCGTGGCGTGGCGCCTGGCCAGCGGCGCGTGACGATGCCGAGAGTGGCAACGAGAAGCCCACAATGCGTCGTCAACTGCCGCGACCAGCACGCGAACCGCTCCGGCCAAGAACGATCCAACTGGGCCCGCCCGCAGGGCAGTGGAACGTCGTCAAATGCCGCCGAGCGACAGGTTGTAGTCAGAACGATCCGGTTGTGTTTGGAGTGTGGACGACGCCCCGTGGGGCTGCGTCGACGGTCTCGCGCTGTACATTCGGCAGCCGTGGCGCAGGAGTGGGCTCGCCCGGCGATCGACCTCGACAAGGCCTTGCCGGGTTCGACCCGGCTGCATGCCAGACCAGATCGTTGGATTGCGCAGCGAAGCGTGGGAGCCGTTTGACCTTGAGGCTTGACGACGAAGGTCATGACCGACGGAAGGGCGCGTCCTCGATCATCATTGGTGCAGCCGCCCTCCAGAAAGACCGCGCATCCAGCACCACAATATCAACTCACTTGGATACGGACAGCCGGCTACCAGTCCACGGATTCAGGCTAAGACGTGTCTCCCACAGGCGTTAGCGAGGTCGCGAGAGGCGCGGGCGGACCCAAAAGGCCGAGTCTTCGCCCGTGGCTCGGCCACTTACATGCAGGCAGATGGTCGACGAAGTTGCGAATCCATCGAGCCGCACATCTATCTGACGAATCTCGCCATCAGATCTCGTGTCGAGTTCGTCGGCGATTCTGACAAGCCCACCATCACGGTCGCGGACGTAAACCTCAAAATGCACGCTGCCGGTCTCGTTCACCCATGCCGGAAAACCCGCACCGGCCTGGAACCTATCCCGATCCCTTATTGCGCGCGGTAGGTTGAAGCAACCGCGAATGAATCCATTGGCTTCCCAATTGGGCTGCGTAAGAATTCCAAACCCAGTAACGCCGTCCTCAAGTCTCTCCTTAGCCAACTTGGCGATCCCCCGATTCTTGTTGTCTCCGAACGGTATCTTTCCGGCGGCCGACGTCCAGGTCGCTCGGTCGGCGAGGTCTGTAAGTAGAATCTCATCTGCCGGTGGCGCTGATGGCGACCCAAGATGTGATTCGTTGGGCCAAGAGCTTTTTGTCGCGCCAGGCGGCCTCGCACCGTCCATCGTCGAAATGAAGTAGATGCCCACAGAAACCGGTATTGCAAGTACCGAGGCTATGCTGCCCACAGCGGCCCACCACGGACGACTGTGCCACTTGGACCTCTCTGCGCTGTGTCTTCCCGACACCGATCTTTACACCCCCGAGCCTGGTCGCAAATCGGCAAGGACGGTCCGACAGTACTCTATGGGCACAATGGTCTGCCTCAATCGCTTTTGCCGGGGTGCCGGAATCCCCGTTTGACTTCGTGACGTTGCGCGGAGACGCTCAATGAAGGAGATTTCAATCCTGGCGTCGTTCCTCATTGCGGCCACCATCACGATCGTAAGTATCCGCTCCCGTCGCTCACTTTTTTGGACCCTACCGCGAAGCGTCACGGCGACCTGATCGGTCGCATCGAACCAGCCGACTCGGCGATGGCATGTCGGGCCATAGGAACAAAGTTGGTCGTGTCCCATGTCCCGGGTTTCGTGCGGCACGGCTGCTCCTGCGCGTGTGGAGTGCTGGCAGGCACCCAGGTTCGACGACCTGCGATGCCGCCCGCGAAAGAGTCCAGCGTGAGCTACCAGGGGTAGAAGGTTCAGGGCAGGAGGATGTCTCGATGAGGTTGTAGGTGTGTGCGAAGTAGGGACAGCGCACGGACGCTTTGGGTACGCACTGCGCTGGCGGAGATGCCGAGGGCCTCGGCGGTTGTTTCGACGGATTGGTCTTCCCAGTACCGCAGAACCACGACTGCACGATCCCGGGGCGACAACAGGGAGAGCGCGTCAAGGAGGGTCAGACGGGTGGTGGGTTCTGTCGCGGAGGCGGGATGCTCCGGTAAGGTCTCGACGGCGATCTCGGAAGAGCGGCGCAGTCGCTGGAAGTCAAGCAGCTGGCGGAGCAGGACGGTACGGGCGTAGGCGTAGCGGTCCCCGCCGGTGCGGTTGATACGGCCCCAGGCCAGGTACACCTTGGTTAGCGTGGCTTGGGTCAGATCCTGGGCTAGGTGCCAGTCCCGACACATCAGATAGGCAGCCTGCTGCAGGCGGATGGAGCTGGCCTGGGCGAACTCGACGAACTCGGCGTCGCGTAAGCGTGCCCGGGTGCGAGTCACGACGGTGTTTCCGGCAGGTCGGGGAAGTGCTGGGCGCCAGCCTCGACCAAAGAGGCGGCCATCTGCATGTCCAGCGCCGGGTTCGCCGCGATCGCGACGGCTTCGGCCGCGGTTAGCATTTGTGGTGCCGGCGTACGCGAATCGATGCAGGTGGGGACGAAGACGGTGACCTCGACGTCGCTCGGACGGGTCGCTGTCACGGTGGTGGTTTCGTCGCAGTTGCCGTCCATGTGCAGAATCACGACCTTGGTGCCGTCATCGAGGTTGAGGTACGAGCAGCTTTCGGCGTAATACCGATGGCATTTGCCCGAGGTGGTCGTCTGCGCGTACACACCTGGGTTGCGGGTGATGTTGACGGTGATCTGGCCGCTACCGCGGGCGGTGGTGACTTTCGCCGAGACGATGATCATGTCGACGTCGTCCGTGTTGCCGCGCTCGATGGTGTTGTAGGTGGCTTCGGGGGAAACGTACGTGCCGGGCACCAGGTAGCTCAGTGCCTCCAGGACACCGGCCGGCGTGGCCTGGACCTTCGCACCGCTGGTGGGCACGGGCACGATCACTACGTCGGCGGCCGTAACGCCCAGCGGATCCGCATACCGAGTGATAGTGGTGATAGCGATGAAAGCGCCCACCAAGACAAGCCCGCCGCCGACGATGGCCCGTCGCCACCGACGCAACCGCCGACCTGCGCGCAAAGCCCCACTCACCACATCCCTGGGCGGTGGCGGATTCACGGTGAACTCCTCCCGCGCGAGTTGCTGCACAAGATTCATGAACACCCCCTCACCCCACATAGACGAATCGAACGCTGCCCCGCGTGACACTGATTCTCGCTCTTGAATCGGTGCGCCGGCCCGCGGGTCAGTGCGACACACACGAGGCCGCGTCCAGCGAGGCGGTTGCGACGTGGCCAACTTCCTCCCCACTCCAGCGCAGGCGAGTGCAAGGCAGCCAGTTGCGCACCCGATATGCCAGGTGGACATGCGACCGTAGAACGCGAACCGCAGGCCCAGACCTGGGCTGGTCAAGGACGATGGCCAGTCCGCGCCGAGCGGCCAGGACGAATGGCCGCCATCCAACGGTCAACAGATCAAGGAGCTACGCATGGCACACCGCAATGGAAGAACCAGCCGCCGCCGTGCTACTTTGCCGCGAGTCGGCTCGCGCGGCAAGGACGACGCCGGACGGTGTGGACCCCACTGCTCCCTTAATGGTGGCCCGTTCGCCCTGCCTGGAGGCGGTTGGGACACTGGTTGACGTGACCGTTGATGTGATCCTCCCGGTGCTGTCCGTCCTTGCTGGCGTGGGCTTGACCTTCGCGGGGACCGGAGTCATAGAGCAACAAAAGTGGCGGCGTTCCCGGGCCGGTGATCGCCAGGATCACTCACGGCGGGCTCTGACGGACTTCTTGCAGACCGTGACGCAGGTGATTGTTGAGCTCCGGAAGACCGTCGAGCAGATGGATCTGGCGGGTGAACCGGACCGAAACGAACGACTGCGAACTGTTGATGATCTCATCACTGCTGCCCGACGCCATGCGACGGCCGCGTACATCGGCTGTTCACAGGGTGCGTTCACTGTCCTCGATGACGTGGAGCGCGAGATGTTGCCTGTCCATGTGCACTTGGAGCGGGCACTCAAGTCGGGTGCAACGGACGATCTACTTGTCGACGCCGATGTACTCGTCGCCGGCCGTAACCGACTCATCAACGAACTCCGTAGAGAGGATGAGTTGCCGGCCCTTGAGGATATGCCCGTCTCGCCGCGACGCACGCGGCAGACTGAGTCTGGCTAGCCTCCGATCATTGGGGCACGCGACCAGAGGGACGACCCTTCGACTTTCGGGGCACTCGGTACGTGGCGCTTGATCGTCACCGCCCTTGGGTCGCTTCAGGCAGCAAGTCGGCGTCGTCAACTGCCGCGACTCGCTCGCACTCGCCCAAGCGGATGGCGGCGTTCGCTTCGGCGAGACCTCGGTCGACGTGAGGTTCGGCGTGGTCGGCATGCGTTTGTCGGTTGTTGCGCGACGTTCGGCATGAGCACGTAGGCGACGTTGGGCGCGGTCATGAGGGAGCGTCGTTTCGCGGCATTCGATGCTCACGGTGTCGCGCCGCGGACGGAGGCAAGCCGACCAACGTCGCCCCACCATCGAACTCGATGGCCTCCGCCACCAGCGACGCTCGCGCTCGTACTCCCCTGGGGAATTGCGTGATCGCCGGGTGGGGGAATTACGTGTTCGTGCCGAACGCGTATCCAGTTCGGCGACGGGGAAAGCGTTGGCGGTCGCGCACCGTTGTCACGCGGACTGTCTGGTGAGGGCGAGCAGGCGGTCCACGAGGCGCCGGGCGTCTTCGCCGCTGGGGGGTGGACCGAAGAGCGCGTGAAAGTACAGCGGAGCCACGACGACCTCCAGCAGATCGGCCACGGTTGGTGGGGACTCGCCGCGGACCCGTGCCCGGTCGAGCATCTGCTCGAGTTGGGCGGTGCGCTCTACCAGGACCGGTGAGGGGCCGCGGTCGGTGTGCGGCGGGATTCTCGAGATCGCCGCCCACAGCATGAGCACGCCGAGCGGTCCGGACAGGCTGCCGGCGACGCCGACCGCGTACGCGTCGAGATCGCCGCGGAGGCTGCCGGTGTCGGGCAGGGGCGAGGTCCTGGCCGGGCCGGGCTCGACCACATCCTGCAGTACGACCGGGACGGTGCCCCACCGGCGGTAGAGCGTGGCCTGGTGGACCCCGGACCGCTCGGCGATGAGCGGGATGGTGACCTCGTCGGCGGTGCGCTCCTTTAACAGCTCGATCACGGCCTGATGCACCTGCTGGCGGACGCGTTCGGACCGGCCGCGCGGGCGCTGCATGGGCTGGGGTCTGTTCACCACGAGCCCAGCTTAACGCGAAGAAACTTGCGATACGTCGAGGGGCACGGTAGTCTACGGGCGTTAGAGCGAAAATCTTCGCGTTAGCGTCGTCGGCGGAAAGGAGAACGTCATGAGCAGCCTCACCACTCTCCACGGCGTGGCGTTGCGTCGCTTCCTGCGGCACTACGTCGAGATGATCGTCGCCATGCTCGGCGGCATGATCGTGCTGGGCGCGCTGGAGTCCGCGCTGCTCGACCCGGCCGGATGGGCCCAGGTGCGGGCCGTTCCCGAGTTCGGCGCGTTGATCATGGCCACGAACATGACCCTCCCGATGCTGGCGTGGATGTGGCACCGCGGGCATGGCCCGATCGCCCTCGGGCAGATGACGGCGGCCATGTATGCGCCGTACGTGGTGTGCTTCCCTCTGGTCTGGTTCGGCGTGCTCTCGGCGACCGGACTGATGATCGCGGGTCACGTGGGGATGGTGCCGGCGATGACCGCGGCGATGCTGTGGCGCCGCGACGAGTACACCGGCCACGTCCACCGGCGCGCACACGCCTAGAAGGTCGACGTGAACGCAGTGCACGCGACGGCGGGCTGTCTGGCCGCCCGCCTGGCCGACCGCACTGGGGACAGCCAGTTCGGCGGGGGTTCGGTGCGGTCACGTTGGTGTGCGCCGCGATCGCGCCCGGTTGGGCGCTGGTGCTCGGCGGCACGGGCTTCCTTGCCCACGGCGCGTGGGACGCGTACCACTTCCGGCGAACAAGGTCGTGGACCGACCATATGCGGAGTTCTGTGGCGTCGTCGATATTCTCGTCGGTCCAGCCCTGATCGTCGCGGCGATTGTCTAAAGTGGACACGAAGCTCATTTCGATGCGGACCGACGGTGTGGGCGACATTCGGGAAACAGACACAGAAGCGAGGCGATGACCCAATGGCGAGTCACAGTCCGATGGCGCTGAGAACCGTGCTGGCTTGGACACGCGCGGGCAAACGACGAGGAGGGTGAGCCCATGACCAAGCAACTCGAAAAGCAGGACCTGGTGGACTTCACCAGGCGGTGGTTCGCGCTCTGGACCGAAGCCGACCCGCAAGCACGGTCCAGGCAGGTCGCCGACCTGTGGGCGACCAATGGTGCGCAGGTACTGGTGGACCCGCCCCAGGAGGTGCGGGATGCGGCCACCGCGTTGGCATTCCCGGTGCCTCGTCTCGAGGTGCGCGGCCACGACGAGATCGATCGTCGGGTGACCCGGGCGTACGCCCTGTTCGTTGAGGCCGGCGTATACACGTTCAAGGCGGCAGGCGACGCCGTGCTCCTGGCACCCGGTTTGGTCGGGCTGGGATGGGAGATGGTCACTGTAGCTGACGGAACCGTCGCCGGGAGCGGCTACGACGTGATGGTGCTCGATGACGACGGCCGCATCCTGCTCGATCACCAGCACATCGCACTGAGCTGAACCGGGGTCGTCGGTCAGCGCGAACCACTGTCCGGAGGAGGAATCGTGAAGCTTGACCGAGCAACGGTCTGCCTACCCATCAAGAATCGCCTGGCATCGCACACGTTCTATACCAGGGGGTTCCGAGCATGGCGGTGATGGAAGACGTTCGGCCGCTGGGCACCAAGTTGGAGCGCTCTTACGAGGTGTACGTACGCGGCAGGTTGAAGTTCCGCGTCGGGCAGATCGTCTACGTGGCGTTCTCCCCCGACGAGAGCGTGATGGGCTTCGCGTTCCCCAAGGAAGAGCGGGCGGCCCTCGTCGCGAGCGAGCCGCACAAGTTCCAAATGCCCTCGCCGTCGGAGATGCGGTTCAACTGGGTCCATGCCCACCTTGCGGCACTGGACCGGACCGAGGCCCGCGAACTCGTCGTCGACGCCTGGCGCATGGTCGTCCCCAACAAGCTCTCCCGCGCCTACGACCTCGCCCATCCCAGCGGCCCGGGCTGAGACCGATCGCCATGGCGTACCGATCGGCTCAAGCCGGGGATCTGCTCGTGCCCTGCCTGGGAGATCCGGTCATACGCGGCGAGCCACGAGTCCCGGCGAGGTAGCTGTTGCGTGCCGGATTCACAATGGGCCGGTGCCGGCTCCGTGGGACGTTCTAGCGCCGACGATCGGTGGCGTCGTCGCGGCCTTGGTCGGTGGAACGCTCGGTGGCCTGCTGGGACATCGCTCGCAGACGACGCAGTGGGCGAGAAATTCGAGAATGAACGCGTATGCGGAGTTCATCCGCAGCTACGTCGACGTCTACCTGCAACTCGTCCTCCCTTGGGCTGAAGGGGGCCGGAAGCGGATCGACTGGTCGGATTGGAACAGAACACTCGCCGTGGTATGCATGATCGCCGAGGCTCCAGTCGCAACACAGGCTGTGCGGGTTGACGAGGCGATGTGGCGTATGTCGTTGGCGTCGGCACGTGGACCCCTCGACCGCGAGGAATGGCGACAACTGCGCGAGCCCCTCGAAAACGCCGTCCTCCGCTTCGTCAACCTCGCCCGTGAGGAACTCGGCGGACTTGGCCCACCACTGCCGCGCCTCAACGGCCGGCCGGCGCCTGACGACCCGGCGTGGCCTGCCGGCGTGTCCCCGTAGCAATCAGCTGGCCCAGAAGGACTCGCATGGCGTGCGATGGCCCCGGCGAACGATGCGCATTTGGCTCCCCTCTATGTCAACCGGGCCGTCCTGGGTCGTGGTGATCGGCTGCGGGTGGTGGGTCGGGGCGTAGGGTGTGTGTCGAGCCCGGGCAGTGACTTGTCCGAAGAGCCGGC
>Ga0307406_10001993_pt1 | contig 11155 bp, 11 predicted proteins | sample 322Cmetagenome_3_FD_203706 | JGI IMG/M metagenome (GOLD analysis project Ga0307406, IMG submission 203706) | Maize rhizosphere microbial communities from greenhouse at UC Davis, California, United States - 322HYB-C-2 | ecosystem: Host-associated > Plants > Roots > Rhizosphere > Soil | place... | reverse complement strand
ATACAATCAAAAGGCCAATATTCAACGCTTAAGCCGACAATGAACTGCTGTCAGCTTTCAGTACGTTGAAATTGGCCTCTTGCTTGGACTGCAACCGAACAATTCAAATATCTTGTTCGCAGGGTTTATTCAGGCATCGACCAGGATTGAAGTTTGTAGCCTTCCTGGCTCAGTTCGGCACGGGCCTGTTTCAACAGGTCGGCCAATTGAGCGGGATCAGTGTAGGCACTGCTTGGGATCTGGGTGCGACCGATATGGGTGTTGGTGCGGTCGATGACGGTCAGGCTCAATTCACCGTTACCGTCTTGTGGGGCCCAGGCCACGCATTGGAAAGGACGGAATGCGCGGTCGGCAATCAAAAGAGCTTCGTTGATACGGAGCGGGGCGTTCATGGCGTTATCTCTCAAGGGTGCCCAATCAAATGATGTGCCGTCGGTTGGGCATACCGTGCGGCTGGTTACTTGTACTGATGTCCCGAACCCGGGGCCGGGTCACACAATCTTTGAATAAATTTCGATTTTCTTTCAGACCCGCCTTTTCGGCTTTTGTTTGAAAGGGTGCTGAAAGATTCGATTAGCGCCAACTAACGAAACGCCTCTCTTATAACCAGTTCCTGATTGCGCCAATAACTAATCGATACAAGCAAGTGTCAACTTCTTGCTACTGTTACATGCAGGTTCGCCAAACGCCTGTTTCTAATCATATTTCCTTATTTTGGCGCCAAGGATCAGTCATGATCGAAGCCAGTGCGTTGCGTCGCCTTCTCGTGGTTGACCCGTGCGATGATTGCCATCGCCTCATGCCGGGGCTGCGCGCCATTGGCTGGGATGTCGACAGCTGTTCCCTCGAACATGCCGGCGATCGGAGTTGCGATGTGGGTCTCCTGCGTTTGCAGCCGTTTCATCTGGAGCGGCCGGAAGCGGTCAAGGAGCTGATCAGCCGCAGCGGGACTGAGTGGATCGCCGTGCTCAGCCAGGAAGTGCTGCGCCTGCAGAACGTCGGGGACTTTGTCTGCGAATGGTTCTTTGACTTCCATACCCTGCCGTTCGATGTGTCCCGGGTCCAGGTGACGTTGGGTCGCGCGTTCGGCATGGCGCGATTGCGGGGGCAGGGTTCGGTCCACATCAATCAGCCGGAACATGAATTGCTGGGCGACAGCAAGCCGATTCGCGAGCTGCGCAAGTTACTGAGCAAGCTGGCGCCGGCCGAGTCGCCCGTGCTGATTCGTGGCGAGAGCGGTACGGGCAAGGAATTGGTGGCGCGCACCCTGCATCGCCAGTCGCATCGGAGCAACAAGCCGTTCATTGCTATCAATTGCGGCGCTATTCCGGAGCATCTGATCCAGTCCGAATTGTTCGGCCATGAGAAGGGCGCATTCACCGGTGCCCATCAACGCAAGATCGGACGGATCGAAGCCGCCCACGGCGGCACGTTGTTCCTCGATGAAATTGGCGATTTGCCACTGGAGTTGCAGGCCAACCTGCTGCGTTTCCTCCAGGAAAAACACATCGAGCGGGTCGGCGGGAGCCAGCCGATTGCCGTCGATGTCAGGGTGTTGGCGGCGACTAATGTGGATTTGGAGGCGGCCATCAAGCAACGGCGTTTCCGAGAAGACCTCTACTATCGCTTGAATGTCCTGCAAGTCGTGATGGCGCCGTTGCGCGAACGCCACGGTGATTTGTCGATGCTGGCGAGCCATTTTTCCCACTTCTACAGCCACGAAACCGGCCGGCGCCCGCGCAGCTTCAGCGAGGACGCCCTGGTGGCAATGGGCATGCACGACTGGCCCGGCAACGTGCGCGAGCTGGCCAACCGCGTTCGTCGTGGCCTGGTGTTGGCGGAAGGGCGGCAGATCGAAGCCCGGGACCTGGGTCTTGCCAGCCAACAGGGCGTCGCCGCACCGATGGCCACCCTGGAAGAGTACAAAACCCGCGCCGAGCGCCAGGCGTTGAGCGATGTGCTTAATCGCCACAGCGACAACCTGAGCGTGGCGGCCCGTGTGCTGGGCGTGTCGCGGCCTACCTTCTATCGACTGCTGCACAAGCATCAGATTCGCTGAATAGCGTCCCGATAACCAAGGGGGAGCGAGCAGGCCCGCTCCCACAGTGGATACATTGCGGGGGCAGCCTTTCTCAGAAGTAGTAAGGGAATTTCAGGCTGAAGGTGAAATCCGGCGCATCGTCGGTCAGTCCGATGGACAGGTTGGGCACGATGGTCAGGTTGTCGCTGGCGGCAACTGTCATGCCGATGTTGAAATAGCCGGCATTGGCGTCGCTGGACGTAACCGACTCCCAATCCCCGCCGTCCTGCTTGAGCTTGCTTTTCTTTTGGATCAAGTCAGAGACCGAGAACGACATGCTCATCTTTTCGTTCAGGGCAAAGGCGATGCCCGCGCCGATCTGGAAGCTGTCGCCGATCCGCACCTTGCCAGGCACTTCCTGATTGACGGTGGAACTGATGTCGTCAAAGGACTCTTCGAAGTTGTGGGTGTAGGACAGGCTGCCGAACAGCACCGCAGGATCGAACGTCTTGACCAGGGAAATTCCGGGCGTGATCGACCAGACACCGTTGCCAGTTGGCAAGTCTTCAGGAACGAAGAGGTTGGTGTTGGCCTGGGACTGGCGCAGCTTGATGCCGAATGGATCCTTGCCGGTGGGCGCCTTGACGCGCAGGGTCACCACCGCATCCGGGCTGCTGACCGATTCATCCATGAATTTGTAGGCAATGCCGAAATTGACGTCGCCGATGGTCGGGTCGCGGGTGACGGTTTCTTCACTGGTCACCCCGGAGGCCCCATCATTGGCACCGCCGGACTGATAGGTGGACTCGCGGTAGATCACCGGCACGTTGAGGTCGAACTGCCAGCGATTGTCGAAGTTGTAGCGGCCCGTCAGGTCCAGCGTCCAGGTATCAGCCTTGATCCGATCGAGGTTAATATTGCCGAGGAAAATCGAATCCAGGGCCAGGAAACCGTTGAGGATCAGTTGCCGCGAGTCGTAGCGCGAGTAGGTCACGCCGGTTTCGAAGCTGAATTTACCGCCGCCGAAGAAGCCGCTGGCCTCGTCGTAGAGGTTGGAGACGCTCTGGGCCGGCTGCGAATCGTCGGCCAGGGATTGCCCGTAGCCGCTGCCTCCTGCGGTCGCCGAGCCGCTGCCCGCCACGCCCTGGTTGCCTTTCATGTCGGCCGGAGACTTGGCCAGGCGCTTGGGAGGCGGGGCGGCGGGTTGGTCCTCCACCTGGCGGACGCGCTGTTCGAGTACCGCCAGGGCTTTTTGCTGGACCTCGTACCGTTGCCTGAGCTCTAGAAGTTCTTGTTTCAGTGCCTCGATGTCCGGGTCCGGTGCAGCTTGCAGCAGGGTTGCCGGGAACATCGTGCTTAAACACATCACAGCGCGCAACGATACGGATCGATACATGAAATATGCCGTCCCTATATGCCCAATGGTCGGAGATCAGCGTAGATCAATATCCGAGGTTACGAAGGCCGCGTAGTTGCGTCAGGTTGCTGTTCAATGCCCCGGCGCTGGGGCCGTTATTGTTCAATACGACGTTGAGCTGGGTCATGTTGTTGACCAGGTTGCTGTTGCCCTGCAGGCGAGTGTTTTGCAGCAAGCCGCCCTGGGCCACTTGTTGCAGTGTGCTGCCTTGATTGTGGTTGGCCTGGATCGCCATCTGCACGCCGCTGCCGGTCGCGGTGACCGCGACGCTGCCGGCGGCGTTGCTGCCACTGATGGTCTGGCCTTGGGTCAACAATTGGCCTTGGGAGGGGGCCAGGGCCGGGGCCTGGCTGCTTTCCTTCACGTTGATGCTGACATCGTTGTACGCGATGTTGCCGTCGCCTGCGGCACGCACGCTCTGGGTCACGCCTTGGCCTGCGCCGAGGCCGGCGCCGCCGGTGACGGTGCCGCTGCCATGTTCCGGGGCGTTGCCGTTGCCGGTCTGCTTGATGGTTGTGACATAAAACTCCGGTTTGACCGTGGAGGCCTGGATCTGCATGGAGCTTGACGCGCCGATCAGGTCGCCACTGGCGTTGCGCCAGGTGCTGCTCATGACGATGCCAAAGCTGATGACTCGTCCGGGCATGACGTAACGGCCCCGAAGCTCGGCGAGCTCCTGGTCCTTGACTTCGATGGGTTTGAAACCGGCGTGGGCAAGGCCCGACGTCGTTGTGGCCAGGCAGGCCAGCGTGAGCCAGTATGAGCATTTCATGTGTTGCTCCCGGAGCATCCTGCTCCTTCTGTATTTTTCTTGGCAGTTGTGCGGCGCTTAGAAAAAGTCGCTCTGGATGAAGCCGAAATCCATCAGTTCCGCATCCTTGACCGGGTTGAAGCCGTCCAGCTGGTTGCGTGCCGTCAGCGGCTGCGGTGGGCTGCGCAAGGCGTTGGCCTTGTCATAGCCGGGGCCGACGATGGCGAAGATGATCCCGTTCCAGCCTTTGGTGAATTCGTCATGGGCGTAGCGTTTATGTCCCAGCACCGGGTCGGCGATGTAGACCCATTGCTTGTCCGATCGCTGCAGCACGACGAAATGCTTGTAACCGCGTATATCCATCAGGACCACGACGGGGATCGTTACTGCGGCGAGTTTCTCCGGCGGTATGCGATAACCACGGGCGCGCATGCCGATGGTTTCCACGTAGCGCTTCATGTCCAGCATGGAAAAACCCTGGGTGCGGACCAGGTCCTGGTCGGCGTTGACCAGCATGCCCTTGATGACCTGCTCTTCATCGACGTCAAGCCAATAGGCCTGGCGTAACACGGTGGCCAGCGCGGCGGCACCGCAACTGAAATCGGTCTTCTGTTCGACGATGTCGCTGAACTTGCGTTCGCGCACGCTCTGCACCGGTTTGTAGACAAGCATGCCGCCAGGCAGGGCAGCAACGGGCATTTGCGCGGCTTCGCTCGCGCAGGCAAAACACAGGCACAGGCAAAGCGCTTTCGCACGCATGATCGGTACGCCTAGTGGAAACCCGGGAAAAAGCCGCTGCAGCAGCGAGCAGGGCCCGCTGCCGCAGGGAAGCTTTTTTACATGCTGGCGTTGCGACCGGCAGCAATGGACAGCGAGTTGCTCTGCTGGTTGCCCACGCCCGCCGACACGTTGGCGCCGCCGTTGCCGGAGAAGCCGTTCATGGAGTTGCTCATGGTGGCGTTGTTGTACACAGGGTTCTTCCAACCGTCGCGAGTCAACACTTGCTGGGTGTTGCTGCCGGCCAGTTCGAAGGTCCCCACGGCGGAGAACTTGAACTTGTCATCGTCGTGACCACCACCGTAGCCGCCCCTGTTGCCCCAGCCGCCGTCGTCTTCGACGGTGCCGTTGCCTTTGGCCTTGAAGGAGCCGGAAGCCTCATAGGAACTGGTGAGGGTAACGACCTCGTCCTTCTTCACGCCTTTGTTGTCGACCACCAGGCCGGTGGAAGACTGGTCTGCCGCCGCTGCGGCCTGGGCGACCCTGCCGCTCGACACCGCGATGGCCAGGTTGTTTTTCTGTTGGTTGAAGTTGCCGGCGGTCACGTTGACGCCGATGTTGCCGGAGCCGTTGTTGCCCGCGTTGGTGAGCGAGGCGTTGTTTTGCGTGGAGTTGTTTTTCACATAGTTGTTGTTATTGACTTGGGTGGCGCTGGACATGGAGAGAGCCGAGCCGAAGATGAATTTCATGTCATCGTTAGCGGTGGCCAGTGCGGCGGCATTGTCCTGCTGGTTGCCATCGCCGGCGGCGATGTTGGCGCCCATGTTGCCGTTGCTGCCATTGAGGGAGTCAGCGGCCTCGGCGGTGTTTCGGGTCGCCTGGTTGGTCACTACGTTGCCGTCGCTGTTCTGCACATCCAGCACCGTAGCCCCAGCGCCGGCGCTGATGGAGAGCAGTTGTTCCAGCGTCGGCCCTTTGGGACCATGGTTGCCATGGCCGTTGCCATGACCGTTACCTCTTCCGTCAGCCTGTGCAGCCATTGCCATGACAGCGGCGAGAGCGAAAACCAATGGTTTGAGCGCCATTGTTGGTTTCATGGTGTTTCTCCTTGCGTGTCGTTGGTTAAGTGTCGGTACTTTCTTATGTACTGCGTTTATCCACTGCGCCGGGTCAGTCAGCGACCCGGATGCTCAGGGTGTTAGCCATGCGGTTCCCCACCCCGGCACTCTGGTTCACCTGGATTACCCCACGGCTGCCGGTGAAGGCCTGGTCGCTCGTGGCGACCTGGCGACTGCCGGTTGGGGTGTCAGTTGCTCCGGAGTTCGGTACCAGCGCCACGTTCTGTTGGGAAAGGGCGCTGTCATCCATGCTTTGCGGTTGAGCACTGATGCCCACTCGCATGACATTGGCCATCTGGTTGTTGGCGCCAGCGGACTGGTTGACGCCCAGCACGCCGTTGCCGTTGGTGAATGAGCTGCCGCCGATGCGCGCGCTGGCGTTCATGGACGGGTTGGCTGGCGTGTCGAGGCGTTGCCGCACCACGGTGGTCGCCTGGGCGTCGGTGCCGATGGCGATGGCGCGGGTGTTGGTCTGCTGGATCTGGTCCCCGGCCGCCTGGTTGACGTTGAGATTGCCGCTATAGCGACTGCCGGAATTCTGCAGATCCGAATGGCTGCTCACTGCCACGCCTGGATCGGCGAGCACGGTGGATGAGCCGAGCAGGGCGATCATGAGCCAGGTCGAATTCATCTCACTGTCCTCCCGCCAACCGGCCCAATGGGGCGAGGCCGGAACTCAGCGAGCGGTTGATGGTGCCGGAGATGGCGCCGCCGCTACCGCCGCTATGCCCGGCGCGCATGCCCGGCATGCCGTTGGGGTTGGTCACGACATTGAGGCCTTGCATGCCTGTGGTGTTGGGCGTGACGGTGTTGCGGATCGTCGAGCCGCTGGCAACGCCGGCGAACTCGCCGTCGCTGAGCTCAGTGCTCGCGGTTGCCTGGTTGATCCGATCGGATGGATTGGCATTGACGGTGGTCGGGTAGGGGTCTTTACCGCCGTTGCGACCGATGTGGACGGGTTGCACGTCGCGGTTGAGTACGATGACACCGTTGCCCTCGGCCTGGGCCGGCAGACTGAGCGTCGCGCTGGCGGCGCAGCCGATCAACAGGCAGGTTACGCTTGCGTGGAAAGTCCCCATGACATTGTTTCCTTCTTCACTGGACGCTGGCCCTAGTCAGCGTTGCGAAGGGGAAGAGCAGGTGTTGTGCCGCATTTGAAAAAACCTTTTGTTTCAAGCGGTTGCAAAACGCAGCGGGTCGACGGTGCATGACCTGTTTCATAAGTGAGACAAGCCTGGCGGGTGGCGACGGGCCATCCGCCGCTGTATGCCTCTGGATCCAGGGTCTGGGGAAGGTGTTTCAATGACTTGACAGTCAGCGGGCCAAATGAGGTGAAGCGTTATTGGATCCGGGTTTGGCGAGGGCGCGATGTTTCAGGGTTGAGACATTACGCCTGGAGCAGCCGGGCGACTGCGGTAAAAACGAGCTCGCGACGCTGCGCCCAATCACCCTCGATTTTGACCAAGGGCTGCCGGTGGCGAACCAGCCAGTCTTCGATGGCTTCGAAAAAAACCACCCGTTCGGCGAGCGCAGGCTGACAACGCAGGCCATCGCCTACCCATTCGACCCGCTCGGGGCTGAGCAGCAGGTGCAAATCGTAATGGCGCGCCAGCAAGGCCGGTTCGAGCCAGGCCGGGCAGTCGCCGAACAAGGTCTGGCTCCAGAGGATATTGCTCAACAAGTGAGTGTCGAGGATCAGCAAGTCCGGCTGCCGTATCCGCGCGGCGTCTTCCCAGGCCAATTGACCGACGGCGATATCGGAAATATCGGCCAGGGAGGTATCGCGCTGGGTCTGCTCCATGAAATGGCGCACGTATTCATCGACCCGCACGCCACCGAAGTGCGCCTGCAACTGGGCCGCCAACCAGCTCTTGCCGCTGGATTCCGGACCGGTTAGCACCACCACTTTCATGCGCGCAGGGCCGGGTCGGCGCGCCATTCTCGCCAGCCTTGCACCGCGAGCAGGGTAAACAGGGCGTAGAGTGCTGCAGTCAGGTACAAGTCTTTGTAGATGAACAGACCGACAAAAATCACGTCGAGGACGATCCACAATGGCCAGCATTGCACGCGTTTCTGCGCCATCCACCACTGGGCAACCAGGCTGAACCCGGTGAGCGCCGCGTCAAGCCAGGGTTGCGCGGCATCGGTCCAGTGGGCCATCGCCCCACCCAGCATCAAGCTGCCCGCGGCACCCATCGCCAGGCCGAGCCACACCGACGGCGCGCCCAGGCGCGTCACCTGCCGTCCCTCGTGATCGTGCCCGGCGCGGGTCCACTGCCACCAGCCATACAGTTGCAGGACGGCATAGACCACCTGCAACAACATGTCGGAATACAACTTCACCTCGAAGAAAATCCAGCTGTACAACAGCACCATGACCAGGCCGATCGGCCAGCACCAGGGGTTCTGCTTGACGGTCAACCAGACAGCGATCACGCCGAGGGCTGCGGCAAACAGTTCAAGCCCGGACATGGCGGTTCCTTGGGGAAGTCGGAGAGGGCGGGGATTGTAAACGCTAAGGGGCGCAGACCTCCAATTTCCGCGCTGGAGGTTATGAGCCATTGCGAGCAAGGAGGGTCAACGTAGGCAACGTACCTGAGGTAAGCACCGAATCCATGTGTGCGAGCCTGCTCGCGAAAGCGGGATTTCAGCGTCCATCCGTGCTGAATATCCCGCCGTTTTCGCGAGCAGGCTCGCACATCGGGTGCTTCTCAGACCCGGAACTGCTTGAGCAACCCGTTCAGCTGTTCGCTCAGGTCTTTGAGGCGCGCGCTGGCCAGGCTCGATTGCTCGGCGGCCACGGCGGTGCTGTGGGACAGGCCGGCGGCCTGGGTGACGTTCTGGTTGATGTCCTCCACCACATGGGCCTGTTGCAGAGTCGCACTGGCGATAGAGGCGTTCAGGCTGTTGAGATTGCGCAAGGCCTGGCCGATGGCATTGAGACTGGCGCCCGCAAGGCCGGCCTGCTCGATCGTCAGTTGGGAAGCGCGGCTGCTGTCGCTGATGACCTTCACTGCGGCTTCGGAATGGTTTTGCAGGCGTTCGATCATGGCCTGGATTTCGGCGGTGGATTTTTGGGTGCGCTGGGCCAACAGGCGCACTTCGTCGGCCACCACGGCAAAGCCACGGCCCTGCTCGCCGGCGCGGGCAGCTTCGATCGCCGCGTTGAGTGCCAGCAGGTTGGTCTGCTCGGCGATGGAGCGAATCACCTCCAGCACGCTGCCGATCTGGGTGCTTTCGCTGGCCAGGGTGCGGATCACTTCCACCGCCTGGTCGATGGTCTGCGAAAGCCGGTCGATCTGCTGCAAGCTGCCGTCGATGTTGACTTGGCCTTGCTGGGCCTGGGACTCGGCGTCGCGCATTTCACTGGCCGCATGCTCGGCATTCTTGGCCACGTCCTGCACGCCATAGGTGACTTCGTTGATCGCGGTCGCCACCAGTTCCATTTGTTGGGATTGTTGCTGGCTGCGTTGCTGGGCCTGGGCGGCGTCGTTGCCCAGTTCGCTGGACGATTGTCCCAGGGCGCTGGCGGAGGCCTGCAACTGGCTCACCACCTGCCGCAGCTTGGCGGTGAATGCGTTGAAGTGTCGCGCCAATTGCGTGACTTCGTCCTGGCCGTGGGTATCCAGGGTCCTGGTCAGGTCGCTTTCGCCACTGGCGATATTGGCCATGGCGTTGACGGTCTCCTGAAGCGGGCGAACGATGCTGCGCACGATCAGCGTCAGGAGCAGGCCCATGACCAGGGTAATCGCCAAGCCAATCAGCGAAGCCTTGATCAACTGGGACTGGAACTCTGCCTGGACGTCATCCACGTACACACCGGAGCCGATGATCCAACCCCAGGGTTCGAACAGCTTGACGTACGAGGTCTTGCCGACCGGGGCTTCGGCGCCCGGCTTGGGCCAGAGATAATTGATCATGCCGGCGCCCTTGGCCTTGGCGATGGCGACCATTTCGTTGAACAGCGCGTAACCGTTGGGGTCGCGAATGGCAGAGAGATTCTGGCCTTCGAGTTTCGGGTTGGTCGGGTGCATGACCATGACCGGTGTCAGGTCATTGATCCAGAAGTAGTCGCTCTGGTCATAGCGCAGCCCGCGCACCGCGCTCAGGGCCTGCTTCTGCGCCGCCTCGCGGGTCAGGGTGCCGGCGGTTTCCAGGCCATGGTAGTAGTTCAACACACCGCTGGCGGTCTGGACCACATGCTGGGTCTTCTGCACCTTGGCCTGATACAGATCCGTGTGGATCTGCTTGAGCATAAACGCGCCCAACGTGAACAACATCACGATGGCCACGACCAGGATGAGCCACAAGCGTCGGCTGATCGATACACTGCGCAAGCTATTCATAGGCTGTCACTCCGGTTCTTATTCTTGTCATTAACGACGGCCGGCACTTTAACGCTCGGCAGGTACGCGTGATTGACCTGGGTCATAACGCGGCAGCGTTATCAGGGCTTGTCTGATAGGATTTCGGCCCCGCAGCGCAAAACCTGAGCCTGTTCCGTTTTTTCATTGGTTTTTTTTGCAAGGTCGCGGTTATCGTGCAGCCGCTGCGTGCACCTGCGTAACGTTTGAATAGAGATAAGGCCTGGATAGACCGGCCTTTTTTGGGGGATGAATGGATTTGTGGACTGCCTTTTCGGCATTGATTCTTGGCGTGGTAGAGGGCTTGACGGAATTCCTGCCGATTTCCAGCACGGGGCATCAGATCGTCGTCGCAGACTTGCTTGGGTTTGGTGGTGAGCGTGCGATGGCATTCAACATCATTATCCAACTAGGCGCGATCCTGGCGGTGGTCTGGGAGTTCCGGCGCAAGATTTTCGAGGTGGTGCTGGGCCTGCCTACCCAGCCCGGCGCTCGTCGTTTCACCGCCAACCTGCTGATTGCCTTCTTCCCCGCCGTGATACTGGGCGTGCTGCTTGCCGACTGGATCCACCATTACCTGTTCAACGCGATCACCGTCGCCACGGCGCTGGTGGTGGGTGGTTTGGTGATGCTTTGGGCCGAGAAGCGCCAACACAGGGTGCACGCCGAGAGTGTGGATGACATGACTTGGAAGGATGCCCTGAAAGTCGGCCTGGCCCAGTGCATCGCGATGATTCCTGGCACCTCCCGTTCCGGGGCAACCATTAT
>Ga0307406_10001992_pt1 | contig 11160 bp, 8 predicted proteins | sample 322Cmetagenome_3_FD_203706 | JGI IMG/M metagenome (GOLD analysis project Ga0307406, IMG submission 203706) | Maize rhizosphere microbial communities from greenhouse at UC Davis, California, United States - 322HYB-C-2 | ecosystem: Host-associated > Plants > Roots > Rhizosphere > Soil | place... | reverse complement strand
AGATGACCAAGTGGTTCGACACCAACTACCACTACCTGGTGCCCGAGTTCACGGCGGACCAGGCCTTCCGGCTGGGCTCGACCAAGGCGTTGCACGAGTATCTGGAGGCGAAGGAGCAGGGGATCGAGACCCGGCCCGTGCTGCTGGGACCGGTCAGCTATCTGCTGCTGGGCAAGGCGCGGGCGGCCTCGGGGTCCGACAGCGACAGGGCGGCGAACGATGCGGGCTTCGACCCGCTGACCCTGCTGCCCAGGCTGCTGCCGGTCTACGCCGAGGTGCTGCGGTCGCTGGCGCGGGCGGGGGCGACCTGGGTGCAGATCGACGAGCCCTGCCTGGTCACCGACCTGAGCGATGCGGCGCGCGAGGCCTATGCCCACGCCTACGCCGTGCTGAGCGACGTGACCCCGCCGGTCAAGCTGATGCTGACGACCTGGTTCGGCGCGATCGGCGACAATCTGGACACGGTGCTGGCCCTGCCGGTGCACGGCCTGCACGTCGACCTGGTCCGCGCGCCGGAGCAGCTGGACGCGGTCGTCGCGGGGGCGCGTCCGGACCTTGTCCTGTCGCTGGGCGTGCTGGACGGGCGCAACGTCTGGAAGGCCGATCTGAACGCCGTGCTGGACCGGATCGAGCCGGTGGTCGCCTCGGGCCGTCCGGTGATCGTCGCCCCGTCGTGCAGCCTGCTGCACACCCCGATCGATCTGGAGCGGGAGATCGCGCTGGACGCCGAGGTGAAGGACTGGCTGGCCTTCGCGGTGCAGAAGATCGCCGAGCTGGCGACGCTGGCGCGAGCCTTGAACGAGGGGCGCGACGTGGTGCGCGAAACCCTGGACGCCTCCACGGCCTCGGTGGCCTCGCGCCGGGTCTCGCCGCGGATCAACGATGCGGCGGTGCAGGCCCGCGCCGCGAACCGCGACCCCGACCTGATCCGGCGCCCGGCCTCGTTCGAGGTGCGCCGCCTGCTGCAGGACGCCCGGTTGGGCCTGCCCGACTGGCCGACGACCACCATCGGCTCCTTCCCCCAGACCCCCGAGGTCCGCAAGGCCCGCGCCGACCACGGCAAGGGCGCCATCGACGACAGGACCTATGAACAGTTCCTGCGCGAGGAGACCGCCCGCACGGTCAGATGGCAGGAGGAGATCGGTCTGGACGTGCTGGTCCACGGCGAGTTCGAGCGCAACGACATGGTCCAGTATTTCGGGGAACAGCTGTCGGGCTTCGTCTTCACCAAGGCGGCGTGGGTGCAGTCCTACGGCTCGCGCTGCGTTCGCCCGCCGATCCTGTACGGCGACGTGTCGCGGCCGAAGGCCATGACTGTGGAGTGGTGGCGCTACGCCCAGTCCCTGACCGGGCGGCCGATGAAGGGAATGCTGACCGGTCCGGTGACGATCCTGAACTGGTCCTTCGTGCGCGACGACCAGCCGCGCAGCGAGACCTGCCGCCAGATCGCCTTCGCGATCCGGGACGAGGTGGTCGATCTGGAGGCCGCCGGCGCCCCCATCATCCAGATCGACGAGGCCGCCCTGCGCGAGGGCCTGCCGCTGCGCCGGGCGGACTGGCAGGCCTATCTAGACTGGGCGGTCGAGGGCTTCCGCATCGCCGCCTCGGGGGTGCGGGACGAGACCCAGATCCACACCCACATGTGCTATTCCGAGTTCAACGACATCATCCGGTCGATCGGCGCCATGGACGCCGATGTCATCTCCATCGAGACCTCGCGCTCGAAGATGGAGTTGCTCGACGCCTTCTCCGGCTATCGCTATCCGGCCGGAATCGGGCCGGGCGTCTACGACATCCATTCGCCGCGCGTGCCGGCGGTGGAAGAGATGACGGCGCTGCTGAAGGCCGCGGCCGCCAAGCTGCCCGTCGGCCAGCTGTGGGTGAACCCTGACTGCGGGCTGAAGACCCGGCAGTGGCCCGAGACCGAGGCCGCCCTGCGCAACATGGTGGCGGCGGCGAAGGCGGCGCGGGCATGACTGTTCGCCTGATCGACATGGTGTTCCCCGGAGACGCCAACCACCACGGCACCCTGTTCGGGGGCGTCGGGCTGGCGCACCTGGACAAGGTCGCCTTCCTGGCCGCCAGCCGCCATGCGCGGCGGGCGGTGGTGACGGCCGGGTGCGAGCGGATCGACTTCGCCGCCCCCGCCCGCATCGGGGAGATGGTGGAGGCCACGGGCCGGGTCGTGCGCACGGGCCGGTCGTCGCTGGGCGTGGAGGTCGAGCTTCACGCCGAGGCCCTGCTGACCGGCGAGCGGCGGCTGTGCACGCGCGGCCTGTTCAACATGGTCGCCCTGCGCGGGGACGGAGACGAGACGCCGCTGTCGCCGGTCCAGGGCGAGGCGGAAGAGGCCGACGGCTGGCTGCGGACGGTGGAGATGGTGTTCCCCGGCACGACCAACCACTACGGCACCCTGTTCGGCGGCGACGCCCTGAAGCTGATGGGCAAGGCGGCGTTCGTCACCGCGACGCGGTCCGCCCGCGCCGTGGTGGTGATGGCCGCCACCAACCGCATCGACTTCAAGGCCCCCATCGACGGCGGCGACATGATCGAACTGGTCTCGCGGGTGAAGATGACGGGGCGCAGCTCGCTGGCCGTCGAGGTTCAGCTGTGGGCCGAGGGGTTGGTGAGCGGGGCCCGGCGCCACTCGGCCACGGCGGAGTTCATCATGGTCGCCGTGGATCGGACAGGGAGCCCGACGCCGGTGTCCTGAGGCTCAGGCGGTCCAGAAGCCACTGCGCCGCCGCAGCGGCGCCGTTGCTCCTGATTTGGCCCGCGAGCGCCGCCGCCCGCGCTGTCGTTTCGGGCCGCAGCGCCGCGTCCAACGCCGCCGTCAACGTCTCGACCGTGGGCGTCGGGCCGTCGTGGGCCACGCCGACGCCCAGACCGGCCACCCGGGCGGCCCAGTAGGGTTGATCGACGAGTTGGGGGACGATGACCTGCGGCGCTCCGGCGCGGGCCGCGGCGGTCGTGGTGCCAGCCCCACCGTGGTGGATGACGGCGGCAACGCGGGGGAAGAGGGCCTGCTGGTTGATGTCGCCGACCCGGAAACAGTCGGCTCCGTCGTCGGGCAGGGCGAAGTCGGCCCAGCCGCCGGCCAGAACCACGCGGCGGCCGTGGGCGCGCGCGGCGGTGACGGCGGCCCGCGCCGCGTCCTGCGAGGCGGCCATGCTCATGCTGCCGAAGCCGACATAGACGGGCGGCGCGCCGGCGTTGAGAAAGTCGTCCAGTCCCTCCGGCAGCGGGCGCGGGTCCGGCAGGATCCAAGCCCCGGTCTGGACGGCGTCGCAAAGGCCGGTCGGCGCCCAGGGCCACAGGGCCGGGTCTGAGGCCAGGAGCGGGCGATCGGTGAAGACCTTGTCGCGGACATTGTCCGTCGGCGCCAGGCCGACGGAGGCGCGCAGACTGTTCACCGCCTCGCCGAACAGCGCGTTCATGACACCGATGTTGAGGTCCCACAGCGCGCGGGGGTCAGTCACCTCCGGCGGGTGCGGATGGCCGGGATAGGCGAAGGGCGCGTGATGCTCGGACGGTAGGATCAGGGGGCAGAAGGAGACGTGGGCGTAAGCGACGCCCTTCTGCTCGGCCACGGCCTGCGAGGCCGCGCAGGACGGCATCAGGCCGGTCGCCACGATCAGGTCGCAACCGTCGGCCGCTCTGGAGATCGCGCCCAGCTGGGCGAAGGCCATTTCGGCCGCGCGTTTCGGCAGGTCCACCGGCGGCTTGCCCGCGACGGCGATCCAGTCGCGGACGCCCATGAAGGCCGGGATGAACGGCACGCGGGCGCGGGCCAGCAGATCGATGAACTCCTGATCGGGCGGGGCGCAGACCACCGCTTCCGCGCCCTGGGCCTGAAGCGCCGCGGCCAGCGCCGCCATCGGCTCGACGTCGCCGCGCGATCCATAGGTCGTCAGCAGAATACGCATTCGGTCACCCTCCATTCCGAGGGTTCCGGACTCTGCGCATAAAAGCCGGCGCGCCAAGCCTTGAACGAAACTGTTTCGTGCCCACTTCCAGTCTGGCCAGGCGCGGAGACATCGCCGCCGGAGCAAACAAAAAGGCCCGGGATCGCTCCCGGGCCTTCTGCATTTCAGCGATGCGCGTCGATCAGGCGGCTTCGGCCTCGGCGGTCGCCGCGACGATGGCCTTCTTGGCGCTCAGCGACTTGCCGAGCAGCTCGACGGCGGCGTCCTTGTCGATCTTGTTGGCCGCGGCGACTTCACGGGCCATGCGATCCAGGGCCGACTCGTACAGCTGACGCTCCGAGTAGGACTGTTCCGGCTGGCTGTCGGCGCGGTGCAGGTCGCGAACCACTTCGGCGATCGAGATCAGGTCGCCCGAGTTGATCTTGGCTTCGTATTCCTGGGCGCGACGCGACCACATGGTGCGCTTCACGCGGGCGCGGCCCTTGAGGGTCGTCAGCGCCTTGGTGACCACGTCATCGGCGGCCAGCGAACGCAGGCCGGCGGTCTTGGCCTTCTTGGTCGGAACGCGCAGGGTCATCTTCTCGTGGTCGAAGGTCACGACGTAGACCTCCAGCGACATGCCAGCGATTTCCTGGGTCTCGACGGCCGCGACCTTGCCGACGCCGTGCGCCGGATAGACCACCGCATCGCCTACCTTGAATTCCAGACCGGTTTTGCTCGTCATGTCATTCCTTTCCCGGCTTCAGCGGGAGGGAGAGGCGAAGGCGCAAGGACAATAGATAAACAGCCGCCGGAAATATGCCCCGTCGGTGATGTCTTACTGGTCGTCAAATGCGGAAACGGATCACCCAACCTCTGGCCGATCCCGTCTTCGTGGACGGGATTCTGTCGCAAACGCGGGCGGCGCGAAGAAATCGCTTACCGCCCGACCCAATGACAGGAACCTATCACAAATCTGCGGAATTTCAAAACGTCCACAGCGTCAGTGTGGAGAAGGCTGGAAATCCTCTCCGGATCAGGGCAGCGCGCGGGACCGGTCTCAGCTGCCCTTGCCGGGGTTGGGCGAGAAATACTTCTCGAACTTGCCGGTCTCGCGCTCGAACTGTTCCTTGTCCGCCGGGGGCTCGCCCTTGACCGTGATGTTCGGCCAGACCTTGGCGTATTCGGCGTTGACCTGGAGCCATTTGCCGTCCGGCTCGTCCTCGGTGTCGGGGACGATGGCGTCGACCGGGCATTCCGGCTCGCAGACGCCGCAGTCGATGCATTCGTCCGGGGCGATGACCAGGAAGTTCTCGCCCTCATAGAAGCAGTCGACCGGGCACACCTCGACGCAGTCCATGAACTTGCAGCGCACGCAGGCGTCGGTGACGATGTAGGTCATGGGCTGAGGCGGGGCGTTCAGTGGGGGCGCGGGAGGCGCAGATGACCCCGCCGGCCTCAGGTGTCAACAGCAGCAGACCTCTCGGGGTTGCGTAGCTGGGCTATCGGGCTATTTGTATCTAACTCGATTGCAGTTTTTCACAGGTCTTCCTCCATGCGCTCATCGTTCCGCTACATCGCCTCCGGCGTCGCCGCCGTCGCCCTTCTGACCGCGGGCGGCGTGGTCGCCCAGTCCGCCCTGACCCGCGCGCCCGCCGAAGTGCGCGCCGGCGCCTATGCGCTGGATTCCGACCACGGCAAGATCACCTGGTCGGTCAGCCACCTGGGTTTCTCGACCTACACCGGCCAATTTGTGAACGTGCAGGCTGAGCTGAAGCTGGATCCCGCCAATCCGTCGGCCTCGACCCTGACGGCGACCATCCCGCTGACGGACGTGGCCTCGGGCAACGCGGGCCTGAACGGCCACCTGCAGACGGCGGACTTCTTCGACGCCGCCAACCATCCGACCGCGACCTTCGTCTCGCGCTCTGTGACGGTGGACGCCGATGACGCCAACGAGGCGACCGTGGTCGGCGACCTGACCCTACGCGGCGTGACCCGTCCGGTGACGATGGAGGTCGAGTTCAACCAGGCGGGTCCGTCGATGGGCAACGCCTACCGGGCCGGCTTCGACGGCGAGGCGACCATCAAGCGCTCGGAGTTCGGCATCACCTACGGAACCCAGATGGGCCTGGGCGACGAGGTGAAGCTGCACATCGAAGGCGAGTTCACCCTTCAGCGATAGGCGCATACAGGGCGCGGGCTTCCTCGGCGGGCCCGCGCCGCTCGCCCAGGCCGGTCACTTCCAGATCGATCAGCCGTCCGCCGAGGGCGAAGACCAGCCGGTCGCCGACGTGGACGGTGCGGCCGGGTTTGTCGAGGCGCACCTGCCGCCCCTGATGGGTCAGCCGGATCGCGCCCTTGTCCACCAGCGCCGCGGCCTGCGTCCGCGTCTTCGCGAACCGCGCACGCCATAGCCAGACATCGATGCGGCAGCCCGTTTCGCTCATTCGGCCGCGCCGGGTTCCGGATCCGGGGCGCGGGCGTAGGCCGCGGAAAGCCGCCGGTAGTAGGTCGAGTTGAATGCCAGGACGGTCATCAGGACGCCGGCCACGCCCGCGATGGTGAAGACCAGGGCGATGCCCCTGTCCGGTCCCCGGCCGAACCAGTCGCCGATGGCGTCCGCTCCCGCGCCTTCGGTCATGAAGGGGATAACCACGAACTGGGTCAGCGGTCCGATCAGGAAGGCGGTCAGGGGCGCCGCGGACATCTCCACGGACTGGGCGAAGCCGAACACCCGGCCCTGGCGCTCATAGGGCACGACCTTCTGCAGGGTGGTCTGTTCGGCGGCCTCGGCGAAGGGCCCCACGAACATCCAGATGAAACAGCCGACCGCCAACAGCAGGATCCATGGCTGCAGGGTGAAGACCGCCGCCGTGCACCAGGCGATCAGGTTGACCAGCATCAGGGTCCGCAACGGGTTCCGCCCCAGGCCGGTTCGCGAGATCACGACGCCGCTGAGGATGAAGGCGACCGAGACCGCGCCCCACAGCAGGCCCCAGTGCTGCACCTTCATCAGCGACAGGCCGTAGGCGTCCATCAGGGCCATGAAGACCCCGCCCAGGAAGTTGTTGAAGGTCGCGAACAGGATCAGGGCGAACAGGCCGGGCACGGCGCCGATGATCCGCAGCGTCCCGCGCAGATCAATCTTGCTCAGCCGGGGGCCGTCCCCAGGGCCGGCCTTGTGGTCCGCCGTCGGCGCGGGCTCGTCCAGCCGGACCGTCAGCAGGTGGGCGAAGGCGAGGGCCGTCCCGATCAGGCCGAAGGACAGGGTGGCCGTCAGCCCGCCCCAGGCGACGAGGAAGCCGCTGATCACCGAGGTGGTCAGAATGCCGACGCCGCTGGCCATGCCGACCAGTCCGTTGGCCTTGTCCCGGCGGTCCTCCGGGATCAGGACGGTGACGAGGGTCGGCAGGGCGATGCTGCGGATATTTCCGGCGATGACGCCCAGCATGATCAGGCCGATCAGCAACCACAGGGGCGCGCCCCCGACATCGGCCAGCGCCTGCTCCGGCGCCAGGGCGTAGGCGGTGAAGGCGACGGCGTATAAAACCAGCGAGGCGATGCTGGAGCCCAGCATGACCCGCTTCTTGCGATGATGATCGACCAGGCTGCCGAACCACAGGGCGAAGGCGGCGGTCAGCACCAGATACAGGCCGGCGATCATGCCCGTGGCGAAGACGGACTGCGTCTTGATGTAGACCCAGAAGGTGAGCGCGAACCACACCGTGTAGTTGGTGATGCTGGCCAGGGCGTTGTTGGCGAGCACATGATGAAAGGGCGTCATCGGCCCTCTTTCTTCCGGCGGCGGGGGCGGGCGGGCCTCGCGGTCGCCGGCGCCGGGGGCGGCGCGGTCAGGGCCGACAGGGCGGCGAAGGGCGAATCCTTCACCGGCTTCGCAGCCTTGTCCAGACGATCCGGTCGCTGGGCGCGGGTGGTCCTGAGCGCGGCCAGCAGGGCTCTGGCTTCGTCGGCCGTGACGCCGAGATCGCGCAAGGCCTTGTCGGACAGCCGGATTTCACCGCCCGCCCGTCTTTCGGGCAGGGCCTCCAGCAGCTCCACCGGCGCGGCGAAGCGGCCCACGGCGCGCAGGCCGAAGGCGGACAGCAGGCGGGGCGAGGGCGGCGGATCGGGCAGGACGCTGAGCCCCGCCGGTTTCGGGCGGAACGGCTCGCGAGCCACGAAGGCCTGGGCCGTGATCCGGGCGCGATCCTTCAACAGGGCGGGTTGCCAGACGGAATGAGCGCCCACCCGGATGCCGAATTCCTTGAGCGTGCGGCGCTCGGCCTGGGACAGGGCGGCCAGATCGCGTTCGACCTCGCGCCGGTCGATGATCCCGCCGGCCTCGACCAGCCGGTAGGCGACCCCACGCGGCAGCCCCTTCAACGTGCCGTTTTCGATGGCCGTCTTCAGCCGGCGGAGGGGACGCAGGGCGCGCCCGGCCTCGCCCGCCAACCAGGCCTCCAGCCGCTTGGCCGCCCGTTCGCGCGCGGCGACGGCCCCGAGGTCGCCCAGCAGCCGGATCTTCGGCGTGAAGGGTTCGCCGCCGGTGATGACGCCCGCCTGCACCCCGCGCCACAGGACCGCCCCGTCGGGGGTGACCGAAAAGGCCTCGTCCGGTTCCGCCGCCAGCTTCCCCAGCCGCCGGGCGATCTCGGGCGTCACCGCCTGCCGGGCCGCATGGCGCAAGGCACGGTCTTCCAGCGCCGAGGAGCCCTTGTCGATCTGGAAGTCGATGCCCGACAGGCGGCCGACCGAATGGCCCTCGACGATGACCTCGCCGGTGTCCTCGACCTCGGCCACCGCATCGCCGCGCACGTTCAGGGCCTGCATCAGGGCGGTGGTGCGCCGGTCGACGAAGCGGGCGGTCAGCCGTTCGTGCAGCACGTCGCTGAGCCGCTCCTCCAGCGCCTTGGTCCGGTCGCGCCAGCCCTGCGCCTGATCCAGCCAGTCGGGGCGGTTGGCGATATAGCTGAGCGTGCGCACGCCCGAGAGCCGGGCCGACAGCTGGTCGATCTGGCCGTCGTCGCGGTCCAGCTCCGCGAAGCGCGGCGCGATCCAGTCCTCGGTCAGGCGGCCGCGCTTGCCGGTCAGGGCCTGGAAGATGTCCTTGGCCAGCCGCCCGTGCTCGTCGAGCGTGGTCTTCTGGAAGTCCGGCAGCTGGCACGCCTCCCACAGCCGCATGATGGCCCCGCGCGAGCGGCCGATGCGGGCCACCTCCTCGTCCTTGATCAGCCGGCGCAGCAGGGTCTCGTCCAGCGCCGGGGCGGTCAGATTCAGGCCGAAGGTGTTGGGTGTCACCGTCAGCGAGCGCAGCAGGTCGTTCAGGGTGTCGAAATCCAGCCGGGCGTTGCGCCACTCGGCGCTCTGGACCGGATCGAAGCGATGCTCGACCACCTGCTCGACCAGGTCGGGGTCCAGCTCCAGCGCCTCGCCCGTGACGCCGAAGGTGCCGTCGCGCAGGTGGCGCCCGGCGCGTCCGGCGATCTGGCCGATCTCATTGGCGTGCAGCCAGCGAGTGCGGCGGCCGTCGAACTTCCTCAGGCCGGCGAAGGCGACATGGTCCACATCCATGTTCAACCCCATGCCGATGGCGTCGGTGGCGACCAGGAAGTCCACCTCGCCTGACTGGAACAGTTCGACCTGGGCGTTGCGGGTGCGGGGCGACAGGCTGCCCATCACCACCGCCGCCCCGCCACGCTGGCGCCGGATCAGTTCGGCGATGGCGTAGACTTGGTCGGTCGAGAAGGCGACGATGGCGCTGCGCCGGGGCAGGCGGGTCAGCTTCTTGGACCCGGCGTAGCTGAGGGTCGACAGCCGGTCGCGGGCCACGATCTCCACGTCGGGAACCAGCGCCCGCATCAGCGGCGCCATAGTCCCGGCCCCCAGGAACATGGTCTCCTCGCGCCCCCGGGCATGCAGCAGCCGCTGGGTGAAGACGTGGCCGCGCTCCGGGTCGGCGACCAGCTGGATCTCGTCCACGGCCAGGAACTCGACCGTCCGCTCGAGCGGCATGGCCTCGACGGTGCAGACGAAATAGTGCGGCCGGGCGGGGACGATCTTCTCCTCGCCGGTGATCAGGGCCACGGCGGCGGCCCCGCGCCGCTTGACGATCCGGTCATAGATCTCGCGCGCCAGCAGGCGCAGCGGCAGGCCGATCATGCCCGAGGCGTGACCCAGCATCCGCTCGACCGCCAGATGGGTCTTGCCGGTGTTCGTGGGCCCCAGGATCGCCGTCACGCGCGAGGGGGCCTTGCCTGTGCCGCGGTCACTCATCTCAGGTGAAAGGTGGCGTGTCCCGCGCGGTTCCTCAAGCGGAAGTCTCGTCTTCGGGACCGGCGTAAACGTCGCGCTGTCCCACGGCGGAACAGGGGCGAAACGAATCAGGACCGAATCATCGACACGGCCTGATTCGGGGTTTGTTCCCTACAAGATATTGTATCTTAAGGGCGATTAACCACAATCATTTTAAGGCGGTCCGCGTGGGCCCGGGCAAGAAAAAGGGGCGGTGGGAAGAAATCCCCGTCGCCCCGCTTCCGTCACGCTTTGCGCTCCGGTAGTTCACCCGGCCATGGCCCCGTAGCTCAGCTGCATAGAGCAAGGCTTTCCTAAAGCCGAGGTCGCAGGTTGGAGTCCTGCCGGGGCCGCCACAATTTTAAGTTGTAAATAACCCGTTGTTTTCAATGGGTTATTTTTTTGCCTAAGGACTCGAACTGGCGTCTTTTGGAGTCACTTGGGGGTATTTTCGGGGGTGTTCTGGCGCCGTAGGCGATCCGATACCCCAAGGACTCGCATACCGAGTCTTGTTTTTATTCACTCAATTCCCGGTAGGCGCCGCGGCGAGGTCGCTGGTTCGAGTCCTGCGGACGTCCTCGAACCTCGCGGGCCCACAACCCAAGCTAATGCCGAATCGGTCTACGGTGCTCGGGAACTGGGAGATCCGCCGTGCCTGAAGTTAAGGATGTGTCGTTTGGCTACGGTTCAGTGCGGCACGTGCGGGAGGTCGAAGAGACCCCCACTACCACTCATGTGAACGGCAATGTGACCGTCAACAACATGGGCCGGCCCGGCGTTGCTGGGCATTTCGAGGTCACCTTCATGATCTCTTGCGACGTCGAAGACGAAGGGCACGAGGTGCGCAATGTCTTCCACTGGACCAGTATCGTCCCAGAGCCGTCGAAAACCGCCCCGTACTTGGAAGTTGAGAGTGCGGCTGCACGTCAGCTTGCGCCCTTGCTCCGCCAGGTGGCCCAAG
>Ga0307406_10001987_pt1 | contig 11179 bp, 12 predicted proteins | sample 322Cmetagenome_3_FD_203706 | JGI IMG/M metagenome (GOLD analysis project Ga0307406, IMG submission 203706) | Maize rhizosphere microbial communities from greenhouse at UC Davis, California, United States - 322HYB-C-2 | ecosystem: Host-associated > Plants > Roots > Rhizosphere > Soil | place... | reverse complement strand
GGGCACGGCCGAGGGGGTTCCGGATGTCGGAGGGGGCACCTACCCTCGGAGACATGGAGCGCACCGCAGCGAAGACCGCATTCGCCAACGTCCTCGTCAACACGCTCATCGCGAACGTGACGACGAGCTTCCTGTGGTTCGCGCTCACGTTCTGGGTGTACATCGAGACCCAGTCGGTGCTCGCCACAGGCATCATCGGCGGTGCCTACATGCTCTTCATCGCTTTCTTCGCGATGCTGTTCGGCACGATCGTCGACCGGCACCGCAAGCACACGGTCATGCTGCTGTCGAGCGTGATCTCGGCTGTGGCCTTCCTCATCGCCGGCGTCCTCTACGTCTGGCAGGGTGAGGCGCCTCTCCTCGATCTCGGCGGGCCCTGGTTCTGGCTCTTCTCCGGGTTCATCCTGTTCGGCGGGGTGATCGAGCAGCTGCGCAACATCGCGCTGTCGACCACGGTCACGCTCCTCGTGCCGGAAGAGAAGCGCGCGAACGCCAACGGCCTCGTCGGCACGGTGCAGGGCCTCGCGTTCCTGGTGACCAGCGTGTTCTCCGGACTGTCGATCGGGTTCCTCGGCATGGGATGGACTCTCGCGATAGCGATCGCGGCGATGGCCGTCACATTCGCTCACCTGTTGTTCATCCGCATCCCGGAGGGCACGCCGGAACCTGATCCGAACGGCAAGAGCGCGTTGGACTTCCGCGGCAGCGTGCAGGCGATCAGGCTCGCGCCGGGCCTGTTCGCCCTGATCATCTTCTCGACGTTCAACAACCTCATCGGCGGCGTCTACATGGCGCTGATGGACCCCTACGGGCTCACGCTGTTCGACGCGCAGACCTGGGGCTTCGCCCTGGCCTTCGCTTCGACCGGGTTCCTGATCGGCGGCGGCCTCGTCGCGAAGTTCGGCCTCGGACGCAAACCCGTGCGCACCATGCTGCTCGTCGTGATCGCGATGGGACTGCTCGGCGCGGTCTTCATGCTGCGCGAGTGGTGGCCCCTCTACGTGATCGGCATGTGGCTGTACATGGCCCTCGTCCCACCGGTCGAGGCCGCGGAGCAGACCGTGATCCAGAAGGTCGTGCCGTTCGAACGCCAGGGAAGGGTGTTCGGTGTGGCCGCGGCCATGGAGGCGGCGGCAGCCCCGATCACGGCGTTCCTCATCGCGCCGCTCGCCGAGTTCCTCATCATCCCGTACATGGACAGTTCCGCGGGGCAGCAGCAGTGGGGCTGGCTGCTCGGCGAGGGCGAGGCTCGGGGCATCGCGCTGATCTGTCTGTTCGCCGGGCTGATCATGGTGGTCGCCGCGACGCTGGCGTTCTTCACACGCTCGTATCGCCACCTCACCGAGCTGTATGCCACCGCGCCCGATCCGAAGCCGGAAGACGAGGATGCTGACGGTGCGGACGAGGACCGGGCAGGTGCCGAGGCCGCGGATGACGCCGAGAATCGGGATGCCGACGATCGAGTCTTCGATGCGCCTCCGCCTGTGCGCGGACTGCCGCCGGAGATTCCGGAGCGCCGCTAGACACGCCGCCGCAGGGCCTCAGGCCAGGTCGATGATCCGGTCGTTGAGCTCGGCGGCATCCGCGTCCCACAGGGCGAGCACCGCGGGAGCGAGCGTCGCGGGGTCGAGCGCTTTCGCGCGGAAGACGACGGATGCCGCGCGCAGCGGCTCGCCGGCATCGCGCGCTGCCTTCGCGTACCCCTGAGCGACCGCACGGGCCCAGGCCTCGCTCGCGGCCTTCACCGCCGCGTAGTTCGCCCCTCCGGCCAATGGGCGGGCGACCGCCGTCGACGACACGTTCGCGAAGCGTCCGGCCCCCGAGGCGCGCAGGGCGGCGTCGAAGGCGCGGCTCGTCGCACGCACCGCTTCGAGTGCCGGGAGCAGGGCGTGGAAGTCGTCGTCGGACTGCCCGGCGAGGCCTCCGCCGCCACGCCAACCGCCGACCAGCGAGACCACGCCGTCGACGGCGTGGAGACGGTCGGCGAGAGCGGTCATGTCTTCGAGCGACGTCGCGTCGGCGACCTCGACCTGAGCGCCGGTATCCGCCAGCGGCTGGAGGTGCTCGGCCGAGCGGCCGGTGGCGACGACGCGGGCGCCGGCGTCGAGCAGGGCTCGCGCGACGGCGAGGCCCGACGCGCTGGTCGCTCCGGCGAGGACGATGGTGCGATCGGTGACAGTCATGTGCTCAACTTTCGCGGATGAGACGAACTTCTGCGGCCGATCCGGCCCGGAGAGGCCGCAGAAGTTCGGAAAAGCCGCAGAAGCGGCCGGCGGATCAGTCGTCGGTGCCGCGGATGCCGACGGTCGACTCGATCACGGGCTTCATCTTCTTGTCGAGCGCCTCGAAGAACATCGACAGCGGGAACTCGTCGTCCAGCACCGCGTCGGTGTACCCCTTCGGCGCACCGGAGAGGATCTCGTCCGACAGCCCGCGCGCCCAGTTCGACGCCGGGTGCGGCGTGAGAACGCTGCGGACCAGGTCGTAGGCGGCGAGCCAGTGCGCGGTCTTCGGGCGGTCGATCGAGCGCCAGTACAGCTCGTCGATCGCGTCGCCGAGGGCCACGACCGCGTCGGGAACGGCATCCCAGTCGAATGCCAGAGCGGTGTCGGTCCAGTGCAGCACGCCGCGCTGGTGCAGCCAGGCGAACAGCAGCTGTCCGCCGAGGCCGTCGTAGTTGCGCACGCGCGAGCCCGTGATCGCGAACCGGAAGATGCGGTCGAAGATCACGGCGTACTGCACGAGACCGGCCTGGTCGAGCGTCTCCTGCTCGATGGCGGTGAGCTGCTCATCCGCGGCGACGCGAGCCGCGAGCGACCGCTCGATCCTCACCGACTCGCGGAAGGCGGTGAGGTCGCAGCGCAGCTCCTCCAGCGAGTAGAGGAAGAACGGCATCCGCTGCTTGATCATGAACGGGTCGAACGGCAGGTCGCCGCGCATGTGCGTGCGGTCGTGGATGATGTCCCACATCACGAACGCGCGCTCGGTCAGCGCCTGGTCGTCGAGCATCGCGGCAGCGCGCTCCGGCAGGTCGAGCTTCGTGATCTCGGCGGCGGCGCGGGTGACGCGACGGTATCGAGCGGCCTCGCGATCCTGGAAGATCGCACCCCAGGTGAACGACGGGATCTCGCGCATCGCGACGGTCTCGGGGAACAGCACGGCCGAGTTGGTGTCGTAGCCCGGCGTGAAGTCCACGAGCCGGAGCGAGACGAACAGCTTGTTGCCGTAGTCGCCGGCTTCGAGGTCGGCGATGAACTCCGGCCAGATGGTCTCGACGATGAGCGCCTCGACGAGGCGGTCGCTCGAACCGTTCTGCGTGTACATCGGGAAGACAACGAGGTGACGGATGCCGTCGACGCGGTGCTGCTGCGGCTGGAAGGCCACGAGCGAGTCGAGGAAGTCCGGTACGCCGAAGCCCTCCGACGCCCAGCGGTCGAAGTCGACGATCGAGGCGGCGAGGTAGTCGGCGTCGTGCGGGAAGGCCGGCGCCAGGGCACGGATGCCGGCGGTGATGGCGGCGACGAGTTCGTGGGCGACCGCGTGGTGCGCCGCGTCGGGGATCGAGCCGTCCTTGATCTGCAGTTCGCGGATCGCGATCGCGGCGTCCTTGAGCTGCGCCCAGGCCGCGGAGTTCTCAGCGGCCTGCGCCTGCACTGAGCCTGTCGAAGCGTCTTCCACGACCTCGGGTTCGCCGACGATGGCCTGTGCAGCGGAGCTGTTGGCGGAAATGATGGACATCGGGACCTCCGATCGGAGAGTTTGACGGAAATTTTCCGGTCATAACGGAATACTCACGATAATCTTACATCCATGGATGATTCTGTCGACCGCGCGATCGTCGCGGAGATCGCCCGAGACGGCCGGGCCACGCTGTCTCAGCTGTCCGAGGCGATCGGGCTGTCGGTCTCGGCCGTGCAGTCGCGCCTGCGCCGCCTCGAGACGCGCGGCGTGATCTCCGGCTACCGGGCCATCCTCGATCCCGAGCTGGTGGGCACGCCGCTCTCGGCGTTCATCGAGATCACGCCTCTCGATCCGGCGCAGCCCGACAATGCCCCCGAACTGCTCGAGCACCTCGACGCGATCGAGGCCTGCCACTCGATCGCCGGAGACGCCAGCTACATGCTGTTCGTACGCGTCGCCTCTCCGCGCGCGCTCGAGGAGCTGGTGCGCGACGTACGGACCGCGGCGAACGTCAGCACTCGCACCACGGTCGTGCTGCAGACGTACTACGAGCACCGGCCGATCATCCCGCTGGCCACCGAGGCCTAGCCGCGGGGTGCAAGACCGGCGGGTGCACCCCGAACTCCTGCGGCCATTCCGAACTTCTGCGGCATCCTCGGGCAAGTGTGGCCGCAGAAGTTCGATCTGGCCGCGGAAGTTCGGCCGAGATCAGAGCATCGCGCCGACCATGGCCTCGCCGAGGGGTGAGCGCAGATGCAGCATCCGCGCGCCGTCCCGCTCGCTCGTGATCAGCCCGGCCTCGCGGAGCACAGTGAGATGATGCGAGGCTGTCGACGCCGCGATCCCGGCCTCCCTGGCGACCTGCGAGGTCGTGCGCGCGGTCCCCGCGCGGAGCAGGATGCCGGCCCTGGCGGGGCCGAGCAGAGCACCCAGGGCATCCGCGATCTCCGTCTCGTCCCGGGCCCAGCCTGCGGTCACGCCGCGCGCCGGATAGAACAGTGTCGGCTGCGCCGGCGGCTCGGTGAGCACCATGCATCCCCACGACGACAGGACCGAGGGGACGAGCACGAGCCCGCTGCCGTGGCAGTCGACCTGCTCGCTGTGGCGGCGCAGCGAGACACGCACGGCGCCCGCACCCCAGCTCACCTGCGGATGCAGGGCGTCGGCCATGCGCGCGATGCCCGCCGTCGCGATCGTGCGGGATCGCACGGCGATGTCGGCGCGCAGCAGGCGCTCGAGCTGCGGCCACACCGGCGCGAGCGCGGCATCCCATACCTCCGACCAGGCATCGGCGATCATGCGCCGCGCGCGAGCGGGGTCGTCCTGCATCCCGCGCAGCGCCCGCTGCCGCGCGCCGGTCGAGCGGACCACCATCTTGCCGAAGTCCACGCGCATCCCGTCGAGCGGGGCATCGCGCAGAGCTGCGAGTTCGGCATCCGGGGTCATCTCCCAGTGCGGAGCCGCCGTGAGGAAGTCGGGCAGGTAGCCGTCGTCGCCGATCACGGTGGCGAGCAGGCCGAAGGCGTCGCGCGGAAGGCGGTCGCGCACCACGCGGAGCCACCCCCACTGCAGCGGATGCTGCTCGGGTCGCAGCAGCACCCGCACGGCGTGCGCCAGTTCGTGCCCTGGTGAGATCCCGAAGCGCACCGCCTGGATGTCGCCGGGGCTCAGGTGGAACTCGACCCGGTGATCCGGATGCTCGACGCCCTCGACCGGCGCACTGTTTCGATCCACATCGAAACTCTAGGGTGGGCCCAGGTGGCTGTCGAGACTGGAGCCATGAACAGCACAGAACTCCTCCCCGAGGGAATCGTCGCCGCTGCTGACATCCGCATCGGCACCGGTCGCAGCCGCCGGTTCGTCGGAGCCGAGCACGGCGCAGCCGTCTCCTACTTCTACGTCGAGAATCAGCCGGGCGAGGGCCCGGGTCTGCACTGGCATCCGTATCCTGAGACCTGGGTCGTGCTCGAGGGCACCGCTCGCATCACCGTCGGTGAGGACACCTTCGTCGCGCGGGCCGGAGACACCGCCACCGGTCCCGCGTTCACGCCTCACTGCTTCACGAACGTCGGGGACGGCGTCCTGAAGATCATCGGCATCCACGCATCCGCCACCATCATCCAGACGTTCCTCGACGAGGACTGAAACCCAGGAGAACCCATGTCCTTCCAGGCATACCTCGACAAGGTCGAGACCCAGACCGGCCTCACCCCGCGGCAGTTCATCGCTCTCGCGAAGGAGAAGGGTTTCGACGAGACCACGAAGTCGACCGTCGTCCTGAACTGGCTCAAAGAGGAGTACAGCCTCGGGCACGGACATGCGCAGGCGATGGTCCACGTGATCCTCAAGGGGCCGAAGATCAGCGACAAGCACGTCGGCAAGGGCGGCGCGCACGGCGACGCCTCCGACACGCTCTGGCTCGACGGCAAGGACAGCAACCCGAATCCCTGACCCGTTCGGCGCGCTGGGTCCCTGAGCCTGTCGAAGGCCCGCATCGGCGCGGCCAGTAGGATTCCCTGCGTGGCAGCATCCTCACAGCGCAAGAAGAAGAGCACGAGCGCGAAGCGCACCCCGCCCCGCACGAGCGGCAATCCGGCGAAGCGCAGCGGCAACCCCGCGAAGCGCCCGGTGCTCGAGGCGGGCCCGGTCAGGGCATCCGACTGGATCGGCGCCGCGCGTCTGCGCACGCTGCCGCTCGCGGTCGCACCCGTGGTCATCGGCACCGGTGCCGCGCGCAGCACCGGGCCGGAGTTCCACTGGGTCATCGCGCTCGCCTGCCTCGCGGTGGCCGTGCTGCTGCAGATCGGCGTGAACTTCACGAACGACTACAGCGACGGCATCCGCGGCACCGATGCGCACCGGGTCGGACCCGCGCGCCTGACCGCGTCGGGTCGGGTGAAGCCGCGCACGGTGCTCATCATCGGCCTGATCTTCTTCGCCCTCGCCGCCGCCGTCGGCGTCGCGATCGTGGTGCGGACGGAGCAGTGGTGGATGCTGGCCGTCGGCGCCGCCTGCATCGTCGCGGCCTGGTTCTACACGGGCGGAAAGCGACCCTACGGGTACTACGGCCTCGGCGAGGTGTTCGTGTTCGTCTTCTTCGGGCTCGTCGCCACCCTCGGCACGACGTGGGTGCAGATCTTCGACCTGCCGCAGCAGGCGTGGCTCGGCGCGATCGCGGCGGGCCTCTTCGCCTGCGCGGTGCTGCTCGCCAACAATCTCCGCGACATCGATCAGGATCGCGAGGTCGGCAAGCGCACGCTGACGGTGCTGATCGGCCGCCGAGCGACCCAGGTGCTGTTCACGCTCTTCGTGCTCGCGCCGTTCGGGATCGCGATCTTCCTCGCCCTGCTGTTCCCGATCGCCTGGATCGCTCTACTCGCCCTGCTTGCGGGCCTCCCCGCGATCCTGATCGTGTGGACCTACCGTCAGCCGCGGGAGCTCGTCGTCGCCCTGGCGCTCACGTCGCTCACGGCGCTGCTGTACGCGGGCGCGCTGTTCTGGGCGTTCGTCGGCTGACGACGGCATCCGCCACTCGCCGAACCGGCCCCTTGTGGACGAACCGGCCCCTTTGAGAACGGATTCACGGGGCCGGTTCGCGCATAGAGGGATGGCTCGGCGGGCTCACGAAGAGGACCAGAGCGACGCGAGCCTCAGACCCTCGCGTCGCCGTCGATCGCGTCGTCCTCGGCTTCGGCATCCGCGTCGGCCTGCCCGCCCGAGGTGCGGCTCTCGCGACGCTCGAGCAGGCGCGTGGAGGCATCGGTCAGCGGCGTGCGCAGGAAGATCATCGAGATGCTGACGCCGATGAGGGCGGAGAAGATCGCGGCGAGCCACCAGAACTCGCGGAAGATCGGGAAGAAGAACCAGAGGATCGCGAGCGGGACGAGGAACGCCAGCAGCCGCAGCACGGTGTAGACGAGGAAAGGGGCGGTCTTCTTCACTCCGTCATTCTACGTTCGCGCTCTATGAGCTCTCCGAGCGCTCAGCCGTCGATGCCGAGCCGGTCGACGGGGATGCCGCGCACCACGCGCCGCCAGGGGTGCTCGCCGAGGGACCAGAGGAGCCCCGCTTCCAGGTCGAGCGCGAGGTCCTCGCATCCGACGGGCAGGGAGATCGGGTCGCGTTCGAGTGCATCGCGTCGGCCGCGCCAGAGGATGCCGGGACGCAGCCGGTCCGACTGCGACACGAAGTACCTGTCGCCCCACCGCACCGCGCCCTGCATCGAGCGGATGCCGGGGGAGAAGCGGTCCTGCTCCTCGAACTCCTCGTCCGGGCCGTCCGGGATCGCGAACTCGCCGATGCGCCCGCTCCCGTCGGTGCGGTACTCGCCGATCATGACCCGGCGCAGGGGCTCGCCCGCCTCGTCGAACACGCGCCCGAGGTAGGAGCACCGAAGGCCGATCGGATGCACGCGGGTGCGGACGGCGACCAGCGCGGTCGCGCGCCAGCCGCGGCCGCGTGCTCCCGAGAGACGCCGCGCGAGGCCGCCGCGCACGCGGCGGATGTCGGAGAGGTCGAACTCCCAGATGCCCTGCCCCGTCGCCGCGACGAACAGGCGGTCATCGAACCAGGCGAGCCCGCCGGCGTGGATCTGCGCGGGGACGAGGTCTCCGTCGCCGTCATCCACCGCGAGCAGCACGTCGAGGTGCCGCGACCGCTCGAGGTCGACGAAGGCGACGCGTGACGCGAGATGGTTCCGGGAGCGGTCCTGGCGGAACCAGCTCACGGCCAGCGTGCGCCGCCCGCGCCAGAGGCCGAGGTCGATGCCCTGCGGATACCAGTGCTGCGTCCAGGATCGGGCGCTGAGCCATCGCAGGTCCACGGTGTCGCGCCGCTTCTGGCGCACCGGGCGCCAGGTCGATCCGAAGGGGCAGAGCATGCTGACCATCGTCGCCGATCGCGGCCGAAGGCGCGAACCGGGCTGTTCCGCGCGCCGCGCAGGACACCCCGCGTTCACCTTCACGTCGTCGATCGGCAACGGACGACTGCGACCATGCGGACACCGTCCACCTCCGGGAGCTCCGTGCGCACACCCCTCGTCACCGTCATCCTGCCTGCCAAGGACGCCGGCGAGTACATCGGGACCACCCTCGAGACGCTCATCCGTCAGTTCGACGACCCGGCATCGCTCCAGCTCGTCGCGATCGACGACGGATCGCGCGATGACACGGGCGCGATCATGCAGCGATACTCGGAGCGGTTCGGACGGGCCGACGTCATCCGCAATCCGCGGCCGCGCGGCCTGGCCAGTGCGCGCAACCAGGGTCTCGCACTCGTGGAGGCCGAGGCGTTCTGCTTCCTCGACGGCGACGACTGGATGCAGCCGCGGCGCCTCGAGGTCCTGGCGTCGCGGCTCACGGACCTCGACTGCGATTTCCTCCGCACCGACCACGTCACGGTGGCCGACGGGCGCCGCACGCTCGTCCGTGCGCCGCATCCGTGGCGCGAGCAGGTCTCGTCGCCGCGGGAGGCGATCCTCCCGGAGAACGAGTCCACGATGGTCGACTATCCGTACGCCTGGGCAGGGATCTTCCACCGGAGGATCATCGACCGCGGCCTGGCCGCCTTCCCGTCGGGGCTGTTCACGGCCGAGGACAGGCCCTGGATCTGGCGGCTGCATCTGGACGCCGAATCCTTCGCCGTCGTCGACGCTCCGGCGCTGCTGTACCGCCGCGGTGTCGCGACGTCGCTGACCCAGGTGCGCGACCGACGCCAACTCGACTTCGCCACGGCCATGAACCAGGTGCTCGACATCGTCGAGGGTGATCGCGAGGCGGAGCGCTTCCGGGCGAAGGCCGTGTGGACCGCGCTCGCGCTGAGCTCGCACCATCTCGTTCGTGCACGACGGATGCGACCGCGGCTCCGTGCCGAGATGCGCGCCGCCATCCGGGACATGCTCGGCAGGCTCCCCGACGCCACGGTCGACGGCGTGCTGGACCGCTTCGACGGCCCGCGTCGTCGCGTGCTCGCGCGCATCCTCCGCGAGGCGGGACGAGCGGCATGACCCAGCTCTTCGCGCTGCACAGCGCCTACGGACTCGCGACGGCGGCCACGGCCATCGACGCTGGCCTCCTCGACAACGGAGCCCGCGGGGACCGCCTGCTGGTGCCGTTCGTCTCGGCGCGGGTCCCCGAGACGACGGTCGGGATCGCGGCCGACCCGGCGCTGCGGGCGCTGCGGGCGCGCTTCGACTGGATCGAGGAGCTCGAGGCGATCCTGGGGCCCCTGCATCCGAGCTCCTGGGAGCCTGCGGACGCCGATCTCCCGATCCTCGAGCGGCTGCTGACCCGCGCGTGGGACCTTGACCCGGGGGACCTGGAGCTGTTCGTGCAGAGCCCGCAGGTCGCGCCCGCCCGCACGCTCATGTCGCTGTTCCCGCGGGCCCGGATCACCATCATCGGCGACGGCCTGATGACCTACTCGCCGATGCGCGTGAGTCTGCCGCACACGGTCGCCGCCCGCATCGGGCGCGTGGTGCACGCCGACGTCGTGCCCGGAGTCCGTCCGCTCGTCGGATCGCCGCGCGCCGAGATCATCCCGGTGCCGCCGGAGCGCTTCGCCGCCGCGCTCCGCGAGACGGATGTCGGCGAGACGGATGCCCTGTTCGATGAAGAGCTGCCCACCGTGCTGGTTCTCGGTCAGTACCTGTCGGCGCTCGGGCTCATGAGCCCCGCCGAGGAGATCGCCCTTCAGCAGGAGATGATCGACCGGGCCGCCCGCTGGTCTCCGCGGCGCATCGTCTTCAAGCCGCATCCGTCGGCTCCGCCGCTGCACACCGACGCGGTCCGTGCGCGCGCGGCGGCTCAGGGCATCGCGTTCGTCGAGTACCGCGGGGCGCTCGCCGCCGAACTGCTCGCGGAGCGGCTCGACGCCGTGGCGGTCGTCGCGGGGTTCTCCACCGCGCTCCCGACCGCGCACGCGCTGTTCGGCCGGGCGATCGGCGCAGCAGGCACCGAGACGGTGCTCCGCGTGCTGACCCCGTACGAGAACAGCAACCGGATACCGGCGACCATCGTCGACGCGCTCACCCGCGACGGGTCTCCGTATGAGGATCCCGATCGGTTGCAGCTCCTGGTCGACGCGGTCGGCTACGCGATGCAACCGGAGATCGCCGGACACCTGCGTGCGCGGGCCGAGGAGCTGCTGACCGGACTCGACCCCGTCGAATGCGACCGCTACTTCACCCCCGAGCGGCTGGCGGCGCTGCGGCTGCCGGGAGGTCCGGCCGAGAGCGCCGTGCAGCGGATGCTGCGCCCGGCGGGCGGAGTGGGCAGGGTGGAGGAGTGGCGGCTGACCGCTCTCGGCGCGCGCCGACGAGCCGGGCGGGCGTGGCGGGCGATACGAGGAAGATGAGGACGATGGCGATGGTTTCGAAGACGGTGGCGATCATCCCGGCGCGGGGCGGCTCGAAGCAGGTTCCGCGCAAGAACGTGCAGCGGGTCGGCGGCGTGGCGCTCGTCGCGCGCGCCGGTCGAGCGGCAGTCGCCGCGGGCGGCGA
>Ga0307406_10001986_pt1 | contig 11182 bp, 8 predicted proteins | sample 322Cmetagenome_3_FD_203706 | JGI IMG/M metagenome (GOLD analysis project Ga0307406, IMG submission 203706) | Maize rhizosphere microbial communities from greenhouse at UC Davis, California, United States - 322HYB-C-2 | ecosystem: Host-associated > Plants > Roots > Rhizosphere > Soil | place... | reverse complement strand
ACCGCCCCGGCTCGCTGGCCCTGGTCGCCGCGGCGATCGCCGAGGCCGAATCCAACATCGACCGCGTCGAATACCTCGAGCGCGACGCCAACATCGCGATCATGCGTTTCGCCATCGAAGTCAGCGACCGCCGCCATCTGGCCGACGTCATGCGCCGGGTGCGCAGGCTGGCGGTGGTGCTGGGCGTGCAGCGGATGTAGGTGCGGCGGCTTTGCCGCCGCCGCCGGGAATCGGGAATGGGGAGTCGGGAATCGCAAGGCCCAGACGGACCGCCTCGCTTTTACGATTCCCGACTCCCTATTCCCGATTCCCGGCTTTAAGATCCCGACTCCCAATTCCTGATTCCCGGCCCCCAAATGTCTCGCGAAATCATCCATACCGATCAAGCTCCGGCCGCCATCGGCCCGTACTCGCAGGCCGTGCGCGTCGGCGATACGGTCTATCTGTCCGGCCAGATCCCGCTCGACCCGGCCAGCGGCCTGGTCATCGAGGGCGACATCGAAGCCCAGGCGCATCGCGCGTTCCGCAATCTGCAGGCGGTCTGCGAAGCCGCGGGCGGCTCGCTCGCCGACATCGCCCGCCTGGGCCTGTTCCTCACCGACCTCGGCGCGTTCGGCAAGGTCAACGCGGTGATGGGCGAGTACTTCAACCCGCCGTATCCGGCGCGCTCGACCGTCGAAGTGTCGGCACTGCCGCGCGGCGTGGCGTTCGAAGTCGATGCGGTGATGGTGCTGCGCTAAACCGCGACACCCAGTGTTTACAGCAACGGCCGCCCCGTCACGAGGCGGCCGTTTGCATTTGTGCCGGCATCGTCGGGGCATGAACTCCCGAGTAGGAGCTGCGCAAGCTGCGACCGCGAATCCGCGATAACGACGAGCCTCGACCGGGCGACGCAAGCTCGCAAATCATCGCCCCGATTCCCGATTCCCGATTCCCGATTCCCGAATCCCGAATCCCGAATCCCGAATCCCGAATCCCGAATCCCGAATCCCGAATCCCGATTCCCGATTCCCAAGCCCTACCTGCGCTCGCGCGCGATCTCGGCCGCCAGGCGTTCGCGCAGCGCGCGCGGGGTTTCGCCGGTCAGGCGCTTGAAGGCGCGGCGGAAATCGCGCGGGTCCTTGTAGCCGATGGCGGCGCCGACGCTGGCGATGGTGAGATTGCGTTCGCGCAGCAGCGCATAGGCGTGGTCGATGCGCAGGCGGTCGTGGATCTCGTGGAAGCTGGTGCCTTCGCCGGTCAGTTGCCGGCGCAGGGTGCGTTCGCTGACGTGCAATTGCGCGGCGATGCCGGCGAGCTTGGGGTCCTGCGGCAATTGCGCGCGCAGCAGGCGTTCGACCGCGGCGGTGACCTCGCCGGGCACCGCGCCTTCCGGCATCTGCGCTTCGCACAGGGCCAGCACCTGGCGCGAGGCGATCGGGTTGTGGGTCGGCAGCGGCGCCGCCAGCCATTGCGCGTCGAGCACCAGCCGGTTCTGCGGTTGTTCGAACGCGACCGGGCAGTCGAACACATCGCGATAGTGGGAGGCGTAGTCCGGCGCGGGATAACTGAATTCGATGCGCAAGGGCCGCAGGCCTTCGCCGACCAGGCCGCGGGCGAGGGCGAGGCAACTGCTGAAGAACTCCTCGCAGACGAACCGGTGGATCGCGGGATAGGTCAGGGTCATCTGCCCGGCCAGGGCGACCGTGCCGGATTCCGAGGCGCTTTCGACGAAACGCATCAGGCTGCCGACCACCGGGGTGAAGCGCAGGCCGATCTGCAGGGCCTCGCCGAAGGTCGCCGCGGTCGTCATCGCCAGGCCGAGCAGGCCGAAGTTGCCGACATGCTGGCTGCGGCCGATGTCCAGGCCGATGGTGTCGGGCAGCACGCGCAGGGCGCGGTCGATCACGATCGCGGTCGGCCGGTTGGGCAGGCGCACGCCCGGGTCGCTGACCTGGGCGCGGCTCAGGCCGGTGCCGGCGAACCAATCGTCGCTGGGCGCGCCGATCCGGTCCGCGGTCTCGAGCAAGCCCCACAGCAGGTTCGGCGACATCAAGGCGATGTCGGATTTGGCGCTGTCCTGCTCGGATGGCTGACGCATCGCCCCTCACGATCGTGGCCGCACGGTTGACCGCTAATGCCCCCTTAGTGTGCCGCATTCGCCCTCACGCGCGCTCACATCGGCGGCGGAGACTCGTCGCATAGCCACGAGGGACGCCCTACGCGAGCATTCGCGCCGCGCCCCGGTCGCCAATCACGGGGAGATCCATGAGCAAGCAGATTCCGGCGTTCGCCCTTGCCGCCGCCGCGGCCCTGACCGCCGGTTGCGGTCCCGAGCAGCCCAAGCACACCGCGACCGCGCAGGTCGCCGCCGGCGACGCCGCCTTCGCCGAGAGCTTCCGCACCCGTCTGCTCGACGCCAAGCCGGGCGAGGTGATCGAGGTGCCGGCCGGGCGCTACACCTTCGACCGCAGCCTGACCCTGCGCGTGGACGGCGTGACCATCCGCGGCGCCGGCCCGGACAAGTCGGTGCTGAGCTTCAAGGGCCAGAAGGCCGGCGCCGAAGGCCTGCTGGTCAACGCCAGCCAGTTCACCATCGAGAATCTGGCGATCGAGGACAGCAAGGGCGACGGCCTCAAGATCAACGAGGCGCAGGACATCACCATCCGCAACGTGCGGGTCGAATGGACCGGCGGGCCGAGCACCAAGAACGGCGCCTACGGCCTGTACCCGGTCAAGACCCGCAACGTGCTGATCGAGAACTCGGTGGCCATCGGCGCCTCCGATGCCGGCATCTACGTCGGCCAGTCGCGCGACGTGATCGTCCGCAACAGCCGCGCCGAGTTCAACGTCGCCGGCATCGAGATCGAAAACACGATCAACGCCGACGTTTACGACAATGTCGCCACCAACAACACCGGCGGCATCCTGGTGTTCAACATGCCGGCGCTGTCGCAGCAGGGCGGGGCGATCCGCGTGTTCAAGAACAAGGTGTTCAAGAACAACACCGCCAACTTCGGCGCCAAGGGCACGCCGGTGGCCAGCGTGCCGGCCGGCAGCGGCATGGTGGTGAATTCCAACGACGACGTCGAGATTTTCGACAACGACATCAGCGATAACGCCACCACCAACATCATCGTGTCCAGCGTGTATTCGACCGGCTACAAGGACGACAAGGCGGCGAAAGACTTCGATCCGTATCCGGAGCGGATCTCGATCTACGGCAATCGCCTGTCCGGCGGCGGCGACTCGCCCGACGGTTTCGACCTCAAGGCCCTGAAGACGGCGATCTACGGCCTCAACGGACGCTTCCCCGACGTGCTGTGGGACGGGTATGCCAACAAGACGCTCAAGGACGGGCCGCAGATCTGCATCCGCGACGTCTCCGGCGTGATCAACGCCGATGGTCCCGGCGGCTACAAGAGCCCGAGCCAAGACCTCAAGTCCTACGCCTGCACCCTGCCGAAGCTGCCGGCGATCGACCTCAAGCGCGGTTGATCGATGCGCAAGACGATGATGCGCTCGGTCGTTGCCGTATTGCTGTCGATGCTGCTGGCCGGATGCGCGCGCGAGTCGGCGCCGGCGCCGGTGCATTTCTTCGCCGACGGTCAGCCGCCGACCCTGGCCGAATGGAACCTGCTGCGCGTCGCCGACGGCCGCTTGAAGCTCAATGCCGGGGTCGTGCCCTACGACTTGAACACGCCGCTGTTCTCCGACTACGCGCACAAGCTGCGCACGGTATGGATGCCGAAGGGCCAGACCGCGCAGTACCGGGCCGACGAGGCCTTCGATTTCCCGGTCGGCACCATCTTCAGCAAGACCTTCTACTACCCGCGCAGCCAGGCCGGCGGCGATGCGGTGCTGCGCAGCGCCGACGATGGCCCGGACTTGCGCGGCGGCGGCCTGGCCTTGAACCAGGTTCGATTGATCGAGACCCGTCTGTTGATACGGCGCGAGGACGGCTGGGTCGCCTTGCCTTATGTTTGGAATGCCGAACAGACCGAGGCCAGGTTGATGCGCAGCGGCGCCTTGATTTCGCTGAGTCTGGTCGCGGCCGACGGCCAACGCGAAGCGGCCGAATACCAAGTGCCGGACCAGAACCAATGCGCCGGCTGCCACGGCGTCGACATGAAGAGCAAGGCGCTGCAGCCGATCGGGCCGAAGGCACGCCATCTCAATCGCGACTTCGCCTACGACGATGGGCTGAGCAATCAGATCGCGCGCTGGACTCGCACCGGCTATCTGCACGGCGCGCCCGCCGCGGCTGCCGCGCCGCGCGATGCGAACTGGCGCGACCCGAAGGCGGGACTGGACGCGCGTGCGCGTGCCTATCTCGACATCAACTGCGGCCATTGCCACAGCCCGAAAGGGCCGGGCAACACCTCGGGCCTGTGGCTCGATGCGGCGACCCAAGAGCCCATGCGGCTGGGCCGCTGCAAGCTGCCGATCGCCGCCGGCAAGGGCACCGGCGATTTCCGCCACGACATCGTGCCGGGCAAGCCAGATCAATCGATCCTGCTTTATCGCATGCGCAGCGACGACCCTTCGGTGATGATGCCGGAGCTGGGTCGCAGTGTCGTGCACACCGAAGGGGTAAGACTGATCCGCGACTGGATCGCCGCGCAACAGGGGCAGTGCGGCTGATACCTGCGGGTCGGGGAAGGCAGGGAGGGGAACGCGCCGCCGTGCGCGTTCGTGTCTACGACGAACGAGAGGGGAGCTGTCCGATGCCGTTGCGCAAACACCGTTTGGTCACCGCGACCACCGCCGCACTCGCCGCGCTTTGCGGCGGCGCCTTCGCCCTGGCCGCGCCGGTCGCCTACGCCCAGGAGGCGGCGCCGAAGGAGTTGGAGAAGATCACCGTCACCGCGCAGAGCCGCGAGCAGGAACTGCAGGACGTGCCGATCGCCTTGCAGGTGGTGACCGACGAGCTCATCGACGACATCGCCGCGCAGGACATGGGCGACCTGGACAGCTTCGTGCCGGGCCTGGTGGTCGACAGCCAGCAACCGACCCAGCCGGGCTTCCAGTTGCGCGGCATCAGCACCGACGACTTCGGCATCGGCACCGATCCGGCGGTCGGCGTATACGTCGACGGCGTGTACGCCGGGCGCGGCGGCGGCGTGCTGTTGCCGTTCACCGATGTCGAGCGCATCGAAGTGCTGAAGGGGCCGCAGGGCACCCTGTTCGGCCGCAACACCGCCGCCGGCGCGGTCTCGATCATCACCCGCAAACCCGACTTCGGCGCCACCGAGGTCAAGGCGCGTCTGCGCCTGGGCAGCGACGGCAAGCAATACGTCGACGGCATGCTCAACCTGCCGACCGGCGAGCACTCGGCGTTTCGCTTCAACGCCCTGGTCAATCACGCCGACGGCTGGATCCAGGACGCGGTGACCGGCGAGGACCTCGGCCCGGAAAACAACTGGGCCACGCGCGCGGCCTTCAAGGCCCGCTTCGGCGAGCGCACCAGCGCGTTGCTGAGCTGGGACCACGAAAGCCTGGACCAGAATGGCCAGGTCACCACCGGCATCGTCGCCTTGCCGCCCGCGCCGGGCCTGCCGACTCTGCCGGTCGACGAATCGGCTTACCTCGACCCGCGCAAGATCCCGACCGCGGTCGACATCGAGGGCAACGAAGAGTCGCGGCGTTTCGACGGCGTGACCCTGATCGTCGACCACGGTTTCGACTGGGGCGGTTTCACCTCGACCACCTCGTGGCGCGACTACGACTCGGTCAACCGGGTCGAGGAAGACGGCACCAACCGCAAGTACCTGTACGTCGATTCGACCAACACCGAGAGCAACCGCAGCTTCTATCAGGAGTTCAAGTTCAGCGGCAGCACCGACACGCTCGACTGGATCGCCGGCGCCAGCTATTTCGACGAGAAGGCCCGGCAGACCAGCGAGGTCAATGCGCTGACCGATTCGGTCGACACCATCGTGCGCAACCTCGGCCTGGCGCCGACCCCGGACGGGCGTCTGTTCGGCTTCTTCGACGACCTGCTGCAGGCCAACGGCATTCCGCTGACCCTGCTCGGCCACCGCTGGAACGAGACCTTCCACAACACCCTCGACACCAAGGCCTATGCAGTGTTCGGCGACGTGATCTGGCACGCGACCGACAAACTCAACCTGACCGTCGGCCTGCGCTATACCCGCGACGAGAAGAAGTTCTCGTGGTTGAACACGCCGCGTACCGCGCCGACCCTCGATGCGACCTTGAACCAATTGCAGGCCTTCGGCTTCTTCGACATGGTCGGCCTGCCGCGCGAGGCCTTCGTATTCGACGTCGCCTTCATCGACCCGCCGGCGATGCTCAACAAGGGCGTCCTCAACCGCACCTCGAACAGTTGGAGCGATTTCAGCCCGCGTTTCGTCGTCGACTACCACTTCAGCGACGACACCATGGTGTTCGCTTCGCTGGCCAAGGGCTACAAGGCCGGCGGCTTCAACTCGCTGCAGATCGGCAGCAGTTTCGAGAACGAAGACGTGTGGAACTTCGAGACCGGCATCAAGCAGGTCTTCCCCGAGCAGCGCGTGCAGCTCAACGCCTCGGCTTACTACTATGTCTACGACAACCGCCAGGCGGTGCGGCTGGACAGCAGCACCGATATTCCGCGCTTCGTCGTCGATACCTCCGACCTGGAAGCCTACGGCCTCGACCTGGATCTGCGCTGGCAGGCCACCGATAACTTCGGCCTCGACTTCAACGCCGGTTTCATCGATTCGACCTACAAGAACTACGTGACCTCCGACGGCATCGACGCCAGCGGCGATCCCACCGGCCTGCCGTATTGGTCGATGGCCGGCGGCGCGCATTACGTCTGGAACCTCGGCGAGCACGGCGACCTGCGCTTCTCCCTGCGTCACGCCTATCGCGGCAAGGTCCGTTGCAGCGAGGAGTCGCAGGCGCAGAACCGCTGCGGCGTCAGCCCCGCCCTGAACCTCGGCGAGGCGCAGAATCGCACCGACCTGCGCGTGGGCTGGACCTCGCCGCAGGGGCGCTGGGGCCTGGCCGCCTACGGCAATAATCTGTTCGACCACCAGTACATCAACGCGCTCGGCACCTACGGCAAGAACGTGCTCGGCACGGTCGGCGCGCGGGTCAGCGAACCGCGCAGCTACGGCGTGGAGTTCAGCGCGAGGTTCTGAGGCCGTGCCGGTCGTTTCGTTGTTCCGTCGCTCCCGCTTCAGCGGGATCACGGCAGAATCCCGCATCGACGGCGGCAGCGGTTTCGTTCGCCGCCGCGATGCATCGGGGTTCGCGCTTAAGACCCGGCACAGGGACGTGCCGGGGTTTAGCTTTGCGGCCGTTCCCGGCATGCTTATGCGATGCCGAGCCGTCAGGACGGGCCCTCCGTCGATCTCCACACACAGCCGTTGCCGCGGATGCCCGGGGTGGGGCCGCGCGTGGCCGAGAAGCTCGCCGCACGCGGCCTGACCACGCTGCAGGATTTCTGGCTGCAACTGCCGCGGCAATACGAAGACCGCACCCAGATCACCCCGATCCGGCTGCTCCAGCCCGGCGTCGCCGCTCAGGTCGAAGGCCGGGTCGAGGCGGTCGACCGCGGCTTTCGTTACCGGCCGATGCTGCGCGTGGCGGTCGGCGACGATTCGCGCTCGGTGCTGGTGCTGCGCTTCTTCCATTTTCGCGCCGCCCAGGTCGCGCAGTTCCGCATCGGCGCCCGGGTGCGCCTGTACGGCACGCCGAAGCCGGGCCAGCACGGGCTCGAGATCGTTCATCCCAGCTATCGCGTGCTCGACGACGAGGGCGAGGTCGCGCTGGGCGAACAGCTCGACCCGGTCTATCCGGCGATCGAAGGCATCGGCCCGGCGACCTTGCGCCGCCTGATCGGCTATGCCCTCGACCGCCTGCCCGACGATGCCTCGCTGGAGCTGCTGCCGCGCGAGCTGCGCGAGCGCCTGCAACTGCCGACCTTGCGCGAAGCGCTGCTGACCGTGCACCGGCCGGCGGTCGACGCCGACGTGGCCGCCTTGATCGCCGGCCGCCACCCGGCGCAGCGCCGGCTCGCACTCGAAGAACTGCTCGCCCATCACCTCAGCCTGCGCCGCCAGCGCATCAGCCAGCAGGCGCACAAGTCGCGCCCGCTCAAGCAGATGCCGCTGGCCGAGAAACTGCGCAAGGCGCTGCCGTTCAAACTCACCGGCGCGCAGCGGCGGGTGTTCGACGAGATCCGCGCCGACCTGGCCAAACCCTCGCCGATGCTGCGCCTGGTCCAGGGCGACGTCGGCAGCGGCAAGACCGTGGTCGCCGCGCTCGCGGCGATGCTGGCCGTGCAGCACGGCCGCCAGGCCGCGCTGATGGCGCCGACCGAATTGTTGGCCGAGCAGCACCTCAATAATCTGCGCCGCTGGCTCGAACCGCTGGGCGTGCGCGTGGCCTGGCTGGCCGGCAAGGTCACCGGCCGCGCGCGCAAGGCGGTGCTCGAACAGGTCGCCAACGGCGAGGCGCAGGTGGTGGTCGGCACCCATGCGCTGATGCAGGAAGGCGTGGCGTTCCGCGACCTGGCCCTGGCGATCGTCGACGAGCAACACCGCTTCGGCGTCCACCAGCGCCTGGCCTTGAGGGACAAAGGCGCCGGCGGCGCGGTCGGCGACGATGCGATCGTGCCGCACCAGTTGGTCATGACCGCCACCCCGATCCCCCGCACCCTGGCGATGACGGCTTATGCCGATCTCGATGTGTCGGCGATCGACGAACTGCCGCCCGGGCGCACGCCGGTGCAGACCGTCGCGCTCGGCGAAGAGCGCCGGCCGGAACTGGTGCAGCGCATCCGCACCGCCTGCGCAGAAGGCCGGCAGGCGTACTGGGTCTGCACCCTGATCGACGATTCCGATGAGGTGATCGCCCAGGCCGCGCAGACCACGTTCGAGGAGCTGTCGCAGCAGCTCGCGCCGCTGCGCGTCGGCCTCGTGCACGGGCGCATGAAGGCCAAGGAAAAGCAGGAAACGATGCGCGCGTTCAAGGACGGCGAACTCGACCTGCTGGTGGCGACCACGGTGATCGAAGTCGGCGTCGACGTGCCCAACGCTTCGTTGATGATCATCGAAAACGCCGAGCGCCTCGGCCTGGCTCAGTTGCATCAGCTGCGCGGACGCGTCGGTCGCGGCAGCGCCGCGTCGAGTTGCGTGCTGCTGTATCGCTCGCCGCTGTCGGGCCTGGCGCGCCAGCGCCTGGACACCATGCGCAAGACCCACGACGGTTTCGTGATCGCCGAGAAGGACCTGGAGCTGCGCGGCCCCGGCGAACTGCTCGGCACCCGCCAGACCGGCCTGGCCGGCTTCCGCGTCGCCGATCTGGCCCGCGATGCCGACCTGCTGCCGCTGGTGCAGGAACTGGGCGAGCGCCTGCTGAAGACCTCGCCGGAGCTCGCCGAACGCATCGTCTCGCGCTGGGTCGGCGGTGCCGCGAGATACGCTTCGGCCTGATCGTATCGGCCTGATCGTCGAGGGCTGTCGCGGCGGCGCCTGAGCGCCGTGACCCAGGCCGCAAGCCGGGCACAATCGAACACTCCCCGCGACCGCAAACAATGGCATAGTGTCCCGCCAGCTGGAGCGCCCCACCCGGATGCCGGGAGCCCTTCAAAACGCGGCCACGCAATGGTTCGGCCCGGCTTTCGACCGGCTGCACCCCTTGCTGCAGGCGCTGCATCGCAGCGGCGGGACCTTGGGCGGGCAGGTCGCCCTTTCCACTGGAACCGGTCCGGCCGGGTACATCGGCCGCCGTCTCGCCCGACGCCTCGGCATTCCGATCGATCGCGCACACCGCGGTTTCCGCGTCGACATCGTCCACGACGCGCAGGCCATGCAATGGCGCCGCCGTTTCGACGACGGCAGCGAACTGATCTCGGTGTTCCGTCCCGTCGGCCGTTATCCCGATGGCCATTGGCTGGAAAGTACCGGCCCGGCGCGGATGAAACTCGGTGTCGAGCTCGAGGATGGCGGCTGGCGCTGGCGCCTGCGCGGCGTCGAGGTGCGCGGCGTGCCGCTGCCGTTGTTCTTGTTTCCGCGCACCGATGCCTACAAGCGCATCGAAGGCGGCGAGCGTTATCGCTTCGCCGTCTCCTTTTCTCTGTTTCCCTTCGGCGAGCTGTTGCGCTACGAAGGCGCGCTGCACGCTGTCCCGGCCGACGCGGCCGTTACCGACGAACGAGTGGCTTCATGACTGATCGTATTCCCCTGCTTATCGATACCGACCCCGGTGTGGACGACGCGCTGGCGCTGCTGATGGCGTTCAACGATCCGCGCCACGAACTGGTCGGACTGACCATCGCCGCCGGCAACGTCGGCCTCAAGCACACCGTCGCCAACGCGCTCAAGCTGTGCGAAGTGGCCGGCGTCGACGTGCCGGTGTTCGCCGGCGCCGATGCGCCCTTGCTGCATCCCTCGCCGGACGCGGGCTATGTGCACGGCCAGGACGGTTTCGGCGATGTCGGCTACGAAGCCGCCAAGCGCCAAGTCGAAGCCGAACACGCCGCGCTCGCGATCATCCGCCTGTCGCACGAACACGCCGGCAAGCTGTTGCTGGTGGCGTTGGGGCCGCTGACCAACGTCGCGCTGGCGCTCAAGCTCGATCCGACCCTGCCGCAGCGCATCGCGCGCCTGGTGGTGATGGGCGGCGCGGTGACCTGCCAGGGCAACATCACCCCTGCGGCAGAGTTCAACATCTACTTCGATCCGGAAGCCGCGCACATCGTGTTCGAAGCCTTCGAGCACATCGACCTGGCCGACTGGGAAGCGGTGATCGCCCACGGCCTGCATCACGAACGCGTGCTCACCTGGTTCCAGACCGATTCGGCGCGCGGCAAGTTCTACGAGCGCATTTCCGAGAAGACGCGGATGTGGTCGATCGACCGTCGCGGCGATCACTGGCATGCCGCCGACGCCCTGGCGATGGCGTTCGCGCTCGAGCCCGACGGTGCCCAGGACGTGCAATCGCGGCCGGTCTCGATCGAACTCGAAGGCACCCACAGCCGCGGCGCGACCGTGGTGGACTGGCGTCGCCAGGAAGGCCGCCCCGACAAGGTCGCGATCCTCATGAAATATGATCAACAGCGCTTCGAAACCCTGATTCAGAAGGCACTGGCCGCACACCCTCGCAGAGGAGAGTAGGCGTACGGCGAAACGGGCAGAAGCCGTGCTTCAAACGCCGGATTGAGACAGTACTGGCCGCACACCCTCGC
>Ga0307406_10001985_pt1 | contig 11184 bp, 6 predicted proteins | sample 322Cmetagenome_3_FD_203706 | JGI IMG/M metagenome (GOLD analysis project Ga0307406, IMG submission 203706) | Maize rhizosphere microbial communities from greenhouse at UC Davis, California, United States - 322HYB-C-2 | ecosystem: Host-associated > Plants > Roots > Rhizosphere > Soil | place... | reverse complement strand
GAATACCCGGCGGTAATCATCACGACACCGGCGATAAACTTCCCCTGCCCGTCAGTCACACCGGACGCCGTGCGAAACTCAGTCTCAATGTTCTCTTTGATCACCGGAGCACGCGCCGGAATCACTTTTCTCAACTCGGGTTCGGAAGCAGCACGCCAGCCGGCCGCAAGACACACCGTCCAGCCCAGCAACAACACGCACATCGCGTTCGCAAGTTTTCTCTTCATCGCTGCTCCCATGATTACATGACTTTCTCAGAATGTTAAAGTATCGCCGGACAAATGCATCGTTTACGACACCTCCGAGTTGCCGCACTCCTTCTGCTCCTCGCCGGCACTCGCACTCCCGCTTTAGATCCGGGCAGGCATCTCAAAGAGTTTGGTCACCAGGCGTGGCTGACGGAAAACGGTTTACCACAGAACACTGTTCAGGCGATCGTGCAAACGCAGGATGGCTATCTCTGGATCGGAACGCAGGAAGGGCTCGCGCGTTTTGACGGTGTGAACTTCACCGTCTTCGATAAAGAAAACACGCCCGCGTTCAAAAGCAATGACATTCGCTTCCTGGTCGAGGATCGTCAGGGACGTTTATGGATCAGCACTTCTTACGGACTCGTCTGCCGTCACAACGGCGAGTTCAAATCTTTTACGGTTAACGAAGGTTTACCGGACAACAGTATTGGACCAGTAGTGGAAGACGCGAGCGGTAACATCTGGATCGGGACTGCTGGTGGTCTAACACGTTTTGAAAACGGATACTTCAAAACGTTTACCGCAGAGCAGGGTCTATCGAGGAATGTAATTCAGACGTTATGCGCCAGAGCAGATGGAAGCGTGCTGGTCGGAACTTCCGCCGGCATGCAATCGCTTAGGAACGATCAATTCAGTTCGTTCGAACTACCTCATTATGTGAACGTCGCAAACATCACCGCTATCGCCGAGACCGAAGATCGCGGGCTGTGGTTTGGCACCCTTGATGGGCTTGTCCGTGTCGTTGGATCAGGTTCCGCCCCGCTTACACTTTCCAACAATCGCGTCAGCGCTTTGCGAGTGGACCGTGCGGACACGCTGTGGGTAGCCACGCCCAGCGGCGTCGTGCGTGTAGTAAACGGCGCGCCTGAGACACTCACGACCGTCGATGGCTTAACAAGTAACTTGATTCTCTCAATCTACGAAGATCGAGAGGGAAGCATTTGGATCGGTACTGAAGCCGGTGGTCTGAATCTCCTCAAGAGCAAAAAGTTCAACACATATACCACCAGAGACGGACTGCCAAACGACCTCGTCAAAGCCATTTACCAGGACACGCAGGGCGGCATCTGGATCGGTTCCAACGGCGGCGGCCTGACGCTCTTCAAGAACGGCAGCTTCACGACCTGGACCACGCGCGAGGGGCTGTCGAGCGACGTGGTTCTTTCGCTTGCGGGCGACGCAACCGGCACTATCTGGGTCGGAACACCTGACGGACTGAACCGTTTCAAAGACGGAAAGTTTCAGACCTACACCTTTGCCGAAGGACTCTCGAACGATCTCGTACGTTCAGTGCTGGTCGATCGCAACGGCACTCTCTGGGCCGGTACACGAGACGGGCTCAACAGTTTTCGTGACAACCAGTTTACGACTTACACCACGCAAGACGGACTCGCAAACAACTTCATCGGCGCGATCTTTGAAGACTCAAAAGGCAATCTCTGGGTGGGAACCCTCGGCGGCCTGAACAAAATCACGAACGGAAAGTTTCAAACGTTCACCACTAAAGACGGCCTCTCCAGCAACACCGTCATTTCACTTTACGAAGACGATTCGGGCGATCTATGGATCGGAACCAATGGCGGTGGTCTCAACAGATTTCGTGACGGCAAGTTTGTGTCGTTCACGAACACACCGGACGTCATCTATCGAATCCTCGAAGACGAACAAAAAAACCTGTGGTGCAGTTCGAATAAGGGAATCTTTCGTGTCAACAAAAATGATCTCGATAATCCTGTTTTTTATGGTCCAGCCGATGGCACGTTGACGCGAGAGTGCAGCGGCGGCGGTCATCCGGCGGGATGGAAGACGAGCGACGGGCGCATTTGGTTCGCAACTATTAAAGGACTAGCCGTCATCGATCCCGAAAACATCCCACTCAACACTTCGCCGCCACCGATTGCGATCGAACAACTCTTCGTCGACAACCAATCAATACCTTTGACACAAAACGTAACGCTCTCGCCTGGGATCGCGCGGCTGGATTTCTATTTCACTGCCCTGAGCTTTATCGCGCCCGAGAACGTGCGTTTCAAGTACAAACTCGAAGGTTTTGACGATAACTGGATCGACGGTGGCGGGCGACGCGTCGCCTCGTATACAAACCTACGACCGGGAAATTACAAGTTTCGCGTGATCGCAGCAAACAACGACGGCGTTTGGAATGAAACCGGCGCTGCTCTCGATTTTTACTTGCAGCCCCGTTTTTATCAGACTTACTGGTTCTATCTGCTTTGCCTTCTGCTGCTGGCGTTTACGGCTTGGCAACTTTATCGACTGCGCGTCAGACGAATGGCGCTACAGTTTCGCGCAGTTCTCGCAGAACGCAATCGCATTGCGCGTGAAATTCACGACAACCTGGCCCAGGACATTCTCGGCATCTCCGTTCAGCTCGAGCTGGTAGCGCGTCTCATGCCGGCGGCTGCCGAGGCCGCGAAGGGACATCTCGATCGCGCGCGTATGCTGGTGCGAAATAGTATGACGGAAGCGCGCCGTTACGTCTGGGATCTGCGCTCGCAGGAGTTGCAGAAAAAAGATCTGCCGGCCGCACTCCGCGACACGACCAAACGTCTGACAGCGCAAAGCAATGTGGAGACAGTTGTTGAAGTGGCCGGACTGATGCGGCCGTTGCCCGTCGAAGTCGAGACGAACCTGTTGCGCATCGGACAGGAAGCAATCAACAATGCGGTGAAGCACGCACGAGCAAACCGCATCGAAGTTGGGCTAAACTTCGACACGCGTAACGTGCGGCTGAGTGTTCGCGATAACGGCCGCGGTTTTGATCCGAGCGAGCAGATCGCCGATGGTCACTTTGGTTTGCTCGGCATGCGTGAACGCGCCGAACAGATCGGTGGCGTGCTGTCGATCGACAGTGCGCCCGAACGCGGGACTCAAATCGCCGTTGAGGTGCCGTTGAATGAGTAACAAGATTCGAATAATCGTGATCGACGACCAGGCGGTCGTGCGACAAGGCTTTGTTTCGCTCATCAACACCGTTGCCGACATGGAAGTGATCGCGCAGGGCGTGAATGGTCAGCAGGCGATCGAGTTATATCGCGAGCATAAACCGGACATCACCCTGATGGATTTGCGTATGCCGGTGCTGGGCGGTGTCGATGCGATTGCGAAGATCCGGAACGAATTCCCCGACGCGCGCATCATCGTGCTCACGACTTATGACGGCGACGAAGACATCTACCGTGCACTGCAAGCCGGAGCGCAGGGCTACCTGCTGAAGGACATGTTTTTTGAAGAGCTGGAAGACGCGATTCGAAAGGTCCATGCGGGCGCGCGCAGCCTCCCGCCAGTGGTGGCAGAGCGTCTCGCCGAACGCATGGGCGGCTCTGAACTGACGGTGCGCGAGCTCGAGGTGCTTCAGGAGATTGTGAACGGGAAGAGTAACAAGGAGATCGCGAGCGCGCTCCACATCAGCGAAGCGACCGTGAAGAGTCATATCAACAACATCCTCGGCAAGCTCGGCGTCACCGATCGAACCCAGGCTGCGACACGCGCCCTCCAACGCGGCATCGTCCGCCTCTAAGCAAAAGCCATCCACAGATTACACAGATTTTTCTACAACTAAAGGTGGAGAGTGTGGCTAGACTAACAGGTCATGACACGATGTCGCGATCCTGTTATTTTTCACAGCGTAGTAGCCAACTTTCCGGTTCCGAGTTCAAGAATCAAGGCTTCTTTCCTACCACACTTGTTGCAGACCATTGAGAGGTCTTGAACAAAGTTTAGCGAACTCGGAACCGGACTTCCCTTTTAAATCCTTTAAGGTTTAATCGTTAACATCACGACGCCATGACCCGGCACCATCTGGGAAAAACTGCCGCTGTTCTTGCCAAGATCCTTGTGCTCCCAGAGGTCGCGGACGTTTGCAGGGAGATATCGCGGGTAACCAATGTCGGTCCATGCGACTGACATCCGTTTCTCCTGCGCGCCGCGATTGAACAACACGACCGCACGACCGCCATCCGCAAGCTGCTTGGACCACACCTCCTGCTCGCCACTTCGATAAACACGTCTGCCCTGCATTCCGAGCGGATCCTGATCGACGGCGATCACTTCCTTGTTCGTCAGTATCTCCTTCACTTCAGGCGACATGCTACGCAGATCGTTACCAGCCATCAGAGGCGCCGCGAGTATGCACCACAAACTGAAGTGCGCGCGGTACTCAGTGATCGACATGCCACCGTTGCCGACTTCCAGCATATCCGGATCGTTCCAATGACCCGGTCCGGCATATGATTCGAGACCGTCCTGAAGATCGAGGATATGGACCACGCCCATGCCGCCCCAGTCGCGTTTGCAGTCCCAACAATCCTGGATGTCGCCGGTCGTGCGCCAAAGATTTCCGACGTCTTTGGCCCACAGCCACGGTTTCGCCGTGCCCCACTCACAGATGCTGAACACGATTGGCCGCCCTGCTTTCAGCAGCGCATCTCGCATGATCGAATATGACGCTTGCGCGTTCTGGGTGCTCGTCGAACACCAATCGTACTTCAGATAATCAACGTCCCACGCCGCATACTGTCGCGCATCCTGAAACTCGTACCCACGACTACCAGGCCGCTTCTGGCAAGTGAGCGTCCCCGCGTCTGAGTACAAACCAAACTTCAGTCCCTTCGAGTGAATGTAATCAGCCAGGGCTTTCATGCCGGAAGGAAACCGTACCGGGTCGGGCACGATGTTTCCCTGCGCGTCGCGGTCGACCTGCCAGCAATCGTCGATGACGAGGTAGACGTAACCGGCGTCGCGCATCCCGCTCGTTACCATCGCGTCCGCCATCTCCTTGATCAGCTTCTCGCTGACGTTGCAGGCAAACTTATTCCAACTGTTCCAGCCCATCGGCGGGGTTTTGGCGAGACCGTTATCGTGCGCGGTGACGTTGGTCCATGAGCAGGCGAAGAACAAGACAACAGCGATCAGTGTTTTCATAGTTTTAAGGTTTTTCTTAGTCTTGCATCGTTTGACGAGCCACCAATTGTGATTTCGATCTGATCTTTTTCGACGACCCAGCGATCGGTCTCGGGGTTCCAGTAAGCAAGACGCGAGAGAGGCACAGAGATTTTGACGATTTTCTCTTCCTGCGGCGCTAGATTGACGCGCGTAAAACCTTTCAGCTCTTTCAGCGGTCGCTGCACAGTCGAGTTGAGGTGTTTGACGTACAACTGCACGACCTCATTGCCTTCTCGCTGACCGGTGTTTTTCAACGCGACACTGACGTCGATACTGTCTCGACTCTGACTCACTTTCAGATCTCGATACGCGAACGTCGTGTAACTCAACCCGTAACCAAACGGATAGAGCGGCGTGCCGCGGAAGTACATGTAAGTCCGCCCGCGGCGTATGTCGTAGTCCATCATCGGCGGCAGTTGCTCGAGTGACTTGGGCCATGTTTGGACCAGCCGGCCCGCGGGATTGTAGTCGCCGAAAAGCACACTCGCGAGCGCGCGACCTTCTTCCTGGCTGTTGAGCGCCATGTGGACGATCGCAGGCACGTTTTCCTGCGTCCAGTTGATCGCGTACGGAAAGCTCGACTTGAGCACCACAATCGTCTTCGGGTTCGCCTGAAAGACAGTCTTGATCAACTCTTCCTGCTCAAGCGTGATCGACTGTCGATCCACCGCCTCGCGCCCTTCACTCGGTACAGAAACTCGCGCCCATTGCCTGTCAAAGCCGCCATTCGGATGATTGCCGACACAGACAATCGCAACGTCTGACTCACGCGCGATCTTCACCGCCGCATCGCCATCGGGCGCATAACTGATCTTCACCGCAGCGCCAACCGCACGTTTGATTCCCTCGAGCGGCGAGACTGAGTACGGCGGTGTGCCACTGTACCAATCGAGCAGGACTTCATTCGCACGTGGTCCAATCACCGCGATCGACTTCAACGCCCCCCTATCGAGCGGCAAAAGATTCGCGGAGTTTTTCAACAGCACGATCGATTCCTGCGCGGCGCGAAGTGCTATGGCCTGGTGTTTATCGGTCAACCATGGATCGTTTCCTTCCCGCCCGATCGACGCATACGGCACGCGTGCGGGCGGATCGAGCAGGCCGAGTCGTATCATCACTCGAAAATTACCGCGCAGCGCACGATCGATGTCCGCTTCTTTCAGTAAACCTTTGTTCAATGCACCTCTGACCGCATCACGATAGTCGTCAAGAAACTGTCCGATGCCGGCTTTCACAGACTCCGCCGCAGCAGTCTCAAAATCCGGATAGTATTTGTGTGCGGTAACGAGGTTGCGCATAGCGCCTGCGTCAGTGCAGATAATTCCATCCTGTCCCCACTGCTCGCGCGTGATCTTCTGCAACACCGGATTGATCGTCATCGGCACTTTGTTGACGGCGTTATACGCAGCCATGTAGGCCCGCGAGCCGCCTTCTACGACACCCATGTAAAACGGCAACGAGTAGTACTCGTGAAACAGTCGCTCATCAAAATCCGAGCTCGATTTATCGCGATCGTTCTCGTTGCTGTTCGCGAGAAAGTGCTTCATTAACGCGGCGGCTTGCCAGTACTTCGGATGATCGCCCTGTAAACCTTTCGTGAACGCAACGACCATCGTGCCGTTGAAAAACGCGTCTTCGCCGTAGCATTCCTCGGTCCGGCCCCAGCGCGGATCGCGCCCGATATCGGCATTGGGCGATCTGATCACGATTCCGCCCTGAAGATATCTCGAACTCTGAAAGACGTAGCGAGCTTCGTAGCCCTCCACTTGTCCGGCCAGTTTCAACAGCTCCGCATCCCACGTTTCGCCGAGTCCGATTCCCTGCTGAAACGTCGTGGCCGGAATCGTCATCGGCCGGCCCCACTTTCCCGGACCACCCTGAGTTAGTCCATGAATACCCTCGACGTGCCCACTGCCTTTGATACCGAGACGTGGAACACTCGGGTTCGTGTCGAGACACTCGATCTTCTCGTCGATTGTCATCAACGAAAGGATGTTGTCGACGCGCTGCTCGATCGGAAGGTCGGGATTCTGAAATGCATATTGTTGAGTTGAAGTTGAAGTCTGCGGAATAAGGATGAAAACAACGCAGACGACAAGCACGATTAAGCGACTGATGATCGTCAATTGGCCCCGCCCTCGACTACCTTCAGATATTTTTTGAGTGGCGGGTTGGTCAACTTGTCTACCTTTCCACTCGGCCATTTGATCTCGATGCTGTCGATCTTCGTGGCCGAACCCACGCCGAGAATCTCGCGCGGATCGTGTGACGAAAGATAACTGCCGCCCGCTGTTTTGAACCGCTTGTATTTCACGCCGCCCGCTTCCCACGTGATCAGCGCGCCGACAGCGCCCGGATTGCTGCGTGTGGCGACGAGGTTCAGACCAACCCAGTTGTTGCGATTGCCGCCTTCGTTTCTCAACAGCACCGGAGCGTCGCCGTTATTGATGATCAGCACGTCGAGATCGCCGTCGTTGTCGTAATCGCCAACCGACAAGCCACGCGCCGGCCAGTCTTTAGTGAAGGCCGCTCCTGACGTCGTGCTGACGTTTTTGAACGAGCCGTTGGCGTTCTCAAACATCAACAGCGGTTCCCGATATTTAACTTTCAACGATTGGACCTCGACCATGTCGTCCGGGTGTCCATTTGCCAGGATCAGATCCGGATCGCCGTCGTTGTCGTAATCGAAGAAGCGCAATCCCCAGCCACTGAGCAAGCGCGTCGCTGGTCCAATTTCGCCCGGCTTGTCGATGAAGGTCAGGTCCTTCTGATTTTGATACAAGCTGAACAGTTCCTGATCGATGTTCGCAACGAACAAGTCCTGCCAACCGTCGTTGTCGTAATCAGCGGCGTCGACACCCATTCCCGATCGCGGCGCACCCGAGTCGCTGTACGCGACGCCCGACAGCAAACCGACTTCTTCAAACTTTCCTTTGCCTTTGTTTACGAAGAGAAAATTCGCGAGCGTGTCGTTGGCCACGAAGAGATCTATCAAGCCGTCGTTATTTATGTCAGTGGCAACTGCGCCAAACGATTTGCCGAGTGAAGCCGCTATGCCCGAGTCTTTGCTGACATCGAGAAACTTGCCGCCACCTTCGTTGTGAAATAAGAAGCTGGGCCGCGGCTTGAAGACGCGCGGCACGCAGTAATAACGACGCCCGACACGATTATCGCCGCAGAAGATCGTGCCGGTGCCGCTGTACTGCACGAAGCTGGAAACGAAGAGATCGAGTTTGCTGTCGTTATCGTAATCGAACCACGTGGCGCAGGTGGACCAGTTGGGCGCTGCGACTCCGGCTTTGTCAGTTATGTTTGTAAACGTGCCGTTACCGTTGTTGTGAAAGAGAACGTTGACGCCGTAGTTCGTTACGTAGAGATCCTGCCAGCCATCGCCGTCGAAATCGGCTGCGGCGGCGCCCATGCCGAAGTTTCCCATCTGGCCGCACGCGACGCCGGCCTTTTCGGTCACGTCGGTGAAAGTGCCGTCGCCGTTGTTGCGATAGAGCGCGTTTTTGATCGGAGTTTTGGGAGTGTAGAAATCGGATGGTCCACTGTTGACGAGATAGATGTCCATCCAGCCGTCGTTATCGAAGTCGAAGAAGAGACCGCCACCGCCGCACGTCTCGGGGAGGTGTCGCAATTCGGAGCGGCCGTTATCGTGCGTCCATGTGATCTTGCTTTGTGACGAAGGGACTTCGACGAACGTCACTTTCTGCGGCGGAGTAGTTGACTGCGATACGTGCCAGCCACTGCCGAACAGCAACGCCAACACCGTGATTAAACAAAAGAATTTCATGGTTAATTCGGGTATTTCTCTCCGGGCTTCACCACTCGAATGTAATGATCCGTAAACTTAAAGTGCGCCGCCTTTATCTCCATCTTCGGCATGTGACACGAAGTGCAATCTTTATCGGCGACCGGACAGCTCGTCCCACCACCGGCTTTCGCGTTCTTGTCTCGGAGTGAATGACATTCGAGACATCGCTTGTCGTAATAAGCTGCGTCTTCGCGAAGCGGCTCGTGCGGGTTGTGACACGCCGTGCAGCTTATGTTCCGGTCGTCCGAGTAACATTTGCTGTGAAAAATGCGATACGGCTGGAAGCGAACGTTGTTGATTTCCATGCTCTGCAACAACGAAAACTCTTCCGCGCCTCGATGACACGCAGCGCAAAACTGTTGCGTCAATTCGTCGCCACTCATCAAGCCGGGATTGAAGATCGACTTTGCCGGTGTGTCACCTGCTTTAACGGCCGTGATGTGTTGCCCGCCTGGTCCATGACAAGCTTCACAGCCCACGCCGTGTGTGAGCTTTTCCAGACGCAACTGTGAGCCACCCGCAACCGCACTCGGCGCGTGACAACTGAAGCAACTCGCAACTTCGTTCGCAGACAGCAGACGACCGGCCGCATCCGTTAGTGACTTCGGCACTCCGCGTGGCGCGCCAATCGTGAAATCGAGCGCTTTCGGTTCGTTGTAAAAACTCACGAGGCTTTCGTAGAACTTACCGTCACGTTCGAGCACATACGTCTGGCCCATCTTGCCTTGCCCGAAAGCGTAAGCGATGGGGAAAGAGATCGTGTCTTTTCCATCAGTCACCGAGTAAGAACTCTGCTTGCCGTTGCGCGTGATCTCGTAAGTGTATGGACCAACGCTCATCTTCAACTTCGGATTCTCGCTCAGGATTTTAGATTCGCCGACGGGCTCCATCGCCTGCGCCATGCCGCTGTTGCCGGCCGAAGCGAAGATCTTTTTATGACACTCGCCACACGCCCGATCGCCGGCGAAGACAGTGTCGGTCGGAATTCGCCTCGGGTTCCAACGGCGCACTGCGTTCATCTGCGCATTCGCTACAATGCCCAGTGCAATCACGATCGCGATTAGCAAGTATTTTTTAAACACGGATGACACGGATTACTGCGGATTTGGTTTTTCTTCAATCTGCCGCTTCTTGCTGTATTCGTCCTGAAGTTTTTTGAACGTCTCGCGTTCGCGCGCTGCTTCCTCTTTGCGACCCGCGCGCGTGTATGCGCGTGCGAGAGCGAAGTGCATCTCGGGGCTCGCGGGCGCGAGTTTCACTCCTTCTTCCAACTCTTTGATGGCACGATCGACCTGGCCCAGGTCGAGCAACACTCGGCCCAGCACGTTGCGTGCGGCGTACAACTTCGGCGCGAGTTGCACTGCCTTCTCAGCCAGCGGTAACGCGTCGTTAAATTGGTCTCGCTTCATATATTCAAACGCCATTTGCGTCATCGCCGCGAAATGATTCGGTGAGATCTCCAGCTCGCGCTTGAATTCTTTCAGGGCCCGATCCGAGTCCTGCGACAACAGGTAGACACCAAAAGCGTAATGAATATTCGGGTCGTTTGGATATTGAGACAGCAGCGTGTCGAAAGCTGCACGCGCCTGGTCCAGACGACGCGCCGCCATGTTGTATCCGGCCTGACCCGCGATTAATACTTTTTCCCGTTGTGCGGCGGGAATCTCATTCGGCAGGAAAGGCATTCGCAAGATCGTCAAGCCGAAAGCCTCGATGACCTTGGGAGTCTCGTTTCCAAAACGCACGAACTCATTCAGTATGTCATACGCATTCTCGAAATATTCGAAACGGATATGAACGATTGCGGCATGATACCGAACAACAGCAGCCAGCTCGGATTTATCATTCACGCCCAGCGATCGTCCGCGCTGCAATGAAACTCCGGCACGTTCGTATTCACCTGTTTGAAACTGGCACAGACCGAGCATCGCCCAAGCTGGCCCTCTTTCCGGTTCGAGCGCGACGAGATTCTGAAAAGCGTCGCGCGCCTGCGGGTAAAGATCCTTTTGATAAAAGATCGCGCCGACGTACCACCAACCATCGGGCCATTTCGGTTTGATCTTTAAAGCCTCGCCATAGAGCGTGAGTGCGTCTTCGAAGCGCTCCGCTAAACGCGCTTCATCAGCCTGTTTCACGAAATTCTGAAACTTCGCC
>Ga0307406_10001984_pt1 | contig 11186 bp, 9 predicted proteins | sample 322Cmetagenome_3_FD_203706 | JGI IMG/M metagenome (GOLD analysis project Ga0307406, IMG submission 203706) | Maize rhizosphere microbial communities from greenhouse at UC Davis, California, United States - 322HYB-C-2 | ecosystem: Host-associated > Plants > Roots > Rhizosphere > Soil | place... | reverse complement strand
ATGTCCCGTATGAAAAGTCCCTGCGGATGCATCGATCGTGCGGGCCGGTGATTCAAGAGAAAGCATTTTTCTTTGGTTACCTTTCTTTTGTTGCTTATGACAAAAGAAAGTAACCCGCCGCTTTAGTGGCGGAAGCTCTTAGCGTTTGATCTTGCTTCTGAAAACCCAAAGCAAGTGCAGAGCTGTCACCCTTGTAGGAGCGACGTAAGTCGCGACCGATCTCGCCGAGTATCGATCAAGCAAGAGCAGAGCTTCCGTCCGCTGACGCGGCCGGGTTACTTTCTTTTGCTAAGCCCAAAAGAAAGGTAACCAAAGAAAAGGGCTCTCCCTGCAAGGGCACAGGCCACGAGTGCGATGCCCGCGCCGGGATTTTTCGATAGGACATCCTTGTCCTATCGAAAAACGGCGCACGTCCTGTGCGCCGCCCTCCGGGTCTCCACTTGACCGGCAAAGCTGCGAAGCCACAAAGCCACAAAGCCACAAAGCCACAAAGCAGATCAAAATCTCGGCAACGGCAACGGCAACGGCAACGGCAACGGCAGTTCGGCGTCGTAGCTCACGTAAATCGCGGAAGGAACGCAGTCGCGGCTTGCGCCACTCCTACCCCCGCGAAAGTGCGCCGCTTCGATGGGCGTCATTTGCGCCATGGCCTCTACTCATCCCTTGGTCGCGACTCACGTCGCTCCTACAGGGGAAGGATTCGCAGGGTCCTGCGGAGCAGTTGCAGAGCTCGCGGCGGCCGATGCCCCGTGCCAGCGGCACAGCCACCGGCACACATCGAAGCCCCCAGAAAGCACATTGTTTTCGTCGGTTTCGGCGACCGCTCGTCGGCCAGTCATCGATCTGTGACGGCAACCGCATGCGCCGCCTTAACAGGCGCGGAATTCGTCGCAATCGTGTAGTCGTTTAGCGGCCACACTCCGCAACGTTCGCGGTCCGCCCGGACCCGCACCCGCCCGCCATCACCGTTACGGAGACAGCCAGTGAACCCCATGCTCAAGGGCCTGCCCGCCCAGGGCGCGATCGCTTCGTTGTTGATCGCCGCCGTTCTCGCGCCCGCATCGGCCAGCCAGCGCACGCTGCAGCTGTCCGAGGACGACACCCTCAGCAAGCCGGTGCCGGCGCCCAAGGCGACGCCGTTGGCCAAGGCCGCCGCGCTCGACCGCGTCTGCGAAAGCGGCGCCAAGTGGATGCGCCTGGGGTTCAAGCAACTCAACCTGAGCGGCTACGATTCGCTGGTGCTGACCAGCAACGGCGGCGACCGCGTGGTGTTCGAAGGCAAGCACTGGAACAACCGCAGCTTCCATACCCGCGCCCTGCGCGGCGATTGCGTCGACATCAAGCCGTATTTCAGCCAGCCCGACAGCGCCTTCCAGCTCGACCGCTACGAATACAGCACGACGGCACTGGAACTGGCGAGCGTGGTCGTGGCCGGCGCCGGCGACATCTGCGACACCAGCGGCACCGCATGCAAGGGCACGTCTGACCTCATTGTCTCGATCAACCCGACCGCGGTCTTCACTGCGGGCGACAACGCCTACGACAGCGGCACGCTGAGCGAATTCAACAACCGCTACGCGCCGACCTGGGGCCGTTTCAAGGCGTTGACCAGCCCCTCGCCGGGCAACCACGAGTACTACACCAGTGGCGCCAGCGGTTACTTCGATTACTTCAATGGTGTCGGCAACGCCGACGGCCCGGCCGGCAATCGCAGCAAGGGCTATTACAGCTGGGACGTGGGCGACTGGCACTTCATCGCCTTGAACACGATGACCGGCGGCACGGTGTCCTCGACCCAGATCACCTGGCTCAAGAACGATCTGGCCGCCAACACCAAGCCCTGCACCGCGGCGTATTTCCATCACCCGCTGGTGAGCCGCGGCAGCTACAGCGGCTATAGCCAGGTCAAGCCGTTCTGGGATGCGCTGTATGCGGCCAAGGCCGATCTGGTCCTGGTCGGCCACGACCACAACTACCAGCGCTACGGCAAGATGAATCCGAGCCAAGCCGCGGCCAGCGACGGCATCCGCCAGATCCTGATCGGTACCGGCGGACGCGCCTTCTACGATATCGACGGCAGCCATGCCTCGCTCGAGGCGAGCAACGACAACACCCACGGCGTGCTCAAGCTGACCCTGACCGCGACCGGCTACACCGGCGACTTCGTGCCGCGAGCCGGCAGTACCTACACCGATCACTTCAGCGGCACCTGCAACAAGGGCGGTAGCCCCTCGCAGTCGCTGACCCTCAACGCAGTGCGCGACGTCACCGTCAAGTCCGGCGGCAGCCGCGTCAACTCGACGGTGCTGTATGCCGACGGCAGCGACGGTGGCCAGCAATTGCGCGGCCTGATGGGCTGGAACGTCAGCAGCGCGGCCGGTCTCAACCTGACCTCGGCGCAGGTGAAGCTGCAGGTCAGCGACCGTTCGACCGGCGTTTACGACTTGTACCAGGTGACGACCAGCTGGAGCGAAAGCAACGCGACCTACAGTGGCGCCACCCTCGGCACCAAGCTCGGTTCGGTCACCCCGAGCGCGACCGGCGCCCAGTACGTCAGTCTCAATGCCGCCGGCCTGCAATTGGTGAAGAACTGGGCCGCCGGCACGGTCGCCAATAACGGCGTGATCCTGGTGCCGGCCTCGGGCGTCACCGACGGCGTCGACTGGTCCTCGCGCGAAGGCGCGAACGCGCCGCAGCTGTTGTTGAGCTACACGACGCCCTGAGCCGGCGCTCCGAAGCGGCGTTTGAGCGGCCGACGATCGCCCCGTCGGCCGCTGCGATGGATGTCGCACGATGTCGTCGCGACGAACCAGCCTCCAGCGCCGCAGCAAGCCTGCGGGCGCTGGACACCGGACGATGCCGTTGCCGGCGATGGCAATGGCGATTCGCGTTGCGGCAGATCGAATACCGACCGATGGGTGTCGCGGGTCAGCTCATTGCCTGCAACAGCGTGCGCGAGCCGACGCCGGCGCCGATCATGAGCTTGACCGATTCCTTGATCCGGTCCGCGCCGCCGAGTTTGACTGCGGCGACCAGACGCTCGCCGATGGTCTTGCTCTCGTCGGTGGAATGCGCTTGCGCGCCGAGCACCGCGAAACCTTTCTCGGTCAGGCGATAGCGCAGGGCCATGTGGACGAAGGCCACGCCGTTCAAGGACTCTTTCACGCAGGCGCTGCTGCGCAGATAGCCTTCGTCGAGCAACCATTCGAACGTGGCGCCGCAAGCCAATACCGCGGCGGCCATGTCTTCGCGATTGGCCGGGTCCAGGCCTGGGATATGTCGCGCCGATTCCTCGGCGTTGAAGCGGGCTACGACGGGATGCTGTTCGAGCGCCGCTGCACAGATGCGCGCAGTGGCAATGCTGAAAACTTCGATATTTTTCATTGATGACGCCCCCTGACGTCCTTGCTATTTACGAGGGGCTTGCGTCAACGCCGCGTGATGGAAAAAACACATAAGGATCTGAATATCAAGACGATTTATTGATGCTCGTCTCGTCGAATCTGTGATTGCCGATGTGCAGGCATCAACAATCTGACCCGCCGCGGCAGATGCGCGCCAACAGCGGCACCCGCGTTGGCCCACAGCGTCAGGCAGATCGGGCTGCGCGCACAAAACGGCACAACTTCGTCGCAATCGACGGCGTCAGGATTCTGTCGGAACCAGCTCGATCACGGTGTCGATCGCGTCGGGCAACTGCTTGGGCAACTCGACGATCAACTGCCGGCCTTCGCGCCGCGTCGTCAATGCCGCGCCGCCGTCGAGCAGACGTGCGCGACGGGCACCGTCGATGTCCAGGCGCAAGCGGCCGTCGGCAGGGCGTTCGAACACGTGCAGATACATGCGGTCGGGTTTCGCGGTGATGCGCCCCCAGGCGACCGCGTCGAGCGGACTGGCCTGGGTGGCGTAGACCGATTCGCCGTTGCGGCGCAGCCAGGCGCCGATCTGTTCGAGCCGGGTCACGCTCGCCTTGGGCACGCTGCCGTCGACCTCCGGCCCGATGTTGAGCAGAAAGTTGCCGCCCTTGCTGGCGGTGTCGACGAGATTGCGGACCAACTCGTGCGTCGATTTCCACTGGTCGTCGAGCGCGCTATAGCCCCAGGTGCCGTTCATGGTCATGCAGGCTTCCCAGTCGACGCCGGCCATGCCTTGTGCGGGAATCGCCTGCTCGGGCGTGGTGAAGTCGCCGTGCGCGCGATCGAACCAGCGCAGGCTGCCTTGCGGATCGTCGTAGCCGAGCGAACGGTACAGGCGGTTGTTCATGACGATGCCCGGTTGCGCGGCGCGCACCATCGTCATCAGCTCGCTCGCGCGCCAGGTTTCGCCTTCGGCGCCGGGATTGGAATAGTCCCACCACAGCACGTCGATCGGGCCGTAGCGTTCGACCAACTCGCGCACCTGCGCCTGCAGAAAATCCTGATAAGCCTTGAGGTTCGCGCGCTGGGCGTAGTCGGGATCGTCGCGGTCGGTGTATTTCTCGAGCGGATGCGGCAGAGGATGTTCGAGGCGGGCGAAATCGCGATACGGGTAGGCCGGGTGATGCCAGTCGATCACCGAGTGATACAGACCCACCTTGAGGCCTTCGGCGCGCGCGGCGTCGACGATCTCGCGGACCAGGTCGCGGTCGACCGCGTCTTTCGCATCGAAGCGCGTGACTGCGCTGTCGTGCAGGGCGAAGCCTTCGTGGTGCTTGCTGGTGAACACCAGATACTTCGCGCCGGCGTCCTTGGCCAGCTTCGCCCATTCGTGGGCGAAGCCGGGCTTGGGCTTGAACAGCGGCAGCATCTGCCGCGCGTATTCGTCGGTCGGCACGTGCGCATTGCGCTGGATCCACTCGGCCGAGCCTTTGATCGCTTCGCCGTTCCAACGCCCGGCCGCGCCCGAATACAGGCCCCAATGCACGAACATGCCGAAGCGCGCCTCGCGCCACCAGCGCATGCGCGCATCGAACGCGGCCTGGCTCTCGCTCGGCGCCGCCAGCGCGGGTGCGGGCGCGTCGGCAGCCGTCGTCGCCGCCATTGCGCTGCAGGACGCCGCCCACAAGGCACCGAGCAACGCGGCGATGAGGGGCGCTCGATGGGTCGCGCGTTGTTGGGGGCGCTGCGTAAGCGACATGCTATTGCTCCGGCTATAACGAACCGCAGGCATCGGAACAGACCGATGCCGATGCGGTCAACCGTTGCGCATCGTCGATCGGCCACTGCCATCGCGAAAGCGATAGGGCTTTTGACGCAGTTGCGAATCTCCAAAAAATTCCAATGCGTGTCAGGCATTGCATAAGCGTGCGCGTGGATTCAAATACGCATGCGGATTCATCCACGCACGCCTGTGAGCGACGCGCGACTGCGACTAGACTCGGATCATCGAACACCGCCGCGGACCGCATCGGTCGCGGCCGCTACGCGAGGAGTTCCATGGATCGACGTCGTTTCCTGATCGCCGGCGGTGCCGGCGCCGTGGCCTTGAGCGCCGCGCCGACGGTTTCTGCGCAACCCGCCACGTCGAACGCGCAACGCGAAACCTTGTCGCGGCCGCGTCCGACGCCGCAGCAACTGGCCTGGCAGCGCGAAGAGGTGGCGCTGTTCGTGCATTTCACCGTCAACACCTTCACCGATCGCGAATGGGGCGAGGGCGACGAGGACCCGCAGGTGTTCGCGCCGACCCAGCTCGACGCCGGGCAGTGGGCGCGTGCTGCCAAGGCCGGCGGTTTCCGCAGTCTGATCCTGACCGCCAAGCACCACGATGGTTTCTGCTTGTGGCCGACCGCGACCACCGCGCACAGCGTGCGCAGCAGTCCCTGGCGCGACGGCCGCGGCGACGTGGTCCGCGAGTTCGTCGATGCCTGCCGCGCCGAAGGCCTCGGCGTGGGGTTCTATCTGTCGCCCTGGGACCGGCACGAACCGCGCTACGGCAGCGGTCAGGCCTACGACGATTTCTACATCGCACAGCTGACCGAGCTGTTGAGCAACTACGGCCCGGTGGTCGAGGTCTGGTTCGACGGCGCCAACGGCGAAGGCCCGAACGGCAAACGCCAGGCCTACGACTGGCCGCGCATCCATCGCACCGTGCGCGAGTTGCAACCCGATGCGATCGTGTTTTCCGATGCCGGCCCCGACGTGCGTTGGATCGGCAACGAACGTGGCGTCGCCGGTAGTACCTGCTGGGCCTCGGTCGACCCGGCGCGCGTGCCTTATGCCGGCTTCGACCGCCCGTGGGTCGGCGAAGCCCTGCAGCAGGGCGACCCTTACGGTTCGGTCTGGCGCCCCGGCGAAACCGACGTTTCGATCCGCCCGGGTTGGTTCTGGCACGCCGCCGAAGACGCGAAGGTACGCAACGCGCAGCAGCTGGTCGACTTGTATTTCAGCTCGGTCGGGCGCAACAGCAAGTTGCTGCTCAACGTGCCGCCGACCCGCGAAGGCCGCTTCCATGCCACCGATGTCGCTAATTTGGCTGCGTTCGGACAACGGCGCCAGGCCCTGTTCACCGGCGGCAATCTGCTCGTTGGGGCGCGGCTGCGCGCGAGCGCGAGCGCCGATGGCCATGCGCCCGCGCGCGTGCTCGACGGCGAGGCGGACTCGTATTGGGCGCCGTCCAGCGATGCGCGCAGCGGCTGGATCGAGTTCGAACTCGAACGCGAGATCGAATTCGACCTGCTGTGCCTGCAGGAGGCGATCGCTCACGGCCAGCACATCGCCAACCACCGCGTCGAACATTGGCGCGACGGTGCCTGGCAGCCGTTTGCCTGGGGCACCACGATCGGCTACAAGCGCCTGGAACGGTTCGACCCGGTGCGCACCCACCGCCTGCGCGTGAGCATCGAGCATGCTTACGACACGCCGCGTCTGGCGAGCGTCGCCGTGTATCGCAGCCCGGGTTGATTGCTGATTGAGCGCGATGCCTGTGCTTGAAGGGTAGGAGCGGCGCGAGCCGCGACAAACCAAAGCGATGTACGCAAGCGTGCTGGCCGAAGCGGAGATGCTCCAAAGCCCTGAACCTGCCCAAGTGTCCGCGGCTTCGGAGGCTTGCGTGGTATTCGGCTGCTTCGGTTGGTCGCGGCTCGCGCCGCTCCTACCCCAAAGGACGCCGCAGTTCCGCAAGCTGAACTGAAATTCAGCCGCACCCGTGCTAAGGTGCGCGCCAGAAGGGGAGTAGCTCCCGCTGTCGTATCGTCATTACGGGCTTACCGCCCCGGTGCGACAGGCGTCCGGACCTTGGATCGATCGATCCGGCCGTACGCGGGCAAGACCTTCGCCGCCAGCGGCGAAGCGCCCATCCTCCCCGATTCCTTCCGGATGAATGACGCCTCGCGGCTGCGGTCGCGCCGTTCGCCGTCAGCTTTTCATCTCCGGGAGAACCACATGCAAACCATCGGAAGTCCGATGCTCTGGGGGGCGTTCGTCGCCTTCGTCGTCGTCGCCTTGCTCGTCGATCTGGTGCTGATGCGCCACGGCGGGCCGCACAAGGTGACCTTCAAGGAGGCCGCCTGGTGGAGCGTCGGCTGGATCGGCCTGGCGCTGGCGTTCAACGCCGGCCTGTGGTGGTGGGTGACCCAGCAGTCCGGCGCCGAGATCGGCAACCGCATCGGCCTGGAGTTCCTGACCGGCTACCTGGTCGAGAAATCGCTCGCGGTCGACAACATCTTCGTGTTCCTGATGCTGTTCTCCTATTTCGCCATGCCCGAGGAACAGCGCCAGCGCGTGCTGGTGATCGGCGTGCTCGGCGCGATCGCGTTGCGCGCGATCCTGATCTTCGCCGGCGCCCTGTTGTTGGCGAAGTTCCACTGGATCCTGTACGTGTTCGGCGTGTTCCTGGTGGTGACCGGCATCAAGATGCTGCTTGCCGCCGGCAAGGCGCCCGACCTCGACAGCAACCCCTTGCTGAAATGGATGCGCAGCCACCTGCGCCTGACCGACGGCTACCACGGCGCGGCGATCTCGATCCAGCGCGACGGCCAGCGCTGGTACACGCCGCTGTTCGTGGTGATCGTGTTGATCGGCGTCACCGACGTGATCTTCGCCGTCGACTCGATCCCGGCGATCTTCGCGATCACCGAAGACCCCTTCATCGTGCTGACCTCGAACGTGTTCGCGGTGCTCGGCTTGCGCGCGATGTTCTTCCTGCTGCAGGGCATGGCCGACCGCTTCCATCTGCTGCCCTACGGCCTGGCCCTGGTGCTGGTCTTCATCGGCACCAAGATGCTGTTGATCGACGTGTACAAGGTGCCGATCCTGGTCTCGCTGCTTGGCGTCGCCGCGATCATCGGCGCTGCCATCGCCCTGAGTCTGCTGCGTCCGGCGCCGGCCAAGAGTGAGACCAAGACCGGCTCGACCGAGGTCTGATGCGGCGGGTCTGATCGCAAGCGTCGGGACATGGCGGACGGCGGCGCCGATGAGTACATTGGCGTCGCCGTCTTCACGTGGGTAAGGACATGGCCCGCACCGCCGCCACTCAGGCCGCCGCCAACGCGACCCGCACGCCGTCCGCAAGCAAGCGGGCGGCTTCGAAGCGGGCGGCTTCCAAGCGGGAAGCTCCGGCCGCATCGCCACCGCCGCTCGCCGAACGCCTGCCCGATGCGTTGGCGCAACTGCGCGCCGCCGCCAGCACGAGCCATCGCGATGGCTTGGCGCGCTATGCGATCCCCACCGAGCGCGCCTTCGGCGTGCCGATGGCCTCGATCCAGGCCATTGCCAAACGCCTCGGCCGCGACCGCGAACTCGCCGAGGCCTTGTGGGGCAGCGGCTGGTACGAGGCGCGCCTGCTCGCGTCCTACCTGGACGACCCGGCCGAAGTCAGCGCCGCGCAGATGGATCGCTGGGGCCGCCAGTTCGACAACTGGGCGGTGTGCGACACCGTCTGCTTCGCCTTGTTCGATCGCAGCCCGCACGCCTGGCGCAAGATCGAGCAATGGGCCGGGCGCCGCGACGAATTCCTCAAGCGCGCGGCGTTCGCACTGCTGGCCAGCAAGACCGTGCACGACAAGGCCGCGCCCGATGCAGCTTTCATGCACGGCTTGGAACTCGTCGAAGCCGGTGCCGGCGACGAACGCAACTTCGTCAAGAAAGCCGTCAACTGGGCCCTGCGCTCGATCGGCAAACGCAATGCGGTCTTGCATGCCGCGGCGCTCGTCGTGGCGAAACGCCTGGCTGCTTCCGAAGAGGCGGCGCCGCGCTGGGTCGGCAAGGATGCGCTGCGCGAACTCAGCAGCGCGGCGGTGATCGCCCGCGTCGCGGCCAAGGCCGCGCGCGCGCCGGCACGAAAGGCGGTGGCGAAGGCACCGCGCAAGAACAAGTAGGCGCTGGCCGGGCCGCGAGGCTCAACTGCGCCGCCATTTCTCCGCCACGCCCTTGAAGAAGGTGTAGCAGAAAGTGCCGTCGGCGCGGGTGGTGCGGCGCAGGTCAGCGAGGCCGGCGTCGAACTCGGCCGGCGTGCTCAGCCCGGCGGCGATCGCGGCATCGCGCACGCCTTCGACCATCGCGCAGAAGGTCTTGTCGGTGAACCCGTCGACGAGCGCAGGGCGGCCGGCATCGGCATAGACCATGCGCGGCGACACCGCGACCCGGTCGAAGCCGACCGCGACCAGCAGCGGATACAGGCTGCGACCGATCAGGGCGTTGCCGCCGGCGCGGCGTTGCAGTTCGACCTGGCAATCGATCGTCGCGCGCGCGGCGGCGCTGTCGGGGTGGAAACAGATCGTGCCGTGGTCGCCTTCGATCACCGTGATCGTGCCGCCGGGCTTGAGCACCCGGTCGAGCAAGGCCAGGGCCGCGAGCGGACGCGCCAGGTGTTCGAGCACGAAGCAGACGAACACGTGATCGAAGCTGCCGTCCGCGAACGGCAGTTCGAACAGATCGGCCTGCAGGAACTCGACGTTGTCGAGGCCGGCCGCGTCGGCGCGCCGGCGCGCTTCATCGACCGACTCGGCGGAACGGTCGATCGAGGTGAACTGCGTTCTCGGACTGCGTCGGGCCAGGGCCAAGGTCTGGGCGCCGACGCCGCAGCCGACTTCGAGCACGCGGCTGCCGGGTGGATAGACGGTGTCGGCGTGCAGCAGGTCGGCGAGGGTGCCGGCCTGATCCTGAAGGCGTGCGTGTTCGCGCGGGTGATAACCGTGGACGTAGTTGGAAGTCATGGCGGCGGTATCGAGGACGGAGACGGCAGTCTCGTGCGGCCTCGACCGCGCGTCTTGAAGCTTATTGCGGCGGTGCGACGCCGTCGTTGCGCGGCCGGCGAGCCGCTGTCGCCCGCTGCCAGGCGCCCGGGGTGAAACCGAACTGGCGCGCGAACGCACGCGTCATATGGCTCTGATCGGCGAAGCCGCTGTCGGCCGCGGCATCGGTCAGGCTGCGGCCGCGCCGGATCAGGTCGCGGGCGCGCTCGACCCGCTGCTGGACCAGCCAGGCGTGCGGCGGCAGGCCGTAGGCGCGCTGGAAGCGGCGCAGCAGTTGGTACTTGGTCAGCCCGAAGGGGGCCGCCAGTTCGTCCAGGCTCGGCGCCCGCTGCGGGTCGTCGGCGAGCCGTTCGCGCACCCGGGCGAGGTCGGCCGACACCGCCGGTGCCGGCGCCTGCGTGCTGTGGCGTTCGAGCAATTGCGCGCAGACCTGCACCAGGGCTTCTTCGCAGGCCAGGGTGGCGTCGTCGTGGGCCTGGCCCTGGTTCCAGCGGTCGAGACGGGCGAACAAGCGCAACAGCAAGCCCTGCAATCGAGCGTCGCGGATGACCGGGCGGACCAGCTCCAGCGAGCCCGCCGACGCCAGCGACGGCGCAACGCAGGGCGCGCTCATCGAATGCATCAGCTGCGGGTCGAGGTAAAGCATGCGCCAGCGCCGTGCGCCGCCGAGCGGGCGGCCGTCGTGCACTTCGCCGGGGTTGGTCGTGATCAAGTCGCCGGCGCGGGCGTCGACCTGGCCGCGTCCGCTCGCCGAACTCTGCGCGCCGCGTTCGAGCAGGCCGAGGCCGTAGGTTGCATGCCAATGGCGGCCGAACTCGCGCGCGCTGTCGATCTGGGTGCCGTACAAGCCGGCCCAGGGCGAGGCGGTGACGCGGCAGCGATGGTCCGGGGCGGCGGGCATGGCGCCAATCATCGCACCCCCATCGCATCTCATCGCATCGCTCTGCCCGGACGACGCCGCGCCGTGCCGGTGCCAGCGGCATGGCCGCCATACCGCGGCCTAGGGACCGCCCTAGCG
>Ga0307406_10001983_pt1 | contig 11186 bp, 7 predicted proteins | sample 322Cmetagenome_3_FD_203706 | JGI IMG/M metagenome (GOLD analysis project Ga0307406, IMG submission 203706) | Maize rhizosphere microbial communities from greenhouse at UC Davis, California, United States - 322HYB-C-2 | ecosystem: Host-associated > Plants > Roots > Rhizosphere > Soil | place... | reverse complement strand
ATCGAATCGCGCCTCGAGTCGGAGGGCTGGCTGCCGAACTTCGATCTCGCTGCCGCCGGCACGCTGCCCGCCGGGCGCCGCGGCCGGGAGTTCGCCGACTCCGAGGTCTACAAGTACCTCGAGGCGCTCGCCTGGGAGATCGGACGGACGGATGCCGCGGCAGACGCCGCGCTCGAGCAGCGGTTCCGGTCGGTCGTGGCGCGCGTCGCTGCCGCGCAGGAGGCCGACGGCTACGTGAACACGATGTTCGGCCGCCCGGGCCAGGGCGACCGCTGGTCGGATCTGGAATGGGGGCACGAGCTGTACTGCCTCGGGCATCTGTTCCAGGCGGCGGTCGCCAGGCACCGCACGCGACCGGATGCCGACGATGGGCTCGTCGCGATCGCCCGACGCGCCGCGGATCTCGTCTGCCGCGTGTTCGGCCCCGACGGGCGCGATGCGATCTGCGGGCACGCCGAGGTCGAAGTCGGCCTCGCGGAACTCGGACGCGCACTCGGCGAGCAGCGCTACATCGATCAGGCCGCCCTGTTCGTCGAACGGCACGGGCGCGGGTCGCTCGCCGAGATCGAGTGGGGCCAGGAGTACTTCCAGGACGACGTTCCGGTGCGCGACGCCGTGGCGCTGCGCGGACATTCGGTGCGCGCGAACTACCTCGCGTCCGGGGCGACGGATGTCGCGATCGAGCTCTCCGACGACGGCCTGCTCGACGCGCTGCGCGGTCAGTGGGACCGCACGGTCGAGCGTCGCACGTATGTGACCGGCGGACAGGGCTCGCATCACCAGGACGAGGCGTTCGGCGCCGACTGGGAGCTGCCGAGCGACCGCGCCTACTCCGAGACCTGCGCCGGCGTGGGCTCGATCATGTTCTCGTGGCGCCTGCTGCTCGCGACCGGCGACACCCGGCACGCAGACCTCATCGAGCGGACGCTGTTCAACGTGGTGGCGACGTCACCCGCGCCAGACGGACGCGCGTTCTACTACGCCAACACGCTGCACCAGCGCGTGCCGGGGGTCGAGGCCGATCCCGAGGGCACGTCGAAGCGCGCCTCATCGTCGCTGCGCGCCCCCTGGTTCGAGGTCTCGTGCTGCCCGCCGAACGTGGCACGCACCTTCGCGAGCCTCGCCGCCTACCTGGCGACCGCCGACGACGACGGCGTGCAGGTGCACCAGTACGCGTCGGCATCCGTTCGCACGATGCTCCCCGACGGCCGCGCGGTGTCCTTCGACGTCGTGACCGGATACCCGGTCGATGGCAGCATCCGCGTGACGATCGCCGAGGATGCGGCGTTCACGCTGACCCTTCGCGTGCCGTCGTGGGCCGAGGGGGCTACGGTGCGCGTGGATGCCGGCGGCGAGAGTGCGCAGCATCCGGCCGCACCGGGCACGATCGAGATCCGTCGCGCCTTCCGCGCCGACGACGTCGTCGAGCTGACCCTGCCGCTGGTCGCCCGGGTGAGCAGCGCCGATCCTCGCGTGGATGCCGTGCGTGGAACGGTCGTCGTCGAACGCGGCCCCGAGGTGCTCGCGCTGGAGTCGATCGACTTCGGCAGCGATGTGGTCGACGCGGTCGTCGCCGGAGCCCCGGTCGAGCACGAAGGCAGCGTGCGGCTCCCGGTGCGCAACCGCACGTCCGGCCAGGTCACGGACGCCGTGCTGGTGCCGTACCACGACTGGGCCCACCGCGGTCCGTCGACGATGCGCGTCTGGATCCCGACGGCCTGACCCGCCGGTGGCGTTCCGGTCGCAGTTCCGGCCGTCTCTCGTCCTGCGAGGCGGTCGGAACTGCGACCGGAGCGGATCGAGGCGACCGGAACTGCGACCGGAGCGCGCCCCGGCTATTCCCGCTTCCGGGTCACCGCCCGCTGCAGCAGCACGAACACGAGCAGGATGCCGCCGGTGATGATCGTCGTCATCTCGGGCGGGATGCCGCCGTCGCGCGTGATCAGCACGTTCATCAGCCCCAGCACGAGGGCGCCGATCACCGAGCCGAGCACGTAGCCGTAGGCGCCGGTGAGCACCGTCCCGCCGATGACCGCCGCGGCGATCGCGTCGAGCTCCCACCCGATGCCGGTGATGTTCTGCGCCGTGCCGAGCCGAGCCGTGTAGAGCACGGCCGCGAGGCCGGCGAGCGAACCGCTGATCACGTACACGAGCACCTTCGTGCGGTGCACCGGAAGCCCCATCAGCAGCGCCGAGCTCTCGGAGCCGCCGATCGCATAGACCGTGCGGCCGGTGCGCGTGCGGTGCAGCACGAAGAACGCCACGGCTACCACGATCACCGCGATCAGCACCGCCGGGGTGATCACGAGGTCGTTGACCTTCGGCCCGTCGACGATCTTGAGCTGCACCCCGATCCAGCGGATGGGCGAGTCCTCACCCAGTCGCTCCGGCTTGGTGCTGAGCAGAGAGGCGAGACCGCGTCCGAGGAACATCATCGCCAGCGTCGCGATGAACGGCTGCACGCCGAAGTAGCGGATCAGCACTCCGGAGATCACGCCGAACAGCGATCCGATGCCGATCATCGCGACGATCACCGCGATCGCGTTCCATCCGGCGTTCGACAGCATCACGCCGGCCACCGACGACAGCGCGATGATCGAGCCGACCGACAGGTCGATGCCGCCGGTGAGGATCACGAAGGTCAGTGCCACGGCGAGCACGATCAGGTGCGCGTTGTTGATCAGCAGGTTCGAGAGCGTGTTGGCCTGCACGATGCGGCCGTACGCGACCTCGCCGAACACGATCATGCCCACGAAGATGACCACCGACGCGATGGTCGGCAGCACGGAGGGATTCGCTCCGATCATGCGGCGCACGCGATCGAGCACGGTCTCCTGGATCTGCGGCGCTCGCGCCTCTGTCACGACGCTCATGCCGTCACCTCCTCTTTCGCGGTGAGCTGTTCGACAGGCGGCGCCTGGCGTCGACGGCGGAACCAGCTCCGCACGCGCTCGGACTGCAGCAGGCACAGCGCGACGATCACGATGGCCTTGAACGCGGGTGTCGCCGACGACGAGATGCCGAGATAGAGCACGGTCTTGTCGAGCGTCGCGATCAGCAGCGCTCCGACGAACGCCCCGCTGAGGGAGAACTTGCCGCCCGCGAGAGACGCCCCGCCGATGACGACCGCGAGGATCGCGTCGAGCTCCAGCTGGTATCCGGTACGCGAGATGTCGACCGTCATGACGGTGCCGACCGACATGATGCCGGCGATCCCGGCCAGGATGCCGCTGAGGATGTACGTGGTCAGCAGCAGCCCCTTGGGCTTGATGCCCGCCATCCGGCTCGCCCGCGGGTTGATGCCGATCGCCTCGATCATGAGGCCGAGAGCGCTCTTGCGCACGACCCAGCCGACGATGAGCACGAGCAGCACCGCGAGGATGAACACCACCGGGATGCCGATCACGAAGCCGTTCGCGATCCACCGGAACGGGTCGTTCGACGCGGTCGTGTTCTGTCCCCCGGTGATCACTTTGGCGATGCCGCGTCCTGCCAGCATCAGCACGAGGGTCGCGATGAAGGGCTGCAGGCCGACATAGGCGACGAGGATGCCGTTGACCGCGCCGAGGATGCCGGTGATGACGAGCGCGAGCCCGATCGCACCGAGCGCCGCACCGACGCTTCCCGAGTCCCCGGCGGCGCTGAGGAACTCCATCGCCACCGCGCCCGAGACCGCCATCAGCGATCCGACCGAGAGGTCGATGCCACCGGTCGCGATCACGAGGGACATGCCGATGGCGATCATCATCACCGGTGCCGCCTGGCGCAGGATGTCGATGAGGTTGCCGACGAGGTTGCCGTTGTTCGGGTTGATCGTGAGGGCCAGGTACGTCGGGTCCTTGAGCACGTTCAGCGCGAGGAGTGCGACGATCGCCACGATCCCCCAGAAGAAGGGCTTGTGGATCAGATCGCGCCAGAAGCTGGTGCCGGCTGCGGCGGTCATCGCGCTGCCTCCTTGTCGGTCGTGAGGGCGATGCTATCCGGCAGGGCGCCGTCGGCGTCGTCGAGGGTCTCGGCCGCGGCCTCCACGCCGTGCGCGGCGATCACGTCGACGATCGCCTGCGCCGTGACATCCGGTCCGTTCTGGAGCTCGCCGATCTTGCGGTGGTCCTTGAGGACGACGATGCGCTCTGTGAGCCGCACCACCTCCTCGAGCTCGGACGAGATGAAGACCACGGCGACGCCCTCCTCGGCGAGTTCGGCGACGGCCTCCTGGATCTCGGCCTTGGCGCCGACGTCGATGCCGCGCGTGGGCTCGTCGAGGATGAGAAGTTCGGGCTTCGTGGCCAGCCAGCGCCCGAGGAGCACTTTCTGCTGGTTCCCGCCGGAGAGGTTCTTGATCATCCGCTCCGGATCGGCCGGTCGGACGTTGAGCTGGGCGATGTAGTTCTCCACGATCGCGTCCTGCTCCTTGCGCGACATGGGCTTCGCCCATCCGCGTTCCGCCTGGACGGCGAGGATGATGTTCTCGCGGACGGTCAGGTCGCCGATGATCCCCTCGTCACGCCGGTTCTCGGTCGAGAACGCGATGCGCCGCGGGAGGGCATCGGCCGGCGAGCGCAGGTCGACACGGCGCCCGTGGAGCTCGATCGCGCCCTCGTCGGCGCGGTCGGCGCCGTAGAGCAGACGGGCGAGCTCGGTGCGGCCGGAGCCGAGGAGCCCGGCGAACCCGACGATCTCGCCGGGGCGGATGTCGAGGTCGGTCGCCTCGACGGCGCCCCTCCGGGCGATGCCGGATGCCGACAGGAGCGGTTTCTCGTCGGCCGCGCGTGGCGCGCGCCGACGGTTGCCGCCGAGCGACTTCAGGGCGTCGAGGTCCTTGCCGATCATCTTCGAGATCAGGGCGTGGCGGTCGAGGTCGCGGGTGAGGTATTCGCCGACGTACTGTCCGTTGCGGAGGACCGTGAGCCGGTCGCTGATCGCGTACACCTGATCGAGGAAGTGCGAGACGAAGAGGATCGCGATGCCCTCGTCGCGGAGGGAGCGGATCACCGTGAACAGTCCGTCGACTTCGGCGGCGTCGAGGCTCGACGTCGGCTCATCGAGGATGAGCACCTTGGCCTTGATGGCCATCGCCCGGCTGATCGCGACGAGCTGCTGCAGGGCGATCGAGAGGGTGGAGAGCGGCTTGCGGGTGTCGAGGTGGCCGAGTCCGAGGCGGGTGAGGGCCTGAGTCGCCGCGCGGTGCGTCGCCGCCCAGTTGATGCCGAATGCGCCGCGGACCTCGTGCCCGAGCATCACGTTCTCCCCGATGGATAGGTTCGGCGCGAGGTTGACCTCCTGGTACACCGTCGAGATCCCGGCATCCTGCGCATCGCCGGCACCCGCGAAGCTGCGCTCCTGGCCGGTGACGACGATCGATCCGGAGTCGATCCGGTAGACGCCGGTCAGAGCCTTGATCAGGGTCGACTTCCCGGCGCCGTTCTCACCCATGAGCGCGTGCACCTCACCGGGGAACAGGCGGAAGCCGACTCCGTCGAGGGCCTTCACCCCGGGGAACTCGATCGTGATCCCACGCATCTCGACGAGGGGGAGTTCTTCGTTCATCGCTGTCTTTCCCGTCTGGGCGACCCGGGTGACGCGGTGTTCCGCGCCACCCGGGTTCGTCGCCGGATCGCTCCGGCGCCTGGTTCCGTACGCCTGGCTCAGTACTTGCGGTCTGCGAGCACGGCCTTGGCCGCCTCCGCGGAGTCGAAGGCCTCACTCGGCACGACGATGTACGACTCGACCTTCTCCCCGGCGAGCGTCTTCTCGACGACCTCCATGGCGGTCTCACCGAACAGCGGGTTGTACTCGTGGACGTAGCTGAGCTGACCGTCGGCGAGCGCCTGCATGGCGTTCTTGGTGCCGTCGATCGTGGCGATCTTCACGTCCGTGCCCACGACGAGGCCGGCCTCTTCCGCTGCCTGGGCGGCTCCGAGTCCCATCTCGTCGTTCTGTGCGAATACGAGCTGGATGTCGTTGTTCGCCGACTTGAGCATCGTCTCGAAGACGCTCTTGCCCTCCTCCGCCGACCAGTTCGCGGTCTGCGCGTCGAGCTTGGTGAGCGACGAGCCGCCGAGGCCCTCGTCGAAGCCCTCGTTGCGCTCGTTCACGACGCCGACGCCGGCGGGACCCTCGAGGACGACGTAGTTGCCGCCGTCCGGGAAGGTGGCCGCAGCCCACGTGCCGACCTCTTTCGCGACCTCGACGTTGTCGGGCGCGATGCGGGTGACGTACAGGCTGTCGTCGTCGGGCTCGATGCCGCGGTCGAGCAGGATGACCGGGATCTCGGCTTCCTGTGCCCGCTTGAGGGAGTCCTCCCAGCCGGAGGCCTCGGTGGCCGACAGCAGGATGACGTCGACGCCTTCGTCGACGAACGACGTGAACGCGTCGATCTGCGACTTCTGGTCGAGGTTGGTGGCCGGTGCGTATTTGAGGTCGTATCCGGCATCCTCCGTGAAGGTGTCCTGGATGTTCTGCTCGTTGGCCTCTCGCCAGGCGCCCTCGGGGCCGACGGCGACGAAGCCGACGGTGGTGAGTTCGTCGGAACCGCCGGCGCCACCGCCGGAGCCATCGGAGCCGCCGGCCGAGCAGGCCGCAAGGCCGATGGTGAGTGCGCCGGCTGCTGCCAGACCGAGCGCGACGCGGATGCGCTTCTTCGCGGACATGTTCTCCTCCTTGAGACGCCGGCCGTCAGCCCGGCGATGGGTGGACCAGACGTGGTCCCTTGCGTGATTGCAGGTCACTGTCGTCGTGACCTGCGGCGATGTTACCGGGAACAAAATCTGAAACACAAGCAATGTTCCAAAAATAAGGAATGTTCCACGCCGGGATCTTTGTTACCGCTCACAGTTCCGCGTCAGGACCGGGATCCGCGGCGATCATCTCGACCACGGTGTCCACCGTCACACCCGGTCCGTTGCTGAGTTCGCCGATCTTCTCGCGGTCCTTGAGCACGATGATGCGATCGCTCAGACGCACGACCTCTTCGAGTTCGGAGGAGATGAACACGACGGCGACACCGTCGCCCGCGAGCTGACTGATGCGGCGCTGCACCTCCAGCTTCGCCGCGATGTCGATCCCCCGCGTCGGCTCGTCGAGGATCAGCACGTGCGGGCGCACGGCGAGCGCGCGGGCGAGCAGCACCTTCTGCTGCGTCCCGCCGGACAGCATCCTGACGGGCCGGTCCAAATCGGACGGCGCGAGGTGCAGGGCCTCGACATAGGTGTCGACGAGCGCCGCCTCCTCGGCCGCCGAGAGCGGACGCGTCCAGCCGCGCAGCGCCTGCAGCGAGAGGATCATGTTCTCCCGGGCGGTGAGATCGCCGATGATCCCCTGCGTGCGCCTGCTCTCCGCCGACAGGGCGATGCGATGGCGGAGGGCGGCCGAGGGGCTCCGCAGCTCCACGCGTTCTCCGTCGACCCACAGCTCCCCGCTGTCGGCCCGCACCGATCCGCTCAGCAGCGAGGCGAGTTCGGAGCGGCCGGACCCCCGGAGGCCGGCGAGCCCGACGATCTCGCCGCGCTGCACGTCGATGTCCGTCCGCTCGAGCGCTCCGCGTCGCCCGAAGTCCGTCGCCCGCATCGCCGGCTCGCCGTCCGACGCGTAGTGATGGGCCTTGCGCTCGGAGCCCAGCGCCCTCAGCCCGTCGATGTCCTTGCCGAGCATCTTGGAGATGAGGTCCGCCCGCTCGAGATCCCGCGTCGCGTACTCGCCGATGCGCTTCCCGCCGCGCAGCACCGTCATCCGGTCGCTGATCGCGAAGGCCTGCTCGAGGAAGTGGGAGACGAAGAGGATCGCGACCCCACGCTCGCGAAGACCGCGGATGACGCGCATGAGCGTCGCGACCTCCGCCTGGTCGAGGCTCGACGTCGGCTCATCGAGCACCAGGACCCGCGGATCGTCGACCACGGCCCGCGCCAAGGCGACGAGCTGCTTCTGCGCGGGCGTCAGCATCGACAGCGGCGTCTTCGGATCGAGGTCGTCGAGCCCGAGCCTGCCGAGCGCCTCGGCGGCAGCCGCGCGCGTCCTCTTCCAGTCGATGCCGAGACGTCCCCGGCGCTCGCGCCCCAGCATGACGTTCTCGGCGACGCTGAGGTTCGGGCTCAGCTGCGTCTCCTGGAAGACGGTGGCGATGCCCGCGGCGCGGCTGTCCGCGACGCCTCCGAACCGGCGGGGCTCCCCCGCGACGACGACGGTCCCGGCGTCGGGCGCCCGCGTGCCGGTGAGCACGGCCACCAGCGTCGACTTGCCCGCCGCGTTCTCCCCCATCACGGCGTGCACTTCGCCCGGGAACAGCCGGAAGTCGACGCCGTCGAGCGCCCGCACCCCCGGATAGTCGACCGTGATGCCCTCGAGCCGGATCAACGGCTCGAGGGCGGGCTCGGCGATCACCGCACCTCCCGCGGAGCGGCGGACGACGCACGGGCGACCAGCTCGGTGGGGATGCGGGTGAGCGGCGGGATCTCCCTGCCTTCGATCGCGGCACGGAGCATCTCGACCACGGCGATTCCCAGCGCGCCGAAGTCCTGACGCACGGTCGTCAGCGGAGGCAGGAAGTGCCGGGCCAGCGGCACGTCGTCGAAGCCGACGACGCTGAGGTCGTTCGGCACATCGAAGCCCTTGTCGTGCAGACCGTGGATGAGGCCGATCGCCATGTCATCGTTGGCGGCGAAGATGGCCGTGTAGTCGGGCAGGCGCTGCAGGCCCTTGGCGAAGTCGTACGCGAAGTCGGCAGTCCAGTCCCCCACCACGATCGGCCGCTCGCGGATGCCCCACGACTTCGCCCTCGAGTGGAAGGCCCGCTCCCTGGCGCGCGCGTCGAGCCAGTCCAGAGGGCCGGACATGTGCAGGATGTCGCGGTGGCCGAGGGCGACGAGATGGTCGACAACGAGGGTCGTCCCGGCGTGCTGATCGATCGACACCGTGAGGAACGTCGGGTCCGCATCCGCCTTGACGACCAGCATGGGGACCGTGATGGCGATCCTGCGCAGCGCCGCGACCGACGACGACCGCGGAGCGATCACGCAGAGCGCGTCGACACCCTGCGTGACGAGGTTGTCGACGGCCTCCTGGGGCGAGAGGGCATCGCCTTCGTGCAGCGCGATGGGCGTGACGGAATAGCCTGCCGCACGGGCGGACAGCTCGATCGCCCGCAGGATGCTGGTCGGGCCGTGCGCCACCGCGCTCTCGACGATCACGCCGATGCGGCGTGTGCGCTGGGTCGCCAGCGCACGTGCGACGAGATTCGGGCGGTAGTCGAGCTCCTCGATCGCCTCGAGCACGCGCCGCCGGGTGTCGGGCTTGATGTTCGGGTGATCGTTGAGCACTCGGGAGACGGTCATGTGCGACACCCCGGCGATCGTCGCCACCTGCCGGATGTTGGGCTTGTCCGAGCCGACGTTCACCATGCGCACCTCCGTCGGCTGCTCCGGCGATGTTACCGAGAACAACCCTGCAGGTGCAACGGGATCAGGTGCTTCGACATGCTCGGCAACCCCGGTTGTCCTGGATCCCTGAGCCTGTCGAAGGGCCGCTACAGCCCCAACCGCTCCAGGTACGGGTTCACCAGGCGGCGCTCGGGATCGAAGCGGGCGGCGAGGGCGGCGAAGTCGTCGAACCGCGGGTAGCGCGAGCGCACCTCGGCGCCGTCGAGGGTGAACACCTTGCCCCAGTGCGGGCGGGCCGTCGGCGGCAGGGCCGCCTCGATCGCCGGGAGGAGCGCCCGGACCGCGGCCTCCTCGGGCTTCCACGTGAAGTGGATGCCGACGGCATCCGTCTCGAACGATGAGCTCAGCCAGAGGCTGTCGGCCCGCACGGTGCGGATCTCGTTGACCAGCAGCAGCGGAGCGATCTGGCCGGCGAGCGTGCGCACGGCCTGGATCGCGGCGACCGCGTCGGCGCGAGGGACGAGGTACTCGCTCTGGATCTCGGCCCCGGCCGAGGGCGTGAACTCGAGCTTGAAGTGGGCCAGCCGTTCGGACCAGGGTCCCGGCACGCCCAGCTGATCCGTGCAGGCCACCGGGTCGACACCCAGGATCGGATGCCGCTTGCTCACGGAGGCTGCCGCGCCGAGACGCTCGAACAGCGACTCCCGCACGGCCTCGTGCGCCTCGGGGAGGCGCTGCTTGACCCAGATCTGGTCGGCGATGTCGGTGCGCTGCCAGGTGGAGAAGATGCTCACGCTCGTGCCGGCCGCGGTCGCATCCTCGAAGTCGCGGAGGATCGCGTCCCAGTCCGGATGCTCGAACACATGCTGCGCGACCTCGTAGGTGGGCTCGACGTCGAGAGTCAGGTCGACGACGGCTCCGAGCGCGCCGAGACTCACCACCGCACCGCCGAAATCGTCGTCACCTCGGCGCAGCGTGCGGGTCTCGCCCGCCGGCGTGATGATCGTGAGCGCCCGCACCGCGCTCGACAGCGAGCCGATCGCGTCTCCGGAGCCGTGCGTGCCGGTGATGACCGCGCCGGCCACCGAGATGTGCGGGAGCGAAGCGAGGTTCGCCAGCGCGAGCCCCTCCGCCTGGAGCAGCGGCGCGATGTCGCCGTAGCGGAGACCCCCCGAGACGCGGACCGCATCGCGCGCCTCGTTCACCTCGAAGACCGCGGGCAGCCCGTCGAGGGCCACGAGCAGACCGTCGGTGTCGGCGAGGTCGTTGAAGCTGTGCCGTGATCCCAGCATCCGAAGGGCGCCGCCCTGTGCGAGCAACGCGGCCAGCTCCTCCGTCGACGAAGGATGCTCCACACGGAATGCGCGATACGTGAGGTTGCCCGCCCAGTTGCGTTCGTTGCCCATGGCGCCATGATAGCCGCGAGCCATCCGGCTACATCGTTGTACTCCCCCGCCGGAGACGGTCCCCACTAGGCTGACCGGATGACAGCGACGCCCCCGCCACGCGCGACGATGAAAGACGTCGCCGCCCTCGCCGGGGTGTCGATCAAGACGGTCTCGAACGTCGTCACCGGCACCGTGGCCGTGCGCGAGGAGACGCGCGCCAGGGTCGAGTCCGCGATGACGCAGCTCGACTTCGTCCCGAATCTGAGCGCGCGCGGACTCCGCAAGGGTCGGTCCGGCATCATCGCGGTGGCTCTTCCCGATCTCGCCACCGCCTTCTCCGCCGAGCTCCTGCACCGCATCGTGGAGGCCGCGCACGAGCGGGGCCTGGCCGTGCAGATCGAGGAGACCGCGTCGGAGCCCGAGCGCG
>Ga0307406_10001980_pt1 | contig 11194 bp, 8 predicted proteins | sample 322Cmetagenome_3_FD_203706 | JGI IMG/M metagenome (GOLD analysis project Ga0307406, IMG submission 203706) | Maize rhizosphere microbial communities from greenhouse at UC Davis, California, United States - 322HYB-C-2 | ecosystem: Host-associated > Plants > Roots > Rhizosphere > Soil | place... | reverse complement strand
CTGGCCGAATTGAACGGACATTTGGCCGACAAGGTGGTGCAGCAGCATATTACCGTGATGGCCTGAGGCTCAGGCGAGCCCTTCGACGGTCAGGATCGGCGCCCAATCGCCAAGCCCGTGTCGCGCCGCGAAGTCGGCCGGCACGGGCTCGCCGGCATGGATGCCATGGCTGACATAGACGGCATCGATCCCGAACCGCGCCGCGCCGAGCATGTCGGTCTGGAGCCCGTCGCCGATCGCCAGCATGGCTCCGAGCGGCGGATCGCCCGCAAGCGACCGGGCATGTTCGTAGATCGGCCGGTGCGGCTTGCCGTACCAGGTCACCGGTCCACCCATTGCCTCATACATATCAGCCAACGCGCCCGCGCAGGCTTCCAGGTTGCCCATGTGGATGACGACCCGGTCCGGGTTGAGGCAATGCATCCGGACACCGCCCGCCGCCAGCGCTTCCAGTCGGACGCGATAGTCGGCGGGATCGTCGCTTCGTTCATCGAGGCCGGTGCAGACGAGATCGGCAAATCCTTGCTCCACGATCTCGATTCCCCGTTGAACCAAATCTTCCCGATCCTCCGCTGTCCCCATGAACCCGACCGGACGATCGAGCTCCAGCAACCCGGCGATGCCGGCCTCACCGCTACTGCTCACCGCATCGTAGAGCTCTCGAGACAGGCCCAACCGATCGAGATGGGCCTGGACCGTGCTCGCCGGGCGGGGCGCGTTGGTCAGCAGGATGATCGTTCGCCCCTCATCCTTGAACCGGGCGAACCGTTCGACCACCCCGGGCAGCAACTTGCCACCGTCATGCACCACGCCCCAGATGTCGCAGATGATCGTGGAGTAGCGGCGGTCGAGCCGGTCGAGTTCGTTCACGCCGAGGCCGGGGCCGCAGCCGCCTCCTCCGGCTCACCGGCCGAAATGACCTGCGCTGCGACCAGGTCGCCGATCACGTTCAAGGTCGTGCGGCACATGTCGAGGAAGCGGTCGACGCCGAGCACCAGCGCGATCGCTTCGGGCTGGATCCCGACCATCGCCAGGATCAGCGCTACCACGGGCAGCGAGCCGGCGGGAACGCCGGCGGTGCCGATGCCGCCAAGGATGCAGACCAGCATCACCATGATCTGCTGGCCCAGGGTGAGGTCGATCCCGAAGAATTGCGCCAGGAAGATGACCGTCACGCCTTCGAACATCGCCGTGCCATTCTGGTTGGCCGTCGCGCCGATGGTCAGCACGAACCGCGAAATGCGCCTCGGCAGGCCTAGCCGCTCGTCGGCAACCCGAAGCGAGGTCGGCAGGGTCGCGTTGGACGAGGCGGTCGAGAAGGCCATCAGGCTGGCCTCCTGTGTCTCGCGGAAGAAGGCGATCGGATTCTTCTTGCCCAGCGTCGCCAACAGCAAGGGAAAAACGATGAACATCTGGATACCCAGCGCCAGCAGCACCACACCGACATAGGCCGACAAGCGGATCAGCAGGTCCCAGCCGAACAGGGCGGCCAGGTTGAACATGAAGCAGGCGACCGCGATCGGCGCCAGTTTGATGACGATCAGGATCAGCCGCATCGTCACGTCGAACAGCCCTTCGAACCCGCGCTGCAACATGCGGGAATTGGGCGTGTCGGTCAGAAGCAGGCCGATGCCGAAGAAGAGGGCGAAGAACATCACCGACAGGATCGAGCTATTCGATCCCATCACCTCGATGAGATTGTTGGGAATGATGTTGATGAAGGCGTCGATGCCGGATGGCTGCTCCGCGCCGCCCTGGACGATTTCGCTGGCCCGACCCGCGGACTGTTCGAGCATGCTCGCCGCCGCCGCGCGGTCAACGCCCGCTCCCGGCTTCAGCAGGTTCACCGTCGCCAGGCTGACCGCGACCGCAATGGCGGAAACGATGACGGTGTAGGCGAGAGTCCTCAGGCCCACACGCTTCAGCGACTTGATCTCGCCCATTTCGGAAATTCCGACCACCAACGCCGAAAACAGCAGCGGAATGACCAGCATGAACAGCAAACGGAGGAAAATCTGCCCGATCGGCCCGGTGACGTAGGTCGTCACCGCATCGACCCAGGCGGCGTCGCGCTGCGTCGCATAGACGATCAGTCCGGCGACAAGGCCGACAAGGAACCCCGCCAGCATCTGCCATTGCAGCGAGAACCCTTTACCCGCGCGCTCCGCCATCCGTCATCCCTTCTCAATTGTCTCAGTGCCGCATTGCGAGTCGGCGCCGATGCGTCAAGTTCACGAATTGCCTATTGGTTCTTCAAGCGACGTGGGCGGCACGCTGAACCACTTCGGCCCGGCGGCCGTCATGTGGAAACAATCCTCCAGACGGATGCCGAACTTGCCCGGCAAATAGATGCCCGGCTCATTCGAGAAGCACATGCCGGGCGCCAGCGGCGTTGCCTCGCCATGGACGAGGTTGACCGGCTCATGGCCTTCCATGCCAATGCCGTGGCCCGTTCGATGGGAGAGGCCTGGAAGCTTGTAGCCCGGGCCGTAGCCCCAGCTTTCATAGGCGCCGCGCACCGCGTCATCGACGCTTCCGGCGGGCGCGCCGAGATTGGCGGCGGCGAAGGCGATATCCTGCCCACGCCGCATTTGCATCCAGACCTTGCTTTGTTCGGTGGTTGGATCCGCGCCCCAGACAAAGCTTCGCGAGATGTCCGACTTGTAACCGTGAACGTCGCAGCCGCAGTCGAACAGGACGTTGGTTCCACGCTCGACCTTCTGGGGCTTGTGCGTCCCGTGCGGATAGGCCGTGCCTTCTCCCAGCAGCACCAGCCCGCCGTCGTAATTGCCCCCGAGAGCGCGCGTCGCCTGCCCAATCATTGCATCGATGTCCGACGGCGTCATGCCGGCCTTCAGGCGTGGCCAGGTATAGGCAAAGGCGGCGAGCGTGATGTCGGACGCCGCCTGCATCAGCGCGATTTCCGGAGCGGTCTTGATCATCCGGCAACCCCGGACGACCGGGTTTGCGCTCACAATATTGGCCGAGGGAAGCTGCTGCCGCAGCCGGTCGAGGATGAAGTATCGGTTGGTTTCCTCCATGCCTATGCGGTCGCCGGACAGCCCGCGCTCGCGAAGGAAGCCGGCGACCAGCTTGAGCGGCTCCTCGTCTTCATTCCATGTGCGGACCTCGGCCGGGATTCCCAGGCTTTCCTCGACCGACGGCTTCTCGAAAAAGGGCGTGACGATGATTGGGTCGCCGGTGACGGGAATGACCGCCGCGGTCAGCCGCTCCGACCGCCACCACTGCACGCCGGTGAAATAGTCGAGGCTGGCGCCGGGCTCGACGATGACCGCGCTGATGTCATTGTCCTGCATCAGCAAGCGGGCACGCTTCAGCCGCTCGAGCCGCTCGGCCCGGCCGATCGGCGGCGGAATTTTTATCGGTGTCAGGTCCTGCGCCTGCTGAACGGCCGCGCGTGCGAGGCCGGTTAGCGTCGTAGCTGCAAGCAATCCACCCGCTGCAAGCAGTTCGCGACGTTGAAGGCGCATATATCCCCCGCTAAGGCCGAATTTGATCGCTCCCTGTTGCATGTCGGGGCCTGATGCGCCAGCTACGCCCGCCCATGCCGTTTGAAATGCCGCATCCGCCCGTCGGCACGCGCCGTGTCGGGCCCAAGGAGACCGTCGCGCTCCTCGCCGGGCTGATGGCGCTCAACGCCTTCGCCATCGACGCAATGATCCCGGCGCTCCCGGACATCGGCTCCGAGCTTGGAGTCGTGGCCGAAAACGACCGCCAGCTGGTCGTCGTTGCCTATTTCCTCGGCTTTGGCGTCGGCCAGATCTTCTGGGGCCCGCTGGCCGACCGCTTCGGGCGGAAGCCGATCCTTGCGGCAGGTGTCGCGCTTTACGCGTGCTTCGCCCTGCTGTGCGGGATTGCCGGCAGCTTCGAGCTGCTGATCGCCGGGCGCGTGGCAATGGGCGCCTCGGCCGCGGTCACCCGCGTCCTGGTCATGGCCATGGTCCGCGACCTGTTCGAGGGCGAGGCGATGGCGCGGGTCATGAGCCTGGTTTTCATGGTGTTCATGCTGGTGCCGATGCTGGCGCCCAATGTCGGCCAGGCGATCCTGCTGGTCGCCGACTGGCGCGCGATATTCCTGGTCCTTGCCGGATATGGCGCGATCATGTGGCTATGGAGCTTCGTGAAGCTGCCGGAGACGCTTCATCCCGAGTATCGGCGGCCGCTGCATGGCGGCGAGATCTGGCAGGCCGTCAAGATCGCCGCGACGGACCGGTTGTCGATCGGCTACACCATGGCGCTCACCGCAGTCTTCGCCGGCCTCACCGGCTATATCGCCTCGATCCAGCAGATCATTTTCGACGTGTTCGAAGCGGGGAACCTGATCGGCCTGATCTTCGCGGCCATCGCGGCGCCGATGGCCGTCGCCAGCTGGGGCAATTCGCGGGTGGTTGGGCGCATCGGCCTTCGGCGCACGGGGCATGGCGGGCTGATTGCGTTTGTCGTCGTGGCGACCGTTCACGCGCTCATCGCGGAGGCGATGGACGAGCCGCTTTGGCTGTTCGTCGTAATGATGGAGCTGACGTTCGTCGCCTTCGCCTTCACCACCTCGAATTTCGGCACGCTGGCGATGACCAATATGGCGCCGATCGCGGGGACGGCTTCTTCTTTCCAGGGCGTGACCGGCACCATCGGCGGCGCGATGCTCGGCTTCTTCATCGGCCACTCGTTCAACGGCACCCAGCTGCCATTCCTGATCGGCCTGTCGGCATGCGGAATCAGCGCATTGGGCCTGGTGCTTTGGACCGAGCATGGTCGCCTGTTCGCCAAGATGGGCCGGCCCGAAGCAGAAAGGGCGGAGGTTATCCCCCCGCCCGATGTCTGAGTTTCACGAAAGGAGAGTGGGTCAGGCTTCGACCTCTTCCTCTCCCGGTCCGACCATCAGCGCTTCGCTAACCTCTTCGGTCTTCCCGCGGATCGCATTCTCGAGCCGCTGCGCCACGTCCGGATTTTCCTTGAGATACTGCTTGGCGTTCTCGCGGCCCTGGCCGATGCGGATCGAGTCATAGCTGAACCAGGCGCCCGACTTCTCGACCAACCCGGCCTTGACGCCAAGGTCGAGAATTTCGCCGACCTTTGAAACACCCTCGCCGTACATGATGTCGAATTCGACCTGCTTGAACGGCGGTGCGACCTTGTTCTTGACCACCTTCACCCGGGTCGTGTTGCCGACGATATCGTCGCGATCCTTGATCTGACCGGTGCGGCGGATGTCGAGACGAACGCTGGCGTAGAATTTCAGCGCGTTGCCGCCGGTCGTGGTCTCCGGATTGCCGTACATCACGCCGATCTTCATCCGCACCTGGTTGATGAAGATGACGGTGCAGCGCGAGCGGCTGATCGAGCCGGTCAGCTTCCTCAGCGCCTGGCTCATCAACCGGGCCTGCAGGCCGACATGGCTGTCGCCCATCTCGCCCTCGATCTCGGCCCTCGGAACCAAGGCGGCAACCGAGTCCACGACCAGAACGTCAATCGCGTTCGACCGCACCAGCGTGTCGACGATCTCCAGCGCCTGTTCGCCCGTATCGGGCTGCGACACGATCAGTTCGTCGATGTTGACGCCCAGCTTCCTGGCGTAGACCGGATCGAGTGCATGCTCGGCATCGACGAAGGCGGCGGTGCCGCCCTCCTTCTGAGCCTCGGCGATGGCGTGCAGTGCGAGAGTCGTCTTGCCCGAGCTCTCCGGTCCGTAAATCTCGACCACCCGCCCGCGCGGCAATCCGCCGACGCCGAGCGCGATGTCGAGCCCGAGCGAGCCGGTCGACACCGTGTCGATCTCAATCTTCTCGCGGCTGCCCAGCTTCATCGCCGAGCCCTTGCCGAACGCGCGGTCGATCTGCGCGAGCGCCGCCTCCAATGCCTTCTGACGATCCGTATTCACGCTCTCTCCACCACTTCCGACGACCTTGAGTTGCGCTGCCATGGTCCTGTTCCTCTCGTCAATCGGGAGCCGAGCTTCCCCCCGTAATGACTGAGGCGTATCCTATTTGTTCTCGCGGAACAAGAGGCGAACTTTCAGACCTTCAGCTCGCCGAACTGGCAAGCGCTGCATCGATGATCGGCGTCACCCGATCGATCGTATAGGGTTTCTCGATCATCGGCACGCCGGCGAATTCGGGCGGCGGAGGATCGACATGGCCGCCGCTGGCGAGAACGAAGGGCGTCCCCTTGATCCGGAGGGCGGCCGCGACTGGCCAGACGCTTTCGCCCTTCAGGTTCACGTCGAGGATGGCGAGATCGAATTCGCCCTTCTCCACCTCCGCGAGCGCGGTCTTCACGCTATCGCAATTGCCCGTCACATCATGACCGAGCGAAAGAATGAAATCCTCCAGCATCATGGCGATTAGGGGCTCGTCCTCGACGATCAGGATGGAACGCGTGCCTGACATACAGAAACGAGATAGCATCCGAAACGAACGAGGGAAGACTTATTTGTCGGCGAGTGCCTTGCGGACCGCTTCGGCCAGTTCCTGTACGGAAAACGGCTTGGGAAGGAAGGCGACATTGGCAATGTCGATGGATTTGCGAAGCTGCTCCTCGGCATAGCCGGACATGAACAGGATCGGCAGGTCGGGCCGCGTCTTGCGGGCTTCGCGAACCATGGTCGGCCCATCCATCAGCGGCATGACAACATCGGATATCAGCAGCGCGATCTCGTCGCCGCGGTCGACGATTTCCAGCGCCTCCTCGCCATTATTGGCGGTCAGCACCTTGTAGCCGTGCCGGGTCAGGGCGCGCTCGGCGACGGTCCGGACCATCGGCTCATCCTCCACGAGCAGGACGGTCCCCGTTCCCCAAAGCTCGCCCTCGACCGGCTTGGCCGCCCGCCGGCTTTCCTTCTCTTCCTCGATATGATGGACCGGCAGGTAAATGGTGAAGCGGGTTCCCTCCCCAACCTTGGAATCGGCGAAAATGAAGCCGCCCGATTGCTTGACGATGCCGTAGACGGTGGAAAGGCCCAGCCCGGTGCCCTTGCCGACCTCCTTTGTGGTGAAGAAGGGCTCGAACACCTTGCCGAGGATGGCGGCAGGGATGCCGGTCCCCGTGTCGGAAATGGACAAGGCCGAATAATCCGCGATCGGAAGGATGTCGCTGCCAAGGTCCGCGACCTGCTCGGCTTTCACCGAATAGGTCTGGATGGTGAGCGCCCCGCCCCCGCCCGCCGCCATCGCGTCGCGCGCGTTGACCGACAGGTTGACGATGACCTGCTCCAGCTGGCCCGGATCGGCGCGCACGGGGCCAAGGTCGCGACCATGCTTGACCACCAGCTGGACGGTCTCGCCGAGCAGCCGCTTCAACAGGTGCGACACCTCGCTGACCACGTCGGGGAGCTGCAGCACCTGCGGGCGAAGCGTCTGCTGGCGCGAGAAGGCCAGCAACTGCCGGGTCAGGCCCGCGGCGCGGTTCGAGTTCGACTTGATCTGCTGGATGTCGTCATAGTCGCTGTCGCCCGGCGTGTGGCGCATCATCATCAGGTCGCAATGACCGATAATCGCGGTCAGGATATTGTTGAAGTCGTGCGCCACGCCGCCCGCGAGCTGGCCCACCGCCTGCATCTTGGTCGCTTGGGCAACCTGGCGTTTGAGCTTCGCCTCTTCGCTATTGTCCTTGAGCAGCAGCAGGACGGCCGCATCGCCGAGCCCGCGCAATCCCGCAACGGTCAACGCGACTGGCTCAGCCGGCTGGTGCTTGAGCCGGACGGGCAAGTCGCCCGACATCGCCGGTCCGCGCGCGTTGCGCCGCACGGCATCGGCCACCGGCGCCTTGTCTTCCTTGACGACCAGGTCGCCGGGATAGGCTGGCATTTCCTCCATCGAGAGTCCGCCAGCGACCCGGAACGCCTTGTTCATGGTCAGGAAGCGTCCATCGCGATCGACCAGCGCGAGGCCTATCGGCAGCATTTCCAGAAGCACTTGGACATTGGTCGAATTGGCGAGGCTCGGGCCTTCGTTCGATTCGAACATGAGGAGCGTGCCAGCGCCGCTCTCCTTCTCCACGTCGAGGGGGACGAGCACGGCCCGGAGCGGCTGGGCATCAACCCCCTCTGCCACCAGTCGCAGCATTCCCTCGGGCGAGCCTTCGACCAGCTTGCCGAACTGCACCGGCTGGCCGGGAGCGACAGAGCCATTGAGCGCACGGTCCGCGAAAGGCCGGTTGGCCGCCAACAGCTGGCCGTCCTCGTCGATCAGTGCGGCCAGTACGCCAGCCGCCGCCAGCCGTTCCCCGGTCGGGCCCGCGATCCGTTGGGCAGCAATATCGATCGGGTCGATCCGGCCCGAACCCGCGAACCGCCACAGCAAAAGGTCCTTCTGGCCGCCGACTCGAGTAACGGACAGGCTTGTGCCGCCGCCCGCCAAAGCCACGTCCTGAAGCTCGGCCCCGCCGTCCCGAAGCGCCGTCTCCCTCGCCTTCTGCAAGGCCTTGGTCGCCTTGACGTTGGAACCGAGCTCGAGGGGTGACCGGGCGGACTTGAACCGTGTCCGATAGGCGGGATTGATCGATCGAAGCGCGCCCCCGGCGTCCGTCAACGCTACCGCATCGCCAGACAAAGCGATTGCCGAACCCACCAACTCCATATCGGGGAGCAGCAAGGGCGCCACTTCGACGGCCTTGGGCGTCCGGCGATCGATGATGAAGGCCGCGACCAGCATCGCCACGAACCCCGCCAGGAAAATCCCGGCGAAGAGCGATTGGCCGACCAGGTAGAAGAGCAGCGCTCCGCTGGCCGCCGCCGCGGCCACCAGCGCTGGAACCAGCCAGCGCAGGCCGCCGTCGAGCGGATCGGTGTCAGCGAGGTCGAACTGCTCGTATAGCATCAGGGTCTGGAACCCGGTTCAACGAGAACCGTGACATGGCTCCTGCCCGGCAGGGCCATGCCCGAAGGGTGGGACGAAGAAGCGCCCTGGCGCGCTCGCTCGATTGCCAGATAGTGTCCACCATCTGGCTGCACTCGCTCACTCCCAGAACGCTTCTTCGTCTCCATCACGGCCTCGTTGAACCGGGGTCCAGACCCTCTACCACATCCGGACGCGCTGCTCAGGCGTCAGGTACAGCTTCTGCCCGGGCTGGACATTGTAAGCCGAATACCATGGATCGAGATTGCGCACGACCGAGACGCGCTGCTCCGACGGCGAGTGCGGATCGGTGATCAGCCGCTGGCGAAGGTTTGCCTCACGGTAGTTGCGCCGCCAGACCTGCGCCCAGCCGAGATAGAAACGCTGGTCGCCGGTCGTCCCGTCGAGCACCGGCGCTTCCTGGCCGTTCAGCGAATGCTTGTAGGCGTCATAGGCAGCGGTAAGGCCGGCGAGGTCGCCGATATTCTCGCCGAGTGTCAGCCCGCCCTTCACATGCATGCCCGGCAGCGGTTCGTAGGCGTCATATTGAGCGATCAGCGCCTTGCCGGACGCCTCGAACGCCGCGACGTCCTCCGGAGTCCACCAGTCGGCGAGGCGGCCGTTCTCGTCATATTTCGCGCCCTGGTCGTCGAAGTGGTGGCTGATCTCATGGCCGATCACGGCGCCGATGCCGCCATAGTTGATTGCCGGGTCGGCGTTGGGATCGAAGAAGGGCGGCTGGAGGATCGCGGCCGGGAATACGATCTCATGCATGCCGAAATTGGCATAGGCGTTGATCGTCATCGGGGTCATGCCCCACTCCCAGCGACGGATCGGGCCACCGAGCTTGCTGACCGAATCGACATGGTCCCACTCGGCCGCGCGGATGGCGTTGCCCAGCGCGTCGCCCGGTTGGATCTCCAGCGTCGAATAATCGTGCCACTGGCTCGGATAGCCGATCTTGGTGACGAAGTTCGCCAGCTTGGCGCGGGCGCGGACCTTGGTCTCGGGCTTCATCCAGGTCAGGCCCTCGATGCGCCGGCCCATAGCCGCGACCACGTTCCGCACCAGCTCATCGGCCGCCGCCTTCGTTTCGGGCGGATAGTAACGGTCGACGTAGAGCTTGCTGACATCGTCGGTCAGGGCGCCGACGGTGAAGTCGACCGCACGCTTCCAGCGCGCTTCCTGCTCCGGCGTGCCAGACAAAGCGGTTCCGTAGAAAGCGAAGCTCTCCTTGTCGAAGGCGCTCGGCAGGTAACCCGAATAGCCGTCGAGCGAGCGCACCAGCAGTTGGTCCTTGAGAACCCCAAGCGGCGCCTTGGAAACCAGCTTTGCGATGCCGGTCACCGCGCTCGGCTGGGCGACGTTGACTTCGGGGGCGTTGATTCCAAGCCCGTTCAGCATCGTCGCGAAGTCGTAACCGGGCGCCGACGCCTTGAGCTTGGCGAAGCTCATGAGGTTGTAGGTCTTGGTCGCGTCCCGGCTTTCGATCTGCGTCCAGTGCACCCTCGCGACATTCGTCTCGAAGTCGAGGATCGCCTTGGCTCGCGTCGCGGCATTGGCCTCTCCGGCGAGCGTCAGGACGTTGGTCAAATGCTGGAGATATTTCGCCCGGACCTCGGCGATCTTGGGGTCGGCCGACAGATAATAATCCCGGTCAGGCATGCCGATGCCCGCCTGTGCCAGCCCCGTCACGTAGCGATCGGGGTTCTTGTCGTCCTGGTTGATGAAGAAGGCGAAGGGCGTGCTGAGCCCCATGCGGTCGGCGCGAGCGTAAAGCGATGCCAGTTCGCCGCGGGACTTGAGGCCGCGAACGTCGTTCAGCCACGGCTCGAACGGCGCAAGGCCCTTGGCCTCGATCGATGCCGTATCGAGGAAGGCGTTATAGGCGTTGCCGATCTTGCTCGACGGGTCTTTGGCCGTCTCTTCGATGATCCCGCGCGTGCGCTGCTTCGACAAATCGTCGAGCACGGTGAACATGCCATAATTGGACTTGTCGGCAGGAATGGCGGTGGTGCGCGCCCAGGTGCCGTTCGAATATTGGTAGAAATTGTCGCCCGGCTGGACGGTCGGATCCATGCCCGCCTTGTCGAATCCGAAAGTGCCGTAGGTCGGCTTCGGCGCTTCGACCGGCGGCGCCACTTCAGCGGGAGCGACAGGGGCCGCGACTTCCGGCGGCGGGGATGCAGTGCATCCTGCCAGCATCGTGGTTGCAGCCAGGAAAACCATCAAACGAACCATTACGACATCCCTCCCCAAACTCATTGAAACGCGGGTCAATCCGCGCGCGCGTAACGCTGGCGCCATTTGCGCCCCACCCACCAGCGCCATCCGACGAGCGA
>Ga0307406_10001979_pt1 | contig 11195 bp, 5 predicted proteins | sample 322Cmetagenome_3_FD_203706 | JGI IMG/M metagenome (GOLD analysis project Ga0307406, IMG submission 203706) | Maize rhizosphere microbial communities from greenhouse at UC Davis, California, United States - 322HYB-C-2 | ecosystem: Host-associated > Plants > Roots > Rhizosphere > Soil | place... | reverse complement strand
ACGCTTATTGAAAAGGAAGAGCTGGACACTTTACGTCAAGGTTCGGACAGCCTTGCCACCTTGCTTGGAAAAGCAATCGCAGGAATGGGCGATTCAACCCACACCATCACCGAGTATGGGCAGACATTGCGAGGCAGGGAGACATTGGTGCTAGTGGATGGCGTGCCGCTGAATACTAACCGCGGTTCTTCACGCAACCTGGCCAACATCAACCTTGCCGATGTGGAGCAAATAGAAGTGTTGCGTGGTAGTAGTGCCATTTATGGCAGTGGAGCGGCGGGTGGGATTATTTCAATTCGCACGCGTAAACCCGAAGGCGAAACCCAGGCGCGAACAACAATTACCGGTGTTGTACCTTTATCAAAAATTGGCACTTCCGGATTGGGTGGTGAAGTCCAGCATTACATTTCAGCAGCAAGTGAAGCGGTGGATTACACCCTGAGCCTTGGCGCCCGTCATGTGGGTGGATCATTTGATGCAAAAGGAAATCGCATTGCACCCGAGCCAAGCCAGGGCGATATGTTTGATTCAAATATTTACAGTGCCGCGACAAAACTCGGTTTTAAAATAAATGCAGATCAGCGTTTGCAATTGTCGGCCAGTTATTACGATGTGCAACAAGATACTGACTATGCCACTGATCCATCTGTTGCTTCACTGCCACCAAATAGTGTTCCCGCTCGCTCGATAAAAGGGCTTGATCTGGAAGAGCAAAATCGCGTCCAGAATACACTTTTTGGTGTCGATTACGAACACCGCAACATCGCGGGTAATACACTTGCGGCACAACTTTATTATCGGGATTTTTTCACCCGCTTTGCGCCATTTGATGCGCGCAGAGTTGCTGTGCGTGGCGGGAATATTGATCAGTCAATGCAAAACTCTGAAGTCTATGGCGGGCGTTTGACGATCAAATCACCGTTTGGTGAGAGCAAAACTACCCAACTGGTGTGGGGTGGCGATTTTCACAATGAAGTCACTGATATGCCGTTGGATATTTTTGATCCGGTGATTTACGACGCAAGTGGCGGCTTGGTTTTCAAAAAAACAGGCAAACTTATTTATATGCCGGAAGTGACAACGGATGCATCAGGTGCGTTTGCACAATTGGAGCATCGCGTTAATAAGCGCTGGTCAATCGAAGCAGGAACAAGATACGACCGTGCCAAGGCAAGCTTCGACGACTTCATCCCCTTATCGCAATCCAAATTAGCCAATCCCGGAACAGTTACTGGTGGCTCAGTCGATTACGATGCATGGACATATAATGCCGGCACGGTGTTTTCTTTGACCAAGGCGCATGAAATTTATGCGTCGTTTAGCCAAGGTTTTCAATTGCCGGATATTGGTTTGCAGGTCCGCAATGCAACACCTGCATTTAATATTAATAGCTCAAACCTTCAGGCGGTAAAAACGGATACTACCGAATTGGGTTGGCGGGGGCGCTGGGATAATTCGCTGGCAACCTTGAGTGTATTTGAGTCCCGATCAGATTTAGGCGGCGTGCAAAGTTTTAATAATGGTCTTCGGCTGATCCGCACCAAAGAGCGAATTTTTGGTGTTGAGGGTGGCATTGATTATTTTACCGATGACGAGCGCTGGAGTGTTGGTTCAACTATTACCTGGATGAAAGGCGAGGAGTTGCCACAAAATTCCAGTCAGTATCAGGACATGCCAGGCAATCGTATTCCCCCGTTAAAGTTTACTGCTTATGTCGAGTATCGGCCTTCAGAAAATTGGAGCCATAAACTCCAAACAACGGCATTTCAAGGAAAAGATTACCGACTTAACGGCGTTGCAAGTTTCAGCCGCAGGGATACGAATGGCTATGCCACAGTCGATTTAATTTCCCGCTGGAAAATCGATGACGAAAGCAGTGTTGCGATGGGTGTGGAAAACCTTCTTAACCACTATTACTACCCACTCTACAGTCAACTTTTGCGTAGCGATAGCAATACCAGTCATTTGCCTGCAAGTGGAACGGTGTTGAAGCTAAGCTTTACCCATAACTGGTAATGGATTTTACAAGAAAGGCGCAGCCTTAATTGGCTACGCCTTTCAATAAAACAAACTTATCATCAATACAAGCTGAAAATGTTTCTGCATCAAGTGCAACGAATTGAAACCTTCAATTCGTTAGGCCGTTTATATTTTTTATGTAATGATAAAAATAATAAGTAAGTTACTTTCATTTCACGAAGCGCCATAAATACACTTTTCCTTACACTCGCGAATGTGAGTTCTTATTTCCTTATGCTCACGAATGTGAAGCCCTAAAAAATCCATAAATTAAATTAGCGGTGTCGCTCTATGTGTTGTAGAAGCGGTGATTAATCTTGTGCTGGTTTAAATTAATTTAATTTTTATTTATTAAAAATATTTTTTTGTTTTTAATCTGTTTTTGGGCGACAAAATTCACTTCAATCGCAAAAACACATTGATATATTATTTTGTTGGGTATAGATTCTCAAATGAAAATACTTATCATTTGTTTAAAGTGAATATCCCAAAGGATGACAAACAATGTCCGCTCAAAATAATGCCTTGTTACTTTCCGCTTCTTCAATTTCACCTGAACCGCTTTTGTATTTAAGTCAAAGTGATTTGGTGGGGCTGGGGGCAGCATCCAGTCATCATTACATTACTGCCGTTACCCAGGGTTTAATTCAGCACGCTGAAGGGCAGGTGGTTCAGCCGATTAAACCTTATTTGCGTTGGCCTGAGGCAAATCATATTGCAGATCGCATTATTGCTATGCCTTGCTATCTTGGCGGCAATACGCCGGCGGCGGGCATTAAATGGGTGGGTAGCCGAGAGGCAAATGGCCGTAAATTTGGATTGCCCCGTGCAAGCGCTGTCATCATTCTTAATGATGTAAATACAAATTATCCCATCGCGATTTTAGAAGGGAGTTTGATAAGCGGTATGCGCACCGCGGCGGTCACTGCAATCGCAGCCAGGTATCTGGCAAAAACCGGATTCAAATCCGTGGCCTGTGTTGGTTGCGGCCCCATAGCTAAAATGCAGATTGTTACACTGATCGAACAATTTCCTGCTATCGAAAATATTTATCTGTTTGATATTAACCCTCATGCCGCTGAAATTTTTACCCGTCAGTTTGGTGAAAATTATCCGCACATTCATTTCCATGCAATGGATTCCGCCAAACACGCCGTAAAGCAAGGCGATGTGGTTGTAACCTGTACGGTGACCGATTCTCCATACATTGAATACGACTGGATAAAGCCAGGGGCATTCATCAGTAATGTATCCATTATGGATGTTCATAAAGAGGTTTATGAGCGCGCCGATAAAGTTGTGGTTGACGATTGGGAGCAGTGTAATCGCGAAAAGAAAATTATTAACCAGTTAGTGCTTGAAGGGCGTTTTTCCAAAGAGCAATTACACGCTGAGTTGGGGGAGTTAGTCACCAATAGAAAAGTGGGGCGTGAAAATAATGAAGAAATTATTTTATTAAATGCAATGGGTATGGCAGTAGATGATATTGCGTGTGCGCGCCATTTTTACGAATTAGCAAGAAGCCAATCAGCCGGCACTGCTTTGTCGTTATTCTAAGGATTTAATTATGCGCTTCTGGTCGGATTACCATCGCCATTTTTTCTTCATTTGTAGTTGCCAATGTATAGCGACATTGGGGCTTATGGCGATGGTACCGATTATGCCCTTATATTTGGAAACCATAGGTAAAGGTTACGAACCTTATTGGTCCAGTGTTGCACTCGCAGCGCCAGCCATTACCGGAATATTATTTTCAAAAAAAATGGGGGCAGCATGCGATAGGTATGGCTATCGCTTTATGGTGGTTATGGCTCTGGCGGGGTTTTCAGTGAGTATGTTTTTAATGGCGCTGAGTGAGTCCATGATCGGTTTTTTAATGGGGCGTTTATTGTTAGGCGCGGCGGGTTTGAGCTTAACGCTAACGGCATTTTCCTGTGCGGCAAGCTTGGCGTCACAGCGGGGGCAATCGCTGGGCTTATTGCAAAGTGCTTCAGCACTAGGCTCTTTAGCCGGGCCGGCAATTGGTGGTGCCATGATGGATTTTTGGTCGCTGCCTTTATTTTTAGTTCTAATCGCTAGCTTTGCTGGCATGGCTGCAATCGTAGCGCCTTGGCTACTGGAAGAACCGATAAAAATAAAACAACCGCCAGTATCCGGTGCTTCTCAATTGTTGGTCGACAATAACAGCGGTCAAATCGTACAAAAAAATACCGCTTTGAAATATTGGGCAATTGCTGCCTGTTTATCGCAAGCAGCGGCGTTTGCATTGGTTAATGTATTTGTGCTTTTTCTGGAAGGTCGAGTGCAGGGTTTGCCCTTGGCAACATCGGCGGGTGTTATCCATGCGGGAGCTTGGGCAGCCACCATGCTTTTTAGTCCCTGGTGGGGTAGGGCCAATGATCGCTACTCACCACGGCGCAATTTTTTTCTGGCCGCTTTAGGTTGTGCAATTTCAATCGGTGTACTGCCATTTATCCACGACCTTTGGTTAATTGTTGCATTACGTTTTTTTCAAGGTGCATGTTTTTCCGCGCTCGCACAAACCGTATTTTATGCGCTGACACTCGATAAAAATAATGCCTTGCCGGGGGCGGGCGTTGGGCTTGCAAAACAGTATTTGCTGGCTGGGCAAATTGTTGGCCCGCTATTAGTGGCAATACTAATTCCCTGGGTATCAGTGACTTATATTTTGTACTGGGTTTCAGGTTTATTTTTACTTTCTGCGTTTGTTGCTTTCTGTGTGACTGAGAAGCAAACAAAAAGCACATTACTTTCCGGGGCGACACAGATGACCTTACAAGAAAAAAACTAATTAGCTGCGAATTAAGTCATTGTGCAATAGGTTCTCCATAACGCAGAGCCAATCATGGGTTTACGGTTTCATGCTGTTTGTAATCACCAGTAACAATTAATCCACGAACTAATAACCCACACCCAATAACCCACAAACCAGTAACCCACGAACCAGGGAGATAAAATAATGAACTCATTATCCATCGCTAATTGCATCGGAAATACCCCTATAGTCCGATTGAATCGCATTTTCGGTAACCAGGATGTCCGTGTTTACGCCAAGCTGGAATTATTAAATCCGGGTGGTAGCGTTAAAGATCGGCCAGCGAAATTTATTATTGAGCAAGGGTTGCGTGACGGCAGTATTCCCAAGGGGGCGCACTTAATTGAAAGCACCTCGGGCAATTTGGGTGTGGCGTTAGCAATGATGTCTCGTGTGCACCACTTACAACTCACTTGTGTGGTTGACCCTAATATTTCCAAAACTAATTTGGAAATTATGAGGCTCTATGGGGCGCATATTGAAATGGTGACTGAGCGTGATGCTTGTGGTGGATATCTGGAAACGCGGATTGCCCGTGTTAAATCACTATTACAAGAAAAACAAAACGGCGTGTGGATTAATCAGTACGCGAATGTACGTAACTGGCAAAGCCATTACCATGGTGAAGGTGAAGAATTGCTAAAGCAATTACCTGAGCGCCCGGATTACTTGGTAATGGGTGTCAGCACGTCCGGCACAATATTGGGAATTGCACGGCGATTGCGTGAAGCCTATCCGGAATTAAAAGTGATTGGTGTGGATGCACTGGGTTCAATGTTGTTTGGTAATAAGCCTGGCAAACGGTTTTTACCGGGTATTGGTGCGAGTCGTGTGCCTGAATTGCTGGCTAAAGAAGAAATTGATGATGTGATTTATGCCAGTGATTTGGAGTCATGTGAAAGTTGCCTGGATTTGGTTAAGGATGAAGGTATTTTTGCCGGTGGTTCATCAGGCTCTGTGGTGGCTGCAATCAAGAAATTAATTCCTCATATTCCTAAAGGCAGTTGTATTGCTACTCTTTTTCCTGATCGCGGTGATCGCTATATGGATATGGTTTATAACGCAGAGTGGCGAGCAACTCTGCAACAGGGTGATGCGCAGTTTATTCCCCAGTTTATCCGCAAAAAAACGCCTGCAGTTTGTACGCCTGAGTACGATGTATCCTTGGCAGTTTAAATGAGATGGGAATGACAATGAATATTCATATGGAAAATCCGGTTGAAAATCACAAAGAAAGTTTCGTTGCAGAAGCGAAGCTAAAAGAGCTTTTTGACGGTTTGGTAATGGAAAATATTTTTGCTCTGCAGGAACGCTTCACAATCATCCGGGCGCTCAATTTTTCGATAGAGCTACCTGATTTTTTGCTGCAGGAGAATGAGCATTATTATTCGTATGAACTGCAAAGCGGGGCATGCCTTGTCGCACGCGTAACCACAGAGGTTGATATTCAAGTCTGCCGTTTAAGCCGGGGGCCAATTATTTTTTGTGCGCAGGGTGCGCGCACAATAACCGGAATTAATGACGCACTGGCCTTGATGAAATGTCTGGTGCAATACGCCACGGAAGATTCCTTGCCGGACCTGAGTGGGCTGGATGATTTCATGCAAAATTTGGCCTTAGCTCAGGCGCAATCGACATGGTCGTCAGAATATCTCGACATCATCATTGAAAATTGCCGGCAGCATCATGTCACCTTGCATCATTGGGAACAGTTATCGGCTCTGCGTGATCGCCCATTCCATCCCTTGGCAAAGTCAAAAAAGGGGTGGAGCGCAGAGAATTTCCGGCAATACTCTGCGGAAACCAGTGATGGGTTTGGTTTAACCTGGGTTGCAGTGAACAATAATTATCTTGTAGGTAATGCCCAACTCCAAGGAATGGTAATTGCAGAGCAGTTGCTTAACGAAACAGAACAAAACGCTTTATCTAATACATGCAGAAACATTGCTCTTGACTGTACACAATATACGCTTATTCCGGTTCACCCCTGGCATTTTAAAATGCATTTAAAAAAGGAGTTTGATCCCGAAATTAATGATGGCCAGATAATATTGGTGACAGAATCCCTGGGGAGCTTCTTGCCCACTGCATCCGGCAGATCACTAATTCCCAATCACCAATCGGCAGTGCACGCCAAATTGCCCTTGGCGCTATTGTGTTTGGGGGCATTACGTATCCTGCCGTCCCGCTATTTATTTAACGGTTATCAAGCACAGCAAATGTTAGTGGCGATAATTGCGCGAATGCCGGAGATAGGAAAAATAAATTTGTGTGATGAAAGCCAATGGCTGGCTTTCTTACCAGAGAATACGTCTGAGCTATCTAACCGATCCGGATTCCTATCTTGTCTGTTACGGCGTTACCCGGAAGCTGATGGTAAAGCTTTAATTCCCATGTCGGCTCTTGCGGTAGCAACAAACGGCAAGGTACCTGCCATAGAGTGGTTGTATCATCAGCATGTTACAGACCATTCAATAGCTGAATTTTCCCTGCAAACATTTACCGCAATTGCCAGATTGTTTTGTGAGTTTTCATTCCATTGCTTTAGTCATGGCGTGATGCCTGAAGTTCACGGGCAAAATATTCTGGTTACATTTAATTCCATCGCCGTGGAACAATTAACCTTACGTGACCACGATACCTTACGCATCTTTCCTCCGTGGTTGCAGCAACAACAAATTCCCCTGCTTGATTACCAGATGGATTGGTCAACACCGAACTCCTTGATTTGTTTATCACCACAGCAATTGCTCAGTTATTTTTTAACCTTGGGCGTTCAAGTGAATTTGCGCGCAATTGCAGATGCTTTGTCACAGGCCTACGGCATACCTATGGCTGAATTTTGGCGGCAACTAAAGTTTTTGATTGAAAGCCTTCTCAATGAAATGAATTTGCCGGTTATGTCAAAAGCCATTCTGCGCAAAGAGATTATAGATAGTCACTTGTGGCCATCGCGACAAATCTTATTGCCCTGTTTGATTAAACGAACCCGTATGATGGGGATGCCAAGTGCAACAGGAAGTGTGACAAATCCTTTTCATTGTGTGGAAGAGAGAGGTAATTAATGAATTTTTTAACCAAAATCTTGATTGATGCAAGCAGTGCCCATCTTTTTCACACAGAAGAATATATCCAGAGCAGGCGACGTTTGTTTAAGCAATTAATACAGGCGCTGGTGTACGAAGACACAATTAAGTATGCAGAAAAAAAACTATCAACCAGCCTTATTGAGTTCAGCGTGCAGGGTGTTGCCAAAAATGGACAGCCAGTGATTTATAGCTGCAAAGGCTACCGTAGGGCAAGCTTTGGGCGGGTTGAGCTCAGTGCTGAACCAGTATTGCGCACATGCTCCGGTCAGGTTAGTGAAGCTATATCCGTGCGTGAGTTTCTCAGTGAAATAGCAGCCAGTTTTACTATAGCTGCAGAGTTTATGGGGCGCTTTATTCAGGAGCTAGATCATACGCTCGCAAATGATACGGCTGCTTTGTTTTATGCCAATCAGCAATATACATATGGTGCCGATAATCAAGCTATTCGATTGCTGAGGAATATGCCCTATGACGATATCGAAAGCGGTTTGCTCAGGGCACATCCATATCATCCTTGTTATAAATCGCGTATTGGTTTTGATGCTGTCGATAATCTTCATTATGGCCCGGAGTTTTCACCGGATATTAAGTTGGTTTGGCTCGCCCTTAGAAAGTTAAATTGTTTGTCGATTGCTTCGCCTTCACTAAGCGAATTGGATTTTTACCTGCAGCAGTTAGGTGATCAGTTAATACAATTTAATACCTTGCTCAGGGGGTATGGATGCAATCCCGACGATTATGTATTTATGCCGGTTCACCCCTGGCAGTGGTTAAACCAATTATTGCCGCTTTATACGGCCGATATTCATCAAAAAAATATTATTTTGTTGGGGGAGGGAGTTGAAACATATCGCCCTCAACAATCTATCCGTACGCTTGCTAATGCTGGTCGCCCTGAGGTGCATTACGCAAAGCTCGCGTTGAATATTGTCAATACCTCCACCGCGAGAGGTTTAGCGGAACATACAATTGCTAATGCACCGGTTATTAGTGACTGGTTGCATCGCTTGGTTGCTGAGGATAGTTATTTAGCGAAGGAACTCAATCCAATTATTCTCAGGGAGGTTAAGGCAATTAGCTTTTCATCCGCGTGTGAGTCTATCGCCTCCGGGCAAATCGCATGCCTGTGGCGAGAAAGTCTTTCCCCCTATTTAACAGAGGATGAGCGAGCTATCCCATTCAGCGGTTTGACGGAAATGGATCGTGATGCGCTACCGGTAATTCAAAATTGGGTTGCCCGCTATGGGGTTTACGAGTGGTTGGTGCAGCTATTAACAGTGAGTGTGCTGCCGCTGATTAGGCTGCTTTATGCCCACGGTGTTGCCTTGGAGTCCCACGCCCAAAACATGATTCTTATTCATAAAGATGGCTGGCCCATCCGCGTAGCCTTTAAGGATTTTCATGATGGTGTGCGTTTTATTCAAGGCCAGGTAACTCACAGTGAATGCTTAACTATTTTGCGTGCGACACCCCGGCAGCACCTTGCGCTTAATAGCAGTTCTTACATTAGTGCCAGCGAACCTGAAGATGTGAAAAACTTTTTGTATAGCGCTTTTTTTTCAATGAACCTTTCAGAGGTTGCATTGTTTTTTGACCTTCACTACCAGGTCACTGAATCAACATTTTGGTGTTTAGTCAACGATTGCATTATGGGTTATCAGCGCGATTTTCCTGAGCAACATAAACAATTCCAACTATTTAATCTCCAGTCTGAGTACGTGATTGTAGAAGCTCACACCAAGCGGCGACTGCAAAATGAATCCTCTGTTCGCATTAATCGGGTTAAAAACCCCTTGTTTTCCCAGCCATTCCCTAGTTCTTCGCAGTCCATCATGGAAGTTTCACATTATGAATAAATTTGCCCCTGAATCCATTGACCTGATTGCTTACCGCTATTCGGCATTAGCGCTACTCAATTGTTATGTCAGAGAAATTGCGATACCAAATAATCTGTTGGAATTTATCCCGAATAAAATTGAGAAAGGCCCGGCAGGAATGTTGCTTGTCAAGTTTCCACAGCTCGGAAAGCGCTTGTCAGTTAAGGTTGCGAATCGCTCTGCGATTGGAAATTATATTTATACCTCTGCGTTGTCTATTGCCGATTTTAATGCCGGTTCGGTTTTTGAATTATTGCCATGGAAAAGTCTATCCACACTGATAGTAGAGGAGCTTTGCCTGCGTTACCAGAATGCTAACGTAAAGCAGGAAATGCTTGATCAAATACAAAATAGCGCGGAGTTTATCCAACAAAGTGTCGTCCATTGTTTTGATGTCGGTGCAGAACACTACAGCGATTACATTGAGTCAGAATCAGCACTTATTTATGGTCATAGCTTTCATCCTGCGCCTAAATGTCGGCAAGGATTCTCTGCAACAGAATCTTTACGTTATAGCCCGGAATTTGGCAGCGCGTTCCAATTGCATTATTTTGCGTTGTCTCCCCAGGTTCAGTGGGTGGCAAACAGCAGTGAGCTTGAAATACAACCTTTAGTTGAGCAGATGGCGCAGGTGTCCCGTCATGATATTCCTGCTGGATGGAGCCTTGTGCCTTGTCACCCTTGGCAAGCTAACTATTTATTGCAGCATGCCCCCATTCATAAAAGTATTGAAGAGGGAGTAGTAAAATACCTTGGCGCTTCGGGTATTTATTTTAAGCCCACCATATCCGTCCGCACCTTGTATAACGCTGATTTCCCCTATTTTTTAAAATGTTCACTGAGTATGCGAATCACCAATAGTGTGAGAAAGAACGCTTATTATGAACTTGATGCAGCGGTCAAGTTGACAAAAATTCTTTCGCCTATTGTGGTTAGTATGAAAAAGCAGTTTCCGGGTTTTGAATTTGTACTGGAGCCTTTTGCGTTATCCGCTGATATTCCTCATGCGGATGAAAATGTTCAGGCGGATTTGCGTAGCCATTTCGGTGTCATCTTTCGTGATGCCAAACCATTTCAATTTTCACAAAACATTCAGAATGTGTTGAGTGCAACTTTATTTGGAGATAACCATAAAGGGGAATCCTGGTTAGAAAAATGTTTTAACTCCCTGGGCGCAATCAAGGGTGCCTCGCAAGGCAACCAGGTTGCCCTTGAATGGTTTTCGCTATATCTCAGTCATCTTGTGCAGCCGCTATTATCTGCCTATTTCGAGCAGGGCGTTGTGTGCGAGCCACATCTACAAAATGTGGTTGTAAAATTGGAAAGTGGATGGCCTGTTGGTGTCATATTGCGGGATTTGGAAGGTACAAAATT
>Ga0307406_10001978_pt1 | contig 11197 bp, 8 predicted proteins | sample 322Cmetagenome_3_FD_203706 | JGI IMG/M metagenome (GOLD analysis project Ga0307406, IMG submission 203706) | Maize rhizosphere microbial communities from greenhouse at UC Davis, California, United States - 322HYB-C-2 | ecosystem: Host-associated > Plants > Roots > Rhizosphere > Soil | place... | reverse complement strand
TGGATGCAGACCGCGAGCAGACCGTCGGTGCTGAGTTCGAACACCGCGCCGTCGCGGCCGATCGCCTTGACGGTGATCTCGTTGGCGCGGGTCACATCGGCGAAGATGCCGGGCACCGACAGGCAGCCTTCCTGGTAGACCTGCTCGCCGGATTTGGCGACGATCTCCGGGTTGACGAACACCAGCGGCTGGTTTTTTTCTTCCGAAACGTCGATGACCATGAAGCGCTGATGCACGTCGACCTGGCTCGCGGCCAGGCCGATGCCGGGGCATTCGTACATGGTCTCGAACATGTCGTCGAGCAGCTTCTGGAACTGCGGCGAGGTCACGTGCGCGGCTTCGACCGGCACGGCCTTCGTCCGCAGACGGGGATCGGGGAATTCGAGGATTGGGAGCAGGGCCATGGCGTCGAAAATGGGGGCGTGGGTCACATACGCAAGCTTTGGTTGCATTGTAACCCCGTTATAGGCTGCAAAGGCCTGCTAACGTTCGCACCTTCTGGGCTATAGTCCGGGTGCCCGCAGAGGGCAAACCTGGAAGGGGAATCAGGTAGATGGCCGCCATGTTTAAACCGATCCGCGCGGTTCTCGCCGCCGCGTTGCTGACTGTTGCCACGTACGCCATTGCGGCGGAACTGCGTGGCGACCACCCCGACACCTACGTGGTGAAACGGGGCGACACCCTGTGGGACATCTCGGCTCGCTTCCTGAAGCGGCCGTGGCTGTGGCCGGAAATCTGGCAGGCCAACCCGCAGATCAAGAATCCGCACCTGATCTATCCGGGCGACGTGATCTCGCTGGCCTACCTCGACCGCGTTGCGGCCCAGGTCAAGCCGGGTCCGCGCCAGGAGGCCCCGATCAGCGGCATCCCGCTGTCGGACATCGAGCCGTTCCTGAAGAACCTTCGGGTCGTCGACGAGTTCGAGCAGATGCCCTACGTGGTCGGTCTTGAAGAGGACCGCCTGCGCGTCACCCAGGGCCAGGTCGCCTACATCAAGAACCTGCCGAACCAGACCCCGGGCATGCGTTATGCCGTGGTCCGCCCGACCCAGCGCTATACCCGCCTGGATCGCGTGGCCTGCTGCGACATCATGCGCGCCGCCGACCTGGACTTCCGCGGTCGCCGCACGGTCGACTTCGAGGCCATCTGGACCGACGTGGTCGTGCCGGACAAGGGCCGCGAGCTGCTCGGCTATGAGCTGATGCAGGTCTCGACCGGCACCGTCAGCCGCGGCGCCGAGAACGGGATGGAGGCCAGCACCCTGGTCATCGACGACACCGGCCGCGAGATCCGCGTCGGCGACCGCCTGATCCCGGTCGAAGCCCAGCCTTACGACCTGCAGTTCTTCCCGCACCCGCCGAAGGCCCAGTTCGACTACGGTCGCGCCCAGGTCCTGGCCGTGGCCGACCTGGTCAAGCACGGCGGCCCGCGCGACGTGATCGCCCTGTCGGTCGGTGCCCGCGACGGCGTCGACAACGGCACGGTGTTCTCGACCTGGCGGGTCGGCACCCGCGCCGTCGACCGGGTCAAGGTCGGTCCGGACCGCGATCCGACCCTGGTCGGCAAGGCCTCGCGCGTGCGTCTGCCGGACGAGTTCTCCGGTCACGTGATGGTCTTCCGCACCTTCGACAAGGTCAGCTACGGCCTGATCATGGACGGCGTGCGCCAGACCAAGGTCGGCTACGAGCTCAAGCATCCCGACTCGGCCTATTGACCGGTTTGTTTAGTCACTGAGGAAAGGCCTGCGGGCTTTTCCTACAGCGATCCACGACGGCGCCTTCGGGCGCCGTCGTCGTTTGCAGGCTACGCTGGTGCATGCCTTCGCCCCAGACCCAGTTGTCCGACGACGACCTCCACGCCCTGTTGACCCTCATCGCCGCCGGCGGCGCCAGCGCTTCCCGGCGGCAACTGCTCGAGCTCCACCCCAGTCCGGCCGCCGCCCTGGCGGCGGGGACCGGCCAGTGGCAGGCCGCCGGGCTCACCCCCAAACAGATCGACGCCCTGCGCGCCCCGGACGAGGACGCCCTGACCCGGGCGCTCGACTGGCTGCACGCGCCGCGCCATCACCTGGTCGGCTGGCACGACCCCGACTACCCCGGCCTGCTGCGGCGCGCGCCGAATCCGCCGCTGGCGCTGTTCGTCGCCGGCGAACCCGCCCTGCTCTGGCATCCGGCCGTGGCCGTGGTCGGCAGCCGCTCGCCGACCCCGGCCGGGCGCGACAACGCCACCGACTTCGCCCGCGCCCTGGCGCGCTCGGGGCTTGCGGTCGCCAGCGGACTGGCGGCCGGGGTCGACACCGCCGCCCACCGCGCCGCGCTCGACGCCGGCGGGGTCACCCTGGCCGTGCTCGGCACCGGCCCCGATATCGCCTACCCGCGCAACAACGCCGACCTGCATGCGCGCATCGCCGCCGAAGGCGCGTTGATCAGCGAGCACCTGCCGGGCACCCAGGCCAAGCCCGAACACTTCCCGAGCCGCAACCGCATCCTCGCCGGGCTCAGCCTCGGCACCCTGGTGATCGAGGCGGCCGAACGCTCCGGCGCCCTGATCACCGCGCGCCTGGCCAGCGAATGCGGGCGCGATGTGTTCGCCGTGCCCGGCTCGATCCACAACCCGCTCGCCCGCGGCTGCCATCGCCTGATCCGCGAGGGCGCCGGCTTGGTCGAGAGCGCGGGCGAAGTCGCCACCGCCCTGGCCCCGCTCGCGGCCGAGCTGGCCGACGACTTGCGCCGTCGCCTGGGCATCCCCATCTCTGCCAGCCACGCGGCCGTCATGGAGGGCGATCACGATGGCGACGACCCGGCTCACGGAGTTAACGGCCGCCCGGATTTCACAGATCCCGACTACCAGTCCTTGTGGGACGCCCTGGGCCACGACCCAACCGGTATGGATCAGCTCGTCGAACGGACTGGATTGACGACCGCGGAACTGTCCTCCATGCTGCTGGTCATGGAGCTTGAGGGTCGCGTCGCGGCGCAGCACGGCCGTTACTTCCGCAACCGCTGAACCACGCCATCGCCGAGCGGTCCGACTGAGGCAAGTCGGCCGCCCGACGGTCAATCAGCAACTCCTACTCACCGCGCCGCATGCGGCGCAGGCCGAGGGAAATGAAAGAGAGCATCCTGGACGTCCTGCTGTACCTTTTCGAGCATTACTTCACCGACGATGCGGACCTTGTCCGCGACCGCGATTCGCTCCGCAGCGGCCCTTTGTTCGACGAATTGGGCCAGGCCGGGTTCAGCCCCGCCGAGATCAACAAAGCCTTCGAGTGGCTCGATGCGCTGGCCTTGCAGCGGCCCGCCGTCAGCCCGCCGCGCACCGGCGGTCCGACCCGGGTTTATTTCGGTCCCGAACTCGACAAGCTCGACGTCGAATGCCGCGGCTTCCTGCTGTTCCTGGAACAGCACGGCATCCTCGACGCCGGCCAGCGCGAGCTCGTGCTCGACCGCGCCATGGCGCTGGACCAGGACGAGCTCGACCTGGACGACCTGAAATGGGTCGTGCTGATGGTCCTGTTCAACCAGCCCGGCTCCGAGGCGGCCTACGCCTGGATGGAAACCCAGATGTTCGCCGACGAACCCGAGCCGGTGCACTGACGCCGGCATCGCGTCGCCGCACCGGCGACGCCCCAAGCCGCGGCCCTGCTGCGGCGCGAGCCGGCATCGCCGCTCGCGACTCCCCATCGCTATCGCCGATCGCCGATCGCCAGGCCGATAAGCCGGCCGGCATGCTAGTTTCTTGCGTCCACCGCGCGCCTGGGGCGGCCGCGGGGGCATAGCCATGTCCGGCCGGCGGCACCCTTGCGGAGCCCGACTGCGCCGGCGGCTCACTCACAAGGACGATCGCGAGATCAGGGGGACAGCATGACCAATTGGTATTACCACGACGCAGCCCAGGGCCGTGTCGGTCCGATCGACGCCGACGCCGTGCGCGGCCACTACCGCGAGGGCCGCATCCATCGCGACACCTTGCTGTGGCGCGAAGGCCTGCGCGAATGGCAGCCGCTCGAGCGCCTGTCGAACGAACTCGGCCTGGACGATGACCTGCTGTCGTCGGCGCCGCGTCCGGTAGCGCCGCCGCCGTTGCCGCCGCAGACCCCGACCGCGTCGGGTCCGCCGCCCTACTCCACGCGCTCGGCACACTCGGCCAACCCGGCCGACGCCGCCGCCGCGCACTTCAACCAGCGCCAGGCGCCGCCGCCGCGGCGCGGCCTGTCGGGCTGCGCGATCGTCGCGATCGTGCTGGCCGTGGTCGCGATCCCGATGGTCGGCATCCTCGCCGCGATCGCCTTGCCGGCGTATCAGGACTACACGGTGCGGGCCAAGGTCACCGAAGCCATCAACGGCTCGGGCCAGTACAAGCTCCAGGTCGCCGAGTACGTGGCCGCCAACCAGGAATGCCCGGGCAACGACAGCAAGGGTTTCCAGCCCGCGGTCGCTTACGCCGGCCCGCGCGTGGCTTCGGTCAAGTTCGGCGAACTCGAAGGCTGCGGCATCGAAATCGAGCTGCGCGGCATCGGCAGCAAGGCCGACGGCCAGAAGATCTGGCTGGAACTCGACCCCTCCAGCGGCGAGTGGACCTGCAGCTCGGAGATCGAAGACCGCCTGCTGCCGCAGAGCTGCCGCGGCTGAAGCACCCGGGGGGCGTTGCCGGCATCGCCGCCCGCCCCAGTAGAACCGATGCACCAATACAGGACCAAGATTCGCGATGAGCCAGTGGTACTACAGCGACAACGAGCGCAACCGGCACGGGCCGCTCGACGGCGCCGACATGGCCGCACGCCACGGCAACGGCGAGCTGGGCCCCGACACCCTGGTCTGGCGCGACGGTTTGGCGCAGTGGCGTCCCTGGCGCGAACTCGCCCATGAGCTGGTCGCCGATCCCGGCTTCGCGGCCGAGCCCGAGCGCCCGCAACAAGCCCCGCCCGGCGCAGCGGCGGTCGCAGCCGAGAGCCCGGTCGCCGATCCCCAGGCCCACGCCGCGGCCAGCGCGACCGCCGCACCGGCGGCGGCCACCGCCCCTACGGCGCCTGCCGCAGCGGCCTACGACGGCAGCGGCGCGGCGGCCGAATCCGATTCGCCCTATGCCGCGCCGCGCGCCGGCGTGGCCGACGACACCACCGTCGTCCACGGCTTCGAGGTCGTCCATGTCGGCTTCTGGAAGCGCCTGGCCGCCTACATGATCGACTCGCTGCTGGTCGGCATCGCCTACTACGCGGTCAGCATGGTCCTGACCGTCGGTTTGATCGGGTTCGGCCTGTCCTCGGCCTCGGCCTCGGGGCTGTCCTCGGCGACCTGGTTGGAGAACCCCGGCGTCGCCATCGCTGTGCTGATGGGCGTGGTCTACACCTGCATCGGCCTGATCAGCGCGGCCTATTACGTCGGCTTCGAGTCCTCGTCGATGCAGGCCACGCTCGGCAAGCTCGCGGTCGGGATCAAGGTCGTCGACGCCGACGGCCGCCGCCTGACCCGGATGCGCGCGCTCGGCCGCTGGGCGTCGAGCCTGCTGTCCTACCTGAGCCTGTGCGTCGGCTTCCTGATGATCGCCTTCACCGACCGCAAGCGCGGCCTGCACGACATCCTGGCCAAGACCCAGGTGGTCGACCGCTGGGCCTACACCGGGCGTCCGGAGATGCAGCGCCGCGATCTGGGGCCGGTCGCGATCGTGGTGCTCGTACTGGGCGGCCTGCTATGGCTACTCTATGTCGGCGTCGTGCTCGCGATGGCGTTGCTACCGATGTTCGGGAACTGAGCCGCAACGCTCTGTAAGCTGAACAGGCTGTACGCCATCACGCCCTCTTCAAGTGTTTCAGTGCCAATTTATTGGCGTTTCCGGCAGGCCGCGCTTGACAGCTGCGGCCGGCTCATGATTCCACTAGAAAAAGGAAACCTGAACGCCCGCAGCCGAACGCTGCGGGCGTCGCCTTCTTAACCCCTGCCTCACGAGGCACCGCTGCCGTGCAGCGCCCGCACCGGGCCTGCGGAGTACCCATGGCCAAGAACCTCCTCATCGTCGAGTCGCCCGCCAAGGCCAAGACGATCAACAAGTACCTCGGCAAGGACTTCACCGTCCTGGCCTCCTACGGCCATGTCCGCGACCTGGTGCCCAAGGAAGGCGCGGTCGACCCGAACAACCACTTCGCGATGGACTACGCGGTCATCGAGAAGAACGAGAAACACGTCGACGCGATCGCCAAGGCGGCCAAGAGCGCCGACAACCTCTACCTGGCGACCGACCCGGACCGCGAAGGCGAGGCGATCAGCTGGCACATCGCCGAGATCCTGCGCGAGCGCGGCCTGCTCGAAAACAAGCCGCTGCGCCGGGTGGTGTTCACCGAGATCACTCCGCGCGCGATCAAGGAAGCGATGAACCAGCCGCGCGACATCGCCGCGCCGCTGGTCGACGCCCAGCAGGCGCGCCGCGCGCTCGACTATCTGGTCGGCTTCAACCTCTCGCCGGTGCTTTGGCGCAAGGTCCAGCGCGGCCTGTCCGCCGGCCGCGTGCAGTCGCCGGCGCTGCGCATGATCGTCGAGCGCGAGGAGGAGATCGAAGCCTTCGTCGCCCGCGAGTACTGGACCGTCGAGGCCGAGTGCGCGCATCCCTCGCAGGCGTTCACCGCCAAGCTGACCAAGCTCGACGGCAAGAAGTTCGAGCAGTTCACCCTCACCAACGGCGAAGACGCCGAAGCCGCGCGGCTGCGCCTGGTCAAGGCCGCCGGCGGCGCCCTGCACGTCACCGACGTGGTCAGCAAGGAGCGCAAGCGCCGCCCGGCGCCGCCGTTCACCACCTCGACCCTGCAGCAGGAAGCCGCGCGCAAGCTCGGCTTCACCACCCGCAAGACCATGCAGGTGGCGCAGAAGCTGTACGAAGGCGTGGCGATCGGCGACGAGGGCACGGTCGGCCTGATCTCCTACATGCGTACCGACTCGGTCAACCTGTCGCAGGACGCGCTGGGCGAAATCCGCGACGTGATCGCCCGCGACTACGGCACCCGGGCCCTGCCGGACAAGCCCAACACCTACACCACCAAGTCCAAGAACGCCCAGGAAGCGCACGAAGCGGTGCGCCCGACCTCGGCCCTGCGCACCCCGTCGCAGGTCTCGCGCTACCTCAGCGACGACGAGCGCAAGCTCTACGAGCTGGTGTGGAAGCGCGCGGTCGCCTCGCAGATGGTGCCGGCCACGCTCAACACCGTCTCGGTCGACCTGGCCGCGGGCAGCGAGCACAGCTTCCGCGCCTCCGGCACTACCGTGGTCGATCCGGGCTTCCTGGCGGTGTACGAGGAAGGCAAGGACACCAAGGGCGCGGACGACGACGACGAGGGCCGCAAGCTGCCGTCGATGAAGACCGGCGACCGGGTGCCGCTGGACCGCATCCACGCCGACCAGCACTTCACCCAGCCGCCGCCGCGCTTCACCGAAGCGGCCCTGGTCAAGGCGCTGGAGGAATACGGCATCGGCCGCCCCTCGACCTACGCCTCGATCATCCAGACCCTGCTGTTCCGCAAGTACGTCGACATGGAGGGCCGCAGCTTCCGTCCCAGCGACGTCGGCCGCGCGGTGTCCAAGTTCCTCAGCAGCCACTTCACCCGCTACGTCGACTACGACTTCACCGCCAAGATGGAGGACGAGCTCGACGCCGTCTCGCGCGGCGAGGAAGAGTGGGTGCCGCTGATGGAGAAGTTCTGGGGCCCGTTCAAGGAGCTGGTCGAAGAGAAGACCGAATCGGTCGACCGCAGCGAAGCCACCGGCGCGCGCGAACTCGGCACCGATCCCAAGAGCGGCAAGCCGGTCAGCGTGCGCCTGGGCCGGTTCGGGCCCTACGCCCAGATCGGCGACAAGGACACCGACGAGAAGCTGGAGTTCGCCTCGCTGCGCCCCGGCCAGTCGATGCACACCATCACCATCGAGGACGCGCTGGAGCTGTTCAAGCTGCCGCGCAAGCTCGGCCTGAGCAACGACGAGGAAGTCAGCGTCGGCATCGGCCGCTTCGGTCCGTTCGCCAAGCGCGGCAGCACCTACGCCTCGCTGAAGAAGGAAGACGACCCCTACACCATCGACCTGGCGCGGGCGGTGTTCCTGATCGAAGAAAAGGAAGAGATCGCGCGCAACCGGATCATCAAGCAGTTCGACGGCAGCGACATCCAGGTGCTGAACGGCCGCTTCGGCCCGTACATCAGCGACGGCAAGCTCAACGGCCGCATCCCCAAGGATCGCGAGCCGGCCTCGCTGACCCTGGAGGAAGTGACCAAGCTGCTGGAAGAAACCGGCAAGCCGATGCGCGGCCGCTTCGGCAAGAAGACCGCGGCCAAGAAGGAACCGGCGAAGAAGGCCGCGACCAAGAAGGCCGCCAAGACCGCCAAGACCGCCGCCGAGCCGGCCGCGAAGAAGGCGCCGGCGAAGAAGGCCGCGGCCAAGAAAGCGCCGGCCAAGAAGGCGGCCAAGAAGACCGCGAGCAAGACGGCGAGCAAGGCCGCGAAGAAGACCGTGGCCAAGAAGGCGGCCAAGTAAGCGGCGCGCACGCTGCGCACCGTTGCGACGGAAAGGGCGGACTTCGGTCCGCTCTCTCGTATGCGCTTTTCGTATGCGTTTGCGCTCGCGGCGATGGAACCGCGGCATGGCGCCGAAGTCTCTGGATTCCCGCTTTCGCGGGAATGACGATGGATGGGTTTCGCAGGACCCGTGAGTTTCGCGGCATCCGCCGCACGCCACCTCCGCCCAGGACGATAAACGGGCCCGCGGCGCTTCCCCACGCACGCCGTCATCCCCGCGAAAGCGGGGATCCGGGGCTCCATCGCGACCAGCCCTCCCCTCCACGGCGTCTCTAACGGCGGCATGGCGCTGAAGCCTCTGGATTGCCGCTTTCGCGGGAATGACGTTAGGCGGGGTCGCCGCAACCGCAAACGCCGCCACCGCACGCCCCGCCAGCGACACCGCGTCGCAGCCCGGCCGCCTGCGCGTGACTGGGTTCGCGGTTATGCACCATCGCAGGCCACCGTGCGCCGGCGCATGCGCGCGCAGGCGACCGCCGACACAGATTCGCACTGGGCGCGGCCTCTAGGATCGCCGCTTCGAGGCTGCGGCCCCGCGGCGGGACCGCGGCGGACCAAGACGGCCCGCGACAGACGCGATCGCAATCGCGCACGAACCGAACCACTGCGAGACCTGCCGGGGGGTGTCCTTCGCCTATCCCGTCGCCAGGAGTCGTCATGTCCGCTTCGTCTTCGTCCCTCCGCCTGTCCCTGCTCTCCGCCGCGGCCGCGCTGTGCGCCGCCGGCCTGCCGCTGTCCGCGGCCTGGGCCCACGGCAGCTTCGTCAATCCGCAAAGCCGTATCTACAAGTGCTACCTCGGCAACAAGGAAAACCCCGCCGATCCGGCCTGCCGCGCCGCCTGGGAAGTCGCCGGCTCGCAGCTGTTCTACGACTGGAACGGCATCAACCAGGCCAACGCCAACAGCAACCACCAGGCCGTGGTGCCCGACGGCAAGCTGTGCAGCGGCGGCAACCCGACCTTCCGCGGCCTCGACGTGGTCCGCAGCGACTGGCAGGCCACCACCCTGCGCTCCGGCGCCAGCTACACCTTCAGCTTCTACGCCACCGCGCCGCACGCGACCAAGGACTGGACCTTCTACGTGACCCGGCAGGGCTGGAACCCGGCCTCGCCGCTGCGCTGGGCCGACCTGCAGCAGTTCTGCAAGACCGCGCGGGTGCCGCTGTCGAGCGGCAACAACTACCACATCACCTGCACCCTGCCGGCGCGCAGCGGCCGCCACGTCATCTACAACACCTGGCAGCGCTCGGATTCGACCGAGGCCTTCTACACCTGCATGGACGTCAACTTCACCAATGCGCTGGCGGCGCAGGACGCGCGCTGGAAGGACGCCGGCAACCTCGCCGTGGCCAACGACTACCCGGTCGGTACCGCGGTGACCCTGCGCGTGTTCAACGCCGACGGCAGCGACGCGGAGAAGATCGAAACCGTGCTGCGCGCCGGCGAGACCTCGGTCGCGGACTGGCCGCGCCGGCTCGGCGAAGAGGTCAACCGCCGCTCGCGCTACGCGCGCATCGGCGAGCCGTCCGGCGGCGGCCGCTTCCAGGCCCGCTCCGGCCTGGCCGGCAACCACGTCTGGCTGGACGGCAACCGCTCGCACGCGATCGACGTGCGCCTGCCGGCCTCGGCGCGCCCCGCCGCCGGCGAGCACGCCCATCACGGCCATTGACCGCATCGCGGCGACGGCGGCGCGCGCCGCCGTCGCCGCGCGCATGCGACACTCGCGGCTGGACTACGCGGAGCCGCCATGACCGTCGCCGATCTCTCTCCCGCCCTCGCCGCCGAAACGCTGCGCCGCGGCGGGGTGGTGATCTATCCGACCGAGGCGGTGTGGGGCATCGGTTGCGACCCGCGCGACGAGGCCGCGGTGCAGCGCCTGCTGGCGATCAAGCAGCGGCCGGTCGACAAGGGCGTGATCCTGATCGCCGCCGATCTCGCCCAGCTCGAGGGCTGGGTCGACTGGGACGCGTTGCCGGCGGCGCGGCGCGAGGCGGTGCGGGCCAGTTGGCCCGGCCCCCATACCTGGGCGGTGCCGGCGACCGCGGCGGTGCCGGCCTGGATCCGCGGCGTCCACGCCAGCGTCGCGGTGCGGGTCACCGCGCATCCGCAGGCGCGGGCGCTGTGCGAGGCCTGCGCGCAGCCCCTGGTCTCGACCAGCGCCAACCTCAGCGGACAGCCGCCGGCGTTCCGTCGCGACCAGCTCGACCCGGCCCTGATCGCGCTCAGCGACGGCGTCTGCGCCGGCGAAACCGGCGGCCTGGCCGCGCCGACGCCGATCCGGGTCGCGCTCAGCGGCGAAGTGCTGCGCGCCTGAATCCGCGCGCGCCGATCGGCCCGGCGCCGTCCGGACCGCGGCGCCGCTTTCGTCCTGCGCGCGGCTGGCGCAAGATGCGCGCATGTTTCCCGGCCGCGCCCTTCGCTCCCGCTCGCTCACCGCGCTCGCGCTGTGCTGCGCCGCGGCGTCGGCCGGCGCCGCCGAGGTGGTGATCTATCGCTGCACCGACGCGCAAGGCCGGCTGACCCTGCGCGATACGCCCTGCCCCGGCGGCCAGCGCCAGCAGACCCAGACCATGCTGCGCCCGGTCGATCCGCCACCGCGCCCGGCGGCGGCGGCCGAGCGTTCCGCTGCGCCCGCGCCGGCCGCGCC
>Ga0307406_10001977_pt1 | contig 11197 bp, 14 predicted proteins | sample 322Cmetagenome_3_FD_203706 | JGI IMG/M metagenome (GOLD analysis project Ga0307406, IMG submission 203706) | Maize rhizosphere microbial communities from greenhouse at UC Davis, California, United States - 322HYB-C-2 | ecosystem: Host-associated > Plants > Roots > Rhizosphere > Soil | place... | reverse complement strand
CACTTTGATAGACCGCGAGTAATTCGTCCCGATGCAGCCACTTGCCCCGGGGCACGCCGTTGTTGTCGACAATAAACAGTTCGAACAGCTCGATATCCGGGTTTTCCGTCAGGAACGCCTGGGCCTGGTGCTCGGATGCAAAAGAAAGATTCATGGAAACGCTCGTATATTCATGTCGGACGGGCGACCAGGCGCCGTCAGCCTGTGCTCGCCAACGACGAGCACGGTTCAAGGATCAACAGGAAATACAAAGGTCTGGAGGGCGCGCATGACGGCAATGCCAGAGCGCCCAAAACGCCAATTCACAAGGCAGCGCGCAAGATGATGGGGCCACGGCAGGTGCGTGCCCGCCGGCCGGACCGTTGGCGGCGAGTGGCGGGTATGCAGGGCCTGCGGGCCAACCGTCCATAGGGATATCACAGCGAGTATTCGGTCGAAGCGTCACACGACGCCGTGTACCGTTAAATCATCATTTAGCGGAGTCTGGATCAACACCCGCTAAACAATTGTCCTCGTCCCACCCGACTTAAACGCCGATAGCGGCCTTGGCATAAGGGACGCGGTCAATATCCAGCAGCTCCACGCACAACTGCACGCTGACCCCAGCGGGCCATGGGCCCAGGTCCTGAAGCACGGCCAGCAGGCTGTCGGCCAGCTGCTTTTTGATTTCCGGCGAACGCCCGCTGAGCAAGGCCAGTTTCACGTGCAGGAAGCCCCGCTCTCCCATGCCGGTCCCGACGCGGAATGTCTCGAGCTTCACGGCCCGGCTCTTGATGTCGAACTCCGCAGCGAACTGCCCGGATGCCACCAGCGCATTGTTCAAGCGCAACAGCGCGACGTCGGCATTCAGCTCGGTCAGGTTGGCGGTGTACTCCATGTGCAGGTGGGGCATGCGTTCGACTCCGATTCGAAAATGTACTGTTGGAATGGGTTTGCGCAACCATACCGCGACTTGGTGCGTTCAGGCAGGTTTTGTTTCTTGCGCCAGAGGCATCCGCTCGCTCATGAACGCCTCCAACCGCGACCTCAGCCACCGCTCGGCCGGGTCGTTGTCGACGTGGCTCAGCCAAACCATGGACAAATCCACGGTCGGCGTCTCGAAGGGGAAGGGTTCACAGAACAATTGGCCGGAAGCGGCCATGGCCGTGGCGGTGTAGTCCGGCAGGCTGGCGATCAGATCAGTGCCGGCCAGCAACGCCGGCAAGGCGCTGTACTGTGGCACCGACAGCACCACGTGGCGTTTGCGGCCGATTTCCGCCAGCCATTCGTCAGCCAGGCCGGCAATGTTGGCCGTATGGGAAACCAGAACCTGTGGCCGCGCGCAGTATTCATCCAGGGTCAGCGGTGTGTCCGAGGCATCGGCCCGCAGCACACGGGCCCGGATGTGCCGCAGCAGCTTGCGCTTGGCATTGGCCGGCAGCCCTCGGGTCTGGCTGATGCCGACCGTAATGTCCCCCGAGGCAAGCAAGTCGGGAATGCGCCAGTAATCGACGTGCTGGACCACGAACACGACGTTGGGCGCTTCCTGGCGCAGGCTGCGCAACAGCGGCGGCAGCAGGCCGAATTCCACGTCGTCCGACAGGCCGATGCGGAATGTCATGGTGCTGCTGGCTGGGTCGAAATCATGGGTCAGGCTCAGCGCCACCGACAGCGAGTCCAGTGCCGGCGACAGGTGCTGGATGATTTCCTCGGCCCGCGCCGTCGGCTCCATGCGGTGCCCGACGCGGATGAACAACGGGTCGTTGAACATCGCCCTGAGGCGATTGAGGGCCGAGCTGATGGTCGGTTGGCCGAGGAACAGCTTTTCTGCAGCCCGCGTCACGTTACGCTCAAGCATCAACGTTTCGAAAACCACCATCAGGTTGATGTCGGCCTTGCGCAATTCGTTGCGGTTCATCCATTGCTCCTGGTTCCAGTCGGTGTGGCAGGCCCTGCAATTTTCTGAAATATCTCACAATCATTGGAAACGTATTGCCAATAGCGAAAATTATCAGCTTGGCTAGGCTTGCGACGACATGTACAGAACATGTCCTGAATAAATAAATCGCATGGAGCGAACCGATGTATTTTGAAATCTACCGACAGACCCGAGGCACCCCAAGCACCGGACAAGGCCAATGGCGCTGGCGCTTGAGGGCCGGCAATCACGAAACTATCGCCAGCGGTGAATCCTACGTGAACAAGGCTGATTGCCTGCACGTCATCGGGTTGATCAAGAGCGCGCACGGCGAGACACCTGTAAAAGAAATCTGAAGCCGTCCACGGGCCGACCATCCTGAAGTATCGTATGCAGCGAACAGCGAGAGGTCGCGCCCATGACTCAACCCGATAACCGTAGCGACTGGCTGGTGCGTGCGCCTGAATCGGGGAAACTGGAGCGCATCGAGGCCTATTTCAGTGGTCACGGCTACAGCGCCCACCGGCATGACACCTACGCCATCGGCTTTACGCTTTCCGGCGTCCAGAGCTTCAACTACCGGCACAGCAAACGTCATAGCCAGCCCGGTGGAACCATCGTGTTGCACCCCGATGAGGTTCATGACGGCGAAGCAGGCACCAGCGACGGCTTTCATTACCGGATGTCCTACATCGAGCCCTCCCTGATCCAACAAGTGCTGGGTGGCAGGCCATTGCCCTTCATCGAGGGCGGGCTGTCGAACGATCCCCGGCTCAACATTGCGACCCGCAGATTGCTGAATACGCTGGAGCATCGTCTCGATCCGCTGGAGGAAGACGACGCCATCTATGATGTGGCCCAGGCGCTCGCTGTCGCGGCGGGTCGTCGACGCGGACGCCGGCTGCTGGACTACCCCGCCGCTGAGCGTGCGCGCCTGTTTATTCATGACACCCTTGGCCAACCCATCACCCTGGACGACCTGGTCGAGGCCAGCGGTCGGGATCGGTGGAGCCTGTCACGGGATTTCCGCGCCCTGTACGGCACCAGCCCCTATCGCTACATCACCCAACGCCGATTGAACGAAGCCCGGCGCCTGGTATTGCATGGCCTGCCATTGAGCGAAGCAGCCCTGGCCTGTGGTTTTTTCGACCAGAGCCACATGACCCGACTGCACACCCAAGCCTTCGGCATTTCGCCGGCGCGCTGGTTGAAAATGCTGCGCTGAAGCCCATGGGTCACCCTGCAAAAGCTGCACGATCATCCAATACCCGCCCCGCCCCGGGCTGTAACGTAGCGCTCATCTTTTTCCAGTTGAAGAGCGTGCCCCGATGAATCAGTACTCCCCCATTAACTTCGCTCAAAAATACGCGTTGTTCCACGAGCAGTGGGCGCCAAAGGTTGTCGCAGAAATGAACGACTACCAATTCAAGATCGCCCGGCTCGAAGGTGATTTCATCTGGCACACCCACGCCGATACCGATGAAACCTTCATCGTGCTGGACGGTGAGGTGCGTATCGATTTTCGCGACGGCGCCGTCATGATTGGCCCGGGCGAGATGTACGTGGTGAAGAAAGGCGTCGAGCACAAACCCAGTGCCGAGCGGGAAGTGAAACTCTTGTTGATCGAGCCTCGCGGCGTCATCAATACCGGTGAAGAAACCAACGAGCGAACGGCGGTCAATGACGTCTGGATCTGACCGCGCCTGGCTCAGTCGTACTCCGCCTCCTGATGGTCACCGAGCAGCCGTCGCTGGCGAGGCGTCGCGGCGGCGAGTACCACGGGATTGAACTGCCAGTGCAGATAGGGCGAGAACTTCTGCGCAATCATTCGCCGGCCATAGTGCACCTGGAGCATGTACCGCGTGCGGTCGGCGGTCCGGTTGTCACTGCCGGCGTGCCACAACTCGCTGCGCATAACCAGCACATCGCCCGCCCTGCATAATACTGGCTGCGCCGAACGCCCTTGCCAGTGTGTTTCACCCGCCACGGGTGCACGGCCCGCCTTGTGGCTGCCGGGTATCACCCGTGTCGGACTCAGGTCGGCGTCGATGTCATCGAGGTAAAACTGTGCGGTGAACACCTGCATCGGCAGTTCGAAACCGGGGTCGGCCAACAGCGCCGGCGGCAGCTCCATCGGCAGGTAATCCAGATGCAGTGGAGCGCCGACAAACCCGGGATGACAGCGCCAGGCCGTCTGCCCGATGATGTGGCAATCGTCACCCAAAGCCGCTTCGGCGAGCTCGATCACGCCGCTCACTTCCAAATACGGCAACCAGAACGGATCCCGGTTGAACACGCATTTGTAATGATCGATGACGCCGCTGTAATCCCAGTGCTGGGGTTTCAGCACGTCGATAGCGCGACGCAGGTCGGCGATCTGCCCGGCATCCAACACACCGGGCATCAGGACAAAACCGTCCTGATGCAGGGCTCGCAGAAGGTCGTCAATCGCCACGACACCACCTGTCTCAGGTGCGGAAGCGGCCGGTCAGCTCTGCGAGGTTTCTCGACAGATTGGAAAGCTGCTGGCTGGCGTGCATGCTCTGGGCAGAATTGGCGGCCGCCTCGTTGGACAGGTCGCGGATATCAGAAATGTTGCGGGCTATTTCTTCAGTGACGCTGCTCTGTTCCTCACAGGCATTGGCAATCTGCGCGGCCATGTCGTTGATCCGCTGGATCGAACCGCCGGTACCGCTGAGCACCTGGTCGACACCCGCTGCGCGTTCGACACTGTCGCGGGCCTTGCTGCTGCCCACGTGCATGGCTTGTACAGCCTTGGCGACACCGCTCTGCAAGCGCTCGATGCGAACCTGGATGTCCTTGGTGGAGTCCTGGGTGCGGGCCGCAAGCGCCCTCACCTCATCGGCCACCACGGCAAAACCACGGCCCTGTTCACCGGCCCGCGCCGCTTCGATGGCAGCGTTCAGCGCCAACAGGTTGGTTTGTTCGGCAATGCCACGGATCACCTCAAGCACGGCGCCGATACTGGACGTTTCCTGAGCCAATGCCTCGATCGTGCCCGAAGCGCTCTCCACTTCCTGGGCCAACTGGCGGATCGACTCGATGGTGCTACTGACCACCTCGGCGCCGTCACGAGACTGGCTGCTCGCCTGTTGCGCGGCATCCGAAGCGCTCACCGCGTTATGCGCCACTTCATGCACCGCCGCGCTCATCTGGGTGGCGGCGGTACTGACCTGGTCGAGCGCCGCGTGCTCGCTGCTGATCAGCCGATCGTTGGTCGCGGCCATATCGGCCATGGCCCGCGCTGCGGAATCCACCTCTGCGGTGACCCGCCCAACCTCGGCGATCAACGGTTGCAGTTTGTCGAGAAAACGGTTGAAGGCCCCGCTGAGCTGGCCCAGCTCATCGGCCGAACGTACCTCGAGGCGGCCTTTCAGATCGCCACCACCCTCGGCAATCTGCTCGACGCGATGCAGCAGCCGGCGCATCGGGCTCAACACCACCATAGGCAGGGCAACCAGCACAAGGATGCAACCGAACAGGCCGACCAGCAGAATCATGCCCTGGTGCACCCCGACCGCCTCGCCGTTTTCAATCGCCGCATCGCCTTCGCGGTGGGACGCTGCATCTTCCAGCTCACCCAACTTGTCGATAGAGTCACGCATGGTTTCGAACAGGCGCTCACTGTCACCAAAGCTCAGCGCGCTGGCACCCTGCGGATCGGCTACCGACAGTTCGAGGACCCGCCGCGACACCTGCATCCATTTGCCGAAGCTGTCATTGAACTGACTGACCAATGCCTGCGCCTCGGCACCAGGTTGCATTGCGGCATATTGCTGCACGCGGTCATAGGCCTGCTTCGCATTCTCGCCATGACTGGCGCTCAGCGCTTTCAAATGCTCATCGGCATGACCATCCAGCAGGCTGCGCTCGGCGACGAAAGCCTGATAAAGATCGCGGTCGGCATTGAGCAACAGACTGATCGCCGGCAGATAACGTTTGGTCAATTGCGTGCTGGATTCAGTCACCTGACTGATGCCGCGCATCCCCGCTCCCCCCATCAAGACCAGCAACACAGCCAGGAAGGCTATCGGCAGAGTGATTTTCCAGCGAAAGCCCAAGTCGGCGAAGAACCGCAGCATGGTGTCATTCCTTACACGGGGGGATTACCTGCCTATCGGCAGCCTTGTCTTGAGCTATAGACCATTAGTCTGATTGTCACAAAGGTTTTGGTGGGGGAAGGTTGGGGTTCTGCGGATTGCGGATGGGTAAAAAAGGCGGGGAGGCAATTGCAGCGGGAAGTTTTCCTACATTTTCCGCCCACATAATTTAGAGAACTTTCTGACTCATCATCTGATTGATGATTTCTACGGAAGGGATCTATAGTTCAAGCGCGTCGTTCATCAGAGCGGCTTGGGTTTGGCGACCCATGACAAATATGCAGGAACCTCTCACGGATTGCGGAACGCTACCGTGCGCAATATGCTGCTTTCCGGTAGCTGTGCGTGGGAGATCTTCGGATCTGCCGGTTTTTCCATTTGTCCCGGTTCGCCAACCCGCGTACAGCTACCACCTTATTCGTTTGGCGACGATTAAGAAGGTCTTCAATCAAATGGAATTTAAAATGAATAAATACATGGCTCTCACCAGTAATGCCGATGATCAACCCCTCTTCGTCGATACCTCTGCGCCTTTGCACATCTTGCTTGACACGGCAGGCTATAGAATTCGCGCGGTCACCCAGCTTTTAGGGAACCTCGCCATGCGAGGAGACATTCCGAGTGATTCAGTGGTCCTTCAGGATTTTGCACAGCTGTGCTGCATTCCGTTGCGGGATGGTTGCGACGTGCTCGACGTCATATCGCGACGCTTGGACGCAGAGCCGGCCTAGCTGAAATGGGCCTCTCATGAGGCCCATTTCGTCGAAACCAGATGGTTCAAGACACCCAAACCCTCCGGTTTGCCCGGACTCCATTAATCACATAAGCTGATCAGCATGAATACACACACCTCGGAGGCTCCGATGGCTACCACAAAGAAAGTCGAAAAAGCGCGCAGAAAAGTCACTCACGAAGAGCTGACATTTCTTGACGTTCGACAAGCTGCACGTGATGGTCAAAAAGTGTTCGATAAATTTGTAATCACTGGCAAGCTTCCTATTACAAAGTAGGCGTGGATGCCAGCCGTTAAAATTTCCGCACTTTTTGAAGAAACACAGAACTGGAAAAATATTGCCGCACACTTTTATAACTACAAAGTGTGCGGCGAGCTCCCGGCTGTCTTTGGCAGAGATGAAAAGCTCGATCTGAGCGATATGTGTCACATCCATTTGGCGAGCACTGCAGAAACACAAGCTCGCTGGGCCCAAATCGACCGTCAGTACTATCGCACAGCCCTAACGGAAGACCCTGACAACGACTTCTGGCTTATCTATGCTTATGATGATTTCAAAGATGCTTACCTACTGCTAACGATCATTGGGCCAGACGCTCACAACCGTACGGAATGGGGATCGTTTTTACGTACGGTTCATAACGACATCGTGCAGCCTTGGATTGTAGGAAAAATCGTTTTTCCTGAGCTAGATGACTGACGCCATCTAACTCTCTAAGCAAAATATTCATGCTCTCCGCTTGGAAGACCTGTATCGATATTAATTGTGCCTTTCAGCCACGCCTAGTCTTCTTGGAGCTCGCGACGCCGATTGGCTTCTGCCTGATTGCGAATAACTTGAATTCGCTGCAACAGTCCATGAGAGACAGGCTGAACACTCTCAGGATTGTCCTTGATGTCCCTACTGAGCAGATCGACAAACTCTACGCCTGCCTGAGTTTTCACATTTTTTTCGGTATTATCTTTAGACATAACTTCTCTCGGGCACAGAACTCTCCGTAACATTACACATCATGACGATATTGCACCGTTCTTGCACAGTTTCTTTTACACAGTTCCAACAGTGGTTTGCTGTGGAACGGCAAGACTCTGAAGGAAACGGGAGACAGGCCCAGATTTTGAGTTCACTTTTAATCGCCCTGCTCGATAATTGTGGCCCCGCTCCTGTTTTCCGCCCAGCAGATATATTTTCTCATAATTGTTTACTTCTCACACTTAACTCTACCCACTCCTCCCCCTACTTATAAGGTTCACCGCAAGGCAATAGGACCATTAAAATGCAAGGTTGAAGCTTGTGCTTCCATCACTAAAATCCCGACGGAAAACATCACCACCCAAAATCCTGAAAAGACATTTATCGACCAGTAAGTAAAAATCGGCTGATAAAATAAAGACCCCAAATATAAAAATACCGAAGGTGCTACGAAAATTGAAATTAATGACAATCTAATTATGCAAAATAGCGCACCCCATATTACAGGAGCCTTGCTTCTGATAAAATTTCTTTTTCTTAAATCGGGATAATATCCAAATGGAAAAACGTTTATCACGTGAGGGTGCGCAACCAGAATATTGTTGTTACCCTTGTATATCTCAATCTCACGTAGTCGCGTATGGTATAGACTCCCCAACCACAGAAGTATTATAGGGGCTAGCGCTACCTGCAATGCCTGTATAAGTGTAGCCATTGCTATTTGTATTTTTGTACCAATAATACTAACTGTTGCCGTATCCGGAATTTCTATCCCATACATTTTTACAGGTTTAAGCCGCAACTCTTGCGCTAACAAGATAAAATCTTGGATCAGCTTCGAAGGTTCTTGGCGCAAATTGTAGTCTTTCGCGTCGATTAACGACCAGCAGGAAATATCAGTTCCATAGATAAGCTTAATTGAAACCTTTCTTCCATATTCGAGGTCTTCACTACGGTAGCGAGGAGCCTTTTTTTGTTCGGCCATCACCTTAATCCATTCGCTAACCAGATCGCTTTTGTTGAGTACGATCACGTCTGCGGCAGACTCGAAGCACTTGGCATTCACCCGCTCCTCTTGGGTGTTATATCCAAGTGCTGCGATAAATACGGCACATGCAGCGAGGGTAATCGGAGCAGCCCAAAATAAAAGTCTTTCATATCTGACGCCAGGTGAACTCATTTATAAAAATCCATTATCTTTAAACCGAAGGAGTTCGTACACCCATGAATAGAACCACTTACACTTGGCATCGTTACCTCCCTAGTTATGAGGAAACGAAGACCCAGGGACAAACCTCGATTTGAGTTCACTTGAAATCGCCCCGCCTCATAATCATGGTCAGCCCTGCCCTCCCTCAACGATGGAGAGCAGACATTATGGATGCTGGACTCTAAGAGATAAAAAAAAATGTTAGCCCTCGTATCCAAGCAGTGGGTTTTCGAACAACGTTAGAAGCCAATCAATAATCTACTGGATAGCTTTCCAGCGAATCGCAGTCATGACGGTATGGTAGACGTTATAAATAAATGACTTTAATTGCATCAACAAAAAAAACATCCCGGCATAAAGAACAACGTAAGCCATACCAACCAACCATTCAGTAATTTTCCATGATATCGGGGAGAGCTGGACTAGCTTATGCACTAACCCCCCTTTAACAGCAAACACAATCACCAACAAACAAAAAATCGTATATACCAAGTAATAAATAAACACTCGCATAAAAATGAAAAAATTATTCTTCAGGAAGGACAACTGCGATTTCTCATGCCTGTACTTAGACATAGCCACAAGCATATCTGGCTGACTTATAGTCGCAAAAATAGTAAAGCCGGCCAAAATAAAGCCTAAGACAGAAACAACAACCCCCAAAGCCATGGAGCTAAACTCACGCACAATTTTAAGCTTTTCATCCAATGAAATTTCCAACATGCAGTACTGGAACACCACCAAAATAAAAAAGATAAACGTCGTCCAAAAGTTAAATGAACTGAAGGGAATTCTTCTCGCTTTGACGTAAATCGCCCACAAGCTTTTTTCATCCATCAGCGCCTTGGGAGACAAATCATCGTTCACGCTTCACCTACGATAAGGAGTGAGTTTGTCAATCGCAGCTAGGGTGGGAGCTGCAACTTGAATCATACCATCGCCTACCAGCTGAATGAATTTTTGAAACAGAGTAGGCGCAGCTTGAGAAGGTGAGTTCGTTGTTAACTCAACATAACTCTTAAGCTGGAAATGCTCATTGTCGCCACGCAGCTCCGTACCCGAGCTATCTTTACCTACAAGCGTTACCTTCTGATTCCCCTGAACCGTGGCAGCCTGCACTTCTTCAATAACACTATCTTTATCCAACCCTTCAGAGTTTGAGTGACGAATTGTGGTTGTCTTACTATTGACCTCATCCTTCTGACGCTGCACAGCTTCGAAAAAACCTTCGTTATCATGCTCATCATTACGAGCGGAAAACTTATATGTAACCGAACTCAAAACATCATACTGCCGAACGAATGAATCAATACTCTGAGCGGAAGTTAATGGAATTAACTCTAACGCAGGAGGAAAAATATCAAGCATCAACTGTTTCTTCGTTACCTTTTCCCCACTCTCTTTCCGATGATCGTATATAGCATCAATGTAAGCTTTATGATGACGTTTCAAAAAGCTCTCAAGTGTCGACTTGAAATTATCCAGCGTTGGAGCGAACCTCGTTTCTTTGAGGAAGATAAGGCGATGGATATCAAGAACCAAGACAAAAATAGCAGAGGGTGAGGACTGCATTTCCTCATGATCTTCTACCAATCCCTTTTTTGTATAAATTTGCTCTCGTTCTAACACCATATCCTTGATAAATCGACCAACAAGTAAGACCCGAGTATCTACTGTAACTAACTCAACGTTTTCAAAGAAAAATTCCGTCGTTCCATAAACTCTTTTGAGATCAGGATCAGAAAAGGACGGAAGCACAATTTCTGCGAAATAATCGAGAAGGTTCTGATTCCCAAATTTGCAAACGAGATTCGCCATTTCAACCGGATACTGGCGTCTAGACATTAGATCCCTCTAAATGAGCGCTAACGCTCTTGGTAGCCATTTGATGGCTGACTTTAGCGCCCCAGTGAATCTTTGTCACTGAGATCCGCTGAATGAGCGGTGATTGCGCTTCCACCGTAACGGACATAGGGACGCCCACTAGGCTCGCCGAAGATATTTTTGCCGTAAAAATACCCTACCTTAATCATCGAAAACGAAAAAGCCCCTGAAATGTTCAACCATTTCAGGGGCTTAGTCATACACAATAATGGCGGAGAGATAGGGATTTGAACCCTAGGTACTGTTGCCAGTACAACGGATTTCGAATCCGTCCCGTTCGGCCACTCCGGCATCTCTCCGGCATCTCTCCAGTGGCGCGCATCATACCAGCACATTCGCCGGAAGCGAACCCCCGAGCGAAATTTTTTCCGTGCTATCA
>Ga0307406_10001976_pt1 | contig 11199 bp, 8 predicted proteins | sample 322Cmetagenome_3_FD_203706 | JGI IMG/M metagenome (GOLD analysis project Ga0307406, IMG submission 203706) | Maize rhizosphere microbial communities from greenhouse at UC Davis, California, United States - 322HYB-C-2 | ecosystem: Host-associated > Plants > Roots > Rhizosphere > Soil | place... | reverse complement strand
TCAGGAAATAAGTTGTTCTCTGCCACATGTGCGCCCGCAATCTAATTCTTCATCTGCGCTACCTTGAAATATCCTGAAGTCTCCAGCGCGGCCTTCACCTGGTAAGGCAGTGTGACTATAAAGGTCGACCCTTTTCCTCGGCCATTGCTTGTAGCCTCTACGGTACCGCCGTGAGCTTCGATCACCTGCTTCACGATTGATAAGCCAAGTCCAACGCTATGCGCATCAGGATGTGCTCGACCTTGACGGAATCGATTGAAGACATACGGCAATAACTCCGGATCGATCCCTTCACCCGTATCCGCAACAGTCAGCCGGACGCTTGAATCGGTCTTCTCCAACACTACTCGGATGTGTCCCTCGGGCGGGGTGAATTTGATCGCATTGGCCAGAAGATTATCGATTACTTGAGCGAGACGGTCTTGGTCGGCATATACAGTGGGAATGTCATTTTTGATCTCACGCTCGAGCTTTATTCTTTTTTCTGAAATGCTTGGGTAAAAGCGCTGGCTACCGGATTCAATGAGGCTACTTATGTCCACAGCCTGGAGGTCCAGCTTTAGCCTTCCGTCCGTCATGGCTGTGACGTCGAGTAGATTGTTAATTAACTCCGATTGCATAACGGCATTTCTTTTAATTACTGACAGCGCTTGTGCCGTTGATTCACTTCCGACACCACTTCGCTCCGCTATCTGAAGCCAGCCCAGAATTGAAGTTAATGGGGTACGAAGATCATGAGACACCATTCCGAGAAACTCGTCCTTCACGGCATTGGCTTTTGCAAGTTCGGCTGTGCGTTCGGCAACCCGTTGCTCCAATTCTTCATTTGTACGCCGTAGCTCCATTTCGGAGCGGCGACGGATGTCTGCCAGATAGATGATAACGATTGCCAGCAGCGAAAAGAGTAAGAGCAGCGGTATGTCAGAGTCGATAATGCTGTAATTCGTGAAAGGCTCTCGTAATAAGAACCCAAGACTGAAAAGCGAAAACGCGGTGGCGATCAGACCGGAAATTTTACCGCCATACGACGTGCTCACGATGATCGCGCCGAAGAATAAAAGCGAGAGAGTTCGATTCTCATTAGTCACGTAAATAAGCGCAATCGTAAGTCCAGTGGCCGTCGGAACAGTGAAAAACGGCAACGCGTAAACAAGCACGAATTGGCGCGTTCGGGGGGACATGAAATTTGCCCTTAGTACCATATCACGCGCCTGTCATCTGTACCGGATCGCACGCGAGCATAATAATGATCCAATACTGAACAATACGTTTTCATATAACTTCAAAAAAGAGAGTTTTTGCCCATTGGCAGTAGGTGTTATCACCTACTTCACTCCCAAAGTGACAGAATAACAAGACACCCAACACCGCACGTATACATCATTCGATCATTATTGCTTTAGTAAGGAAACAAGGAGGAGAGAACATCATGGCAAAGACGCATCGAGATCCGGTATGCAATATGGAAGTTGACGAGGGAAGTGCTGCGGGTCGTTCGCAATATCAGGGTGAAGACTATTATTTCTGCAGTCAAGACTGTAAACAGAAATTCGATCGGAGCCCTGAGCAGTACACGAGACAGAAAGGACAAAGTGCAGGTAGAACCAGCTAACCGCAGGCAACAAATCTCCGGCCGCTTCATTCGCGCGTGATCATTTCACGCCGAATCGAAGCCCGGTTTGTGCGGCTTTTTTGGTTTTTCCATTTTGCTGGTGGGCCTGGTGGCGCTCGGCTGCGGAGTGCCGAGCGCCGTCTCGCCGCGAACTTTAAGGATCTCTATCAGAGCTTCCGCCATTGTTTGCGAGTTTGTTGTAAGTAGAGTAGACGTTGTGAAGACGATCTGTTGCTGCTGGATCACTCCGGGCCAATAGAGTTATCAACTCGTCACGCTGAACGAGCAACGATCTGAGCTCCTCACGCTGCACGGGAGTGAACAGTGAGGCATTGTCTCCATCGACTTGCCGGCGCAGGTTTGTGTAGAAATCGCTGGTAAGCTGGCGGGCTGGTTCGTACTCTCCGCGCTGAACGTCAATGACGGCAGCAGCCAGCGTGTCTTTAAGTTGGGCCAACCGTACCCCCCGTTGCGCTGCATCACGTTGCTCGATTGCGCGCGAAGCTGTGAACCACATCGGCACAAATCCAAGCAGGAAGAAGCCGATCGATAGCGTTGCGTACAGGGCAACACGCTTCCACGGGATCGCAAGTGCCGAGATCCTTGGACTCATAACTTTGCTCTCACTGGACGCGTGTTGCCCTACCGCCCTCACCGCTCTCTCTTTCTGTTTCAACTCAAAAGAAGATGCACAGCGCTTGCCGGACCTACGTTGAAGTGACACTTAACCCGGCCCGACAACCACAGCCATCTTAATGACAAGTGGGGTCATAGTGAATCCGTATAAACACAGATGCGCCTGAGTATTTACCCTTACGCCTCGTGTAATTTACTTACGGTGAGTGAGAGATTCCACTGATTTCCTTCTCAACGGATCTCGTTAATCTCCGGAGGATCTATCAATTCAAAACAGGAGAACCAAAATGCAAAGAGCAGGTGTGCGAAGAATTGTTTTGTGGATTGTTGGTGCAGCAGTAACTACGCTTATGCTGATAACCTACAGCGCAGCACAGACGAAGATGGCAGGTGAAGTCAACGAACGCGGCGCACCACTTTTTAACGATCTAGGCAATCATCACTTCGCAATATCCACAAAATCGCCCCAGGCGCAAAAATATTTCAATCAAGGTCTAATACTCACTTACGGCTTCAATCACGGAGAAGCGATCCGGTCATTTCAAGAAGGCATCCGCCTCGATGCGAACTGTGCAATGTGTTACTGGGGAGTTGCACTTGCATTAGGACCGAACATTAACAAACCGATGGATGCGGCCGATGTGCCCCGGGCCTGGGACGCGTTGCAACAAGCCAAACGCCTTTCCGCGAATGCGACTGAGAAAGAAAAGGCTTACATCAATGCGGTCGCGACCCGCTACAGTCAACAGGCTGTCGCTGATCGACGTTCGCTTGATCTGGCATATGCCACTGCAATGCGCGATGTGATGAAGCGTTACACTGATGATTTGGACGCCGCGACGCTGTTCGCCGAAGCGCTGATGGATACCATGCCGTGGGACTATTACACCGAGGATCGCCGGCCCAAGGCCGTCACGGAAGAACTAATCAGAGCGCTCGAGTTCGTGATCGCCAAAGATCCATCACATCCCGGCGCCAACCACTATTACATCCATGCGGTTGAGGCAAGCCCTTACCCTGAGCGCGCCTTGCCGAGCGCCGAACGGCTCGGAGACATCGCGCCGGGCGCCGGACACCTGGTCCATATGCCGTCGCATATTTATTTGCGAGTCGGGCGTTACCATGATGCGACGCTTGCGAACGAAGAGGCCGTTAAGGCCGATCAATCGTACATCGCGCAATGCCGTGCTCAGGGTTTTTACCCGGTGGCCTACTATCCACACAACCGTCACTTTCTTTGGTATACCGCGGCTATGGAGGGTCGTAGCGAGCTCTCAATTCGGGCGGCGCGCGAGATCGATCGAATGAACGAGCATCAGAATCTCGCCGAGGGAAAACGATTCAACCCTCTGTTGATCTTAACGCTCGCTCGGTTCGGTAAATGGAACGAGGTCCTCGCGGAACCCATTCCACCTGCCGATCAACTCTTTGCGACCGCGATGTTTCACTATGCGCGCGGAATGGCCCATGCCGCAAAACTCGATTTTGACCGCACTCTGCATGAATTGAATGCGCTCGCGCGAATCGCAGCAGACCCTAAAAGCAAAGCACCTGCTCAACAGGAGTTCCCGTTTCCCGCTGCAGAGCTCATTGTGCTCAGCAGACATGTTCTTGCGGGCGAACTCGCTGCGCGGCGCGGGCAAGCTGCCGAAATGAACCAGCAGTTCACTATTGCTATTCAACTCGAAGACAAGCTGCCTTACATGGAGCCACCCTATTGGCATCATCCAGTAAGGCAGATTTATGGCGCCGCATTACTGCAAACGGGGGAAGCCGACGATGCTGAAAAGATCTATCGAGAAGATCTAAAAAGGCATCCTGAGAATGGCTGGTCGCTATATGGATTACTCGCGAGTTTGCGCGCACAGGGCAAGAGTGAAGAGGCGAATGCGGTGGCCAAACGTTTTCGCGACGTGTGGCGTCTTGCCGATGTCACGCTCACTGCTTCACGGTTTTGATGACGGGCACAAGCAGCATTTTGTGACTTTTGGCGGCTTTCACCATCGATCTCGGGCCGGCGACAAATTAATCAGGTTACACAATGTCACGAAGGCATTGTTCTAACGAGGTCTAATCGTCACAAATATCGTGGTGCCACGATGGTTTACGAGTAGCAGGAGGGGATTTTTCCGGGAGCGCTCAATCGCTGATCTGAGGTCTGCAACCGAACGCACTGGCTGCTGATTTACCTGTTCAATTACGTCACCGCGCTGAATTCCCGCATCGGCGGCTGGGCCAAACGGATCTACTTGCACAACAACCAAACCCTGGGTGTCGGAACTTATTCCTAACTGACTCGCAAGTGCGGGCGTTAATGGTTGCACTGCCAGACCGAGTCTCCTGTCGTTTCCTTCTGCTAGGGGCGGGCTTTCTTCGGCTGGTTTCGTCGCGCTTTCCTCGGGAACAAACTCGCCGAGTGTAGGTCGCAACTCCTGTTCGCTTCCATCCCTCCAAATTCTCAAGGTCACGCTACGTCCCGGTGGCGTTCCCGCGATGTCATTACGAAAACTGTTTGAATCGGAAACAATGTTTCCATTCAGCGCAAGAATCACGTCACCCCTTTTCAACCCGGCTCGCTCAGCCGCGCTGCCGGCTTGGACCTGACTCACCAGTACGCCCCTTGCATTGCTCAAATTCAAGCTCGCGGCAATGTCTTCAGTCACCGGCTGGATCACTATTCCAAGATGCCCCCGCGTAACTTTTCCGTTCTTTACGATCTGGTCTAACACGTCGCGCGCCATGTTTGATGGAATTGCGAAACCAATCCCGATACTGCCGCCTGAAGGTGAAAGGATCTGCGAGTTGATTCCCACCAATTCTCCGTCGCCATTGATCAGTGCGCCGCCGGAGTTCCCGCGGTTGATCGGAGCATCGGTCTGCAAAAAGTCTTCGAAACTGCCATCGCTGAGGCCTGTGCGCCGCCCTTTTGCGCTAATGATTCCTAAGGTAACCGTTTGACCTATACCCAACGGATTTCCGATCGCAAGGACGATGTCACCCACCTGAACCTTGTCCGAGTCGGCGAGAGCCAGCGGTGACAACCCGCCTTCGGAAAGCTTTAACACGGCGAGATCGCTTGGAGGATCGGAGCCTACCAGCTTTGCAGTTACAGTTCGTGGTCCTTGCAAATCAACCTCGATCTGTTGCGCACCATCAATCACATGATGGTTTGTTAGAACATAGCCGTCAGCGTTGACTATCACTCCCGATCCCAATCCTCTCACGAGTCGCTCCGGTGCTGGTGCTAACGGCTCACCAAAAAATCGGCGAAAGAAGGGATCGTCCATGAACGGGAACTGGCGTGGTGCACGTGCGCGTGATTCAGTTCTGATAGTTACGACAGCGGGTGAAACGCGATTGACTACTTCGGCGTACGAGGTGCGCAGAGCAGCGCTCGTCGTTACCGGAGAAGCTGGAGGTGGAGTAAGGGTGACCTTCTCCTCTCGGTCGCAACCACTAATAGAGATAACGGCAATTAAAAGTGCCAGTGTTCTAAACATCGAACTGCCTTTACTAGAGTATCGCCAAGGATTCCACTGTCGAATGCGTGGAATCACTCAGACGGCCTAGGTAATTGTTCTGTTTCTGTTTCACGCGCTTTCACCTAGCATAGACGCAACAATGCAGACTGAACATTCAATACCCGTCACTCGAAGTTTTAATCTTCCCTTAACAACCTGTCCCGCTTGCCAGACAAAGTGGCTCACGCCGGGCTTAGCAGAAGGTGATAGCTACGAGTGCAAGGATTGCGGTTCCACTTTCATCGTGCATCAAAATACCGCAAATCCATCGCCTACCATCAGTAGCTACAGTCAATCGTCTCGCAACTAGCCGGTTCCGCGACGACGTCCCATTCCCAGGCGTTGCGGATGGCTGGTTCAGCACCACTGTAGCGGGTACGGAATTTCGACCCCTGCCTCATCCAACGCCAATTTGATCCCAGTCATAGCACTATCGGTAACGCTCAGAACATTTGCCTGACGAGAATTCGTCCAGAAGAAAACATTCATATTAACTGAAGATGGCGCAAGCTCCGCGACGAACACCGATGGGGCAGGTTCGTGTAGCACTCCCTCCGTCTTTTGGAGCACTTCGCGAATGACGGACCGCGCACGATCAGAATACGTTTTATCAGGCGCGCACCTACAAGGAAGAGAACAAATACCAGGGCGCCGAGTATTAGATATGGCAGATGGGCCAACAGTCTGGCGAAGAGTTGACTGAACACTTGCCAGACAATGTCGGGATCGAATGTTCGCGACGGAGTTGATGTCTCTTGAAAACCTAACAACATGATTAGAACAGGTGCCGCCATTGTGTACGCAACAAGTCGCGAAATGGTTGAAGACCTATGTAAAAGTTGACCAAAGTCTCCCGATAAGAGCTGTGCTGAGTGTTATTACTTATGCGAGGTAGGAGATGACACGGTTTCGCCCTTCTATCTGATTGCTAGGCTAGTTGAAAAACGGGAAGGGGAATTATGAAGATACTTAAAATTATCAGGTCATCAGGTTGGCTGGTACTAATGCCCACTCTTGTGATCATCCTGGCAGGCACAAGCAATATACACGGTCAGGCGTTGAGGACAACGGTGAAAATAGAAACCATGCTCAAGCGATTGGAAACAAACACCGATCGTTTCAGCAGGAGCATTGATGTTGCCCTCGATCGACGTCGCTTTAACAATACCGACATCGAAGATCAGGCCAATGCACTGGTGGATGAACTCGAATTTGCAACTGATCTGCTGAAAGACCGGGCTGACGACAACATCGTCAACACCTTCGACGTTAATGAGGTTCTCCGCCGCGGAATGTATCTCGATATGTTCATGCAGCGGCATGATTTTACGCCCGCGTCAGAACGCGACTGGCGCATGGTACGCTCCGATCTGGATCGGCTGGCCCGTCTTTACGGTGTGACGTGGACGTGGGTGCCACAAACGATTCAGAGTTCCGCGCTAAATAATGCTTGGACCAGGCAAGTCATCCAACGTCTGGAAGAGACCACTGACCAGTTTCGCAGCAGCTTCGATGCCGGTCTCGATCGTAGTCGCATCGATGGCTCGGCCTATGAAGATTTCATGAACAGTGTAATGGCTCAGTTTGAACGCTCAGTGGACAAGCTCGAAGACGATGCCAACAGCTCCAGGCAGCTCAATCCCACCGACATCCGACTGGCTTTAAGCAATGCCGCTGCAATCGATGATTTCTTGCGGCGATATACGCTTCCCGATCGTACGCGGCGCGACTGGGCTCGCGTGAAAGCGAACCTCGACGATCTTGCTTTTGTTAACCAGGTCGCATGGAATTGGAGCATGAGATCTAACATCGCACCTGTTGCCAGCAACGTTCCGCAAGCGCAGGGGGCACGCGTCGGGTTAATGACTAATCGACCGCTGAACGCAATTGCGCGCGAGGTGAGGCATGAACTTTTGTCGGAGCTACCTTATTACACGGTGTTCGACTGGATTGAGTTTGAAGTGTTGCCTGACAACACAGTTCTGCTTAGAGGAGAAGTCACTACCCCGCCCGACACGAAATTGAGGGCGGAAGCGGTGGTCAGGGACGTGCAAGGCGTAAGCCGAGTGGTCAACGAAATCCGGGTGTTACCGGTTTCACCGAACGACCAGCGTCTGCGTCGCGAGCTTTACAACGCGATCTATGGCTTCAACTCGCCGCTGTTCAGATACGGTATAGGATCGCGCCAGGCGATTCACATCATTGTCGATGGCGGACGCGCTACGCTCAAAGGAGTGGTTGACACTCAGGCTGATAAGGAACAGGTCTATGTGCGCGCGCGTGGAGTGCCCGGGCTCTTTGCAGTAACTAACGAGCTGATGGTGAGAGGTGAAACTATGGTTCGGTAGTCCGAGAGTGCCTCTCTGTGAGCTCTGCAGCCCTCTGTGTCCTCTGTAATTATGTAAACGCGGAAGACGCAGAGGCGCAGGGCGCAGAGATAACACCCCTTTACAGAGGCCAGAAATACGGAATCAGGAGCAAAGCGAGTACGGCGAGAATCAGATCCAGCGGAATACCCATCAGGATAAAATCCCTGAAACGATAACCGCCTGGGCCATAGATCATCAAACTCGTTTGGTAACCAATCGGCATCGCGAAAGCTGCGGACGATCCGAACGTTATGGCCGCCAGCAGCGACATGGGATTGATTCCCATCTTTGCGGCTACTGAAATCGTGATTGGTCCAAGCAGCGCCACCGTACCACTGTTTGACATCAGCTCCGAGACGACTACGGCTAATACGAAAAAGCCAGCCAATACGAGGTAGGGTCCTGTCGTGTCAGAAACTCCGGCCAACCAGTTGGCCAGCACTGTGGTTATACCTGTCTTATTGAGCGCCGCGCCCAGAGCCAGCGACCCGGCCAGGATAAACACGAGACTCAGATCGATCGCCCGGTAAGCTTCGTTGGGACGTAAACAGCCTGTAAGCATCAAAACGGCGCATCCTGCTGTGGCAGCAGTAACAATCGGCAAAAAGCCCAAAGACACGATGATCACAACGGCCATCAGCGTGATGATCGTAATCACAAGTTTTCCCGGCCGCTGTTCCGGACGATTTGGAGTTCCCACCACGAGAAAGCCCTTGGTTTCCGCCAGCGCCTGAAGCACATCGGGTTTACCTTCCACAAGCAACATATCGCCTGCCAACAGTGGCGTGCTCGACGGTCGCTCCCTTACTTCGCCGCGCCGGCGCAGTGCCAGCACCACCGCATCATACTTGTCGGCGAAGCGTGCTGCCTTTAGCGTACGACCGACTAATCCTGATGTGGTTAAGACCACGACTTCGGCCAGTTGCGGCCGCGTCTCTGATTTTTTGTGTTCGTGGTCTACCTTGCTGCGCGTCGACTTCGAAGCTTCCTCTGTTTCATCATCAGATCCTTGCTCCTCCTCACGAGCAAACATTTTGGGGCGCTGCAACAGCAGGCCGTTTTGCGACGTGAGTTTCAAAACGTGTTCCAATGTCCCGCGAACCAGCAGCGAATCATAGGGTGCAAAGACTAGATACGGATCGCTGACAGGAAGAGCTTGGCCACCGCGCAGCACGCCAATCAAATCCACATCGAAATCGCGTTCGAAATGTTCAGCATTGACTTCTTTACCGGTCCATGAGCTATCAGGTTCAATGATCAGCTCCGCCAGGTAACGTTCGCCAAGTTGCATCGCCAAAACATCTCCCGGTTGCGTGCGCGGCAGGAATTTTCGTCCGACAAGAAGCATGTAGGCAAAGCCAGCGAGCAACATCGGTAATCCAACTTTACCCAACTCGAACATTGAGAACCCGCGCAAACCATTGCTAATGGCAAACTCGTGTGCGACCAGATTCGTGGAAGTACCAATGAGTGTGCACATACCTCCAAATGTTGCGGCATGGGACATCGGCATCAGTATGCGACTCGGGCTCGCCCCCGTACGCCGGCACACTTCTATAACGACTGGAATAAAGACAGCGACAGCAGCAGTATTGTTGATGAACGCAGAAATCGCAGCGATGACCACCATAATCACAACGGTGAGCGTCAGCTCGGAATTTCCGATAGGAGTGAGCAACCGGCGAGCAATATACGTAAGAGCACCCGTACGCTCTACACCCGCAGACAAAACCAGAACAGCCGCTACGGAAATTGTTGCAGGATGGCTAAATCCGGAGAACGCTTCATATGGTGTCAACACGCCGGTGAGAAGCAACGCCAGCAGCGCGAGCAGCGCCGTGACATCGGGCGCGAGTCGCTCACTAACGAAGCCATACATTGCCGCCGCTAAAATGAGCAGCGTCACAACGGCCTTTACAGTTGCTGCATCGAACGAGAAATCGAACACGATGAATTATTCTACTTGAGCAAGGATATTATTCGATGATCAAACTCGACCGTATTGTGTGTCCTACCGATCTCTCTGATGATTCAGAACGCACGATTCGCTACGCAGTAGCGATAACACGCGCCTCAGGGGCTAAACTGTTTGTTTGTTATCGTCCGAAGACACCTGCCGATCGGGAATCGGCTTTGGCCAAAGTTCAAACACTCATCACGGCGGGTCTCACCTTTCCTTCCGGACTCACTTACGATCCTTCAACCATCGATTGGGAAAGTGTCATGCTCGAAGGTTCAGACTTGGGGACAATAATTACGCGCGAAGCAGAGTTGAGGCGCGCCGATCTGATCTTTATGCGCTCGCGGCGTCGTCCATACGCCGCCGCGTTGCTAGGATCGACGGCAGAAGCTGTCTCACGTCTCGCGCCATGTCCCGTGCTCGTCATGCACGCTGATGAGGTCGAGTGGCTCGACAATGCAACTGGTGAGATTTCTTTACGCAATGTCCTTATCGCTTACGACTTCTCGCCGCACTCACAACTTGCGCTCCAGTATGCGTTGACGCTGGCTCAGCAATATCAGGCTGGTTTGCACATGTTACATGTATTGCCTCCGCCAATTGTCGATCAGCCGGAAATTGCCTGGGTAAATCACACAGACACTCCCTATCATCAGGCGGCTCGCCGGCTTCAAGAAGCAATTCCTGCGGAAGTTTATTTGTGGTCCAGCGTGAAACATGCGGTTCAGTATGGCCAGCCCTATTCCGAGATTTTGACCTACGCCCAAAACAACGAGATCGATCTCATCGCAATGGGCGCGCACGGCGCCGGTTTTGGTATACACACTTTATTTGGTTCGAATGTAGACAAAGTGCTGCGAGAGGCGCGGTGTCCGTTGCTCATCGCTCATCCGATTCAACCAACGCAAAACCTGAGCGCCTCCGCTTAAGCAAATTAGGCATGCTCAGATAACGGTTACTCAAACGTCCAGCTCCAAAGCGAGTTTGCAGCACACGGAGAATGTGGCCGCGAGAGGCTTTGCACAAAAAGTCGAAGATGCCACGGCCTTGTGCCGTGGAGACTCGCGTTGGTCGCTACACCGATGGTCAGCGATAAAGACT
>Ga0307406_10001975_pt1 | contig 11200 bp, 6 predicted proteins | sample 322Cmetagenome_3_FD_203706 | JGI IMG/M metagenome (GOLD analysis project Ga0307406, IMG submission 203706) | Maize rhizosphere microbial communities from greenhouse at UC Davis, California, United States - 322HYB-C-2 | ecosystem: Host-associated > Plants > Roots > Rhizosphere > Soil | place... | reverse complement strand
CCGGGTTCATGAGGATGAAGGCGAGCAACGCGATCACGACGAGTCGCAAAAGCACTGCGGGGCCTTGCACCCAGGCGGGTGTCATCGGCCGACCGCGGACGGCCCGGTAAAGCGTGAACACGGCCGCGGTTCCGGCGAGAGCCACAATGACCGGGATGGGGAAGGCGGGATCGAAATCCGGAAGAGTCATTCGGCGCGGAGGGCGAGCGTGTTTTCGATGCGATTGAGCCGGGTCTTCACCTTGTTGACGCCGTTGCGCAGTGCGGTCTCCAGTGAGGCGAGGTCGGTCACTTCAGTGCCGTTCACGGCGGTGATGATCATGCCTGGTTCCAGTCCGGCTCGCTTTGCTTCAGTGGAGGTTACTTCACCGACGATCACTTCACCTTCCTTCAACTGGAACGCGACACCCGGCAGCTTGTCCACGCGGGCGTTATCGAGTTTTGCTTCCTTGGATGGTTCCGTGGCGGAAATCAGAGAGGCGGTGTGTTCCGCGCCATCGCGCCAGTACACCAGCTCGATCGAGTCGCCCGGCTTCACCAGCGAGAGTTCGAAGCGCAGGTCGCCGCGCGTGATCACCTGCTTGCCCGCGGCTTTAACGACGACGTCGCCGGCCTTGAGACCTGCCTTGGCGGCAGGACTGTCGTCCATGATCGCATCAACCGCGGCACCGGCCACCTTGGGCAGCTTCACCTTCTCCGCCTTCTTGTCATCCACTCCGCTGCTGCTGATGCCGAAGAAGCCGCGCGTCACCTTGCCATCTTCGGCAAGCTTGGCAGCAATGTGCCGGACGAGGTTGGAGGGGATCGCGAAGCCGATGCCGACGTTGCCGCCGACACCGCCCCAGATCGCGGTATTGATGCCGACCAAGCGGCCGGTGGCGTCGATCAGAGCGCCGCCGGAATTGCCCGGGTTGATGGCAGCATCAGTCTGGATGTAGCTCTCGAAGGCGCTCGATCCGCCGATGCCGAGGTTCGACCGGCGCGTGGCGGAGACCATGCCCATGGTGCAGGTCATGCCGACTTGGAAAGGATTACCGACCGCGAAGACGAGGTCGCCGGGCTTCACTTGTTCACTATCGGCGAACTTGAGCGGCGAGAGATCCTTGGCGTCGATCTTCAAGAGCGCCAGGTCCGTCGCTGAGTCCGCGCCGGCGATGGTGGCGTGAAAGCGCCGATGATCGTGCAACTCCACGAAAAAGGTATCGGCGATCTTGCCGTTGCGAAGGTGCACCACGTGGCTGTTTGTCACGATCCAGCCGTCGCTCGAGACGATCACGCCGGAGCCCATGCTGGTGATCTTTTCCTTCGGGCCTTCCGACTCGTTATCGGCTTCGCCTTCCTTCCCGAAGAAGCGCTCGAGCGGTCCTGCTTCAGTGGGATCGCTGAGGATCATCGCCGGGAAGATCGAAACGACCGACGGCGTGACCTTGTCTAGGAGCGGCGCGAACGATGACTGTCGCGGCGCCTCGACCGCTGGGGCGGGGGATGCATCGAGCTGGCAAAGCCCGGCTGCTTGATCGGCAGGCAAGCGCGGTGGTTCGGCGGCGGTGGCGGTGAGCGCCAAGGCTAACAGGAGAATCGGATTCGGGCGGAGCACGGTCTTGGATCGGGGAACGACGACATTATGTCGTCGGGATGATTGAGGAGGGGACGGGCTTCTTATTGCTTCGTCTCCCATACCTCGCCGCCGAAATCGTCGGAGAGGTCGCGGAAGTAGTCTTCGATTTCACGGCGGCTTTCCTCAGGGAGCTTGCCGCGGGCGGAGGCGATGCCGCCTTCGCTCGGGATGCGATCGATCAGTTCCTTGAGCCGTTGGTCGGCGGCTTCGACGAGAGGGATCGTGCTGCGATCGAACGGTGCGGCGCGCAGTGGGAACACCATGCGGCCGACGCCGCCTTCGTCGCGGATGCGCTCAAGGGTATCGGCGAAGCGACCGAGAGCCGGCCCGCCGGGACCGTCCTTGTCACTATTGCCGCCGCTGCCCTTCTTGTCGCCGGGCTTGTCACCCATGCCGCCTTGGCCCTTGCCGTCCTTGGACGCCATTTCTCCTTGGCCCTGACCTTCACCCTCGCCTTTACCTTCACCGGGCTTCTCACCCTCGCCCGGTCCCTTGCCTTCGCCTTCCTTGCCGGGTTGGTCGCCTTCACCTTGGCCCTTGCCCGCGCCTTCTTTCGCGGCGACCGCACCTTTGCCATCGCCAGGCTTATCGCCTTCGCCCTTGCCGGGTGTCTTGCCATCGCCTTGCTTTGCGAGGTCTTTCTTCAATTCAGCGGCCTGCTCGCGAGCCTTGTTGAGTTCAGCCAAAAGGCTGGCATCGAGGCTTGCCGCGGTATCGCGGAACTCGCGGGCCATCGCGCCGAGTCGTTCGGCAAGCGCTGCCTGTTGCTCGGCGGTTCCTTGGCCTTGCTCTTCCTTCTGGGCCTTTGCGAGCGCGTCGAGATCCTTCGCCAATTGGGCGACGTCCGTGCTCTTCTTCACTGCTTCCAATGCAGCGGAGGCAGGTGTCTTGGCTGCCTCGGGATCCTCTTGTGCCGCTTGGTTGGCAGCGGCTTTGTTCGCGAGTTCTTCGAGGATCTTGTTGGTCAAGTCGGTGGACTGAGCGGCTTTGGCGGCGGCTTGGCCCTTGCCGTCGTTCGCGGCGGTAGCTTGGTCCTTTGGCTCACCCTTGCCTTCTCCCTGCCCTTGGCCTTCACCTTCACCCTGTCCTTGTCCCTGTCCTTTGCCTTTTCCCTCAGCTTTTGTCTGAGCTTCTCCCTCGCCCGGGGATTCACCCGGCTTCTTGCCTTCGCCGGGTGCGGGTTGATCTGCCTTCTGCTGTTCCTTTGCGTTCTTCTCCGCGTTGTCGGCCAGCTTGCGCAGGGTGTCGGAAAGCTTCTGCAAATCCATCGACTCGAGGAAGATCGCGAAGTCTAACAAGTCTTGCTCGGCCACCCCGAGTTCCGGCGAGGCATTGGTGGGCGTGTCGGAGCGCAGCGTCTTGTCAGCCTTGGCCACTGCCTTCTCAGCCTCATCCATCAAGCGCAGCGCGCCATCAGTGCGCTCCGGGTGATCGACTAGTTTTGCAAAGAGTTCACCGGTATCCGCAAGCGCGACTTCCTGCTGCCGGCGGGTGGACTCGATGTTGTTGCCCTCCGCAGCCTCGGGTGAGATCTGGCTGGCGACGTCCTTTTCCTCGCCGGCGATGCGGCGAGCTTCCTTAGCCAGTTCCGCCAACGGCGGCGGTGGGGGCTCCGGCTTGTCGGGCTTCTTGCCCTTTTTGCCGATGATCTTCATCAGCTCCTTGCGCAGCTGTAGCAGGGTGGAAAGGGCGCGATCGGCGGTATTGAAGCCCTTCACGAGTTCCGGCATTTCGAGGAAGCCCGCGGCTTCCGCCATTTGGATACCGGCGGTGCCAAGCAGGGCTACGTCGTCAGCGGGCAGTTCGCCGCTTTGCTCCCAATCCATGGCGGTCCGCTGAGTCTCGCTCGCCAACTCCTGCTCGCGAGTCGCCTGATCGGCTGTCTTGCTCAAAGCCTCCGGCGTGAGATTGGAGCGGTAAGATTCCTTCGTCTGGAAGACATCGGAAAGGATGCCGCGCTGCGAGCCGATGAGCTCGTCCAGCTTCATGATCGCATCGCTGACCGCCTCGCTATCGGGTTCTTCCTCTTCTTCGCCGCCGCCCTCGCCATTGGCGTAGAACCAACGCATCTGGAATTGCTTGATGTCCACCGAGCGGAGCGGGCTCACCGCGCGAGGGCCACCGCGAGGCTTATGGTCGAGCGCGTAGGCGTGAATGCGGACATTGTCGGTGATCTTGAGCGGGATCTGATCGAGCATCATCTGCGCGATCTCGTTGACCTGGCGCTGGTTCTTCGCATCGATGACCGTCTCCACGATCCAGCGGCGCTCGCCGGCGGCATCGAGAACCAGGCCGATCTCCGCGACGCCGAAGTCATCCTTCGCCCGGATGCGGATCGGCATCTCGGCGGTGGAGATGAGTTCGAGGTCCTTCGTCGGCTCAACGATCTCAACGACGGGTAGCTTATCGACCACACCCTCGACTTCGAAGCGCCAGGCATCGAGCCGTTCGCCATCGGCGTGATAAATGGCGAGCTCGCCCTGCGCCTTGCCGACCTTTACTTCGGAGGAAATGGAATAGGTCGCGCCCTCCTTGGCCGAGAGCTCGACCGGAGTTTCGCCGCCGATGCTCCAAGTGATGCGGTCCGGCCGGACATTGAAGGTGAAGTCCCAGGTCGCCGCGCTTCCTTCCACGGTCCGGATGTCGCCGCCCGCCACAGTCTCGGGTTCCAAGCCGGTGTATTCGGGGTAGGCGATGATGGCCTTCGACTCGAGCAGCTTCGGCAGTGGACGATAGGCAATGGTCTTCTCCTCCACCTTGGCGTCGCCCGCCACGACCTTCACTTCGATGTCGGCGGTCTTGCCGGTGAAGACAACATCCCAGGTTTTGCCGTCTTCACGACGGGTCAGTTCGACCGGCTTCCAGTCCTTCCCGTTCTGACGCACCAGCAATTCCGGCTGCGTGGCCCGGCCATTCACGGTGAACTCAAGCCGCGGCGGATGTCGTTCGTCGAAGCCCTTCGGCAGCGACTTCCATTCGACCGTCGTGTAGGTCAGGTCACGGTAAGGTTGGAGGATACGTTTCACCGCGTGACGATAGTCGCCCCACATCAGGGCGACCAAGGCCACCCCGGCGAAGGCGGCGAGAGCCAGCGCGCGGCGGCCCCAGAGTTGCTTGGCAGGCACCAGCTTCGACCACGGAGCGTCCGTTAGCTCCTTGCTCGTTTCCGTCATCAGGCGATTGGTAAAATAGGCCCCGTCGGCATCCTTCGCGGCCGGACGCGCGGAGACCTCCAAGGCGGTGCGAAGCTTCTGACCGATCTCGGGATGTGCCTCCTCGATCACGCGGGCGGCTTCCATCGAGTCGTGCCGTTTTGCAAGGCGCAGGCGCTTCGCCAGAAGTACGAGGGATACCGTAGCAATAGCTGCGACGAGGGCCGAGCGGAACGGAGACTTCCATTCCATCCAGACATCGAGCGCGGCGACGACCCCGGCCACCGCCACCATGGCGGCGATGATTCCGGCGATGGCAATGCCGCGCGCGTGGCGGCGGCGAGCGTTTGCCAGAGAGGCGAGGGGAGCAAGGACGGGCGACGAAGGATTCATGCGTCCACTGGGGCGGGAGTTTCGAGGCGTGCGGATTTGCGGGTGGCAACCGCGCATTCGAGAGTCAGCAGGGAAAGAAGAACGAGGACCAGCCATGGCCACCATTCACCGGTCTTCGGGCGCTCCACGCCTTGATGATCGGCGGCGATGGTGGGAGCGGGAAGGGGAACGCTGGCATCGGGGAGGGCATAGGCCCTGCAGAAGGCGGTGGCATCGACGGCGGTGACGTTGGCTTCGGCTGGATCGGCTGCGACGACCTCGGCGGCACCTTCGGTCGTCTGATAGTAGCCGATCTCGCGGCTCTCCCGTGCGCCGGGATAGCGGACATTCGCGCTGTGCTGGCGCGCTTCGTAGCGAGTCAGTGTATTAAAGAGACTCTTGGCGAGTGGCACGAACATCGGTTCGCGGGGAAGGTCGCTCCACTCGCGGGTCAGCGGGTGAGCCAGTACCATGACGCGGCCGGCATTCGGATCATTCGAAATCTTTTCCAGCAGCAAGGGATGCCCGCCATCGAGCGTCGCCAGCGCCTTCCATCCCTCGCCGGGTTGAATGGTGAAGGCATCCCGCCACGTCAGCTGACGCAGGTCGCCGCCATCCTTGCCATCGAAGCTCTCCAATGCTGGATGCTTGCGGTCTGCCGTGGCGATGCGCCGCTGCTGCATGCCGCCGGTGAGTTCCACCGAGGCGGGGAAGAGTCCGGCGTTCACCAATGCGGCGGTGGCTTCCTTCGTCCAGCGCTCATCAATGGAGATGAAAAGCCCCGTACCCTTCGCGACGCGGGCGGCTATGGCCTTGGCTTCGTTTGCCCGGATCGAGGTGGGTCCGCAGATCGCGATGGCGGAGAACTTCGACAAGTCCACGGCACCGGGTTTCAAGGGTTCATCTTCGGGGGGACTGCCACTTCCAGCGCCATTGTCGCCGGTCGTCTTATTGCCACCAAACAGGTTCTTGAAGCCGCTGCCGATCGACTGAGTCACCGTTTTCTCCTCCGCGGATCCGTCACTGCGACCGTCGAGGCCGTACTTCACCTCTGGCCGGAAGGGTGAGAGTCCATGTGCGGCACCGGAAGCGGTGAGCGCTTTCTGGAGGAAATACCCCTGGCCCTCGAAGGGGGTGCTGCCGGGAAAGCCGTCGAGGATCAGCACCGGCTCCGGCTCCGCCCACTGCATCGCGAAAGGCCGGCGGTCGTCGGCTCGCCACTCGTCCTTGCCTTCCAGCGAAACAAAGCCGCGAACTTCCTCGCGAGGCGGGCGGAAGGAAAATAGCACCCGTTCCACTCCGGGCGGCACCGTTTGCTTCAAGTTGATCCCTTCGGACGACAGGGTGACTTCGCGTGGCTTGTTAGATGATGTAACGCGGGCCTCGATCTCCATGTTGGCCGCGGCGAACGGGGTGAGGAGTTCGACGGCCTTCACCGCCTCGTTGTGCAGATCCGGCGGTTGGATTGCGATCGCTTCGACCTGCACGCGAGGCGGCCAGACCCGCGGTGGGGCGGATGGCAGCGCGGAGGAGGCGAAGTGTCCGACGATCACCACCCGGGCATTCTCGACGCCCTCGCTGCGCAGGTGATCGAGCGACCAACCGAGCGCCTTGTTGAGATCTCCCGATGCACCTGCCATCGGCCGGTAGTCATCGAGCGAGGATAGCACCTGCACGCCATCGGTGAACTGCGCGATGGTCACCGCTCCGTGCTTCTTGATCGCCTTCTTCGCGGCGTCGGTCGCCTGCTCGGCCATCTCCGCGGTCATGCTTCCGGAGCCATCCAGCAAGAGCAGCGTTTTCTCCTGAGCTGCTTCCGTCTTCTCGCGATCGGAGAGGAAAGGTCGCGCGAACATCAGTGCGAGCAAGGCCACCGCGGCGATCCGCAGCATTAGGAGAAGTAGTTCCTCGATTCTCAACCGGCGATGGCGCTTCTTTTCGGCGATCTGCAGGAAGCGCAGCGTCCCCACATCGAATTCCTTGAATTTCCGTCGCTGGCTGAGGTGGATAATCACGGGGATGGCCGCGGCCGCCAAGGCAAACAGGAAGGCTGGATGAAGGAGGGGCATCTGGGGTTCGATTCAGCTACCAACTTTGTCTGGCATAAGCAAAGGAAGAGTTGCGTCTTCGAATCGTCTTGTTAGCGTCCGCGACCATGCCGGGAAGCCCTGCCTTCATGTGTCATGCAAAACGCCGCCGCACCGCGCGCGTGTCGCTACTTTCCTTGGCGTTGCTGGCTTCCACGGCGATTGCGGGGCCGAAAGTTTGGATTTTCAGCGGCGATCCGGGTGATGATTTACATCATGAAATTTATCAAAAGAATCTGACGTCGCTGCGAAAGATCTTCACCACGACATACGGTGTCGCCTCGCAGGACCTAAAGATTTTCTACGGACCGAAAGACGCCGGTTACGATGGTGTCTGCTCCAAAGAAGTGTTGCTCGCGGAGTTGAAGCAAGCCGCAGCGGCCACCAAGGAGAAGAAACCGGTGTGGATCATTCTCCAAGGGCACGCAAACTCGATCCCCGGCGGCGTGCTTTTCAATCTGCCCGGCGCGGATGCTTCGGCGCGTGAGATTGGCGAAGCGCTTGATGGCGCAGTGCCGGAAACGCCGCTCGTCATTTTCGCCACGACGGCGGCAAGCGAGCAGTATCTGCGGCCACTGGCGGCCCCGGGTCGGATTGTAGTCACCGCGAATTCTTCCGGCGATCCTGAGAACCAGACCGACTTCCCGCTCGCATTGACTGCCGCGCTTGAATCCAAGGAGACAGATACGGACCACGACGGCGTTGTCTCGGTGACCGAGTTGTTTGTCGCCTGCCATGCGCAGATCGAAGCAATGAGTGCCAAGGAAGGTTACATGATCCGTGAGCATTCGCAGATGGATGGCAATGGCGATGGCCGTGCCACCCGTCGTCCTGCCATCATCGATGCCGAGCCCGCATCGAAGACCGGCCTGCGGATCGGCGGCGAGAAGACCGATGGCCCGGTCCCCGGCTTCGATTGATTGCATTCTATTCTATCCCTTTACCCAAGACATGTCCACAAACCCCGCCCAAGCCTTGTCCGCTGCGCGCGAATCGCTGCGTGCCGAATTTTCGAAATGCATCATCGGCCAGGAGGACACGGCGGAGATGCTCTTCCTCACCTTGCTCTGTGGCGGCCACGCGCTGCTCCTCGGCGTCCCCGGCGTTGGCAAGACCCTGATGAGCGCCACGCTGGCTCGCGCGTTGCACCTCGATTTCCACCGCGTGCAGTTCACACCTGACCTGATGCCGGCGGACATCACTGGCAGCGAAGTCCTGGAAGAAGATCCCGCCACGGGTCGCTACAAGCGCGTGGTGATGCAGGGCCCGATCTTCGCAAACGTGCTGCTCGCTGACGAGATCAACCGCACGCCGCCGAAGACCCAGGCCGCGCTGCTGCAGGCGATGCAGGAGGGCGAGGTGACGATCGGCCGTGAGACTCACAAGCTGAAGCCGCCCTTCCTCGTGCTCGCCACGCAGAACCCGATCGAAATGGAGGGCACCTATCCATTGCCGGAAGCGCAGCTCGACCGCTTCCTCTGCTGCATCAAGGTGGGTTACCCGACGATCGATGAGGAAGTCGCTATCGCGACTACCGGTCCGGCAGGCGCGCTTTCCGAAGTGAAGGCGGTGCTCGGGCCGGATGAAATTCTATCCTTCCAACGCGCCGTGCGCAGCGTGCCGGTCGCCAAGGATGTTGCGCGCTATGCGGTGAAGCTCGTCGTTTCCACTCGCGCCGGGCAGGCTCCGGAAGGGATAGCGGAGTATATCGAGTGCGGCGCCAGTCCGCGTGCCTCGCAATCGCTGGTGCTCGCCGGCCAAGCCCGCGCGCTGCTGCATGGCCGCGTGCATGTCGACTTCGCCGATATCCGCGCACTTGCCCCGGCGATCTTGCGCCACCGTCTGGTGCTGAATTTCCGCGCGCGCGCGGAGCGGATTGATGCTGATCAGATTGTCACCCGCCTTTTGGAGAAGGTGAAACCTGACTGATGCATCCATGACTGCCACGTCCGTCATGGATCCCGAGGTCTTCCTCGCGGTGGACGATCTCGAACTCGTCGGCCGCGGGCTTGCCGAATCTGTCTGGCATGGTCGCCACGGCGCGATGCGCAGCGGCTCTGGCACCGAGTTTCATCGCCACCGCGGCTATCTCGCCGGCGATGACTTGCGGCGGGTCAACTGGGCGCTCTATGCCCGCCACAAAAAGCTCTACACGAAGGAGAGCCGGCTTGAGGCGCGGCGTCCACTGTATCTGCTGATCGATGCGACGGGTTCGATGGCCACCGCGCATGGTCCGTGGACGAAGTTTCACTATGCAGCCCGTGTCGCCGCAGGGATCTCGTGGCTCGCCGAATGCCAAGGTGACTCGACTGCGCTGGCATTGCTACGGAAAGGTCTCGAAGGCGTCGTCGAGCGCGGCAGCGGCCAGCGTCACTTTGCCGGTATTTGTGCAAGCCTCGCGTCCACCAAGTCAGGCGGGGAAGGGGATTTCTCGAAGGTTTCCGATGAGATCCCGATGTTCTGCAAGCAGCCCGGCTTCGTCGTGCTGGTGTCGGATTTCTTCGACCGCGAGAATGAGCTATTAGGTGATCTCGCCGGTCTCAAGGCGCGCGGTCATGACGTGATGGCGCTGCAGCTGTTAGATCCGGCCGAAGCCGAGCTGCCGGAGAAGGGCGACTACGAATTCGTGGACCTTGAGTCCGGCTCGCGGCTCAAGACGAGCGTCGAGTCCCTTCGTGCGGAGCACAAGGCGACGGTGGCCAACTGGCGTGCGGGCTTGAAGACGAAGGCTCACGCCAACGGCATCCGCTGGGCCAGCGCGACGACGGCTGAAGGTATCGTGCCGCTTCTGCGCACGTGGCTGGATGGGCGGGGCTTGTAGCGGTGGTCTATGACCGTCGGAAGCGGGCGGCATCAGCTGCATCTTCGCGCGTTTGAATCGGGAATCTCACGATGCGGCGGGTTGCCGCTGAAGTGCGACGGTCATAGACGGCCGTTACACTTCCTCATGAAGATGAACTTTTCTGAAATTCGGCGTTGACCGATTCGCATCGGATGCATATCTACCCGCAGCTTCATTCCACGCCGATGCGCCTTCACCGATCCAAACCCGAAAGCCGCGAGGTCCTCGTTTCAGAGGTCTCCTCCCTTTGGTGCCGGGTCATCGGTTCCGCGATTACAGGGTTCGCAACGCTGTCGTATCAAGGAATGACCTTCGCCGATAATCCGGCACCCACCCGAAGCAGGTTCAGGCACTGATGGCCTGAGACGCCGCCTAAATCCTAGGATTTTCCGCCGCCCTGCTTCCACTGGAAGCGGGGCTTTTTGTTTCGCGATATTTCGTTCCCGACTTCAACCCCAACCTCTTTTCCGAATTGATCACCTCCACCTCGTGTCCCGACTAGCCCGGTTCGCCTGAGCGAACCACTCCGTCCTTTTCGACGGTTCTCTTTCTTTCCGGTCCTGAAGCCGACTTTAACCTGATGCTCGCGAGTTCGCGATCTGGTTTAAAAGGCATATCTCGGTTCGTTGGAGAATTGTTGTCTTTTTTCGGTGATCGCGACGCGATCCCGAATCGATGGAGGGCGTCACCGGTTGGCTCCATTCCTCTTCAGAAGCCCACGACCATGACCTTCCCTGACCTCCAACGAACGACCGTCCTGGTGCTGAACCGGCACTGGCTCGCCATCGACGCCGTCGCGCCTGTCGAAGCCTTCGGCCACCTGGCCTCGGGCACCGCCCGGGCGCTGCAGATCGGATGCGATTCAATGCAGCCCTTCGATTGGGAGGACTGGCGCGAGCTGCCGGTGGATGATGGCGTGCCTGTCATCGGCACTCCCCGTGGTCCGGTGCGGATTCCTACGGTGATCGTGCTGACCCGCTTCGATCGCGTGCCTCTGCACCGCCCGAAGTTCGGCTTCCGGGCTCTCTGGGAGCGGGACGGCGGGCGGTGTCAGTACACCGGTCGCAAGCTCACCCCGGCGGAAGCGAACATTGATCACATCCTGCCCCGATCTCGAGGCGGGCGTGACG
>Ga0307406_10001974_pt1 | contig 11201 bp, 10 predicted proteins | sample 322Cmetagenome_3_FD_203706 | JGI IMG/M metagenome (GOLD analysis project Ga0307406, IMG submission 203706) | Maize rhizosphere microbial communities from greenhouse at UC Davis, California, United States - 322HYB-C-2 | ecosystem: Host-associated > Plants > Roots > Rhizosphere > Soil | place... | reverse complement strand
GCGTCCCTCGTCCCCCGCCCCTCTGCCAGCGAGGCCTCCGTATGACGGAGCCCCGCCCGGCCGAGCCCCGCCGCGCGCCGCTTCGCATCGTGATCGCCGGCCTATCCATCACGTCGTCCTGGGGCAACGGGCACGCGACGACGTACCGAGGGCTCGTGCGGGAGCTGACCGCGCGAGGGCACGACGTGCTCTTCCTGGAGCGGGACGTGCCGTGGTACGCGGACAACCGCGACTTGCCGCGCCCGCCGTACGGCCGCACGGAGCTCTACGCCACCGTGGCCGACCTCAAGCGGCGCTTCGCCGGCGACGTGCGCGAGGCGGACCTGGTCATCGTCGGGTCGTACGTGCCGGACGGCGTGGCGGTGGGGGAGTGGGTGACGGCGACGGCGCAGGGCGCCACGGCGTTCTACGACATCGACACGCCGGTGACGCTCGCCAAGCTCGCGCGCGGCGACACGGAGTACGTGAGCCCGGCACTCGTCGGCCGCTACGGGATGTACCTCTCGTTCACCGGCGGGCCGACGCTCGAGCGCATCGAGCGGCGCTACGGCTCCCCGATGGCGCGCCCGCTGTACTGCTCGGTGGACCCGGCGCTCTACCACCCCGAGGAGCGTGCGCTCCGATGGGACCTCGGCTACATGGGAACGTACAGCGCGGACCGGCAGCGGCCGCTGGAGGCGCTGATGCTCGAGCCGGCGCGTCGCTGGCCGCGGGGTCGCTTCGTCGTCGCCGGGCCGCAGTACCCGCACGAGGTTCGCTGGCCGCCCAACGTCACGCGCACCGAGCACCTCCCACCGGTGGAGCACCGCGCGTTCTACAACGCGCAGCGCTTCACGCTGAACGTGACGCGCGCCGACATGGTGGCCGCCGGCTACTCGCCGAGCGTGCGGCTGTTCGAGGCCGCGGCGTGCGGCACGCCGATCGTCAGCGACTGGTGGGACGGGCTCGACACGATCCTCGCGCCCGGCGACGAGATCCTCGTCGCCCGCTCCGCCGACGACACGCTCGCGTACCTGCGGGACCTTCCGGACGACGAGCGGCGCGCCGTCGGCCGCCGGGCGCGGGCGCGGGTCCTCGCCGAGCACACCGCCGCGCACCGCGCCGCGGAGCTCGAGGCGTACGCGATGGAGCTACTGGACCGGCAGCCGGCATGAGCAGCATGAGCACGACCGTGATCGGTGGTGCGTGGCGAGTGGCGAGCACTGCGCCCGCCGTTCCCTTCACCCGCCACGCACCACTCGCCACTCGCCACACGCGCTATGACCAGTCTCCTCCAGCACTTCGTCTCCGCCCCGACGCCCGAGCGTGAGCGGGAGATCGCGGGGCTCGGGCCGTGGTTCCACAACCTGCACCTTCCCGACGGGGCGCAGACGGCGCCGGGGCACCCGCTGGGGGACTTCCCGGCGTTCAAGTGGCGGGAGATCGCGCCGCACTTGCCGGAAGACCTGAGCGGGTGGCGGGCGCTGGACATCGGCTGCAACGCCGGCTTCTACGCCTTCGAGCTGGCGAAGCGCGGCGCCCACGTCACGGGAATCGACGTCGAGCCGCTCTTCCTCAGGCAAGCCGAGTGGGCGGCCGCGGAGTTCGGGCTGCGCAGCCGCGTCGAGTTCCACCACCGGCAGGTCTACGACCTCGCGCACGACGGCACGGAGTACGACCTGGTGCTGTTCATGGGCGTCTTCTACCACCTGCGCTACCCCTTGCTGGGCCTCGACCTCGTCGCCGAGCGGGTGCGGCGGCTGATGGTGTTTCAGACGCTCACCATGCCCGGCAGCGACGTGTACGCCGGCGCGTCGCAGAACCGCGGCGTGATGGACCGCGACGCCTTCCTGCAGCCCGGCTGGCCGAAGATGGCCTTCATCGAGAAGGAGTTCGCGGGCGACCCGACCAATTGGTGGGCGCCGAATCACGCGGGCGTGGAGGCGATGCTGCGCTCGAGCGGGCTCCGGGTCACCGGGCGTCCGGGGCACGAGATCTACTTGTGCGAGCCCGACCCGCAGGCGCAGGTGTGGACCCGCGGCCGGGGGAGGACGGAGATGCTCTCGGCCACCGGGCGGCCGTGGCTCGAGGCGGCGTCGGCGGGGGCTGATCGCGCGCCGCCCAGCGGATGATCGTCTACGGCGCGCACGCCGGCAGGGTCGCAGTGGCGGACCGCCTCGCCGAGCTGCGGGACGCCGCGTGCCGCTTCACGCGTTCGGGCGCGGTGGACCGCGAGCTCGCGGCGGAGCTGTTGATCGACGCCGGCGAGCTCGAGGCGGGCGTGGTGGATGCGCTCACGCCGCACCACGATACGGTGTGCGCCGCCGAGCGCGCGTGCCGGGCAGTGAGCCTGTCGTGCGGCCGCATCGTGCACGCCTTGCGGCGCGGCGCCGGCGGTGCGCACGGCGAGGCCGCGGCGCTAATCCACTCCCTCGACCGGCTCGCTGCGCTGCCGCTGCCCGAGCGCGTGGACGTGAGTGTGCCGGAGGGATACGCGTATTATGCCGTGTACCCCGAGGCGTACGCGGACGCGGCGGAGCGGTTCGCGCGCGAGCACCGGCCGGTGCTCGCGGTGTGCGTCGGCATCCGGAGCATCGGAACGAGTCTCTCCGCCGGGGTGGCCGCCGCGCTCGAGGCGCACGGCTGCGACGTGCGGTCGTACACCGTGCGCCCGCGCGGGCACCCGTTCGATCGCCGCGTGTCGCTCGGGCACGCGCTCGACGCGGAGCTCCGCGCCCTTGCGGGTGGCGATGCGCCCGCGCACTTCCTGGTGGTGGACGAGGGACCGGGCTTGAGCGGGTCGTCGATCGCGAGCGTGGCGGGCGCCCTGGCCGCGACGGGTGTTCCAGACGACCGCATCACGCTCTTCCCGAGCTGGGAGCCGGACCCGGCCGGGTTTCGCTCGGAGGCGGCGCGCGACCGGTGGGGCCGGCACCGCAAGTACTCGACGTCCTTCGAGCGCCTGTGGCTCGACGACGGCCGTCTGGCGCGCGCCGCGGGCTGCGACGCGCTCACCGACCTCTCCGGTGGCGCGTGGCGCCGCGTCGTCTTCGAGCGCGCCGAAGACGCGCCGGCCGTGCAGCCGCAGCACGAGCGACGCAAGTACCTGTGCGGAGGGGTGGGCCAGGGGCGCGCCGGCGCGTGGCTGCTCAAGTTCGCCGGCCTGGGGCACTACGGCCGCGCCGCGCACAGCCGCGCAGCGCAGCTCGCCGACGCGGGGTTCGCGCCGCCGGCCTGCGGCGTGGTGGAGGGATTCCTCGCCAGCCGCTTCGTGCCCGGCCGGCCGCTGGCCCCAGCGCCTGACGAGGGCGAGCTGCCCGAGCTGCTCCGCGTCATCGCCGACTACCTCGCCCACGTCGCCCGCACCTACCCGGGCGAGCGTCCCCTGCCGTACGACGAGCTCGTCGAGATGGTGCGCGTGAATACGGAGGAGGCCCTCGGCCCCGAGTGGGGGGCGCGCGTGCGGCGACTCGATCGGCTGCGTGACGCGGTGTGTCATGGGGCGACCACCGCCATCGACGGGCGCATGTTGCCCCACGAGTGGATCCGCACGCCCGGCGGCCGCTACCTCAAGACCGACGCGGTAGACCACCACCGGGACCACTTCTTTCCCGGGCATCAGGACGTCGCCTGGGACCTGGCCGGGAGTTGCGTGGAGTTCGCGCTCTCACCCGGAGCGCGCGACGCGCTCGTCGGCGCGTACGCCCGCCGTGCACGCGACGCGGGCGTGGCCGCGCGGCTGCCCTTCTACACGGTCGCCTACCTGGCCTTCCGGCTCGGGTACTGCACGCTCGCCGCCGAGTCGATCGGCGGATCTCGCGACGGAGTAGGCCAGCGGGTGCTGGCGGCCCGCTACGCCCGCCAGCTGCAGGAGGTGCTGTGCTCCCTCCCGGCGTGAGGCTCGTCATCTTCGACGCCGACAACACCCTGCGCCGCACCACCGCGGCCGGGAAGCCGTGTCCGCACGGGCTCGACGAGTGGGAGCTGTTGCCCGGCGTCCGCGAGACGCTCGCGCGGCTCGACTGGGCCGGCGGCGTGCGGCTCGGCGTCGCGTCGAACCAGGACCAGGTCGCCTACGGCCACCTGACGCTCGCGATGGCGCGCCGCCTTCTGCGCGACATGGTGTCCGCCGCGACGGGTCGGGCGCCGGTCGACGCGTGCATCCAGCTCTGCCCTCACGCCTTGGAGGTCCCGTGCGACTGCCGCAAGCCGGCCCCGGGCATGCTCCTCCGGATCATGGCAGACGTCGGCGCCTCGCCGGCGGAGACGCTCTTCGTCGGCGACGCCGCGACCGACGCCGAGGCCGCCCGGCGGGCGGGGGTGGCATTCACGTGGGCCGCGGATTTCTTCGGCTGGGGCGCGGATTCACGCGGATGCACGCAGATGGACGACGAGAGGCGCGGATCGACGCGGGTAGAGCAACTGCCAGGAGCAGCCGCGGATCAACGCGGATCGGTCTAGGCGCTGTTGTCACCCTGAGCGCCGCCGAAGGGCTCCCTCAGGGTGACGACACGGCAGCAGTGTCATCCGCGGCCCTTGTCCGCGTGCATCCGCGGCCAATTAGTCGTTGCAGTACGCGGGTTCACCCGCGGCCTCGCTGCGATTCATCGCTGCGAATCATCGCTGTGATTCATCCACGGCGAATGGGGAGCGCGAGGTCAACCAGGCGACGACTTGCGCCTCGTCGCCGCGGGCGAGGGCACGGAGCGCGGGGCTCTCGACGCGCACCTCCGCGCTCCGGTTCCGCCGACGGAAGTGGCGCCAGTCGATCAGCGGGAGGAAGGCACTCAGCGCGCGTTGAGCGGCCCGCATCCCCGCCGTGAGCGAGTGCGGGTGGCGGTTGGGCCAGCGCATCCCGCCTCCCGCCCCGCCCAAGGCGCAGTGGGCCCACTGCATGTGACGGAAGTACTCGTCGTCGAACGGCCCGGGCAGGGTGCGACGGTGGTCCTTGAAGGTGTGGATCGGGCCGTGCTCGCTGTCGAAGAGCGGCCGCTCGCGCGGGGTCTGCGCGGTCGCCTCGCCCACTAGACGCCCCACGCTCAGCGCCGCGTCGACTGTGTTGCGCGGGTCGTCGATGGTGCCGTGCTCGTACAAGTGCGCCGTGGCGAGCTGCAGTGCGGGGTGGCGAAAGGTGCACTCCGCGACCCGGGCGCCGTGCGCGGCGAGCGTCGCCAGGTACCGACCCACGGCGCCAAGGTCGCGCCGACGAAAGGCGCCGGCGAGGTCGGGCCAGGTGATGGCGTCGTTCTGGCCGACGGGGATCGCCGCGGCGCGTCGAGGGAATACACGCGAGTCGGCTCTCCGACTTGTTAGCTGGCGTACCGGCGAGTCATGCGGGCGCAGAAGTCCGCGAATTCGTCGACGCGCTTCGGCGGGCTGGTGTGGTGCGGAACGACGCCGCAGGACTCGGGCGTGAAGCAGTAGGTGACGGTGAGGTCGAACTCGTCGAGCGCCGACATCATCCGGTCGAACCAGGCCTCCGCGTTAGGGCGGTGACTGTCGGCCCAGCTCAACCCGGTGCGGAGGTGGCGGACGCCGAGCTCGCGGAGCCAACGCACCGCGTCGTCCAGGCGGTGGTCCTCGAAGTGGAACCACTGGCAGATCCCGAGCTCCGGCGTGTACTCCGCGAAGTGCCGGGCCGCGAGCTTCGGGGTGCCGTCCTCCTTGAGGATGCCCATGTAGAAGTGCCGGTAGTACGACGAGCCCTCCGCCTCGCGGTGCCGCGTGGTCGCCGGCCAGGCGCGCGGCAGGTCGTAGAGGCTGTACCAGTGCACGCGGGGCGCGCGCCCAGCCAACAACTCCGCGGTGCGCTTGAGCCCGAACTCCTGCACCTCCTCGGCGCCGAACGTGGATACCCCCACCTCGGTGACCCAGATGGGCAGGGCCGTGACGGCACGAATCTCCTCGAGCTTCAGTGGCCACTCGTGGATCTGCCAATGGTTCCAGTCGAGTGGGAAGCCGTGGACGGCCACGGCGTCCACGTTGTCGAGCACGCCCCGCTCCTTCATGAGCGTCATGAAGTTCGCGTCGATCGGGGAGATCCCGCCGAGGACGCGCGTGAGGCCCGGCCGCTCGGCGGCGATCGCCTGCGAGGCCGCCTTCACCAGGTCGGCGTACACCTGCCACCCCGCGTCGGTCTCGAAGTCCCAGTGCGACTTGTTGTTCGGCTCGTTCCAGAGCTTGACTGCTTCAATCACGGGCGCTCCAAAGGTGTCGGCCTGTCAGCCACTGTTGGAGTGGGCCGCGGATGCACGCGGATACCGCAGTGCTGTCACCCTGAGCGCGGCGAAGGGTCTGGGCTCGTCGGGCGAGACGCTTCCTTTCTCCACGAGCCCAAATCCTTCGGTCGCGCCGCTTCGCTGCGCTCCCTCGGGATGACAAGCGGGGGGATTGATCCGCGTGCATCCGCCGTCATCCGCGTGCATCGGCGGCCAGTTCGTCGTTGCCGTTCGTAGGACTCGCGTTCATCCGCGGCCGCTGACGCGGTTCGGCGGGCAGCCGCGGGCTCGGGAGCTCGCCGTCCGCGGCCGGCTTGTCGCTCAGCACCTTGATGGCTTCGCGGTAACCGTGCAGGGTGCCCACGTCGACGTACGCCCGCCCGGCGGGGACGCCGCGCGCGAGCCCGCCGCGGGCGAGATAGGCGTTCACGAGCGTGCCCATGTACTCGTCCTCGCGGTCGCGCTCCTCCCACAGTGCGTGGAGCTCGTGCAAGACGTGGCCCGGCATCCTGAACGCGCCCCAGATCCACCGGGACGCGGCGTCCGGGCGCTTGACCTGGATCTCGAGCACGCGCCCCGACTCGTCCGTCAGCACGGCGTCGAACAGCTCGGGACGGTCGACGGGGAAGAGGAGGAACGAGAGGCAGTCGTCGACGAGGGCGCACAGGGCGTCCTCCGGGAACCACACCGTGTCGGGAAGTCCGACGATCACGCTCTCGTCAGGCGCGACGAGAGGTCGGGCGCGGAAGATCGCGTCGCACAAGCCCGCCGGGCGCGGCTGCACGGTGTAGCAGACGTCCGCCGAGTAGGCGCGGCCGCCGAAGTACTGCATGATGTCGCCCTTCTCCGGCGAGACGACGAAGCAGATCTTGGTCGCCCCGGCGCGCACCATGCGCTCGACCAGGTACTCGCTGACGGCTCGCGGCCGCTCGACGCCACCCTCCAGGCGGCTGCCCACCGGGAGGAGCTCCTTCGAGAAGGCGAGCGGCTGGATGCGCGTCCCCGCGCCGGCCGCCGGGATGATGCCCCACATCTCCTAGACCTCCGGTGATCGGGCGGCGTGCATCGTGGCGGAGGGACGCGGGACGCGGGACGCGGGACGGGCACCCGCAGTGCCTCGCCCCGCGTCCCGCGTGCCGCGTCCCGCGATCAGCTCTTCCAGCTCCACCGCCCGATGCATCGCCGTGTGCTCGTCGAGCGTGCGCTCGCGCGCGCGGCGCGCCACCCCGGCCAACTCCGTGGGCGGCAGCGACAGCGCCGAGACGGCGTCGTCGGTCGAGCGGGCGACCAGGACCTCCGCGCCCGGCTCGAAGAACTGCTCGAGGCCCTCCCACTCGTCGCTGAGGATGGGCACGCCGCACGCCGCCGCCTCGAACAGCCGCCCCGACGGGCAGTAGCCCATGCGCGCCATCGCCTGGCGCGTGACGTTGAGCGTCAGGCGCGACGAGCAATAGAACGCCGGGTGCTCGGCGGGCGACACGTGCGGCCGGAAGTACAGGTTACTCGTCCACGGAAAGTCCGGCGGGTACTGCGAGCCCCCGAGCAGGAAGCGCTGCCCGGGGAGGCGCCGGGCGGGCTCGAGGAAGAGCGTGTCGACGGCGGTCTGCCGGTCGGCCGCGTAGGTGCCGAGGTACGACAGGTCGGCGGCGTAGTGCGGGGAGGGCGGGACCGGGAAGTGGACGTCGGGGTCGACGCTGCCGTAGAGCGGCGCCGTGCACCGCGCCCCCAGTCGCGTGCGGAGCTCCGCGAGGGCGGCGCCGCCGGTGTAGCTGAGCACGAGGTCGAACTCGGCGAGACCGTCCGGTGGCAGGTACGGCACGGCCTCGCCGTTGCGCAGGCGGTCGAGGGTGACCGGCGTGTCGAGGTCGTAGAACGCGCGCACCGGCCGGGAGGCGTCGAGGATCAGCGCGGCAGCGGCCACGCCGTCGGGGCAGTACGACGTGACCACTGCCGCGTCGGCGTCGGCCAGGTCTCGGCGCGCGGCCGGGAGCACGGCGTCCCAGCTCTCGTAGAGGTGCAGCCGGCCGTCGGGCAGCTCGGTGAGGTCGCGGTGGGCGGCGTAGTACGGCACGTCCCGCTCGAAGAACACGACGTCGTGCCCGCGCGTCGCGAGGGCGCGCTGCAGGCCGCGCCAGAGCGTCGCGTGCCCGTTCCCCCAGGACGAGCTGACGGACAGCCCGAAGATCACGAGTTTCATGGACGTCCTCTCGGCGTGGCCGTGGCTGCGGGCCCGTCGCACAGACCCGGGCCGAACCGCCGGCGCGAACGCGACGCCGTGCGCGGCACTGCAGGATGATCGACGGCACGCTTCGCGTCCGGAAGAAGCGGGCCACGCCTCGACTCGGCGCCATTGCATAGTATGCAAAGCATCGGCGTCCGGGTACCGCCCGTCTGCGGCCCGCCCTATGCATGCTCCCGGGACGACCGTGACCACCTTCCTGCTCGTTCGCCACGCGACGTGCGATCCCGTCGGCCGATCGCTGGCCGGCCGGGCGCCCGGCGTCGCACTCAACGACGCCGGGCGCGCCGAAGCCGAGCGGCTCGCCGGGCGGCTCGCCGGCGTGCGGGTCGCCGCGATCTATACCAGCCCGCTCGACCGCGCCCGCGAGACGGCGGCGGCGATCGCGGCGCGCACGGGCGCGCCGGTGAGACCGCACGAGCCGTTCGGCGAGTTCGACTTCGGCGAGTGGACGGGTCGCACGTTCGCGGAGCTGGCCCCCGACCCGCGGTGGCGGCGCTTCAACACGTTCCGGAGCGGGACCCGCGTGCCGGGCGGGGAGTTGATGCTCGAAGCGCAGGCGCGCGCCGTGGCGGCCGTGCACTCGCTCGCGGCGGCGCACGCCGGCGAGACCGTGCTGGTGGTGAGCCACGCGGACGTGATCAAGGCGATCGTGGCCTACTTCGCCGGCATCTCCCTGGACCTCACGCACCGGCTGGAGGTGAGCCCGGCGTCCGTGAGCACGGTCGCGCTCGACGAGGAAGGGGCGCGCCTGCTCGCATTCAACGACACGGGCGCGCTCCTTGGGGCGGTCAGGGCCTAACGCCGCCGGGCACCGTGGCCGGACGTCGTCGCGTCAGGCCGCCGACTCAGTCCACCAGCATCGACGCGGGGTCTTCCATCAGCTCCTTGACGCGGACGAGGAAGAGCACGGCCTGCTGCCCGTCGATGATGCGGTGGTCGTACGAGAGCGCGACGTACATCATCGGCCGGATCTCGACCTTCCCGTTGATCGCGACCGGCCGCTCCTGCGTCTTGTGCAGGCCGAGGATGCCGACCTGCGGGTAGTTGATGATCGGCGTGGAGATGAGCGAGCCGAACACGCCGCCGTTCGTGATCGTGAAGGTGCCGCCGGTGAGGTCCTCCATCGTGAGCTTGTTCGCGCGGGCGCGCTTCGCCAGCTCGCCGATGTCGCGGCTCACCGCGATCATCCCCTTCCGGTCGGCGTCCTTGACGTTCGGGACGACGAGCCCCTGGTCGGAGGCGACGGCGATCCCCATGTGCACGTAGTGCTTGTAGACGATCGTGTCGCCGTCGATCTGCGCGTTGACGGTGGGGTAGGCCTTGAGGGCCATGGACGTCGCCTTCACGAAGAAGGGCATGAACGACAGCTTGACGCCGTGCTCCTTCTCCACGCGCTCCTTGAGCCGCTCGCGGACGGCGCTCACGGCCGACATGTCGATCTCGTTGAACGTCGTGAGGTGCGCGGTCTGGTGCTGCGACTCGAGCAGGTGCTCGGCGATCCGCCGCCGCCGCGTCGTCATCTTCTCGCGCGTCTCGCGGGCGCCGTTGGGCGAGGGACGAGGGGCGGCGGATGCGGGACGAGGAGCTTGCCCGGCACCGGCCGACACAGGACCGGGCTGCGAGGCCTGCGACGCGGCGGTCGCCGCCGCGGGCTGCTCGTCCCTCGCCACTCGTCCGGCGTCCCTGATGTGCCCCACGACGTCCGGCTTGCTCACCACGCCGCCGCGGCCGGTCCCCGCGACGGCGGTGAGATTCACGTTCTCCTCGGCCGCGAGGCGTCGGGCAGCCGGCGAGGACTTCACGTCCGCGCCGCCGGCACCGCCGGCGCTCGCGGCGGCAGGCGCCCTGGTGGTACCGGCCGCGGCGGTTTGGTCCGGTGCGCCGGCTGTCGCGGGGGCACCTTGTTGTCGGGGGGGGGCCCCCGCGCCGCTCGCCGCCCCGGCGCCGCCGGCACCGCCGGCACCGCCGGCGATCGCGCCACCGTTCCCACCGGCCGTCGCGGTCCCCGCGGCGGCGGACGCGGGAGCCGCCGCGCCCACCGTGGCCGTCTCGTCCAGCTCACCGAGGGTCTCGTCCACCGCGACGACGTCGCCCTCGCCCTTCGTGCGAGAGGCGAGCACGCCAGCCTTCAGCGCGGGCACCTCGACGGTGATCTTGTCGGTCTCGAGCTCCACGATCGTCTCGCCCGACTGGACCGGATCCCCCTCCTTCTTCAACCAGCGCGAGACCGTCGCCTCGACGATGGACTCCCCGAGCGGGGGCACCTTGATGGCAATCATTCCCGAAAATCCGCGGCTGGGTTGAACGGCAGAGTCACCTCGACCGTCGCGACACGGCGCCTGGCACGCGGCCGAACGCCCCGGTACCATACGGCCGGAATATAACCGGCGAGTACCCTGGTGCGAGCACTCACGATCTCCGCCCACGGCGGGTTGGAGCAGCTGGAGGTGCGCGACGACCTCCCGATCCCCGAGCTCGGCGGGCCCGGTGACGTGCGTGTCCGGGTCCGCGCGTCGGCGCTCAACCGCCTCGACCTGTTCGTGATCGGCGGGCTGCCGGGCGTCACGCTCACGCCGCGGTGGGTCGTCGCGTCCGACTGCGCAGGCGTCGTCGACGCGGTGGGCGACGCGGTGCGCGGACTCCGCGCCGGCGACGCCGTCATCGTCAACCCGGGGCTCAGCGACCGCACGTGCGAGTACTGCCGGTCCGGCGAGCAGTCGCTGTGCGTGCGCTATCGCATCCTCGGGGAGCACGTGCCCGGG
>Ga0307406_10001973_pt1 | contig 11202 bp, 12 predicted proteins | sample 322Cmetagenome_3_FD_203706 | JGI IMG/M metagenome (GOLD analysis project Ga0307406, IMG submission 203706) | Maize rhizosphere microbial communities from greenhouse at UC Davis, California, United States - 322HYB-C-2 | ecosystem: Host-associated > Plants > Roots > Rhizosphere > Soil | place... | reverse complement strand
GGCCTGCGCCACAGCACCCATCTATGAGGCAAGCCGCATCGTGGTTGGCTCTGCCAGCTGTGGTGATCCCATCAGCAGCCTGCGAATGACGCCTGCAGGTCATCAAGGGGGGAGGAGCCATGCCCAGCCAACAACACATCAATCCTGATAGTCTATCGCGCTCCCGCGGGTACTCCCAGGTCGTCAAGGTCGGCAATACCGTCTATATCGCCGGCCAGGTGAGCGCCGGAGCAGACGGCAACGTCGTCGGCAAGGGCGACCCCGAAGCCCAGGTTCGACAGATCTGGCGTAATGTCGAGGCGGCGGTCAAAGCGGCAGGCGGCACACTACAGCATGTGGTCAAGACCACCACCTACGTCACCAATATCCAGTATGCGGCGGCGGTGCGGAAGGTGCGCGAGGAAATATTCCAGTCATCGAGCCCGCCCACCAGCACGCTGCTCGTGGTCGCCGGCCTGGCCAGCCCCGACTACATGGTGGAAATCGAAGTGATTGCGGTGGTGGGCTAACACCACATGGGGTGGAGCGAGCGATGAAGATCGGCATTGTGTCGGACATTCACGCACACCCACGGGCATTGCGCCGCACCTTGGAAGATATGCCCTCCGTGGACATGGTGCTGTGTGCCGGGGATGTGATCAGCGAGTATCGGTTCTGCGCTGAAACGGTGGACCTGTTACGACAGGCGCGGGTGCACTGCATCCAGGGCAATCATGAAACCGGCTTTTTCGGCGGTCGCAACCCCGATTATCTGCGCAAATGCCAGCGGGAGTTCGCGCCCGAGCTGCTCGATTTCCTCGCGTCAGCCCCCGTGTCCCTGGAGTTCGAGGCCACGGGTGCGAAAGTGCTCATGGTCCACGCCAGCCCGTGGGAGCCATTTGACGAGTACATTTATCCCCACAGCCCCCAGCTCGCTCGCTTTGCACAGCTTCCCCACGATATCGTGATTTTTGGCCATACGCATGTGCCCATGGTGCATCAGGCGAACGGGGTAACGGTCATTAATCCCGGCTCGTGCTCCCAGCCACGCGATCAGGATAAGCGCGGATCGTACGCCATCCTCGACCTGGATCGTCGAGGTGTGGAACTGCGTCGAGTCCTGTTACATTGAGCCGACGATCGTGGCTCGAAGCCATGCGGCACAAGGAGAAGTCGCTGCGATGAAGCTGCCGCTCGAGGACGTGAAGATTCTCGACCTCTCCCACGCTCTGGCCGGGCCGTTTTGTTCCACGTTGCTGGGAGACTTCGGCGCGCAAGTCGTCAAAATCGAAGTGCCGGAGGTCGGCGACATCGCCAGAGCGTGGGGGCCGCCATTCTACAATACCGAAGCCGCCTACTTCGTCAGCCTGCATCGCAACAAGAAAAGTATCGAGATCGACCTCAAGAAAAACGCCGGCAAGGATCTCTTCTTCCGCCTGGTCGAAGTCTTCGACGTGGTGTTGGAGAACTTTCGCGTCGGGACGCTGCAAAAGCTAAGCATCGACTATGAGAAGGCTCGTGCCCGTAATGCCGGCATCGTCTACTGCTCGGTGTCGGGGTTTGGACAAACTGGCCCCTATCGTGAGCGGGCGGCGCTGGACCTGATCGTCCAGGCCGAGAGTGGCATGATCAGCGTCACCGGTGAGCCCGGCGGACGTGGGGTGCGCGCCGGCGTGTCGATCGCTGACATGACAGCTGGGCTCTACGCCGCCTTCGGCATCATGAACGCCCTGCGTGTCAAGGAGAAGACGGGTCAAGGGCAATACGTCGATGTTTCCATGCTCGAAGGGCAATTAGGGCTGCTGCAAGGCACCATCGGCGGCTACCTGACGGACGGGGTCGTGCCCGAACCGATGGGGACCGCCTACAAAGCGTTGCTCCCCTATCAAACCTTCCGGACCAGGACCAAAGACTTGGCCCTGGCGGTGGGCAGTGACCGGCTCTGGCGTATCTTCTGCCCCATCATGGGCCTTGAAACGATGATGGACGATCCCCGCTTCGCGACCAACGCCGCCCGAGTGCAGCACCGGGCCGAACTCATCGCCAGGCTCCAGGAGGTGTTCCTGACCAGGCCCTACGAGGAGTGGGAGGCGCTTCTACTCCAGCATGGCATCCCGGTGGGGGCGATCAACACCATCGATCAAGTCGTCGACCACCCGCAGGTCACGGCTCGCGACATGATCGTTGACAGCGATCATCCGGTGGCGGGCCGAGTCAAGATCGTCGGGGTTCCGGTCAAACTCTCGGACACGCCCGGCTCCGTGCGGGAGCCGGCGCCGCTGTTGGGGCAGCATACCGATGAGGTCCTGCACACGTATCTGCGCATGAGCGCGGCCGACATCGCTGCGCTACGTCAGGCAGGCGTCATCGGCAAGCAGAAGACGCCCGCCCCGGCGTGACCTCAGGCCCGAAGCCATGCTTGCGATCGATATCCCCGGCTACCGCGTGTTGCGACTGGAGCACTTGGTGCTCGATTACAACGGCACATTGGCTTGCGATGGGGTACTGTTGGACGGTGTCAGAGACCGGCTCAATGCCTTGGTGAGCGTGCTCCACATCCACATTTTGACTGCGGATACCTTCGGCAAAGCGCGTACCCAGTTGGTTGACGTCCCCTGTGGCCTGTCCGTTCTGCCAATGGAGGATCAGGATCGGCGTAAGCTCGAGTATATCCAGCGGCTTGGACCTGAAACGACGGTGTGCGTGGGCAATGGACGGAACGATCGACTCATGCTGCAGGAAGCGGGGCTGGGCATTGCCGTGGTGCAAACCGAGGGTGCCGCCGCACAAACGGTATTGGCAGCGGATGTGCTTGTTCCTGATATCCTGACGGCCCTGGATCTCCTCACACACCCGCTGCGATTAGTGGCGACGTTGCGGTCATAGAGGTCAATCATGGACTGGAAACTGCTGTTCACGGTGTTCTCGACCATCTTTGTCGCAGAAATCGGGGATAAGACGCAGCTCGCGACCCTGCTCTACGCCTCTGGCGTCGAAGTCAGCAAGCTCACCGTCTTCCTGGGGGCCTCTCTAGCCCTCATTCTGACCTCCTCCCTGGGCGTCTTGGTAGGCTCGGCGCTCTCCCACTATATACATCCGAAATACCTGGCCTGGGTGGCAGGCGTCGGTTTCATCGCGGTCGGCATCTGGACCATCGTGAAGGCGTAAGCAGTGTTTTCCGTTTCCCTCGCCCCTATGGCGGAGAGGGGCCGGGTCAGGAAGAAAGATCGCTGGACGACTACCTCATGAAGCATAGCTGGATGCTTGACATCGCCGGTTGCTGCTGTCCTCTGACGGACCCCGAGGGCATTCTCAGCGACTTAGGGTGTGTCTACGAGGCCTTTCAGCGCCGGGCCGAGGCATACCGCGCGGATCCACGTAATCCACATCTGTGCCGCGCCGGTTGCAGCCACTGTTGCGAACGGGGAGCCTTTTTCGCGGTGACCCTGGCCGAGGCGTTGATGCTGGCTCTGGCGGTGGAAGCCCTGTCAAGAGGTCACCGGCAGCAAGTGCTGGGCTCGGCGCAAGCCCTGTTGCGCTTGCAGCACGAGGTGTTTGCCCAAGTGCATGGGCCACCGGATGTACCGGGCTGTCGTGACGAAGAGTTCTTTTCGAAGCGGATCAGCCGAGTCAGTCGCACGGGCGCCAGTTGCCCGCTGCTGCATCAGCAGTTGTGCAGCATCTACGATAGTCGGCCTTTCCTGTGTCGCGCCTATGGTTTCCCCACTGATGCGTACGCCATCGAAACCGACGAGGTGATCGTCGTCCGCAGTCTGTGCCATCTCTATGACGGACTGGACCTCCAAGAGGTGATCCCCGGTCAAGAGCTGAAGCAGCAACTCGCCGACCTCTCCACCCGTCTGGGGGGCGGCCGGCACTGGAGCCGCTTCACGTCGATTGAGGCCATCCTGGCCCGGGTGCGACGCCCTGCGACTGGAGACACCTCCGCAGCGATTCTGGATGCTGAAAAGCCCTGCGCAGGGCAGCAGTGAACACGTTCGGGACGGGTCGATCCGCGTTGCTGGTGGCAGCCGGCATCTTCCTAAGCCGCATCGCTGGCCTCATCCGCGACCGTGTGTTTGCCCATTACTTTGGCAACTCCACTGCTGCCGACGCCTTCAGGGCAGCGTTTCGAATCCCCAACCTTCTACAAAATCTCTTCGGCGAAGGGGTGCTCTCCGCCTCGTTTATCCCCGTCTATGCCCAGCTCCTGGCCCACGAAAACGAATCTGGGGCCGGCCGGGTGGCTGGAGCGGTCATCAGCCTCCTGGCCCTCGTCGTCTCCCTGCTGGTGCTGATCGGTATCCTCACCACGCCATTGCTCATCGATGCCATTGTGCCTGGATTCACCGGCGAGAAGCGGGAGCTCACCATCCACCTGGTCAAAATTCTGTTCCCTGGTGCCGGCCTGCTGGTGTTCTCGGCCTGGTGTCTGGGGATTCTCAACAGCCACGGCCATTTCTTCATGTCCTATGCCGCACCAGTGCTTTGGAATGCCGCCATGATCGTCACGCTCATTGGCTTCGGAAGCCGCGTCGAGCCATTCCCACTGGCCGAGACCCTGGCCTGGGGATCAGTGGCCGGTAGCGCCCTGCAAGTTGGTCTCCAGTTGCCAGCGGTCCTGCGGCTGGTCAAGCCTCTGCGTCTGTCCTTGAACGTCGCGGTGCCCGGCATACAGACAGTAGTGCGCAACTTCGTGCCGGTATTCATCAGTCGCGGTGTGGTGCAGATCAGCGCCTATGTGGATGCCCTGCTCGCCAGCTTCTTGCCGACCGGTGCCGTTGCTGCCCTCAGTTACGCTCAAGCGCTGTACATCCTGCCGGTGAGCCTGTTCGGGATGTCGGTGTCCGCCGCTGAGCTGCCAGCCATGTCGAGCGCCCGCGGCAGCCAGCAAGAAGTCGCCGCCTATCTGCGCCAGCGGCTCGACGCCGGTCTGCGACGGGTGGCATTTTTCGTCATCCCATCAGCCGTTGCTTTTTTCGCTCTGGGCGACATAATCGCCGCAGCCATCTATCAGTCTGGACGGTTTACCTATGCTGACGCGATCTACGTCTGGGGCATTCTCGCGGGTGCCGCGGTGGGGCTGCTGGCGTCGACGCTCGGGCGTCTCTATGCTTCCGCCTACTATGCCCTGCGTGATACGCGCACACCGCTGTGTTTCGCCATCATCAGGATTGCCATGGGCACTGGACTTGGATATGTATGCGCTATCCCCTTGCCGCCGGCGTTGGGGATCGAGGCCCGCTGGGGTGTGGCCGGATTGACACTCGCGTCAGGCCTTGCCGGCTGGGTGGAGTTTACCTTGTTGCGCGGCACCCTCAACCGCCGTATCGGCCGTACAGGATTGTCGTTGTTAGCTGTCACGAAACTCTGGAGCGCCGCCATCGCAGGCGCTGCTGTCGCCTGGGCCGTGAAGCTCGTCGTCGGCCCGCAGCACCCTATCGTTGCCGCCATGGTCGTCCTAGGATTTTATGGAGTGGTGTACTTCGGGGTGACCTATGGGGGTGGCATAGCTGAAGCCAAGGCCGTCGTGGGCCAGTTGGCCCAGATAATCAGAAAAGTAACATCTTGAAGGCGTAAAGGTTGAAGATATAGAGCGGTCGGGTCGCCCAATTATGCACCACTGGATTCTTCACCCGCCCGCCCTTGCAGCTTCTGCTTGGTGCGCCGCGCGCGGCGTTGCTTTTGCCGACGGATTTTGTCGTGCTGGTGAGCGTGCGAAGACGTTCCACCACGCAGTTGTTGCTCGACGCGATCGGCCAGAAGACGACGGGCGAGGAAGCGGTTCAGTCCCTGGGAGCGGCTTTCCTGAACCTTGACGGAGAGACCCGTCGGTCGGTGCAAGAGGCGGACACACGTCGAGGTCTTGTTGACATGCTGCCCGCCTGGACCGGAGGAACGAATGAACGTCTCCTCCAGGTCCTCCTCATGAATGTGGAGAGCTTGCAGGCGTACCTCAAGCGCACGCTCTTTGTCTTGGCTGACGCCGAACTTGCCCATATCTGCATCCACCGATGACACCGCCACCACATGGCGTCCCAGAGAATTGCCCTGACGGAGCGCTTCTCTAGGCGTGGGTGGTGTATTATGCTATGGGCTGGTAGAGTATGCACCAGCACATGAGTGTGTGCCTGTTCATCTTTACAGGGGTGTCCCGCAGGCCGAAGCCTGCTGGCTTGACCATTGCGAGCGTATGATCATTCGGTGTCGCACTTCGTCATACCGTTACCAAGCGATCCACCCATTTCGGACGTGATGGAGACTTCATGACAGACCATCAGCATGCAGACGCCAGCCGGCAGCATTTACTCCTCGACGCCTCGCCGCAGGTCCTCACCATCCCCCATCTCCTGCAGACCTACCGGCTACGCCTGTTCTACGGCGACCTGCATAACCACACCGGCTACTCCGATGGCCTCGGACAACCCAGGGAGGCCCTACGGCAGATGCGGGCGCGCGGGTTGCATTTCGCTGCCATCACCGATCACGGGGAATGGTTCGATCGCGACACCGCTATTCGCGAGGCTCGCAAATGGGAGGCAACCGCACAGCAGGTAGCCATGTATACCAGCGATGATTTTCTCGCCATCCGCGGCTTCGAATGGTCGTCGCCGCGGCAGGGGCACAGTAATGTGTGGGGCTCAACCTCGTATACGGGCTACCATGATACCGGCGATCGCTCGATGCAGGCCTTCTACGAGTGGCTGAGCAGCGCTCAGCCCATGCCTGGCGCCGAGGTGCTGGCGAGTTTCAACCATCCTGGCCGTGAAATAGCATGCTTCGACGGCTGCGTCTTTGTACCAACCCTCGACGATCGCATCGTCGCCCTGGAGTGCTTTAACCGTGGCGATGACTATGGCGAGGCCTTCTTTCGAGCCCTTGATCGCGGTTGGCATGTCGGCGCCATCGGTGTATCCGATCACCATGGCGATGACTGGGGCAATCCGGCCCTGCCGCGCGCGGGCGTCCTGGCGCCAGCATTGACGTTGTCCCAGCTCCAGAGCGCGCTCGTGGCCCGTTGCGTGTTTGCGACGCGCTCCCCGATGCTGGCCCTGCTGATGATCGGTCAGGAGCGGCTGATGGGTTCGCGTCTACACCTCGGCACAATGGAACCCCTGACAATCAATGTCTGGTGCCACGACCCACTCGCAAGCTGGGGTCGTGCCCGTCTCGAACTCTGGTCCAATGGTGGGACGCGTCTTGCCACATCCGAGACGCGTGGCGTGCAACAGCTCAGCTGGCGTGTGACAATTCCACCACGAGATGCTCGGGAGCACTGGTTCGTGGTACGCCTGCTGTATGACGGCATGGTGCAGGCCTATAGTAGTCCACTCTGGGCCCGCTGGTCAACATCTCACTGATCCCTGAGCCCCCACAAGCCTGGCGCACTGTCGCGACGAAGGCCACCGCCACGTCGGCTACTGCGCCACCAGCGGGGGAACACCCAGCTCTTTGGTGATACCCGCAAACCACTCGATCACTTCCCTGTGCAAAGGGATGCCGTGGGCGCGGCGTTCCTGCTCATCTTCGTGTTCGGATAAGCCTGGGTACAGGACGCGCTCGTGTCCGGCGGCTGGTTTGGTGGTCTTGAGCGTGTGCAGCATGCGGTCCATGGTGTCTTTGAACCAATCCAGATCGACGAAGGCCGCGATGTTATAGGCCGCGAAGTAGTGTTTATAGCCAGAACCGGTTTGTGGTTCCAACATGGCGGGGAGGGCACCGGCCAGCATGCTCCCCATGATCTCCGCCATCAAGGCGAAGCCGTAGCCCTTATGGGAGCCCTGCTCGCGGGTGCCGCCAAGGGGTAAATGCCAAAACTGGCCGCGTTCGGACGCCGGTGTTTCCGCCAAAATCGGATTGCCTTCTTTGTCCGCCACCCAGCCGGGTAACAGCGGCGCGCCGACCCGCGCGGCCAATCGCACCTTATTGCCAGCGATAGCTGAGGTGGCCACATCGAAGTAGACGGGGGCTTCATGGCGTGCCGGCGCCGCAAGTGAAATCGGATTGGTGCCAAAGCGCGGCTCTGAGGCAAAGGTCGGCACCACCTGCGCACCCGTCGCCGTCATGCACATGCCGACCATATCTCCCTTGGCCGCGACCATGGAATGGTGCCCCACGGCTCCGAGATGACCGCTATTGAACATGGTCACCACGCCGACACCGGCCTGCTTGGCTTTTTCCATGGCCAACCGCATGGCTCGTGGTCCCTGAATCATGCCGAGCCCGCGATCGCCATCGATCGTCGCGGTAGCTGGAAACTCCCGCACGATGCGCCACTGCGGTTTCGGATTGAGGATACCCTGGCGGTACAGCTGGAGATAGGTTCGCAGCATATTGGAGACTCCGTGGGATTCCACCCCACGCAGATCGGTCGACACCAGGACGTCGGCCCCTTCGGCAGCGTCCTCGGGCAGAAGTCCCACATTTTCAAAGAGCGCTGTCACTGTTTGGCGCAGCGACCGCTCCGGCACGTGCACGATATCTCCGGCTGCGGGCTTGAAGCGTTCGAGTATCATAGCTGACCTTTCTCCTCACCTCGAAGCAAAGACTCCTGATCAGGTTCGCACCCCTGGGCTCTGTAGCATCGCTTGCAGGGGTCAACACCACACTGTATGCCGCGCCGAATATACACTACCGCGCCGCAGACGACAAGCAGGGCATGTTCGAGGGGTATGAGGTCGCCACGTCTCCACGCGTCAAAAGATCTTGCGTGACCTGATAGCATATTCAGTGATACAATGGGGCAGTTTCTCTGAGATACATTCCCCGCTCGGTTCACTAGAGGTCATGTTCAGGAGGACACAGGCCATGAAACTCGGAAACACCAAATTTGAAGCCGGGAACGTGACGTTTGCCTTACAGTATCGGGCGCTCATGCCAGATCAGGGTGTGAGCCTGCAGGTGGCGTGCTGTGCCGACGGCGAAGAGAAAGAGCTGCTGCGCTTCGATTGCTTCGACCAACACCCGCATTATCATTATGATCCAGGCGATAAGAATCTGCGGTACGATATGGATAAAACCACGGCTGGAAATCCGGTCGGGTGGACATTGCAACAACTGCGCACCAGGCTGCCGGAGATGCTCAAGAAAGCTGGTTTCGAAGACATTGCCAACAAACTCGACTGTCCCCAGGTGCTGAGCAAACTGGACCAGGTCGAGGAAGCGGCGCGCTACATGGCGCTGAAGCAACGGCGCACTGTCACCCATAACCGTGGCGATACGGTTATCGAAGCGGGGAATATCCGCTTTGGGCTGGAGTTCCGTGAGTTGACCGGCGACCGTGGAATGGCCATCCATGTCCTGAGTGACGTGGCCGGCAATGAGATCGAGTTGCTGGCGTTCGATTGCTTTGAGGGTGGTCCGCACTATCATTACGGGCCGCGCAACCAGGACGTCCGCATTTATTGGGACACCACGGTTGACCCCGACCCGTTAGAGTGGACGCTGAAGCAGTTCAAATCAGGCAAGCTCCCCGCCATGCTCGAACGCGCTGGCTATCCGACCATCGCTGCCGCCATGGACCGCGAGCTCGTCGCCACGAAGTTGGAGAAAGAGGTCGCGCCCAAGGCCATGGCGATGCGGGCGGCACACGCCAAGTAACTGGCCTGTGAGCCTGAAGCGCTCATTCGCGAGCGATAGCACGGCGGTTCTTGCCTGAACGCAACATTCCTGCCGCACGGTTCCCCGCGCGGCAGGAATGCCAAGGAACGCTGCCATTTTTCTCACCTGATTGCTTTCGACAAGGGTCGACAGCTGGCGGAGCGATCGTCTGCCCCTGGCCAGTCGTTTCGATTTGACTCTCGTTTGACTGCTTCGAAGCGTCGTGTGACCGTGGATCAGGCGTCAGCCTCATCCCGTCCTGTAGACGTGCATCCCTCCTGACTGCCTTTTACCATTACCATTCCCTTGAGAGGGTAGACCTCGCCTACGGGTTCGGTTATACTCGGCATGTAGAGCGGGTCTTTGTACCGTTCCGCATGGGGGTTGTTTCTCGATACCCGTGCCCAGCACTGGGGCGCAGGCAGGGCCTGAGGAGGGAATGATGAGCCCAACACCCTGGCATATTAAGGCCGATTATTTAGAGAACTGCAACTGCGACCTCCTGTGCCCGTGTCTGTTCGCCGTTAAACCCACCAATGGTGACTGCAACGTGCCGATTGCCTACCACATTCGCGAGGGACATCACGGTGACGTGCGTCTGGATGATCTCACGGCCGTTCGTGTCACCATGTTCCCCGGCCCAGGATTGATGTCGGACGGCAATCAGAAGATGGCACTGTACATCGACGAGCGCGCGAACCCGGAGCAGCACGAGGCGCTGGTCGAGATGTTCTCGGGGAATGGGGGTGGCCCGCTGGCGCGCTTGCAGGTGCTGGTGACCGAGTTCCTCGGTGTCAAGCGCCTGCCGATCCGCTACCGCATCGAAGGCCCGATCCACAGCGTCTTCATCCAGGATATTTTAGATGTGGCTCTGGAGCCGGCGGGAGGCGCCAATCCGCCACGTGAGATGGTGATTACCAACACCCGTCACACCTGTGGTCCAGACCTCCCGGTGGCACGTGGCCTGCGTGGGATGTTCCGCGATTATGGCTACGGCTGGGACAACACCGGCAAGAATGGCCATTACAAACTCATCGAATGGCGAGGCCCATGACCCAAGCCGTGCGGGAGGCCAAGCACGACTTGAGTCAGCTTGTCGCTGCTGTGCAACGCATGAAGGGAGGCATCTCTATGGACTTTGAAGTGACCTATACCCCAGAGCAGGAGGCCTTTCGCGCCGAGGTGCGCGCCTGGCTCGTCGAGCATATCCCCGAAGGCTTGGAACAGCCTGTCGATCCGGGCGATCTGTCGTTGGAGCAGTATCAGAAGCTGCGCGAGTTGGGGCGACGATTGGGCGCCAAAGGCTGGCTCTATCCGACCTATCCCAAAAAGTATGGCGGGGGCGAGCTGAGCGTCGATTTCGTCATCATTCTCGAGGAGGAGCTGGATCGCTATAGCCTGCACCTGCCCCCGTACTACGATTCTGGTGGGCGGCTCGGGGGCGCGAGCATTTTCGTCTGGGGCACGGAGGAGCAGAAGCAGTCTCTTCTGCCGCCAATTTTCCGCGGCGAATGGCGTACCTGGCAACTGCTCAGCGAACCCAACGCCGGCTCTGACCTGGCCTCGGTGCAGACGCGGGCCATCCGCGACGGCGACGACTATGTCGTCGACGGTCAGAAGATC
>Ga0307406_10001971_pt1 | contig 11211 bp, 11 predicted proteins | sample 322Cmetagenome_3_FD_203706 | JGI IMG/M metagenome (GOLD analysis project Ga0307406, IMG submission 203706) | Maize rhizosphere microbial communities from greenhouse at UC Davis, California, United States - 322HYB-C-2 | ecosystem: Host-associated > Plants > Roots > Rhizosphere > Soil | place... | reverse complement strand
CGGGAATCGGGAATCCGGAGACGGGAGGCTGGAGGCGGGAGACGCCTAACGACTCAGGCGGTTCGAATCGTATTTAACAACCACTCGTGCATCAGCGGGCTTCCGGCGACAAGCCCGCCATGCGTCAGGCCGCTCACGTCGCCGCCCTCGAGGTTCGTGACCACGCCGCCCGCCTCGCGTACGAGCAGCGCGCCGGCGGCAATGTCCCACGGCGCGAGGCTCAGCTCCCAGAACGCCTCGAACCATCCATTCGCTACCGCGGCGAGATCGAGCGCCGCCGCACCGGCGCGACGGATCCCCGACGTCGTTCGCACCACCGCCGCAAACTGCCGCTGGTATTCCTCGACGTATACCAGGTGCTTGAACGGAAAACCGGTCCCTATCAGTGCCTTCGACGGATCGTCGATACGAGAAACGCCGATCGGTTCGCCATTCCGGCGTGCACCGCCACCGCGCACGGCCGTGTAGCGATCGCCGCGCGGGACATCGAGGACCACGGCTGCTTCCACGACTCGGTCCATCGCGACGGCGATGGAGACCGCATACACCGGAAATCGGTGTACGAAGTTCGTTGTGCCGTCGAGCGGGTCCACGACGAACGTGACGCCCTGTGGCACCGCGTCGGGACTCAGCTCCTCGCCGATGACGACTGCGTCCGGTCGCCTCGACAGGATCACGTCGCGAATCGCGCGCTCTGCTGCCGTGTCGACCTCGGTGACGAAGTCCGAATGGCTCTTGAGATGCCATGGGATTTCGCCCGCGGCGTGTGCGCGATCGCGGATGATCGCTCCGGCTGCATCAGCTGCGGCAACGGCGATGTCGAGCAATGCATGTCGCTCGATCATCGTGTCCGCTCCGCCGCGAGCGGGGTCATCGGTCGCTTGCAACGAGTTTTTTGGTCGGATAGGTTGCCCGAATGTCACGAATCTTCAGCGGCATCCAGCCGTCGGGCGAACTGCATATCGGAAATTATCTGGGAGCGGTGAAGAACTGGGCCGAGCTCCAGCGGAGCTACGAGTCGTTCTTCTGCATCGTGGATTACCACGCGATCACCATTCCCTACGAGCCCGAAGACCTTCGTGTGCGCACGCGTGAGATGATGGTGTCGCTGCTCGCCGCCGGCCTTGACCCATCGAAGTCGACCATCTTCGTCCAGTCGATGGTCCCGGAACATACCGAACTCGCCTGGATATTCAACTCGGTCACGCCGCTGGGAGAGCTCGAGCGACAGACGCAGTACAAGGACAAGGCCTCGCGGATGGAGAGTGTGCCGGCCGGGATCCTGAACTATCCAATCCTTCAGGCGGCGGACATCCTGCTCTATCGCGCCGACCTCGTGCCCGTGGGCGAGGACCAGGTCCAGCATCTGGAGCTCTCGCGCGAGATCGCCCGGCGGTGGAACGCGAGGTTCGGCGAGGCCTTTTTCCCCGAGCCGCAGGCGAAGCTCACTCCGGCGCGTCGCATCATGGGGCTCGATGGCAACGCGAAGATGTCGAAGTCGATGGGGAACACCGTCGGCTTGCTCGAGCCACCGGATTCAATCTGGGAAAAATTGCGGCCCGCTGTCACGGATCCGGCGCGGGTGAGACGAACCGATCCCGGCACGCCCGAGGTCTGCAACATCTACCACTTGCATCGAGCGTTCAGCCCGCCCGACGTCGTGGCGAACGTGGAGACCCAGTGCCGTACGGCAGGCTGGGGATGCATCGAGTGCAAGAAGGTCCTCTTCGAGCACATGAACAAGGAGCTGGCGCCGATCCGCGCCCGGTCCGTGGAGATCCGTGCGCGACCGGAGATCGTGGACCAGGTGATGGGCGACGGTGCCGCCACCGCGCGTCGAGTGGCGAGCGAGACGATGCGGGAGGTCAAGGGACGGATGGGGCTTGTCTGACGGGGGCGAGCCCGACCGCCCACACCGCACGCATCTTGCACGAAATCCGGCGCCCCCTACCGAGAGCAGTCGATGGCAAATCAGAAGGGTTCAGGCTACGTCACCACGATGGTCTGCGTGACATGTGGCGCGGAGCAGTTCTTCGACGATGCGGTGCCGGCGAGTCTCACATGCCCCAAGTGCCAATCGACGGTGTTCCGACAATTCACGACACCCACGGAGCGCGACGAGGCGGCCATCGCGACGCTCGAGGAGCAGGCGCGCAGCATGTCGTACGGCGACTCGTCGCCGGGCACGTCAGCGGACGACGTGCGAGACCTCGAAACCTAACGAGTTTCCGAGACGTTCCCGGGGCGACGTGAGCTCCCCGCGGCGTCTCGTCGTCGATCTCGCAGCGACCGCTCCGAGCTGGGCGCTCCCGGCGTGGGGCGAAGCGGCCATTCTGAGCGCCGCCCCCGCGGACTGGGATGTCCACTTTGTCCGCGATCTCACCGTCTCCGACGGCGATGGTACCGGCGGAGTCAGCGCCGAGGCGCTGAGCGCCGCCGCCGACGCGGAGGTGTACTTCGGGCACGGCCTGCCACCGACGCTGTTCGCCGCGGCGCCGAGGCTGCGTTGGGTGCAGACCGCGGCCGCGGGCGTTGCGAGCTTGCTGTTTCCGGCCATGCGGGACAGCGATGTGAAGCTGACCAACTCCGCTGGTGTGATGGGAGACACCATCGCGGAGCACGTGCTCGGCGGTGTCATCTATCTGATTCGTTCCTTCGACATCGCGGTTCGGAACCAGGACCGGCGGCACTGGGACAAACTCGGATTTGGGGCGAAGGATACGACCATCCGGGAGCTGAACGAGTGTCGCGCGCTGATCGTCGGCACCGGTGGCGTTGGCGGCGCCATTGGCTGGCGCTTCTCGGTCCTTGGAGTGCGGTGCGTGGGCGTGCGTAGGCGACCCGAGTTAGGCGCGCCGCCCGGCTTTGATCGAGTCATCGGACCTGACGGTCTGGATGCCGAACTTCCCACTGCGGATATCGTCGTCCTTACGACTCCGCTCACGTCAGGCACGGATACGATTCTGACAGGTGCACGGATGGATTGCCTCCCGCCCGGAGCAATCGTCGTAAATGTGGCGCGCGGTGCACTCCTGGATGAGACGGCTCTCACACATCGTCTCGAGCGCGGGAGTCTGCGCGGCGCGGTGCTCGATGTTTTCCGGGAGGAGCCGCTCCCGCCGACCAGCCCACTCTGGGGGCTGCGGCAGGTGCTCCTGACCCCGCACGTGGCAGCGATCTCGCCTCGTCGGTTCTGGGAACGCGAGCTGGATCTGTTCCTCGACAACTGGGCGCGATACCGGCGCGGCGAGCCGCTCCGGAATCTGGTCGACAAGGAAGCGGGCTACTGAATCCCGTACAACTCCGATTCATGGAAAAGATCATCAAGGCGGCGGTCGATCGTGGGGCGTCGGATCTCCATATCAAGGCAGGCGACGTCTTCCGCGCACGCATCGATGGCCGGCTCGTCGCGCTCACGAAGCAGGCGCTCACTCCTGAGCAGACGAAGGCGATCGCGCTCCGGTTGATTCACAACGAGGAGGTCAGACAGCGCATCGACAGCATTCTCGACTACGACTGCTCGTGGGGCGTGGCGGGCGTTGGCCGCTTCCGCGTGAACATTCTGCGGCAGCGGTCGAGCTTCATGATCGTCATGCGCGTGATTCCATTCACCATTCCGACCGTCGAAACGCTGCAGCTCCCGCCGGTGGTCTCGAAGCTCGCCGAGGCAGAGCGTGGGATGGTGCTCGTGACGGGCGTTACCGGCTCGGGAAAATCGAGCACGCTCGCCGCGATGGTGAACGTGATCAATGCGCAGATGCACAAGCACATCGTCACACTCGAGCAGCCGATCGAGTTTCTCCATCGCGACATCAACTCGTCCATTACCCAACGGGAAGTCGGCATCGATACCGACAGCTTCCGCGACGGACTGAAGGCCGCGCTCCGTCAGGACCCTGACGTCGTACTGATCGGCGAGATGCGCGATTCCGAGACGATCGACACGGCGCTCAAGGCGTCCGAGACGGGGCACTTGCTCATGTCCACGCTGCACACGCCGGACGCCGTCACGACGATCATGCGGATCATCGCCATGTTCCCACCGGAGGAGCAGGACGTGGTGCGGATTCGCATTGCGGAGTCGCTCAACGCGGTCATCTCGCAGCGACTCCTGCCGCGCAGGGATGGGAACGGCCGCGTCGTCGCGGCTGAGGTGATGGTCGTCACGCCTGCGATCCGCGATCTGATTCTCGAGTCCCGCATCGGGGAGATCCGCGACTTCATCGCGGATGGCCGCGAGACCTATCAGATGCAGACGTTCGACCAGCACCTGGTCGACTTGGTGAACGCCGACAAGGTATCTTTCGATATCGCGAAAGCGGCGTCGACGCGACCGGCGGATTTCGAGCTGCAGATGAAGGTGCTGAACAGCGGTCCCGAGACGTCGAACGGACATCACGACGACGACACCGATGGCGGGATCATGGGACTCGTGCCGACGGCACTGGCCGAATCGGACTCGCCGCCCGAAAAACGAGGGAAGAAACGGTAATGCTCAATCTGCGCGGCGTAATCGCACCGGTGGTGACGACGTTCGAGGATCGAAATGACGCGGTTGACCTCGATGCCTTCGCAACCAACCTCCGGGCGTACGCCGCGGCGGGTTTGAGCGGAATCGTGGTGTGCGGCTCGACTGGTGAAGCCGCGCTCCTGGACGAAGACGAGCGCCGATCGCTCATTGAGCACACCCGTCGTGAGGTGCCAAGCGACATGCTCGTCATCGCCGGCACGGGTGCTGAGTCGACACGCCAGTGCATCCACCGGTGTCGCGTCGCGAGCGATCACGGTGCGCACGCCGTGCTGGTCGTCGCGCCGCACTACTACAGTTCGGCCATGACGCCGGCCGCGCTCGACGCGCACTATCGGCGTGTCGCCGACGAGAGCCCCCTGCCCGTACTGCTCTACAACATCCCGAAGTACATGCATTTCGCGCTGGAGCCGGATCTCGTCGCCCGCCTCGCGTCGCATGAGAATATCGTCGGCATGAAGGACAGCGCCGGAGACCTAACGCGGCTTGGTGGGTACCTGCAGTCGCAGAGCGACCGCTTCACCGTGCTCACCGGCCATGGCGGGACATTCCACCAGGCAGTTGCGCTGGGAGCGCGAGGTGGCATTCTCGCCATCTCGCTGTTCGCGGCGGAGCTCACGCTCGAGATCTACGACAGCTTCGTGGCGGGCGACCGTGAGGCGTCGGCGGAAGCGCAGCGATCGGTCGCCCCTCTCGCAGCCGAGATCGTGGGTCGGATGGGCGTGGCCGGTGTGAAGGCAGCGATGGATCGCGTCGGGCTGAACGGCGGTCGGGTCCGTGCTCCGCTCGTACCGCTTGGCATCGAGGACGAGGCGCGCGTCGACGCCCTGCTGCGCGACGCGCGGGTGACGGCGGCGGTGTAACGCTAGTGCCCGCGCCGCCGGAGCCATCGGCGGAGCAATCCGCGGTGCGTGCCGAGCGCGTGCTCGACATCGTGCGCGTGCTGGCGCGTGAGCCGCGACCGGCGGGCAGCGAATCGGAGGCGCGCGCACGCGCATATTGTGCGGAGCAGCTTCGAGCCGCCGGGTTCGTAGTGAGAGAGGAGGCGTTCGAGTATTCCGCGTTCCCCGGTCGCTGGGGCACGCCGCTTGGAGGACTGGTGGCGCTCGCGGTGCTGGTGGCTGCCGCGGCGGCCGGCAGGGCGGACAGGGCCGGAGTCGCCGTGCTTGTTCTCGCGTTAGGTGGCGCACTCGTCGGGTCAGCGGCGAGAGGGCTGTCCCGCACCGGTGTGCTGGCGTTCCCGATGCTGCGCCGGAGCGGCGTCAACCTGGTCGCGACACGAGGCGATCGATCGCGCACCGAGTCGACGCTCTGGCTGATGGCACATCTCGACTCCAAGTCACAGCCGGTTCCCATTCTCGTCCGAGCGGCGGGCATCACGCTGGTCGGGGCGGTGTGGATTGCGGGCCTGATCGTCGGCGCGACACAGCTGATGTGGAGTCAGCCCAATCTGGGTGGCAGTTGGCTGGTATTGGCAGTGCTCGCGATCGTGGGAGCCATTCCGGTCATTGCCACCACCGTCGGTGCGCGGTCACCCGGCGCGCTGGACAACGCGACCGGTGTCGCCACCGTGCTCGCTGCCGTGGAGGAGGCGCGCGACTCGGCGTGTAGCGTCTGCCTAACAAGTGCGGAGGAGCTCGGGCTGGCGGGCGCGCGGGCCTGGGTCTGCTCGCAGCGTGACGGACCAGGCGTCGCCATCAACTGTGACGGCGTCGACGACCGTGGCGCGACGGCCTGCATGTATACCGGACGGCGCCCCGACACCCTCGTCGCGTCCGTGCTCGCCGCGTCGGCGCGGACCGGCTCGCGAATGCGCGCACATCGGCTCCTGCCGGGTGTACTCACTGACGGTGTCGCGCTTGCCGACGCCGCCTGGAGCGTGGTGACACTGAGCAAGGGAGGAGCGCGTACGTTGGGGCGCATCCACACGCCACGCGATCGTGCTGAACATCTCACGGGAACCGGTATGGCTGAGGTTGCCCGTGTGATCGCCGATCTGCTCGTGACCAGACCCTGAATCCTCACATGGAAGTACTGCTCTTCGCCATCGTGCTGTTGGTATCGCTCTTCCTGATTCCGCTCGGACTTCCGGGGACGTGGATCATGGTGGGATCGGCGATCGGCTACGACGCGATCGTCGGCGGAGATCCCATTGGATGGGTGACGATCGCAGCAACGGCGGCGCTCGCGGTCATCGCCGAGATTTTCGAATTCTCGCTGTCGGCGCGCTACACGAAGAAGTACGGCGGCTCGAGGCGAGCCGGCTGGGGCGCGATCATCGGCGGCGTCATTGGGGCGATCGTGGGCGTGCCGGTGCCGATCATTGGCTCCGTGATCGGCGCTTTCGTCGGCTCCTTCGTCGGAGCGCTCGTCGCCGAGTACACTCGGCGCGAGGCGACCGCGGGCACGGCGACACGAGTGGCGACCGGCGCGCTCATTGGCCGGGTGGTCGCGGCAGCCATGAAGACCGGGATCGGCGTCGTGATCGCCGCGTGGCTCGTGGCAGCGGCGGCGATGTAGAGCGACGAACGTATGAGGTGGGAGACGGCACAGAACTGGAGACGGCAGACGGTAGAGAACTGCAGACGGTAGACTTGAGACGGCAGGTTGCAGAGGGCAGATGGACATGATTCCTCTGCCCTCTGCCCTCTGCCATCTGCCGACTGCCGTCTACTGTCTGCCGTTAGCTCCCGTCTGCCGTCTCGCTTGGCCGCCGTCCCAACGGCGCGTGAGATGACAACGCCAGTCGGTTGACGTGTCGGATCCTGAAAGTAGATTCAATCAACGCCCCGCCCGAGCCGGGGCGTTTTTTTGTGCCGCCCATCGACCTCCTGACGGAGCACCATGTTCGATTCCAAAACGCGCACGCTCGTCGTCGTCGGCGCCCAATGGGGAGACGAGGGAAAGGGAAAGCTCGTCGATGTGCTCGCCGAGCGCGCCGACTGGGTCGTACGATATCAGGGCGGCGCAAACGCCGGCCACACCGTGCACATCGGCGACGCGAAGTTCGTGCTGCGCCAGATTCCGAGCGGCATCCTGCACGCGGGCGTGCGCTGCGCGGTGGGCAACGGTGTCGTGCTCGATCCGGACACGCTGTTCTCCGAAGTCGACCGTCTCGTTGCCGACGGCATCGATGTCGAAGGGCGACTCTACATCAGCGACCGGGCTCACCTCGTGCTCCCGTATCACAAGCTGCTCGACGGCGAGAGCTCCGCGAGCAAGGAGATCGGCACGACGGGTCGAGGAATCGGGCCTGCGTACGAGGACAAGATCGCGCGCCGAGGCGTGCGCGTTCTCGACCTGCGTCATCCCGCCCGGGTTCGACAGCTCGTGGAGCGCGGTGTCGAGCACGCCAACGGCCAGCTCGCGCGCTTCACGGATCGCAGAGCCGATGCCGAAGCGACCATGCAGCTGCTCGAGCGCCTCACGCCACGGCTGCTCTCGCTGTCGGAGGACGTGGGGCTGTGCGTGCACCAGGCGATCGAGTCCGGTGCGGCCGTCCTGCTGGAAGGCGCGCAGGGGTCGCTGCTCGACATCGATCACGGGACCTACCCGTTCGTGACGTCCAGCAACACGACCTCCGGCGGCGCCGCGACTGGCGCTGGCATCGCGCCCACGGCGATCGACGCCGTGCTCGGCGTGGTGAAGGCGTACACGACGCGGGTGGGCCACGGTCCGCTGCCGACGGAGATCCCCGGGGCGCTGGGTGAACGCATTCGCGAGCTCGGCAACGAGTTCGGCGCCGTCACCGGCAGGCCGCGGCGCTGCGGCTGGTTCGATGCGGTGGTCGTTCGTTATGCCACGCGCGTCAACGGGCTGAGCGGTCTCGCGGTGACGAAGCTGGACGTTCTCGATAGCCTCGATCGGATCGCGATATGCACCGGCTACCGCGTGGGCGATGAGGAGTATCGGGAGTTTCCCGGTGATGTCACCGCGCTGGAGCACATCGAGCCGCTCTACGAATGGTTCGAGGGGTGGCAGCAGTCGACAAGCGAAGCCCGCACGCTCGAGGCGCTGCCCGCCAAGGCCCGTCGCTACCTTGACCGCGTTCGCGAGCTGGTCGCGGCGCCGATCGTGTACGTCAGCGTTGGGACGAGGCGAGACCAGATCATCGGCCTCGAATAGCCGGGAATCGGGAATGGGGAATCGGGAATCAGAGTTCGTGATTGACGTCGCCATCGTCGGGGCGGGGCCGTGCGGGCTCGCGGCGGCCATCTCCGCGCAGCGGGCCGGGCTCGACACGCTCGTCTTCGACGCCGAGTGCGTCGTGAGCTCGATCACCCATTACCCGACGTACGCGACCTTCTTTTCGACGGCCGAAAAGTTGTCGTTAGGCGGGCTGCCCTTCGTCACGGCGGGCGGGAAGCCGTCCCGGCGTGACGCGCTTGCGTACTACCGGACCGTCGTCAGGTACTTCGAGATTCCTGTGCGCCAGTACGAGCCCGTCACGCGCATCGAAGGGCGGGACGGTGGGTTCGTGGTGCGCACGAACCGGCGCGGTATCGAGCACGCTACGGACGCGCGCACGGTCATCGTCGCCACCGGGTATTGGGGATCACCAAACCGGTTAGGCGTACCCGGAGAGGATCTGCCTCACGTCACGCACGCGTACCGCGAGGGCCACTACGCGTTTCAACAGAACGCCGTGGTCGTAGGTGGCGGCAACTCCGCGGCAGAAGCAGCGCTCGACCTCTGGCGCGCGGGCGCGCGCGTGACGCTCGTCCATTTCGGCCCCGCGTTCGACAAGAAGATCAAGCCGTGGGTGCTTCCGGATTTCACGAATCGCGTGGCCGAAGGGAGCATCGCGGCCATCTGGAACAATCGCGTCGTCGAGATCGGGCCCGAAAACGTCGTAGTTCGCTCGACCGATGGTACCGTCTCGGCAATTCCGGCGGATCATGTATTCCTCATGACGGGCTTCGCGCCCAGCGTCGAGCTGCTTCGACAGGTTGGCGTGACCATCGATCAGGCGACGGGAATTCCCCGGCATGATCCCACGACGCTCGAGACTGACGTGCCCGGCGTGTTCATCGCTGGCGTCGTGAATGCCGGCTACGACGCCAACAAGGTGTTCATCGAGAACGGCCGCTTTCACGGCGACCAGATCGTGGCCAAGCTGCTGGGGAAGCCGGCGCCGCCGCCGGCGAAAATCAGCCGGGATCTGGATTCGTAGCCGATTACATTTCGGGTTCGCCCTCGCCCAACCAACCTCGCGCCCAGCTCAGGCCCGGTCATGGCTAGCGTGTCCGCACATCCCGACGTGATGGAGAAACTCGTGTCGCTCGCGAAGCGACGCGGATTCATCTTCCAGTCCTCCGAGATCTACGGCGGCACGGGGTCGGTGTGGGACTACGGGCCACTCGGCGTAGAGCTCAAGAAGAACGTCAAGGACCGCTGGTGGCACGCGATGGTCCGAGCGCGCGATGACATCGAAGGACTCGATGCGGCGATTCTCATGCATCCGCGTGTGTGGGAGGCAAGTGGACACGTCGCCGGGTTCACCGACCCGCTGATCGACTGCCGAAACTGCAAGCGCCGGTTTCGCGCGGACGATCCGGCGATCAAGGGCACACCAGGCGCGCCCGACGCGCAGTGCCCGGTGTGCGGATCGAAGGGGACGCTGAGCGAGCCACGGCTCTTCAACCTCATGTTCAAGACGTTCATGGGGCCGGTCGAGGAAAGCGCGGCCATCGTGTACCTGCGTCCCGAGACGGCGCAGGGCATTTTCGTCAACTTCCTCAACGTCCAACAGTCCACGCGACAGAAGGTCCCGTTCGGAATCGCGCAGATCGGCAAGGCGTTCCGCAACGAGATCACGCCGGGCAACTTCATTTTCCGGACGCGGGAGTTCGAGCAGATGGAGATGCAGTTCTTCGTCGAGCCGGGGACGGACGAGGAACACTTCGAGTACTGGAAGGCCCAGCGGATGGAGTGGCACCGGTCGCTTGGGCTCGCGCCGGACCGCCTGCGCTACAAGCCGCACGAGCAACTGGCGCACTACGCGCGTGCCGCGGCCGACATCGAGTTCGACTTCGGCGGATCGTTAGGCTACCAGGAGATCGAGGGCATTCACAACCGCTCGGACTTCGATCTGAGTCGCCACCAGGAGTATTCCGGCAAGAAACTGGAGTACTTCGACCAGCCGAGGAATCGCCGGTACATCCCCTATGTGATCGAGACATCCGTGGGAGCGGACCGCACGACGCTTGCCTTGCTGGTGAACGCCTACCGCGAGGAGGAAGTGCCGGGTGAGACGGAAGGCCGGACGGTGCTCGGCCTCGCGCCATCGATCGCGCCGATCAAGGCGGGCGTGTTTCCGCTCGTGAAGAAGGACGGCATGCCCGAGATGGCCGAAAGGGTCGCGAACGACCTGCGCCGCGCCTTCCCGATCTTCTATGATGATGGCGGTGCGATCGGGCGGCGCTATCGCCGCCAGGATGAGGTGGGAACACCGTTTGGCATCACCATCGATGGGCAGTCGACGCAGGACGGTACGGTGACGGTCCGCGACCGCGACACACTGCAGCAGGTCCGTGTGGCCGCCGGCCAGCTCCGCGGCTACATCGCCGAGCGTATCGGTCCCAACGAGTAGCGGGCAGGACCGACATGGCCGATCTCACGCTCGCGGTGCTTCGTCGCGACGGCGAGGCGTTCATGGAGGCGTTACTGCGCGAGCAGTATCT
>Ga0307406_10001970_pt1 | contig 11211 bp, 7 predicted proteins | sample 322Cmetagenome_3_FD_203706 | JGI IMG/M metagenome (GOLD analysis project Ga0307406, IMG submission 203706) | Maize rhizosphere microbial communities from greenhouse at UC Davis, California, United States - 322HYB-C-2 | ecosystem: Host-associated > Plants > Roots > Rhizosphere > Soil | place... | reverse complement strand
AGAGCGCCCGTTCCTTTCTTCACCAGACTGGCGGTACCACCGATCGAGCCCGTGCCGGACAGGCTATAGGTCAGCGTCGAGTTGTTGAAGGTCACACTGCTCGGGGTGACCGCGAGGTTCAGAGTGACGGCGGTCGGTCCCGGTGCGTCATCGTCAAACAAGACCGGGTTCGGATTGGCATACACCGACGGGGATCCATTGACCTGATCCACCCAGTTGGTGGTGGTGGTATCCCAGACGCCCGGATTGGCACCCGGACCGGCGGAGAACATCAGGTTCACGTTGAGGCCGTCCGCGGTCGGCGTGAGATCAAGGGTGATCACGTTGCCGGCGATGGCTGTCACCACCGAGCCGGGAGCGATGCCCGGGCCGCTGACCACATTGCCAAGCGCGATCCCGGTGGCATTGCCCACGGTGATGTCATTGGACGCGATCGAAGGAGAGCCGGTCGTGAACCGGTTCACGAGATTGCCCGTCCATTTCGGCAGGGCCACGCTGGTGACTTGAAGATAGATCGCACCTTGGTTGGGACCGAAGAAGTTCGGATCGTTCTGCAGCGTGCCGATCACGCCATCAGGCAGCGTTCCCAACGCAAGGGTACCGGCGCCGCTCGCCTGAGTGGCGTCATAGGCGACCAACGGCAGGCTGCCGACCGCGAAGCGGGAACCGGAGACGTTCACAGTGGTCGTCCCATTGCGGACCAACGGGCCGGTCACGTTGAGGAGCGCGTTCGTCGGCGTCACGCCGATCAAATCGCCGCGGTTCAGATTGAGCGTGGTCGCTCCCGCGGTACCGAGGGTGACGCCTGTGGACGTCAGCACTTGGGTGCCCGCACTGGAAGCGACTCCCAATGCAGCACCATCGGAGACCGCAATGGTCCCGGTACCGGTGGCGGTGGCCTGAAGCACCAGCTGGCCCGCCTGGACGGTGTTGCTGCCAGTGTAGGAGTTGGTGGTGCTGCTGAGGGTGAAGGTGCCCGCACCCGATTTGATGATGCCGCCGGTGCCGTCCAGAGCCGCCGTCGCCGTCACGTTGAAGCCGTTGCTGTTCACTTTGAGACCGCCCGCATCGATGGTCGCACCAGCAGCGTCGATGGCGCTGATGAAATTCGGGTCGGCGGCCTTGGCAATGATCTGCGTGCCGTTGAACGAGATGTTTTCCACGCCGCCACCACCAATGATGCGGGTGGCGCGAAGGGTGCCGCCATTGAGGGCCACGTTACCGGTGGAACCGCCATTGCGGGCCACTTGGAAGATGGAAGCGATGAACTCGCCCGTGCCGCTCAGGGTGTAGTTGGCGGTGTTGCCTTCAGCCATCCAGGTATCGCCCGCTTGCACGTCGATGGTGCCCGCGCTCTGGTTCAGCGTGCCGGGGCCGCTGGCTCCGACGATGAAGGAAGTTCCCGCGCCGGTCTTGGTCCAGGTGCCACCCGTCATGGTGACGGTGCCGGTACCGGAGCCGCGACCAATGGCGATCCAGCTGCCGACGTTCACGGCTCCAGCGCTCAGGTTGAAGGCTCCGACGCCGTTGGTTCCTTGGCCGACCCAGAACTCGCGGTTGTTCGTCTGGATCGTGCCGCCGGTCATGTTCAAGGTGCCGTTACCGCCATCCTGGCCGATCACGAACTCACCGTTGGTACTGATCTCAAGGAGACCGCCCGAAAGGTTGCCAATGCCGATGGAACTGGCATCGCGTGCGAAGTAAATGCTGCCGAACGAACGGAGCGTGCCACCGGACATGTTCAGCGTGCCCTTGCCGGCGCTGCGGCCGAAGGCGGTCCAGCAGCCGTTGGAAGCTGCGCCCGCGGTCACGGTCCCGTTCTCGAGATTCATCGTGCCTTCGGACGTGGTGACCGAGCGCCCGACGAAAACGTCGTTGGTCACCACCAGCGTGCCGGTGGTGTTGATGTTAATGACGCCGGTCGAGGTCGCGGAGTCGCCGACCAGAAGGTTCCCGTTGTCGTTCGGGCCACCCCCGATCGTCATGCTGCCGGTGCCCTGGCCATATCCGCTGACCCCGGCCCCGGTCACCGCAGTGTTTGCGAGGTTATAAATACCCGAACTACCTGCACCCCCACCGCCGATCGTCAGCGACTGGTTCGCCGCGTTCGCAGCCGCTCCGGAAACGTGATCCAAGCGTCCGGCCAGACCGGCACGGCCCACTTCAATTCCCGTCGGCGTGGCTGAGAGCGGTGCCGTGATCGTCGCGATATTCGGCGTGGTGCTACTGATGGTGGCGACTACGCCGTTGGGCACTACATCGCCCACCCAGTTGGTCGCGGTATTCCACGCGGTGCTATCGGAGCCGTCCCAGGTCACGGCGTGGAGAGCGCTGGTGCCGAGGACGGTGGTGCTTGCGAGAATGCCGGCGAACCAGCGGTTATTGTAGGACGCCGTGGCCAATAGCGACTCACGGGTGATTGGGGTCTTAGTCGGGTTTTTCATGGGGTTCGAGAGGAAGGGCCGGAGATACATGTACACACCTGTCCCGTCGGTATGTCTTCACCAGTTTGACTGGCAGACACGGCTCGACTCCTAGGTGCTAACCATGGACCGTCCGCAGTTGGGTTCTTGGGTTCTTGGGTTTTTTGCCGGGAAGTGCGGTACCCCGCCCTTTTCGGCTTTTTCGAAATACCAAATTTGTTTTAAGAAAAAACAAAATTCTTTACCATTGTTTTCACGCGATCATCAAAGGACTTCGATCCTTTATTATTAATGATTTGCACCGAATTCGCTGACGTTCGGAGGTAAGCGTTCCACTTTCGCGGAGGGAACTCTTGGGTTGGGTTTGGGTTTTCGCGACAGGCCTCCTATTGGGGTTTTGGAGTACGCGCCATCGTTGCAACCATAGATCCAAACCCGTTTGCCGCTTGTATAAAGTAGCTACCGGCTTGTATTTTTACGCCATTTTATCGCCGGGATCGAATTCCGGCAGGCTCTGGCTGTCATACAAGCAGCCCTCTTTGCCATACGGAGCTTCGCTTTTTTCCCCTTGGGCAACATTGCCGCCAAGAGAACCGCTAGCGGAAAAAAAATCTTTGGGGACCCGCCAGATCGCGACTCCACTCAGGTTCTCTTCAACCAGTCGGCAGGATCCCGGCAAGGATCTCCTCGACGGCAGCCATCCGGCCAACCCCTTGATAGCCGCAGGCAAGATCCCCCTCCGCCGGTCCGATGAAACGGCAGCCGTCTTCGATGAGCTGGGCGACATTCCGGCGAACCGATGGGTGCTGCCACATCTTGCCATTCATGGCCGGAGCGATGACCACCTTCGTGGTACGCGGCAAGGCGAGGTAGATCGAAGAGAGCGGATCGGGCGCGAGGCCATTGGCAAAGTTCCCGATCACGTCGGCGCTGGCAGGCGCGACGAGGAACAGGTCGGCGGAGTCCGCGAGCTCGATGTGCCCGGGCTTCCAGCTCTGCTTCTCATCCTCCAGCGTCACCAGCACCGGCTGGCGCGTGAGTACCTGCAAGGTCAGCGGCGTGATGAACTCGGTGGCCGCACGGGTCATCACCGCATGAACCTCGTGGCCGGCCTTCACGAGCTGCGACGCGAGGTCGGCCGCCTTGTAGGCAGCGATCGAGCCGGTGATGCCGAGGACGATGGTCATGCCGGGATTGGAGCACCGGATGGGAAAGTTCCAACCCCGAATGTGGGGCGCCGGGAGCGCGGGCCGCTGGCCCGCAGAAGCGACCCTAGCGGCTTTGGAGGCCGGATGAGATAAAATCGGAAATCGGGTTCGTTGCGAACGTCGACTTGCAGGTGTGCCTTGGGGGACCGCTCTGCGGACCAACGGCCCGCGATCCCAGCGGGTCACGCCTCGATCTTCCAAGGCCCGCGCATGGGCTGGCTGATGAGCTTGTTCGCCTCGGCGTCGTCGAACTTCAGCGTCTTGGGATCGAACTTCAGGTTCTTGTTCAAGCGATGGGCGGTGACGCCCATGTTGACGATGGTGCAGGACCAGAAGCCGTTTCGTTCATTGAGCGCGAACTTCTTCCGGGTGCGGACGCTTTCGTGGAAGTCGGTGATCTGCGGTTCAGGATCGGGCAGCGAGGCGAGCTTCTTTTCGAGATCCGGGATATCGCTCTGTAAGCCCTTGGTGATCTTGCCCTTGGGTCCCTGGATGTAAGCGGCGTCCTTGAGGCTGTTGTCACCATCGAGCACGATCTTGCAGCCGTCGGCGTAGGTGAACTCGATGCGCCGCCAGGTGCCGATCGCATCGGAGTCCTGCGGGTCGGCATCGATCTCCACGGAGATCGGCGCGGTGTCGTCCTTGCCGAGGATGTACTGGGCGGGATCGAGGTAATGCTGGCCCATGTCGCCGAGGCCGCCGCCATCGTAGTCCCAATACCCGCGGAACTTCGCGTGAACGCGTTCCGGGTTATAGGGCTTCTTCGGCGCGGGCCCGAGCCAGAGATCGTAGTCGAGCTCGGCCGGCACCGGTTTCTCAACGAGACCTTTCTGGCCAGCCCAGATGCCGAGCTTCCAATCGAAGCCAGTGTGGGCGCCGACGGTGATGGTGAGCGGCCAGCCGAGCACGTCGTTCATGGCGGCCTTCTTGATCTGCTTCACCGGCACGCCCATGCCGTAGAAGTTGTCCTTGAAGCGGAACCAGGTGTTGAGGCGAAAGACGCGGTCGTATTTCTCCACCGCCTTCACCATCGCGATGCCCTCGCCGATGGTGCGGCTCATCGGCTTCTCGCACCAGACGTCCTTGCCGGACTTCGCCGCGGCGATGGCCATCAGCGCATGCCAATGCGGCGGGGTGGCGACGTGGATGACATCGATGTCCTTGCGCTCGAGAACCTCGCGGAAGTCGTGGTAGCCCTTGATGCCCTTCCCCTCGCCGCCGGCATCCTTCATCCTTTGGGCGAGATGACCCTTATCCACGTCGCACAGCGCGAGCAGCTTGCCGGGCATCGGCAGGTGCGAAGCGGAAATGCCGCCGCAGCCGATGATGGCCTTGGTGATCTCCCCGGACGGCGGCGTCTGGCCATTGAGGCCTAGCACGCGGCTCGGGACGATCTGGATGGTCGCCAGCGCGGCGAGCGACTTGAGCGTTTGGCGGCGGGTCAGGTTCATTGGATCGTTTCAGGAGTGGAGGCGGCTTCTTCGATGACCTCGTCGACGGAGGGTTTCACCCGGTCGCGGAACAGCAGGAAGAACAGCACGAGGATGCCGCCAGCCATCGACGCGGGGATCCACCAGAAGGACGGCCACAGGGTGAGCACCTTGGCACCGGTTTTGCTCAGCTCGCCGACTTTCGAGGTGAAGAAGAGGTCGTTGATCTTCGCACCACCATACATGCCCACGCCTTGGGTCAGCAGGACGAGGAAGCCCTGCGCCTGGCCGCGGATGGCATTCGGCGCCTTCTTGTCAGTGTAGATCTGGCCGGTGACGAAGAAGAAGTCGTAGCAGATGCCGTGAAGCAGGATGCCGCTGAAGATCATCCACTTCACACCCTCTGGCGCGCCCGCTGCAAAGAGCGCATAGCGCAGGACCCAGCACGCCATGCCGATGGCGAGCATCCACTTCACCCCGAGCCGCGAGAACAGCAGCGGGATCACCAGCATGAAGAAGATTTCCGATACCTGACCCCAGAACATGGTGCCTGCGGCGGACCCGAAACCGGCATCGGTGATGAAGGTCGCGGCATAGGCGTAGTAGGCCTGCAACGGGATGCAGATCAGCATCGAGGCGATCGCAAAGATCAGGAAATTGAAGTCCTTCAGCATGCCGGCCGACTCGAGGCCGAGCATCTGGGTCACCGAAAGTGGCTGGCCCTTTCCGACCGGTGGCGTGTGCGGCAGGAAGAACGAGTAGATGCCCAGTGCGATGCTGGCGCCGGCGGCGATCTGCAGCGGCAGCGCGGTGGCATCCGCCTTCAAAAGGGTGCCGACGAGGAAACCCGCCGCGATCCAGCCGATGGTGCCGAAGACACGGATGACCGGGAATTGCTTCTCCGAGTCGTGGATATTCCGCATCGCCAGCGTGTTCGTCAGGCCGAGCGTGGGCATGTAGCAGAGCATGTAGCCCAGCAGCATCCAGAAGAAGAGGCCCTTGCTGCCCGCCAACTCCTGCTGAATCGACCATGGCACCAGGAACATCAGCACCCCACCGACCAAATGCAGCACCCCGAGCACGACCTGCGTCGGAAAGAAGCGGTCGGCGATGAGGCCGAGGAATACCGGCGCGATGATCGCGGCGATCGGACCCACCGAGTAAGCCGTGCCAATGCCTTCGGCGAAATTCATGCCCTGACGCAAGTAGACGCCAATGGTCACGAACCACGCCCCCCACACGAAGAACTGCAGGAACATCATCACCGACAAACGGGTGGTCACAGCGGGCGTGGCGGCTTTTTCCATAACTCCAATCAGACTCGGCAGATCACCTGCGCAGCGGCAAGCAGGATCACGCTCCAATTCGGCTCAAATCGTCCATTTCTCTCATGAAAAGCGCGTATTTCTGAAATTATTTCGACTTTGGATGAAAGCCCGGCTTGCAGTGGGGGCGTATTTTCGGCCCGTTTGTCACCGCACCTGCCATGACCCCGACATCTCTTTCCCTATCCCGCCGCCGTCTGCTCGTAGGTTCCGCCGCCACCGCCGTGGTCGCCGGTTTCCCGAGCCTCCTGCTCGCCCAGGAAAACACCGCGAAGCTCAAGATCGGCCTGATCGGCTGCGGCGGTCGCGGCACCGGTGCTGCGACCCAGGCACTTTCCGCCGACCCGAATGTGGTCCTTTGGGCCATGGGCGATGCCTTCCCGGAAGGAATCAAGGGCAGCTTGGAAAGCCTGAAGAGCTTCGGCGGCAAGGTCGATGTGCCGGCCGAGCGCCAGTTCAGCGGGCTCGATGCCTACCAGAAAGTCCTCGCCAGCGGCGTGGATGTCGTGCTGCTCGCCGCGCCTCCGGCATTCCGCCCGCTGCACCTGCGTGCGGCGGTTGAAGCCGGCAAGCATGTCTTCGCCGAGAAGCCGATGGCCGTGGACGTGACCGGTGTGAAGTCGGTGATGGAGTCCGCCAAGCTCGCGAAGCAAAAGGGCGTCTCCATCCAGCATGGCTACTGCTGGCGCTTCGCTCCGGGCGTGCGCGAGGTCTACAAGAAGGTGACCTCCGGCGAACTCGGCAAGGTCTACTCGGTCTACGGCACCTACATGGGCAGCCCGCCGAAGCCGCTGCAGCCGGGCATGACCAAGCCCACCGACATGGCGGATGTCGAATGGCAGCTCCGCTGGTGGACGAATTTCGAATGGCTCAGCGGCGGTCCGCTGCTCGAGCAGGCCGTGCACACCGTCGACAAGATCGCGTGGGCGATGAATGACGTCGCTCCGATCGCCGCGGTGGCCAATGGCGGCCGTGCCTATCGCACCGACGCAGGCAATGTTTACGACCACTACAACATCGTCTTCGAATACCCCGGCGGCGTGATGTGCCACCTCGGCGAGCGCCAGTACCTCGGCTGCCACACCGAGGTGAAGGATCGCATTTATTGCGAAAAGGGCACCGCCATCGCCCCGGACCTGCCAATGGTGCTCGGCCTCGATGGCAAGAAGCGCGAGTGGATGTACAAGGCTCCCGCCGGCATGGAGCAGAACATGTATCAGGTCTGCCACAACGAGTTCTTCGCCGCGATCCGCAAGGGCGAGATCATCAATACCGGCGAGTACATGGCCAACAGCACCATGCTCGGCCTGCTCGGTCGTGAAGCCGCCCACAGCGGCCAGCGAATCACCTGGGAGCAGATGTGGAACGCCACCCAAGACATGGCTCCCGACACGCTCAAGATGGGCGATGCCTTCCCGGTGGCACCGGTGCCAGTGCCCGGCCAATACAAGCTCGTCTGATTGCACGTCTTCTTTTCAAGGCGCGGTCTGGACGTCGTCCGGTCCGCGCCCATCTTTTCCATCCCGTCATGAAACGCCTCGCTCTTCTTTCCGTCCTCGCTCTGCCGGCCCATGCCAAAGAGCCTGAAGTACCAAACCCGCAGTACTTCCCGGTGACCGAGCAGATCCACGCGCTCGTCACCAAGAAGGGCGACTCCCCTGCCGCTGCGGCGGACATGAAGGCCTACAGCGAGAAGGTGGCGCAGGCGAGCGACGCGACCTTTGACCTGGTCCCCGTGCCGGGTGGTGACTTCACGATTGGCTCGCCCGCTTCCGAAGCAGGCCGCAAGGACGATGAAGGCCCACAGGTGAAGGTGGCGCTCGATCCCTTCTGGATCGGCAAGTGCGAGATGACCTGGGACATCTATCGCGCCTTCATGGAGAACGGCAAGGCACGCAACAAGGACGGCTCGCTGAACCGCGACTCCGACCTCAAGACCCCGGAGCACCCTGAAGCCAAGGACGGCGAGACCGTGGTGGATGTCGTCAGCCAACCCACCCCCCCCTACATGCCAATGCACTTCGGCATGGGCGATGGCTATGGCGCCGGCTGGCCAGCCATCGCGATGACCCATCACGCCGCGAGCAAGTTCTGCGAATGGCTGACCGCGCAAACCGGCCACTACTACCGCCTGCCGACCGAAGCCGAGTGGGAGTATGCCTGCCGCGCCGGCACCACGACTGCGTACTCGTTCGGCGATGATCCATCCAAGCTCGGCGAGTATGCGTGGACCGTGGATAATGCCGACTACACCTATCAAAAGGTCGGCCAGAAGAAGCCGAACCCATGGGGCATTTACGACATGCACGGCAACGTCGCCGAACTGTGCCTGGATGCTTACCTTCCCGACGCGTATGCGAAGTGGAAGGAAGGGGACAAGAACCCGTGGCACCAAGCCGTGAACCGGTACCCGCACGTTACGCGCGGCGGGCATTTCTTCGATGGCGGGCCGGAAACGCTGCGCTCCGCTGCCCGCGTGCCGACCGACAAGTCGTGGAAGAACATCGATCCGCAGATCCCGAAGTCGCTCTGGTACTTCACCGATTGCCGCAACGTGGGCTTCCGCGTCGTGCGCCCGATGAAGGTGCCGGACGTGAAGGAAATGCACATCAAGTGGAACACCGGGCCTGGGCCGACGGAGTGATTACCACTCCTCCGGACAGTCCTTTGTGACCAGCTTTAGGAAACCTAACAGAGTGCGCCCCGCGACGCCATCGTTGGGAACCTCTCCATTGTATTCCACGTCCATGACGTCCTTGGGAACGTAAACGCCACTCAGGTAGTTCTCGATGCGTTGGATGCGCTCGTCGTTCGCCGCTGTTCCCGGCTTCAAGCTGTTTGGGCCGATCGTCATCGCGATCAACGAGATGAATTCCTGCCGCGACAGCTCCGCAAACTCCTTGTGGAAATAGGTCCGTGCCGCGTCCGAGAAACCGCGAACGGCTTTGCCGTCCACGTTTCCGAAATAGGTGATGTTCAGGTAGAGCGTAAGTTGCTGGTCCTTTGAAACCAGCGCGTCCAAGGCATGCTGAGCGATCAGTGTCTGGCGGATCTTGGGGAAGCCGGCTTTGAAGCCTTCAGGAAAGTACAGCAACTTCACCAGCCCTTGGGTGATCGTGGTCCAACCAGCTCCCGGAGTCGCGAAGTCAACTCCGTGATGCCTGCGGAACATGGGATCTTCGATCGCGAGCAGAAGCGATTCCCGCTCTTCCCCCAAGTCTTCCACCGTGAGGGAAGACCCACGCGACGCTGCATCAGCAAGCGCGGCCGCCATCAAGGCAGACGTCTGTTTCTTCGCATTTGAGACGGTCCAGACGAAGTATCCCGCCAAGCCCGCCACCAACAGTCCAAACGTGATCGCCGCGCGGAGTATCCAGCGCATCCCACGCCGGCGGGCCGATGGAGCTTTCGTATCGCTCATCTCGCAGGGTTGATCTGTGAGTTCAACGACCTTTGGGTTTCTGGCGGATCAGCACGTGCTTGTCCTTCCTCGAAAGCTCGAACACGCCGATGGCTTCCAAGAGATCGCTCAGTTTTCCGTAGCCGTAGTTCCGTGAGTCGAAGTCGGGCATTAGCTTGGAAAGGTGAGTCCCTACCAAACCGAGCGAAGCCCACTCGCTTTCCTCACCGGTGGCAGAGTCGATGGCCATGCGGATTTGCTTCACCAGTTTTTGGTCCTTCCGGAGCTCGGCTCCCGCCTTCTTCGTTTTTTCATCGCTACCGGCGCTCGTGTCGGAGGCGACTTGGATGACTTCGGTGTAGATGAACTTGTCGCAGGCGGCGACGAATGGCTTCGGTGTCTTCTTTTCACCGAAGCCGTAAACGACCAGACCTTCTTCGCGAATCCGGGCGGCGAGCCTCGTGAAATCGCTATCGCTGGTCACCAGGCAGAAGCCCGAAAAGCGGCCGGTGTAAAGCAGGTCCATCGCGTCGATGATCATCGCGCTGTCGGTGGCGTTCTTGCCGGTGGTGTAGCTGAACTGCTGGATCGGCTGGATGGAGTGTTCGAGAAGCGGCGTCTTCCAGCCCTTGAGCTGCCCGGATGTCCAGTCGCCATAAATCCGCTTCACGCTGGCGGTGCCGTAGGTCGCAACTTCGGTGAGCACCGCGGCGATGACAGCCGCCGAGGCATTGTCCGCATCGATCAACACGGCGAGCGGCTTGGCGACGGAAGCACTTTCAGACATGCCACTATCTCATCCCTGAATGGACCCCGGGGCAAGACACGAAAAAGGCACAGGGCGATTCACCCCGTGCCTCTTTGTTAGAAACCAATCTGGCACTGAAGTCTTACTTCTTCTTCTCGCCCGGCTTCACATCGACAATGCCGAGATCGAGGTACTGGCCACCGCTGGTCTGGTGGCAGTGCACGGCGATGATGTTCTTGCCGGGCTTGAGCGCGGCCTTGCCTTGGGCGGAGAGCGGCACCAGCGAGAGATCGGTGACGAACCCACCAGCCGAGGCAGCCTGCACGCCATTGATGTAAACCTCGATGTCCTCGTCGTGATAGACGTTGAGCGCGATGGTGTCCGGAATGCTGGACGGCATCGTGATCTCACGGCGGATCCAAATATCCGAGTTCGTCCATTGCGTGCGGACCTTCGCATTCGGAGGGTTGCCCGCACCGAAGCCGGCGGCCCCCTTCTTCCACTTGGAATCATCGAAGCCCGTGCCAAACCATTCGCCTTCCGGACGATCGGTCGAGTAGCTCCACAGTACGTCGTCCTTCTCGATGCCGCTTGGCACGATGGTGGTCAGCACCGGCGCGATGTAGTCCGGCATCGGGGCCCAGCCCTTGGCCTTGGTAAGGTCGCGCTTGGCATAC
>Ga0307406_10001969_pt1 | contig 11212 bp, 17 predicted proteins | sample 322Cmetagenome_3_FD_203706 | JGI IMG/M metagenome (GOLD analysis project Ga0307406, IMG submission 203706) | Maize rhizosphere microbial communities from greenhouse at UC Davis, California, United States - 322HYB-C-2 | ecosystem: Host-associated > Plants > Roots > Rhizosphere > Soil | place... | reverse complement strand
GCATGCGGCGGCCGATGATCCGTCGTCGGAGCTGTTCGGGGGCGTAGCCGTCGAGGATGACGGCGAAGTAGTTCGGCTGCGTGGCCGAGCTGGTCACGTTGGGTTCGAAGGACTCGTAGCCCGACCCGGACGCGCTGGTGCCGCCGTTGAGGCTGATCGACAGGTTCGTCAGCGTTGCCTCCGCCAGCGACGTTTCGATCATGAAGTCTTGCTTCGTCAGCCGGGACCCGACGCGGAGGGTGATCTGGTCGACCTCCAGCTCCGAGTAGGTCTGGTCGACGGTGAGCTTCACGCCGTCCTGCGTGCCGCCCATGTCCGTCCACGACGACGCGGGCGGCGCCGCGTTCACGGCGGTGTCGGCGGGCTCCGTCGCCCCGTACGCGCCCTTGTAGAGGGTGCCCGGTCCTTGAATGAGGTTGGTCGTGTCCACAGCCACTGGTCAGCTCTCCTTGCTTCCGGCCGGGCCGGACGTCTTCTTCACGGGGGTGGCCGGCACCGAGGGCGGGGCCGGGTCTGCGGGCTGCGGCGGGGTGTCGTCGACGAGGAGGCCCTGCCGCTTGAGGGACCGGTATTCGGTGTCGTCGACCTCGATGGTCTGGTCGGGCCGCATGGTGGTGCGCACGGTGGGCATTACGGGTAGTCCTCTCGCCGGAGTGGGAAGCGGTGGTGGGAGAACTGCGGCAGGTACGGCAGTTCGATCGTCTGCTCGGGCGGAATGGTCCGCGGGCAGTCGACGATGCGGATGTCGCCGGTGAGGAGGAACTCCAGTTCGCCTCGGCTGTTGTGGACGATGACCCGCCCGTTCCAGGTGAGGAGGTCTCCGCCGAGGTGGGCGTCTTGGATGGCGTAGCGGCTCATGCGGGGATCTCCGTCCAGGCGATGACGAGGCCGGGGATGCTGTAGCGGGCGTAGGAGGAGGCGTCGTCGTGGATGCGCCGGTGTTCGCCTGTCGTGTAGGCGGACAGCACCCGTGCCTGCGGGAAACCGGGCTTGCCGAGCGTGAGGATCTGGGGGATCGCCGGGTGGTCGTAGCAGGCGGCCTGTATCGCCTCGGCGAGCATGGCGGCTCGGTCCCACGGCGGCTTCTGGCTGTTCGGGTTGTTCGCCCAGCAGTCCACGCCGATCACCGGGTCCCGTAGCGGCACGTACAGGTTGGGGGTGCCGCCCGCGGTGACGAGCGTGCAGAACCCCGACGCCGACCAGGACGTGTTGTCCTTCGGCAGAGTGGTTGCCACGCGGTCGCCGACGACGGTCTTCAGCCAGGCTTCGGCGACGAGTTCGGTCGTGGCCCGCAGACGGAGGCTCATGCGGTCCTCCGCTGGAACAGAGCGGGACGCAAGTACGGGTTGGGCGCGGTGCCAGGGTGGTTGACGCGCGCCACCGGATGATCCGCGCCCGGCCAGTACAGGGCCTTCTTGTTGCGCGGCAGGATCACGTGCGGCGGCGTGCCGAGTTCGACATCGGAGGCGTAGTTGCAGTCGAGAGAGCCGACCCGCAGCACCTTGTCGTGGCATTCAGCGCGCAGCGAATCGTGCAGGCGGCCAGAGCGCTTCGGCACGTAGTCGCGGGCGTCACCGAGGATGGCGTCGCCAATGACGTCTTCCATCCACTCGTTGATCGCCGCATCAACATGCGCACGCGCCGAAGGGTCGATCCGCACACCGGATCGCGCCATGGCCGCCCTCCTCTCCAGAGAGTGGTCTCGTACGGTGGCCGCCCGGTCTCCCCAGGCTGGTGGCCCTGTTCGGTTGTCAGGTCGTGCGCCGCAGATCCAGTCGAAGATCAGCCGCGACCGCAGGGTTCGTCATCTGCGAAACGGCGTCGACGATGTACACCACCCCAGTGCGCTCATCCCGCAGCCGGTCCTGATCCGTGATGTCCGTGCCGGCCGTGACCCGGCCGACGGCGTAACGGACGATCCGCGGGGTGGGGTCGTCGCGTGTGGTGACGCGGCGGGACTGCTCCGTCAAAGCGATCGGGACACCGGTCTGCACGGCGGTATCGGTGTCGGTCTCGTCGCCCCACGCGTCTTCAGTCGTTCCGCGGAGCACGGCAACGGTGGTGGTGGCGACGGCTAGCACGGGCCACCGTCCAAGCCGATGGGCTGCCAGCGAGGGTCATCATCGTCGGCGACGGCGGAGGTGAGGTTCATGGTCCGCGGGATCTGCCCGTACCCGCCACGGGCGCCGATCTTCAGGGGGCGTATCCGCTTCCACGACAGGCGGTCGATGGCCCTCTTGGCGAGTGGGGCCAGGATGAGGGCGTTGGCGTGCGCGAGCGTGCCGCTGACCTGGTCCTGGTTGAAGTTCGTGAGGTCGACGTTGGTGAACGCGTCCGGGTGCTGGGTGATCCACGCTGTCTGGTAGGCGACCGCCAGCTTCAGCAGCCGAAGGTTCTTCGGGCTGACGTTGCCCGCGTCGGAGGCGTCGGTGGTGGTGTCGGCGAACACCTCGATCACGGCCTGCGCCTGTTCGACCTGCGCTGCGGTGACGTTGAGGCCGGTGTACGTGAGGACGTCACTGGTCGTAGCCCACGTCATGGCTGCATCACCTGCCTGACGGACACCTCGTACACCCACACACCGTGGCCCGTCTCTGCGAGGCGGGCGTCACCGCGAGGCGTGAGCCCAGCCTTTGCCGCCGCGTCGATGGTGCCCTGCCGGTAGGCGAGATGGGTTTCCTCATCCGGGCCATCAGGCTCGGCATCGAACGTCTTACGGAAGACGAACGGACCGGCCGTTGTGGGCGGTTCGAACGCGGCAGTCTCAGCCGCCCCGCGTACCGCGTCACCAGACAGCACACGCTCACCCTCCGCGAGGGACGGCTGCCGCTGCTCGGCATCGGCATCAGTGAGGCGCTGGATCAACTCGGCACGCGAGCGCGCCGTACCGAGACCGCGGGCCTGACACGCCTCCCGCAGCTCACCCACGCTCAACTGCCCGTAATCCATAGCCTCTCCAAAAGTGTTCAGCCGGTGCCGCCGGGGTGGCACCCACCCAATCCCCGACGGCAGTCCGATGGCCGGCTAGTCCGTGATCCGCTCCAGTACCGCCAGCGCCTTCTCATGGCCGACGTTGAAGCCCTTCCGGACACGGATCTTCACCGCGGTGTCGTCCGTGGTGTCCTGCGCGCGGGCCTGGTCGACGAGGATCTCGCCCATGGACCGGTCGCCCCGCTTCAGGAACTGCCGGTTCACGTAGAACAGCAGGTCGTTGCCCGTCGGGGACTGCGTGTTCGTCGCCGACACCTTGCAGCCGCGAGACCAGGCGATCGGAGCGTCGAACAGGGTGTCCGGGGTGCCGCCCGTGCCCTGGATGAAGATGGGCCGGCCCTGCGCGTCAAGGCAGTTGCGGAGCGCGTCACGCCAGCCGGGGGAGGCGATGACGAGCTGGTCGGCGAGCGACCAGTACTTGCCGGTCTCCACCTTCTTGAACGTAGCCGACAGCTTCTCGTAGAGGCTGGTGCCGACGGCCGGGGAAGCGATCGAGGTGAGGTCGTCGTCCCACGTCAGGTAGTTGTCGTCGGCTGTGTACGAGGTGGCGGAGTTGGTGGTGCGCAGCGACTTGTACGCCGACGTGAACGGGATGGTGGTGCCGTTCTCGGTGCCGGACACGGCGAGGCACGCGTTGTCGAAGGTGTCGGCGTAGGAGATCGCCCAGTCCTGGCCCTTGGTCTTGATCGTGTCGATCACCGAGTCGGCGTCGGCGAGGTCGTCCTCGTCCACCACGAACAGCGAGTTGAACTTGCGGGCGGTCAGGGTGATGTAGTCGTTCGTCGACGTGTCGGCGGTGTACGTGCCACCCGCGTTCACGGACAGTCCGCCGGAGCGCAGAACGCGCTTGGTGGCGGTGGTCATCTTGTGGGGGCGGGCGAACTTCTCGATCGCGGAGTCCTGGAGAACCCGGGTGATGACGGAGTCGTCCCACTCGATCGGGATCCAGTTGTCGATGATGTCGGTGGAAGCCACCTGGGCACCTCGGTTGAGACAGGGGGCTCACGGCCCGCCACGGATGGGGGATGCCCTACCTGGGCGGACCTGTGAGCTGCCTGCTCGAACCTGTGCAGGAACCCGGAGGTTCCGTTGTGTGCCCGTACCTGGGCTACTTGCCGCGAAGCACCCGCCTGGCTACCTGCTCAGCCCATCCTTCAGGCTCGGGCGCCGGGGGCTTCTTGTCGGCAGTGTCAACCTTAACGGCCGGTACGCCATTCTGGCCAGAACCGGCGGCTCCATTGGACGGAGTGGCAGGGTTGCGGCTGCGCTTGAAGCCCTCCGGGAAGATCTTCTTGACGCTCTCGATGCGTTCCCGGAGATCGTCCTCGTCGTCCAGGTCGACCTCATCGAAGTCGACCAGCGGCATGATCAGCTCCAGTCGTTGGCCGTTCCACCCGGCGTCCGACAGCGCCTTGTTGAAGCTGCTCACCAGCTTCTTCGCGCCGCGCATTCCCTCGATCCTGGCCTCGGCGACGGCCCGGTCGATCTGCTTCCTCATCTCCGTGTCGCTGATGCCTTGCGACTGCTCCCCTTTCGGCTCCGACGCCGGCTCGGGCTCGGGGTCCGGCTGAAGCTTCTGTCCGGTCTTCGGGTCGTAGCCTGCGGCCTTCAGCCACTTCCGGCGGTTCGCCGCCTCAGCCGAAGCCGAACGCAACTTCTCCTGGTGCTCCTCCCACTCTTCGCGGGTAGGGGGAGCCCAGTCGTCCACGGGCGCCGGGGCGCCTTCCGGCTCGACAACGGTCTCGGGCTGTGCAGCCTCTTCGGGGTTGGGTGCCATCAGGTTCTCCTTCATGTGCGGCTAGCCGCGGTCGCGGCAGCCTGACGCCGGACGCGCGCAGACAGGCCGCGCTGCGCCAGCAGTGCTTGGGCCGCCCGGCGGCGGCTGGCGTGAGATTCGGAAGGCCGACCGCGGCCGGCAGCGATACTGGTCAAGGCCTGGTCGCGAAGCAGAGCCGGAAGGGTGCCGGGCCCTGTGCCCCAGTCCGGTAGCCACGGCACTGCCCGGCACCTGCAATTCGGGTGCGCCGGCGGCCCGTCCAGGGGAGCCTTCGTCGCGCTGCGGGCGTTGGGGTCCATGGACAGTCCGCCGGGGAAGCGGCCGTCGCGGTCGGATACCCGTCCGGCGTAGGCAAGGCAGGTGACGCACGCGTCAGGCTCCGACACCCACAACTGGTGGGCCCCGTAGTGCCCGGCGGCCTGTGCGGCGCCACCATTGACCGCGCGATGGATGGCCCAGGCGACCGTCTGCCGCACCAAGCCGACAGCCCGACGCGCAGCGGCCAGCCCGGCGATGACACCCCGCCAGCCGCTGCCTGACACCATCCGAGGCGACAACAACCGTCCCGCCATCCGCAACTGCTCCGCCGCCACACCCGCGAGAGTTGCCGCCGCACGGGCAGCATCCTCAGGAACCGCGACGCCCGGCACCTCGTGGTGTCGCCCCGTCGCACGGGTCAGGAACCCGGCCGCATGCCGGGCGCCCATCCGTGCGGCATCCTCCAGCGCCCCGTCCAACACTCGCTGTGCCCTGCCTGGTAGGCCGCGACTCGCCTGCTCCACATCCGCCCGCACACCCGTCAGTAGCCGGGCCAGTTTCACGCCCGCGCCAGCGGCGGTGAGTGCACCGAACGCGGTGATCCACGCGGCGAGGGCGACGGCTATCAGGGCGGCAAGTTCCGCGCCTGCACCACCTTCGGCCTGCCGCGCAATCTCTTCCTCCAGAGCGGCAGCCTCGTCCGCTTGGGTGCCCTGGACGAGGTCGGCGAGTTGCTGCGGGGTGGCGGGCGCGGGCATCAGCGGTTCGCCTCACTGTCCCCGAGTCGCGACGCCGCACCGAGAACCTGATCAAGGAGGGTGGTCACCTGTTCCTGAGAGACGGCGCCAAGCTGCACGCCCGTGCCCAGAGCTTGCACGGCGTTACCGAGGGAGGTGAGGAGGTCGACGCGGCGCTGCAACTCGGCATCGTCATCGAGGTCGGACATCCACGCCTCGACCAGCTCGGGCGGGCAGCCAGCCTCGATCAGGGAGCGTTCGCGCGGAACTCCGGCCTTCACCTTGGCGTCGACGGTGGCCCACCCTTCGGTGTCGTCGCGGTAGTCGGCGGGCTGCCAGCGCACTGTCACCGTCACGTCGTCGAAGCCGAGGAGCTGAAGGGCGAACTCGAAGGCGTCGGCGTGCGTGGCACCGAAGCTGCGCTGCCGGGCCTGGACTCGGGCGGTGAGGGAGGCGCGCGCTTCCCGACGGGCCTCACCGGAGATGGCGTCCCCAGTGGAGTCGAACTCCTGGAACGGTGTGCTGGTGACCTGCGCCATCGCCTTCACGTACCGGTCGAACGGCGCCAGGTACACCTGAGGGTCGGCGGCCGCGAACTGGCCGACACCCTTCAGGCCTTGCAGCATCCACAGTTCGCCAGGATCGTTGCGCAACTGCGAGGGGTTGAGAGGGGACTCCGGGTCGCCGTCGAGGTCCTCGGGGTTGTCCGGGTCGAAGTCCGCGCCCTGCATGCCGGACTGGTCCACCTGCGGATCGATCAGTCCGTACCGTTGCGGCAGCGACTGAAAGTCCACCGTGGACAGATGCGCGGGCACCAGTTTGTTGATGGCAGCCTGCGGCCCGTACGCCGCATAGTGTTCCGGCCTGCCGTACGGGCGGGCGGTGCGGTAGTGGAAGAACGGGATGATGCCGTACGGGTTCGGCAGCACAGCGTCCTGCCCGTCACCGGTGTACGGCTCCCACTTGTCGTTCTTCTTCGTGTGCTTCCCCGACCACACCCAGCGTTCGATCCGCGCCGGCTCGTCCCCTGCCTGCGGGTACCAGAGGTCCGCGCGGATCGTCTGGTCCTTGCCCGAGCCGGTGCACCAGGACTTGATCGCGAGTTTCTTGCGGAGCGGGTTCTCCTCGTCGTAGATGACCCGCACCGTGGCAGCGGAGTTGACGAGCATGTCGACGCCGATGACGTTCCCGGAGTCGTCGGTGTCGGGCCACACCATGAGGTAGGCGTCACCCTGGGAGCAGGCGCGGACGTGGAGGCCGGGGAGTTCCTCGTCGAGCTGGTTCCGTTTGATCAGGGCGCTGATCTCGGCATCCGCGTCGTCGTCGCCGGTGGTGATGGCGGTGATGTGGAGGCGGTCGGTGACGGCAGTGACGGGGATGCGGGCGAAGTTGATCTCGTCGAGTTCGTCGAGGTTCGACTTGGCGAGCATGCGGGCGACCTTGTCGGACGCGAAGATCTCATCGACGTCGCCGTCGAAGTACGCTTCCGCTTTCGCGTAGCCGGGCCGGGCGGCGCACAGTTCGGTGTAGGCGTCGATGAGATCTGTTGTGCCTGCCATCCCCGCACCTCCACCGTGACCTTTGAATCGAAGGTTACAGCGTCAATTCAACACCACACATGAAGGCGGATAGCTATCTCGGGCTGATAGACCGCACAGCAACGCGCTTCCTCGGCGGAGCCAGGTCGCGGTGAGCAACCACGTAGCGCATCCCGTCCATGCCATGATCGTCCTGCTTCACCGGGGCCTCAGGCGAAGTGCCTCCCGGCTTCGTCGCCCACACGTAGCCGGTGATCTCCTCCTGTGTGCACGCAGGCTTCCTGGCCTCATCGAGTTCTTGGTCCCGCTCCACCAGCACGTTACGCATGATGAAGATCCGCGGTTTGCCGTCGCCAGCCGTCTTCATCCGCGAACCCACAGCCTGGATGCCCGCACGCACGGACTTACGCGCTGCAACTGTCCTCAACTTCAGATGCTTTTCGAGGGTGGCCCGGTCCTCAGCATCGTGATCACAGATGACGGCGCGTGGTTTCGGCTCCTTCCACGCCCCTGACGGGTACACCATGAGCGCGCGTGCTGTACGGGCGTGGTCTTCTACGAGCCTTCGGGAGTGGTAGATCTCCCGATAGAGGAAGAGGCGCCCATCGGGGTCCTCGGCCCACCACTGCATGACGAACGGGTTTGTGAACCCGAAGTCCACTGTGATCCAGCGCGGCCAGTCGTAGGGGATCTCGAACGGATCGACGATGTGCACGGCCTCGTCGAACTGGTCGTAGATCAGGCCCTCGGCCGCAGCCCAGATCCCGTCCTTGAGCCGTAGCTTGCGCACGCCCGTAAGCGCATCGAGCTTCGCGAAGTACGCTGCGCCCACCTGGGTTGGAGTGCCGTCGGCGTCCACGTACGCCGGATTGTCGACGTGGCGGGACACCAGCATGCGGGCCGCGCCACGGTCACACCGTTGCTTGATCCAGTGGGTTGGCGCGGACGGGTTGCAGGCGCCCATCTGCTGCTGCCACGACAAGCGGCCGTTCCGCAACCTGGTGCCGACAGATTCCCAGTCGTTCAGGGTCAGTTCGGTGGCCTCGTCGCCGAATACCATGTCGTACTCGGCCGACATGATCTTTTCCGGCTTGTCCATTCCGGCGACATCAACCTTGGCCCCGTTTGAGTAGCGATATCCGGGAGCCTCGCGGGCGCTTCCGCCGAACCATGTGACGATGCCTCGCGCCAGGGCGTCAGCGGCCACCTTCTTGTCCCACGTGACCAGTGTCGTCGACCCGAGACTGACGGCTGTCTTTCGGAAGATGAGGAAGCGGGCATCCGGATTGTGCAGCGCTGTGAGGTGTACACGGAACAGGCAGGCCAGCGACTTTCCAGTGCCCGCCGGCCCTGCGATGAAGACTTCGGACTGCCTTTCTCGGAAGAGTTCCAGCGCTGCGCCGCGGGGCTCGTAGCGGACGACGGCAGCCGGGGGCGCGGCGGTTGTCACGTCAGGTCCGCAGGGTCGACGCCGACGACCTCGTACCTCACGGCGCCGGATACGTTCACCTTCGTCTCGGCATCGAGCCCGTACAGGCGCCGGTAGCTCTCCCTGATCTGCCTCATCTCGCGGAGCGCGGCCAGCTTCGGGCCGTCGTCGAGGATGGGCTGATCCTGGTCGTCCTTGACGATGTGGCCGTGGGAGACGACAACGTGGTCGCGTTCCAGGATCTCCATGGCCGCGACGAACAGGTCGTCGAGCTGCTGGGCTTCGGAGGCGATGAGTTCCGCGCCGGCTTCGCGGATGACGGCTTCGCGGCAGCGTTGAACCGCGCGCCAGGCGTCGCTCTTGTTGCTGTAGCCGACGGCGTCTGCGATCTGCTGGTAGCTGAGTCGGGGGTTCTCCGCTTTGAGGCGCGCGGCTTGGGCGGCGCGGTCGGCGGTGTTCTGGCTGGGCTCGAATCGGCCGGTGTTGTTGTTGTGGGGGCGGTCGTTGGGGTGGGTCATGGTGGGCGCCTCCTGCTGCCTGTACCTTTGAATCGTAGGTCAAGGCACCCGTTCAGGCTTCGATTCGATTGCCGGTGGTGTGGGATGGTCTCCAGTAAGGGCGGACGCGCAGGCTTCGTCTACCGGTCGCGCTTCTCGGTGTACAGGGCGTTGCGCAGGCAGGGCGCGTCGAAGTCGAAGGCCGCGAGGATCTCGAACGCTGGCAGGACTGCCATCCAGCGATCGGCCATGGCTCGAAAGGCCGCGAGGACTCGGCAACTGCGGGGACGTAAGCGCCGCTGAGGGGCGACGGGTAGGGGAAAGGGCCCCGGAGCTTGAGGCTGCTCCGGGGCCCTTGAACGTTTGTAGGGTGACAGGCCGCACGCTCGCCCACTTTCCACGGCCGGTAAGCATGCTGCCTGTCACCCGAAGGTGCGGTGCCTGAACACGCACAGCCCAGTGTAGGGGCAGCTCTCCTCGAACTACACCGCAGTGAACTCCACCGGCTGTCCGTTTGGCTTTGCTTTTCCTGCGGGCGTCTACGCCTTGATGCTGGCGTGCTTCTTGTGCGGCCAGTCGAGGAGCGCGACGTGGACGACGCCGGTGATCAGATATGCCCAAGACGTGTAGCGGATGACCTCCCGCCAGAACGTTCCCCACTGATGGATGTCGACCTCTGCCACTGCGGCAGCGATGGCGACGCCGCTGAGGATCGTGTACACGGCGGCGGTGCGCCAGCCGACGACCTGCCGGCGCCAGGCGACGAGGAACGGTACGAACGTGAGGGCGGTGGCGCTGACGGCCGGTACGGCGGCCCACGCCCATCGCTGCCAGGGTTTGGGGTACATGGGTTGTCTGGCGGTGTGGCGCATGGTGTCCCCCTTGGGGTGGTGCGGTGGGTTGGGGGACGGTATCGGATGTGTGGACGGTGTGAAGTCGTGTGGGTGGTTCTGTTACCGGGGCGTGGCAGTGCCCCCGGTCCCTGGTGGGGTCGGGGGCACAGGCGGAGGCGGGGTCAGGCGTCGCTGCTCGCTTGGTTCAGGTGGTCCATCGCAGCGAGGAGCCTGTTGGCCAGGTCTGGGTGGGTGTCCGCGATGCGCGCGTGGGCTTCCTGCCAGACGGCGGGGTCGTTGCATCGCTGCTCCCAGTTGGGGTCGGCGAGGCTTCCGGGGAGGGGGCCGTCGGTGCGGCAGTGCTCGCACCAGCGGCGGTAGGCGCCGGGGTATTCGATCTCGCATTCGCAGTCGGGGTCGCGGTAACGCATGTGGTTGCTCCTGTCGTGTCGGGTGGTCAGGCGGGGGTGATGGAGCGGGGCCGGACGCACGTGACGACCGCGTCCCCGGTCTCGTCGCGGAGTTCGAAACGGACACCCGGCAGGCCGTGTCCGTCGACGCAGCCGAGGCACAGGCAGGGGTGCGCCTCGTATCGACCGTGCAGGGCGGTGAGACTGCCGTGGTAGGTGACCAGCATGCCGGGCGTCCAGGCGGTCAGCGGGTTCAGCACGAGGGCTCCTAGGCGGCGAGGCGGAGGGTGGCGGCGCAGGCGACGTAGGCGGGCTTGCGGGGCCGGTAGATGACGGCGATCGCGGCGACCTCGGCCGGGGTGTACCGGGTGCAGGTGCGGGCCTTCACGTTCTTGGCGTAGCTGATGCCGGGGGTGCCGGTGACGCCGGCCTTGTCGGCGTTCTTGCGGAGGGATCCGGCGACGGTGCGGGCTTCGCGGATGCTGAGTCCGGCGGCGACGCAGTGGGTGGCGAGGGTGCCCTGTCCGGTGCGGCGGATCTTGGCGGCGGCGCGCTGGGTGCGGGTGCGGGTCTTGAGGGTGGCGCGGCGGGTGCGGTTCGAGCGGATCATCTTGGGCTCCCCCTGACTTCGTCTTGCTGACATAGACAACGTTAGGGCAGTGCGAGTAACCTTGTCAACATGAATGAGTCGAAGTCTCCGGGTGGTGCGGCGATAGACTTTGTCTACGCCACATCGACAGGG
>Ga0307406_10001968_pt1 | contig 11213 bp, 14 predicted proteins | sample 322Cmetagenome_3_FD_203706 | JGI IMG/M metagenome (GOLD analysis project Ga0307406, IMG submission 203706) | Maize rhizosphere microbial communities from greenhouse at UC Davis, California, United States - 322HYB-C-2 | ecosystem: Host-associated > Plants > Roots > Rhizosphere > Soil | place... | reverse complement strand
AGGCGCCCAGGCACAGGCCGACGATGCGCGCGCCGCGCGCGTGGGCGCTGCGCAAGGCTTTGAGCAGAGGTTCCGGCGGGCGCTCGTCGGCGTCGCGCCAGGACGGCACGATGATGGTGTCGGCGCTGCGCAGCGCCTGCAGGCCGTGGCGCGTCTCGATGTTGAAACCGGCGCGGGTGCGCAGGCGGCCGGGCTCGGCGGCGCAGACGCGCAGGTCGAACTGCGGCAGGTCGAGGTCGCGGTCGCCCTCGCGGTTGTCGAACACCAGGCAGGGCACCGACAGGTGGAAGGGGCTGATGCGGTCGAAGGCGACCACGGCCAGGCGGCGGGAAGCGGCGGATTCGTTCATGGCCCGATTCTACATGGCCCGATCCTATCGAATATTGTCATTCGGGCCAGTATCGGCCGGATCGGCAAAGACGAACAATGAGCCCACTTCGCAGCCACCCCTTCCCCGGAGACCACTCATGAACGCTTCGTCCAACAGCCGCAAACGCGCCCTGGTCGTGATCGATGTCCAGAACGACTATTTCGCCGACGGCCTGCCGATCGAATACCCGCCGGTCGCCAAGACCCTGCCCAACATCGGCCGCGCCATGGACGCCGCGCGCGCCGCCGGGGTGCCGGTGGTGGTGGTGCAGAACACCGCGCCGGCCGGTTCGCCGGTGTTCGACAAGGGCACCGCGGGCTGGGAACTCAACGACGTCGTCGCCAGCCGCCCGCGCGATCACTACATCGAGAAGAACTTTCCGAGCGTGTTCACCGGCACCGACTTCAAACAATGGATCGAGCGCAACGGCATCGGCACCCTCAGCGTGATCGGCTACATGACCCACAACTGCGACGCGTCCACGGTGTTCGAGGCCGCGCATCTGAACTTGAACGTGGAGTTCCTGCACGACGCCAGCGGTTCGCTGTCGTACGAGAACAGCGCCGGCCATGCCAGCGCCGAGGAGATCCACCGCGTGTTCAGCGTAGTGTTCCAGAGCCGCTTCGCCGCGGTGCTGAGCACCGAGGAATGGATCGATGCGCTGCACACCGGTGCGGTGCCCTGCCTCGACAACCCGCATGCCTCGAACCAGCGCGCACGGGCACGCAACAAAGCCGCCGCCTGAGGTTCGCTGCCGCCGTCCGGACCCGGCTCGGGTTCGAGCCGGTCTTGCGATGTGCGGCGTTGCAATGCGAAGCCCCGCCCAGGCGGGGCTTCGTCTGTCGGTGGCTCGGCGACTTCAGAACGACGGCGGGTTCTTGAGTTGGACCTGCTGCACCCAGGTGCCGAAACCGGTGTCCAGGTGCACGATCTCGCCGAGCAACTGCGCACCGAGCGCCTCGGCCTTGATGAAGACCGAACCGTTGTTGTACTCGTTGATCTCGTACTCCGGCCGGCCGCGCACGATGGTGCGCGAGGCGTTCACGTACTGCAGGCCGGTCACGACGATGTTCCACTGATTGCCGTTGGCGTTCAGGGTGGCGAAGGCCGAGCTGTCGTAGACGCCGCCGTTGGTGTAGTTCAGCACCGCATGTTTGATCGCGTCGGTGAGCGCGTTCCAGCTGACGTTGAAAATCACCGTGCTGGTGCGCGCGTTCGGGTAGTTGCCGAAGCGCTCGTAGGCGGCCTGCGCGGCGATCTCGGGTAGGTCGGTGGGCTCGAAATGCTTGTCGAGGAATTCGAACTGGTTGGCCATGGACGGCTCCTTGGTGGTGACGGCGGCGGGTTGTGCGGAAGTGGGCTGGCCGGCGCCCGCCGCATCCGTCGCGGGCGAGGGCCGGGTCAGGGCGTTGTGCAGAAGCAGCAGTTCGAGGGGGTTCAAGGCCATGCGGTGCCGATCCTCAGCGCGGGCGGTGCACATCTGGAAACGCGAGGGCGGGGATGTTGTGAAGCGCGGCGGCGCGCCGCGACGGAGTTCACAGGGGCGGCGCGGCTGCGTTAGTTCGGGCAGTGGATGCAGGCGGGCCGTTCGTTGCGAGCGCACCGCTTTCGATCTTGTCCCGACCGCCAGGAGCCCGCCCCGATGCCCGTATTGACCGCCGCACAACTGCAAGGACTCGCCAGCAACAACCTCGGTGCCGGCACCGAGCTCGATGCCGATTGGCCCGATCCCTATCCCGATGCGCCGTGCTGGGGTTATGCACTGTTCGGCGGCCCGGGCGGGCATGCCGCCAACACGCCGCCGACGATCTTCGACCAGGCCTGGTCGTTCGATGCCGAGGCCGAAGACTTCGTGCTCAATCCGGGCTTCGTCGACTGGGTCCACGATACCTTCGGCAACGCCGCGGCCGATGCGCAGGCGCAGATCCTCGCGGCGAACGCCGCCACCGCCGGCAACGATGCCGCGCCCGGCAGCGCCGCGGCGAAACAGGCCTGCACGCGTGCACTCGCGCGCCTGTGCATGATCCTCAGCGGCCTGACCTTATCGGGCAACGGCGGCGCCGCGCCGACACAGTATTCCATCGTCATGGCCTCGGACGGTTGGCGGACTTGGGAACATTGGGCGCTGGGCCTGGCGAACAACGTCGGCGCGCCGGATAACCCGGCGGTCCAATACACCCAACGCGATGCCGGCGTGAACCCGGTCAATACGCGTTGCGGGATCGTCTGGGGGAATCATCCGATCCTCACCACGCTCTACGTCACCGAGCTGCTGCCCGGGCATATCGAGTACCTGCAACACGCCGTCGGTTGGCCGTGAGCCAAGTCGCGTGATACGTGACGCGTGATACAGGACGGATGCGGCCGCCGTCGGGCCGCATCCGCGTGGTGCGATCAACCGGCGGCGAGCACCGACAGCACCGCGTCGTCGGGCACGCCGGCGACGATGCGCGCCGCGCCGGCCCTGTCCCACAGGATGAAGCGCAGGCCGGCGGCGTCGGCCTTCTTGTCCAGGCGCATGCGTTCCAGCAAGGCTTGCGGCGCCAGGCCCTCGGGAATCGAGGTCGGCAAGTCCAGCCGCTCCAGCAAATGCTTCAGGCGATCGACGTCGGCCGGACTCGCGCGTCCGAGCGCCGCCGACAAACGCGCCGCCAACACCATGCCGACCGCGACCGCTTCGCCGTGGTTGAGGCCGTCGCCGCGGGTGCCGGCATAGCCTTGTTCGGTTTCGATCGCATGACCGAAGGTGTGGCCGAAATTGAGCATGGCGCGGTCGCCGTGTTCGTACAGATCGCGTGCGACCACGTCGGCCTTGTAGCGGCAACTGCGCGCGACCGCTTCGGCCAGGGCCTCGTCGTCGCGGGCCAGCAAGGCCTCCGCGTGCGCCTCCAGCCAATCGAGAAAACTGGCGTCGAAGATCGCGCCGTACTTCACCACTTCGGCCAGGCCGGCGCGCAGTTCGCGATCGGGCAGGCTGCGCAAGGCGGCGGTATCGGCGATCACCGCGCGCGGCGGATGGAAGGCGCCGACCAGGTTCTTGCCGCTGGGCAGGTCGACCGCGGTCTTGCCGCCGACCGAGGAGTCGACCATCGCCAACAAGGTGGTCGGTACCTGCACACAGTCGATGCCACGCATCCAGCAGGCCGCGGCGAAGCCGGCCAGGTCGCCGACCACGCCGCCGCCGAGCGCGATCACGCTGGCGTCGCGGGTGGCGCCGAGCGCGGCGAGCGCGCCGAGACATTCGCCGAACCGCGCCAGGGTCTTCTCGTGTTCGCCGGGGGGGATCACGAAATGCGCCACGCTCAGGCCCGGCCTGGCCGCATGCAGAGCGGCTTCGACACGGGCGAGGTAGAGTGGGGCGACGTTTTCGTCGCTGACGATCAGCGCGTGGCGTCCACGCACGGTGCGCGCCAGGCGTGCGCCGTCGTCGAGCAGGCCGGCGCCGATCTCGATGCTGTAGGTGGTCCCGCCCGATACTTCGACCCTGCGTATCGCGCTCATGCGTTGACTCCGGAATAGGGGTGGGGCGCCGACGAGGCCTGCGGGCGTCGCCAGAGCCGATCGAGTTGCTCGGCGAGCCGGGTCGCGGCTTCGGCCGAGGTCAGCGCGCCGGTGTCAAAGCGCAGGTCGGCGACTTGCGCGTACAGCGGCGCGCGTTGCTCGGCCAGCGTGCGCAGCACCTGCTCGCGGTCGCTGCCGGCGAGCAGGGGGCGGCTGCGGTCCTGGGCCAGGCGTTCGAGCTGCTGCTCGACGGTGACCAGCAACTGCACCACGAAACCGCGTTCGCGCAGCAAGCGCCGGTTGTCGGCGGCGAGCACCGCGCCGCCGCCGGTGGCGAGCAGCAGGCCGTCGCCTGCGAGCAGCTCGGCCAGCACCGCGCTTTCGCGGGCGCGGAAACCGGCTTCGCCTTCGTGTTCGAAGATCGCCGCCACGCTGCTGCCGGTGCGTTGCTCGATCTCGCGGTCGGCATCGGCCAGGCGCAGGCCGAAATGCTCGGCGAGGCGTTTGCCGATGCAGGTCTTGCCGGCGCCCATAGGGCCGACCAGGATCAGGTTGCTGGCGGGGTTCATGCGCCGATTGTAGGGCACGCAATAGGGCGGCCGTGCGACGGTACTTGCGTCGTCTTAACAGGTACCGGCCTAGGCTCGGATCTCCGTCGCCGCGCAGGCGGCGGGCGGTCCCCCGGGACGCCCCATTCGCAGCACCCATCAGGAGAAAGACATGGCGGTCGCCAAAGTCATCGAACTCAATACCTCGTCCACCATCGGCATCGAGGACGCGGTCAAGACCGGTCTGGCCAAATGTGCCGAGTCGGTCAAGAACATCCAGGGCGCCTGGGTCAACGACGTCAAGGTGGTCACCGACGGTTCCGGCAACATCACCGAATGGCGAGTCAACCTGAAAGTGACGTTCGTCGTGAAGTAAGCGCGACCGCTGCGACGGATCGGGAGTGACGAAGCCGGCATTGCCGTCGCTTCGTCACTCGCTGCGTCACTGCCGGTTCGCGGCTGAGACAACTCGTCGCGAGGCATCCAGGCGCAGACTCGCATCGGCGATCTGCGGCAGCCGTGCCAGCGCCTGCCGGCTGACCCGTTCGAACAGGCTCACGAAGCGCTCCACCTGCGCCCGCGTCATCGCCTGGCGGCTGGGTCGCCGCGCCTGCATCGCGCATTCCTGCTGCCAGCGCCAATCGGCGACGACCTCGAAACCCGGCGGCTGCAGGAACAGCAAGCGATCCAACCGCGACCACAGCGCCGGATAATCGCGGCCCAAGGCGGCGTTGCAGTAGCCGCGCCAGCGGCCGTCGCCGTCCTCATCGCGTTCGAGCGCATTGATCGGTGCGACCAGTTCGGCCGCAGTCTGCATCGGCGTCTTCAGGAACCAGCCTTCGAACAGGGTCAGGTCGACGGCTTCGACCTGTGCCCAACGCGACGGCACGACCCGCGTATCGCGCAGCTTGTCGAAGCGCGGCCAGCGCACCGCGGCGCCGGCATGCAAGCGGTCGAGCACCTCGCAGGCCAGATCGACTTCGTGGGTGCCCGGCGGACCGCGCGTGGCCAGCAGTGGCTGGACCTCGCGACCCAGGCGCAGGCGTTCGCGCCGGCCGAGATAGAAGTCGTCGATCGACAACACCGCCACGCGCAACCCGCGCGACCGCGCGAGCGCCGCCACCTGCGCCGCCAGCGTCGATTTGCCGCTGCCCTGCAGGCCGCAGATGGCGTAGACGCGGGCGTTCGCGGTAAGCGCGTCGTCGAGCACGTGGGCGACGCAGGCTGGTTCGAAGCCGGCCGCTGCGGCCGGCTGGCGGCCCGGCGCTTTGCCGGATAGGGCTGACGGATGCAGGCGCGACGACATCGGCTCACAATAGCGCAATGACCACGACCCACGACCTGCTCAACGAAGCCCTCGCCACCTTCGATACGCTGTTCGAAGAAGCCCGCACCGCCGGCGAGCCCGACCCGACCGCGATGACCGTCGCCACCGCCTCGCTCGATGCGCGGCCGTCGGCGCGCACCGTGCTGCTGAAGGCCCACGACGCGCGCGGTTTCGTCTTCTACACCCACCTCGACGGGCGCAAGGGCCGCGAACTGCAGGCCAACCCGCATGCGGCGCTGTTGTTCCATTGGCCGCGCGTGCGCCACGGCGTGCAGGTGCGCATCGAGGGCGCGGTGGAAGTGGTCGGCGATGCCGAGGCCGATGCCTATTTCGCCACCCGCGCGCGCGGCAGCCAGCTCGGCGCCTGGGCCTCGAAGCAGTCCGAGACCCTCGCCGACCGCGAGACCTTCGAGCAGCGCCTGGCCCAGACCGAACAGCAGTTCGAGGGCCGCGACGTGCCGCGCCCGCCGCGTTGGACCGGCCTGCGCGTGCGCGCCGAGAAGATCGAGTTCTGGTACGGCGCCGACTTCCGCTTGCACGAGCGCTGGTCCTACGAATGCGACCGAGCCGGCGACTGGAACAAGCGGATGCTGTATCCGTGACGCCGGCCTGGCGCGTGCGCGCCGCGATCGCCGCCGATGCCGGCGCCTGGTCGAGGCTGCGCCAAGCGCTTTGGCCCGAGGCCGACCCGAGCCAGCACGCAGGCGACATCGAACAGATGCTCGCCCGGCCGGGCAGCGCCGTCGCGTTCGTGGTCGTCGATGGCGACGGCGAAATGCGCGGCTTCGCCGAAGCCAGTCTGCGCCGCGATTACGTCAACGGCACCGAAAGCTCGCCGGTGGGGTTTCTGGAAGGCTGGTACGTGCAGGCCGATTGGCGCGGCCGCGGCGCCGGCCGCGCTCTGATCGGCGCGGTCGAGCAGTGGACCTTGCAGCGCGGCGCCAGCGAATTGGCCTCGGATGCCTTGCTCGATAATCACGCCAGCCACCGTGCCCATGCGGCTTGCGGTTTCGACGAGACCGAGCGCGTCGTGTATTTCCGCAAGCGCCTGTACGACTGATGCGGAGCGACTGCAGCTGCGTTGACCGCGATGCGCGAAACGAACCTCGGCTTGCGCTTCAGTACTCGCGCTTGTACCAGAAGGTGTCGGGCATCCGCGCCATGCCGGCGCGTTCGTAGAAGCCGACCGCGTCCGGCACCGAGGCCAGGACCACGCTGACGCTGGGCCCGACTTGACGGCGGACTTCGTCGAGCAGGCCTTTGCCGATGCCGAGCCCCTGCGCCGAAGCCGACACCGCCAGTTCCGACAGATAACAGCACCAGGAAAAATCGGTGACGCATCGGGCCACGCCGACCAAGGTCGCATCGGCCCGGTCCAGGCGCGCGGTGACGATCAGGTTCGCCGCCGACAGCATCGTCTGCAGGCGCGGCTCGTCGGCGATCGGACGGATGGTGCCGAGGCCGGAACGTTCGAGCACCTGCCGGAACTCGGCGACCTCGATCGTCGGTTCGCGGGCATAGACGATGCGGATGGGTTCGGCCATGGCCGGCACCTTCGCACCACCCGCGCCGCGGTGCAAACGCGCGTTAGGCGTGCGCTCGGCGGTGTCAGCGCTGTTTGGCCGACCAGGCCTGGATGATGCCGCTCAGGGCGTCCAAGCCCGCGGTCAGCGCGGCCGGGCCGGGCTGCAGGATGATCGGCGACTTGATCTCGTGCAGTTCGCCGTCGCGCACCGCCGGAATCGCGTCCCAGCCCTCGCGCGCCGCCACCTGTTCGGGGCGGAATTTCTTGCCGCACCAACTGCCGAGGATCAGATCCGGCGCGCGCCGCACCACTTCGAGCGGGTCGGCCAGGATCCGGTCGCGCGCCAGCGACATCGCCGCGCGTTCGGGAAAGACGTCGTCGCCGCCGGCGATGCCGACCAGCTCGGAGACCCAGCGGATGCCGGTGATCGGCGGCGTGTCCCATTCCTCGAAATACACCCGCGGCCGGCGCGGCATCGCCGCGGCGCGCGCCTGCATGTCGGCGATGCGCCGCTCGTATTCGTTGGCCAGGGCATCGGCGCGGTCGCCGGCGCCGACCAGGGCGCCGAGGCGGCGGATGTAGTCGAGGATGCCGGCGACGCTGCGGTGATTGCTGATCCAGACTTCGATGCCGTGCTTGATCAGCTCGCTGGCGATCTCGGCCTGGATGTCGGAGAAACCGACCACGAAGTCGGGCTGCAGCTTGAGGATCTCGCCGATCTTGGCGCTGGTGAAGGCGCTGACCTTGGGTTTTTCCTTGCGCGCGATCGCCGGCCGCACGGTGAACCCGCTGATGCCGACGATGCGGTGTTGTTCGCCGAGCAGGTACAGGGTTTCGGTGGGCTCTTCGGTGAGGCAGACGATGCGTTGCGGGCCCATGGGGTTCCGATGCTGACGACGAAGCGGGGATTGTCGGCCAAGCCGGCGATCCGCGGCGAGGGGCCATGGCCGGCGGCAGGGGCGACTCGGCGCAGATTTGGGTGCAGCGCAGCAATCGCAGGCCCCTCCAGGCCGGGTAAACGGCGGAATCGCACGGCGGGATCACAGTTCGTCGCCGTATGGTGCAGCGCGGCGTGTGTTGACCATACCGCTTCGTACAGTCGGGCCGTCGGTACCTGCCGACGTCCACCCACGATCGGAGGGATCATGTCGCGACTTCACTACCGGCGCCTGTTGCGCGCACCGTTGCTGCTGGCCTGTCTGCTGTTGGCCGGGGTGCTCCCGGCATCGGCCGACGATTACACCCGGACCCGCCACCCAGTGGTGCTGGTGCACGGCCTGTTCGGCTTCGATGCGATCGGCGGCGTCTACGGTTACTGGTTCGGCATTCCCGAGGCCCTGCGTGCCGGCGGCGCCCGCGTGCACGTCGCGCAAGTGGCCGCGACCCAATCCAACGAAGTCCGTGGCGAAGCCCTGATCGACCAGCTCGAACACCTGCAGGCTCTGCACGGCTACGGCAAGTTCAATCTGATCGGCCACAGCCAGGGCGGCCCGACCGCGCGCTATGTCGCGGCGGTGCGTCCGGACCTGGTCGCGTCGATGACTTCGGTCGGCTCGCCGCATGCCGGCAGCAAGGTCGCCGATTTCGTCGGCACCACCCTGCCCGAAGGCTCGCCGCTGCGGCCCCTGGTGGCTTCGTTCGTCAACGCCTTCGCCGGCCTGATCGGCCTGTTGTCGGGCAGCGACGACACCCAGGATTCGCTGGCCGCCTTGGCCGCGCTGGAAAGCGCCGGTTCGGCGCGGTTCAACGCGCGCTACCCGCAGGGGGCGCCGACCACCGCCTGCGGTTCCGGCGCCGCAAGCGTCAACGGCATTCGCTATTACTCGCTCGGCGGCACCTCGCGCGGCACCCACCTGCTCGACGCTTCCGACGTGGCGATGGTCGCCGGCGGCCTGTTGTTCGGCGGCGAAGCCAACGACGGCCTGGTCGGGCGCTGCTCCTCGCATTGGGGCCAGGTGATCCGCGACGACTACGCTTGGAACCATCTCGACGAGGTCAACCAGATCGCCGGCCTGCGCGGCCTCTTCAGTTCCAGCCCGACCAGCGTCTATCGCAGTCAGGTCAACCGCCTCAAGAACGCCGGTCTGTAAACGATGCGGCCGGTGCCGGGCATGCTCGTGGCGGCGTGTGCCCTAGCCGCCATGCTGGCGGGCGGGTGGTGGCTGTCGACCCGCGACGGCGGGTCGGCAATCACGACCGCGGCGATGACCGCGGTGCGCGACATCGATCCGCCCTTGCTCGTTGCGACCCCTGCGGGCGGCCCGGCGACTGGTACGACAGCTACGTCGCCGACCGACTCCCTGCGCGACACCGATGTCGACGGCGCTGTGCGCGTCGACGCGCAGGGGCGTCCGCAGCCGGATCGCGAGTTGCGGCGTTTGTTCGATTACTTCCTCAGCCGCACCGGCGAGCAATCGCCGGAAGCGATCCGCGTCGCCTTGATCGCGCATCTGCAGCCGCGCCTGGGCGCCGATGCCTTGGCGACGGTGCTGGCCTGGTTCGATGCTTATGTCGCCCTGGAGCGCGACTCGGTCGTGGCCGGACACGAGGCCCGCGACATGACGGCCGCGGTGGCGCGGGTGCGTTCGCTGCGCCGCGAACGCCTCGGCGCCGAACTTGCGCAGGCCTGGTACGGTGAGGAAGAACGCGCCTACGACGACGTGCTCGCACGGCGCGGGTTGTTGGCCGATCGCAGCCTCGACGAGGCCACGCGCGCAAGGCGCCTGGCCGAGCTGGACGCGCGCTTGGACCCGCAACGGCAGGTCGTGCAGGCGCAAGGTCTGGAACTCGACAGTGCCGTGCGGCAAAGCCGCGATTTCGAACTGCGCCAGGTCGACGCCGCCACGCGTTACGCCGAACGCGAAGCCTTGTTCGGGCGCGAGGCCGCGCAGCGCCTGGCCGCTCTGGATGCGCGCAAGGCGCAATGGCAGGAGCGCTTGCGCCGCTATGCCGCGCAGCGCCGACGCGTGCTGGCCGATACCGCGCTCAGCGACAGCCAGCGCCGGCAGCGCATGGCTTCGCTATTGCAGGGGTTCGACGCCAACGAACGCCGCCGCGTCGATGTGTTGACGCGCAATGGGTTGTTGCCGGGGCCGTAGAGCTTGCGTCGGCGGTCGTAGTGCCGTGGTCGCGGCTCGCGCCGCTCCTACCTCTTGCCGCGTCGCCAAGGGGTAGGAGCGGCGTCCTACTGGATTTCCTGCGGTCACGAGCCGCGACCGCCATGGTCAACGACTGCGCTGCGCGAGGACCCGTTATATCCAAACGTCCAGCGCCCTTGCCCGTCATCCCGGCGAAAGCGGGGTGAATGGATGTGCGACCGACAACCTCAGAAAAAATCCCGATTGAACTGCAAGGTATAACGCTGCCCCTGTTCGCCCACGGCCTTGACGTCGAAGCGCAAGGTATCCGGCGGCGAGATCGCGACCACGCCGACGTAGTCGAGCAGGTCGCCGTCGCGCATCTCGCGCATGCTCAGAGCCTGCTTGCGGCCGAGCAGATCGACGCTGGTCACCGTAACTTTCGCCGGCACCGACACCGAGGTCGCATCGTCGCCCTTGCGCAGCGACACCACCACCAGCACCGTGCGTTCGTCGTGGCTGGCGCCGTAGCGTTGCGCGATCGCCGGCGACAACTGTTTGGCCTGGATGGCGCTGGCGCGCACGCTGATGTCGCCGACGCGTACCACTTCCTCGCTGCGCGCGGCATTGGGGTTCTGCGCCGGCGCCGGGCCTTCGCCGCCGCAGCCGGCGAGCAGCGCCAGCATCAATCCCGCCGCGGCCTTGCCTGCGAAGCCGTTCATTCGTTCGCCGCCGACACCTGGCGGCCGCGCTCGGTCGCCGCAGCGATCGCGCGGTCGACCAGGGCGCGGAAACCGCCGGCCTCGAAAGTTTCGATCGCGGCCTGGGTGGTGCCGCCCGGCGAGGTCACGCGTGCGCGCAGCAC
>Ga0307406_10001966_pt1 | contig 11229 bp, 11 predicted proteins | sample 322Cmetagenome_3_FD_203706 | JGI IMG/M metagenome (GOLD analysis project Ga0307406, IMG submission 203706) | Maize rhizosphere microbial communities from greenhouse at UC Davis, California, United States - 322HYB-C-2 | ecosystem: Host-associated > Plants > Roots > Rhizosphere > Soil | place... | reverse complement strand
GCTGGAGACGGGTGTTGAATTGTTGGTGGATGCCAAGAGTTTATCGGTGGTCAGTGGCACTGAGATCGATTATGTGACTGAAGGTGTCAATCGCCAACTCAAGTTCAACAACCCGCGCGCCAAAGATTACTGCGGCTGTGGTGAAAGTTTTAGTGTTAATTAACGGGCCATTGGGTCTAGAGAATTTCTATGTCTGAACGACGTATGGTGGTAGCCCAGGCAGATTGCCCAGCGCGGCGGGTGCCTGACGGCACCCCGCTGACTATCCCTGAAGGCACCTTTGTCACCATCACCCAGGCGTTGGGTGGCAATTACACCCTGACTTATCACGGCCAAATGGTGCGGGTGGATGGCACCGATGCCCATTTATTGGGACTTGAACCCACCAGTATTGAATTCCCGCCACCGGTGAATGATTTGATCCTGGAGGAGCAGGTTTGGCAGGCGCTGGGTAGTGTGTTTGATCCGGAAATTCCGGTGGATCTGGTCAACCTAGGGCTGATTTATGGCGTGAAAATCGATCAGCAGTCCAAACAGGTCGACATCCAAATGACCCTGACTGCACCCGCCTGTGGCATGGGGCCGGTTTTAGTGGGCGATGTTGAATACCGTGTGCGCCTGGTGCCCAATGTCAACTCGGTTAAGGTGGAGCTGGTGTTTGATCCGCCCTGGCAGCGCCATATGATGAGCGAAGAAGCCCAGCTGCAAACCGGCATGTTTTACTGATCACTTTTGCGGTAGAACTTATCGCCTTTGTAATAGAGAAGCCCAATGACCCAATTTGGTATAGATGTAACGGCTGAGGATATAGTGGATACCCTCGGCTTCTTTGATAACTGGGAAGAGCGCTACAAGTACATTATCGATCTGGGTAAAGAGTTGCCACCAATGGATGAATCGCTGCGTACGGAGCATTATCTGGTGCGCGGCTGTCAAAGTCAGGTTTGGTTGGTGGATGAGTGGCGCGCTGGCAAGCTGTTTTTTCAGGCCGACAGTGATGCCTTTATAGTCAAAGGTTTGCTAGGGGTAGTGCTGGCGGCCTTTAATGGCAAAACTCCGGGTGAGATATTGGCTTTTGATATTGATGCCTATTTTGCCCAATTGGATCTGTTGCAGCATCTGAGCTCCACCCGCGGCAATGGCCTCAAGTCCATGGTAAAGCGGATTCAAGAGCGCGCAAGCAATGTGCACTAGTTCTTTTCCTGCGTATAACCTCTAGCCATTTTTGTTTATTAATCAAATAGCTAGCATATAAAAATACTGCAAACCCGCGTATAATTCGCGGGTTTTGTATTTTGTAGCCCTCAATCGCTGATAGTGGCATCGCAGGCGCTGCTTCAACTGAAAAATAGTGTGTGGAGTCTCTCATGGCTGTTGAACAAACCTTATCAATCATAAAACCCGAAACGGTGCGTAAGAATGTGATCGGTGCGATAGTCACTCGTTTTGAACAGGCGGGGCTTAAAATAGCAGCTCAACGCATGATGCAATTGAGTCGTGCTCAGGCAGAAGGCTTTTATGCCGAACATCACGGCAAACCATTTTTTGATGGGCTGGTAGAGTTCATGACCTCAGGTCCTGTCGTTGTCCAAGTTTTATCGGGCGAAAATGCGATAGCACTGAACCGTGAGTTGATGGGCGCAACAGATCCTGCCAAGGCGGCCCCCGGAACTATTCGTGCGGATTATGCCGACGCTATCAGTACCAATGCTGTGCATGGCTCTGACTCGCCTACATCTGCTGCGCGTGAAATTGCTTATTTCTTCGCAAGCAATGAAGTTAATCTTCGTTAATTAAGAATTACCCCAATTTTGTTTACAGGTATTGAGCCATGACTGAAGTATCCAGCTCCATTTCTTCCGCCGGTGCGGTTGCTGCAGAGGGCTCTGCCAAAATGAATTTATTGGGCCTGCCAGAAGCCAAGCTGATCGCGTTTTTTGAATCTATTGGTGAGAAAAAATTTCGCGCGATTCAAGTGATGAAGTGGATTCATCAGCTTGGCGCTGACAACTTTGATGACATGACCAATGTCAGCAAGGATTTGCGCGCAAAGTTAAAAAATATTGCCGAAATTCGCCTGCCGGAAGTAGTACAACAATTTGACTCCACCGACGGCACGCGTAAATTTTTGATCCGTGTGACCGGCGGCAGTGTGATTGAAACCGTGTTTATTCCCGATGGTGATCGAGGCACTTTATGTGTGTCGTCGCAGGTGGGGTGCTCGCTGGATTGCAGTTTTTGCGCCACGGGTAAGCAGGGTTTTAACCGCGATTTAACCGCCGCTGAAATTATCGGCCAAGTCTGGATTGCCGCCAAATCATTTGGCCAATTACAAGCTAACGGCCCGCGTCGCGTGACCAATGTGGTGATGATGGGCATGGGTGAACCGCTGCTTAATTTCGATAATGTTGTCGACTCAATGAATTTAATGATGCACGACAATGCCTACGGTATTTCCAAGCGCCGCGTGACCTTGAGCACCTCGGGTGTGGTACCCCAGCTTGATCGTTTAAGCCAATATACTGATGCTTGTCTGGCGATTTCATTACACGCGCCCAACGATGAGCTGCGCAATGAGTTGGTGCCTATCAATCGCAAATATCCTATTGCGATGCTGCTTGATTCGGCCAAACGTTATATCGAAGCGATGCCCGATACCCATCGCAAAATTACTATCGAATACACCTTAATCGACCAGGTGAATGATCGCCCACATCACGCCCATGAATTGGCAGAACTGCTGCGTGATGTTCCGGTTAAAATTAATTTAATTCCGTTTAATCCCTTTAACTTATCTAACTACAAGCGAGTGAGTAATAACGCACTGCGCAAGTTTCAGGATATTTTAATGGAAGCAGGTTACATCACGACTGTGCGCACCACCCGTGGTGACGATATTGATGCAGCTTGCGGTCAATTGGCGGGCCAAGTGAACGATGTGACAAGGCGTAGCGAGCGATACAAAGCACAGTTTGATGAGGTGCAAGCAGTAAAAATTGTTAATCAGTAGTGCGTGAGAACTGATTAGGGTTATCAATCTGATGAGCTTGTTAAAAATAGGTGTGTTTATGCAAAAGAATAAATTACATAAATTGCTACAGCTATTAATAGTAAGTCTGGTGAGTGTTTTGCTGCTCTCTGGCTGTGTGTCTGACGGTAAGGGCAAACCGAATCGGCCTGTTGATAAAGCTAAATCGCTTGAACTGCATATTAAACTGGCGCAGGGATATATTGACCGAGGTAACCGTGAGTCGGCGCGTCATCATTTGCGTAAAGCGGCCGAGATAGATCGTAACTCCGCTGATGCAACAGAAACTCTCGCGCGTTTGTATCAATTGGAAGGTGAGCCAAAATTGGCAGAAGAAACCTTCAAAAAAGCGATAAAAAACAAAAAGAATTTTACTTTGGCACGAAATAATTACGGTGTGTTTTTGTTCGGCGCCAAGCGCTACGAAGAAGCATTGGAACAATTTGAGCTGGCAGCTGAAGATCTGGATTATGTTGACCGCGCGTCTGCCTTGGTTAATGTGGGAAGAACGGCGCTGTTGTTAGGTAAAAATGAACGTGCAAAGGCCGCTTTGGAGCATGCCGCTGTGCTTGATCGCGGCATGGCTGACGCGCAGATTGAATTGGCTGATATTAATTTTCAAAAACAGGATTACGCAGCTGCAAAACAACATCTTGATAGGTATCAGGCGCTAGGGCAAGTGACTTCGCGTTCACTGTTATTGGGGATTCGTTTGGAGCGCGTTTTTGGTAACAAGGATAAAGAAGCCAGTTATGTATTGATGTTAAAGAATCGTTTTCCTTATTCAAGAGAATATCTTGAATATAAACAGACGATGATGTGAGACATTTCTCCACAGGTTTAAAATGACTTTTGATGACGATAAAAAATCCATAGACGATAGCAGGTCAAGAGAGCTCTCTCCCGGCAAACTGTTGGTGTGGGCGCGTGAGCGTGCCAACCTTACACAAGAGCAAGTTGCAAAAGAACTCTATATGACGCTTACAAAAGTCAGGTCGCTTGAGTCGGACGATTATCGTCATATGGGCGCCGATACTTTTGTGCGTGGTTATTTGCGTGCTTACGCCAATTTGGTTCATCTTGATGTCCCTCAAGTATTGTCTGCCTATGATCGGTTTCTGCAAAAAACCGGGGGGGCAGAGTTAACTACACCTCGTCGCTCCGAGTCTGAAAGTAAACCTATTTGGCAATTTGCAGTAATTACATTGGCTGCGCTTTTTATTCTTTGGTTAATTTCGATTTGGTTTTTCGATAATCGACAGCAGTCCGTTATTGATCGACCGGCCGCTATTGTGCCCCAGTTGGATTTACGTCACTCATTATCGAGTGCGGCATCCAGTGCGATACCCCCCATTTCAGATACATCGCTTACCGCTATTTCTGTTGGCGCAATGTCTTCAGCTGCGGCTGTAGAAATACAAGCCAGTAGTTCTATTGTCAGCTCAGAGTCCTATTCAAGTGAGGCATCTATTGTGGCAGTGGAAAATACTCCAATTGCAGCAGTGGCGGGGCGTTTGGCAGTGCTGACGCTGGAATTTAATGCGGAGTGTTGGTTGGAAGTAAGCGATGCACGTGGTGATGTGCTTGCCGCTGATCTTCAAGCGGCGGGTAGCAGTCTACAACTGCAGGGGGAGGCGCCATTTGATGTAAAGCTTGGCAATGCGCCAGCAGCAAGTATTTCACTCAATGGTGAGTTAATTGTGGTAACGCCATTGCCAACAACTAATGTGTTATCACTAAAAGTGGGTCAGTAAACTGGCTGTCCTGCGCGTCAAAATGAATCGGGAAATCTTATGCATTGCGAGTCTCCTATAAAACGTCGTAAATCGCGGCAGATAATGGTTGGAAATGTTGCGGTTGGTGGTGATGCACCTATTTCTGTACAGAGCATGACCAATACAGAGACAACAGATGTAGCGGCAACTGTCGAGCAAATTCGCCGCATTCAAGCGGCAGGTGCCGACATTGTTCGCGTTTCAGTGCCCACAATGGACGCTGCGGAAGCCTTTGGTGCCATTCGCAAGCAAGTGACTATTCCGTTGGTTGCAGATATTCATTTTGATTACCGTATTGCGCTGCGTGTTGCCGATTTAGGTGTGGATTGTTTGCGCATTAATCCAGGTAATATTGGTCGTGAAAAGCGCATCAAAGCTGTGGTCGATAAAGCGCGCGATTTAAATATCCCAATCCGAATTGGTGTCAATGCTGGTTCTCTTGAAAAAGATTTGCAGAAAAAATATGGCGAGCCAACACCTGATGCGTTGGTTGAATCTGCTTTGCGTCACGTAGAAATTCTTGATCAGTTAAATTTTTATAATTTTAAAGTCAGTGTAAAGGCGTCAGATGTTTTTATGGCGGTTGCGGCTTACCGCAAGCTTGCTACGCTAATCGATCAGCCCTTGCATCTAGGTATTACTGAGGCGGGCGGTTTGCGTTCTGGCACAGTGAAATCCTCCATAGGTTTAGGCGCACTGCTGATGGATGGTATTGGCGATACTATTCGCGTATCGCTTGCGGCAGACCCCGTTGAAGAAATTAAAGTAGGTTGGGACATGCTGCGCAGTTTGAAAATTCGCAGCAAAGGTGTGAACTTTATTGCTTGCCCAAGTTGTTCGCGTCAGAACTTTGACGTAATCAAAACCATGAACGACCTGGAGCAGCGCGTGGAGGATATTACCGTCCCTCTGGATGTAGCGGTAATTGGCTGTGTTGTAAATGGCCCCGGTGAAGCAAAAGAGGCTGATTTGGGACTGGCAGGCGGAACCCCGAGTAACTTGATATACATAGATGGTGAGCCCAATCAAAAGTTAACCAATGAAAATCTGGTTGATAATCTCGAGCGTTTGATTCGTGCCAAGGCTGCACAAAAGCAGGCACAAATGGATGCGGATGCAAAAAATATCATCGCAAAAGCCTGATGCTTTTGTGTTTATAAATAAGGTTTGAAATTGAAAAAAATACAAGCAATTCGTGGGATGAATGACCTGCTGCCAGCAGACTCACCACTTTGGCAATATGTTGAGTCTGTGGTTACTGACATACTTACGCGCTACGCCTATCAGGAAATTCGTTTTCCAATCGTCGAGTCTACAGAGTTGTTCAAGCGCTCGATTGGTGAAGTTACCGATATTGTTGAAAAAGAAATGTATACCTTTGAGGATCGCAATGCCGATAGTTTGACCTTGCGCCCCGAAGGTACTGCGTGCTGTGTGCGGGCCTGTGAAGAAAATGGGTTGCTTTACAATCAAACACAGCGCTTGTGGTATATGGGCCCCATGTTTCGCCACGAGCGTCCGCAAAAAGGACGTTATCGGCAGTTCCACCAAATTGGTGTTGAAACCTTTGGCATCCAGGGCCCCGATATCGATGCCGAGGTGTTAGTGTTAAGCGCGCGTATTTTGCGTGAGTTAGGCGTTGCTGATCATGTTCGTTTGCAGATTAACTCTCTGGGTAGTACGGAAGCTCGCACTACATACAAACAGGCATTGGTTGCGTATTTGGAGCAGGTAAAAGATCAACTTGATGAAGATAGTAAGCGTCGTCTTGAATCAAATCCTTTGCGTATTCTTGATTCAAAAGATGCTAACACCCAGTCATTACTAAACGCAGCGCCGGTGCTTCTGGATTATCTGGATGATGCTTCGCGCGAACATTTTGAAGGGTTAAAGTCGCTGCTGGATGCGGCTGGTATAGCGTATGAAGTAAATCCACGCTTGGTGCGCGGACTCGATTATTATGGTAAAACGGCGTTCGAATGGGTAACGGATAAATTAGGATCGCAAAGTACGGTTTGCGCTGGTGGTCGCTATGATGGTTTGGTTGAGCAGTTGGGTGGCAAATCAACACCTGCTGTAGGTTTTGGCATTGGTCTTGAACGCTTGGTGTTGTTGTTGCAAGCCGTGGAGGCAGTGCCAGAGGGTTTGGATCAACAAGCTGATGTTTACTTGGTGGCAGTTGGTAATGTGCAGTCTGTTGCCATGCAGCTAGCTGAGCGTATACGTGATGATTTACCTTTTGTTCGTTTATTGCTCAATTGCGGTGGTGGTAATTTTAAAAGCCAATTAAAACGAGCGGATAAAAGCGGTGCTGAAATCGCGTTAATTCTAGGTGAAGATGAAGCTCAGGCTGAGAAGGTAAGTATTAAATTCTTGCGTGATGATGTTGAACAGCAAACCCTTCCATTTGATGAAGCAATTGCCTATCTGCAATCGCTCGAGTAAAAAAATAACGTTTTCTTTAATCATTAATATTTCCTGCGCGTTGCGCAAGTCCTACAGGAGTCAATTGTGAGCGTACATCTTTCAGAAGAAGAACAATTAGAAGTCTTAAAGCGTTGGTGGAAGGATTATGGTAGAACCATAATCATCGCCGTATTAGTCGTTGTGGCTGGCTATTTTGGTTTTACAACGTGGCAGGATCAAAAACGTCAAGCGGCTGAAAAAGCATCAGTAATGTATGAAGAACTGTTGAAACTGGTTAACGTTGAGCCTGGCAAGGTAATCACCGATGCTGATAAAGCGACTGTTGCTCATTTAGCCGGTCAGCTGAAAGAGGCAAATAGCAAAAGCATGTACGCACATAGCGCGGCTTTTTTTCTTGCCAAATTGGCTGTTGAAGATAACAAGTTAGATGCGGCAGCGAGTGAACTTAAATGGATTTTGTCTGCCAAACCGGATGCTGCAACTGAGCAGTTGGCTCGCTTGCGATTGGCGCGAGTGTTAACTGCACAGAAAGCTTATGACGAAGCCTTGGCGCAATTGACTCCAGAACCAGCGGCAGCATTTGTTGCTGATTACGCTGAAGCACGCGGGGATATCTTTAAATTACAAGGTGACTTGGATGCTGCCAGAACCTCATTTGAAAAAGCGCTGACCTCAATTGATCCTCAACAACAAGAGCGTTACATGTTGTTGCAAATGAAAGTTGATGATTTGAAAGTAAATGATTCTGTGCCGGCAGCCCCTGTTGCTGAGGAGAAGTAAATGACGCAAGTCTCTGTGAGGCACTTTAGCTGGTTGGTTTTGCTTTGTGCATTCGCTGTTTCCGGATGTTCCTGGTTTAGTAAAAAAACAGGAAACGAACCCATGGAGTTAGTCGATTTTGAAGAGACTATCGACCTGGATCGGGTGTGGAAACGTGGTATTGGTGAAGGTCAAAACAAAGGTTTTAGTAGCCTCACACCTGCATTAGATGGCGATGTTATTTATGCGGTTGATTTTGAAGGTTTGGTTGTTGCAGTAAACACTGGTTCTGGCAAAAAGCTCTGGTCACGCAAGATTAATAAAGCAGAGCATGGATTGTGGGGATGGCTGAAGGGTTTCTTCGTTGCCACTGACCCGAACCGTCAAATCATTGGTGGTATCGCTGCTGAAAATGGTTTGTTGCTGGTGGCGACTTATGCGGGTGAAGTTATGGCTTTATCCAAAGAAAATGGCGATGAGTTATGGCGTAAACAGCTTCCGGGTGAAATAGTTTCAGCTCCACGTACTAACGGAAGTGTTGTTGCTGCTCAATCGGTGAATGGCAAGCTCTATTCCTTGGATGCCAAAACCGGTGAACAATTGTGGTTTTATGATAATCAGCCACCAGTTCTGACGTTGCGCGGTACGCCATCACCAATAGTCACCGACACAGCGATTTACACCGGTTTTTCCAATGGTCGCATGATGGCCTTTAACCCGAGTAATGGTTTGATACTGTGGGAGCAGCGTATAGCTTCACCAAAAGGTCGTTCAGAGCTGGAGCGGATGGTAGATATCCATTCCAGTCCAGTTCTGCGTGATGGGGTTCTGTATGTTGGCACCTATCAGGGTCGAGTCAGTGCAATAGCGCGTGGAACTGGCAGTCCACTGTGGGGAATTGATGGTTCAACCAGTGAAAATCTGGCTGTTTCCTCAGATAAAGTTTTTGTTGCACATTCCGATGGCAAAGTGGCTGCTTACAGTGCGGCCACGGGCGAACAATTGTGGGTTAATGAACAAATGTTGCGCCGTAATTTGAACGGGCCACAAGTATTTGGTGATTATGTAGCCGTAGTTGATTTTAAAGGCTACATGCACGTGCTCAACCAAAGTGATGGCCAGTTTGCAGCACGTACTCGTGTTGACAGAAAAGGCGCACGTGCTCCGATGCAAACGGATGGTGAAACACTTTATGTGTTTACTAATCGTGGCAAACTAATTGCGTTTCGTGCTGAAAAAGACGAATAACCTTCGGCTTTAGAGCAAACTAAAACCAGCCGCTGAATTTATCATTGAGTGATTAATGGTAAACTCCTCAGCGGCTGGTTTTGTTTTTAGCAAAGTTTATTTCCGGGCGGCATCCGCCTTCATTTCTGACTTTTTACCTCATTGATATTTTTATGATTATCCCCGTAATAGCACTTGTTGGTCGCCCTAATGTGGGTAAATCCACTCTTTTTAATCGCTTGACCCAGTCTCGCGATGCCTTGGTAGCGGATTACCCCGGTTTAACCCGCGATCGTAAGTACGGCGAAGGTATATTAGAGAACCGCCGTTTTATTGTTATTGATACCGGCGGAATCAGCGGTGAGGAAGAGGGTATCGACAGCATGATGGCGGGGCAATCGCTGCTGGCGATACAAGAGGCCGATATAGTCCTCTTTATTGTCGATAGTCGTGCCGGGCTTAATCCGGCCGATGAAACCATTGCCAAGCATTTGCGCGTCAACAACAAAAAAACTTATTTGGTTGCCAATAAAATTGACGGTACAGATCCCGATATTGCGTTGGCACCATTTTATGAGCTTGGATTGGGTGAAGTTTACCCAACGACTGCAAGCCACGGTCGTGGTGTGAGATCCTTGATGGAAGAGGTTCTGGCAGAAATCCCTGAATTTCCAGAGGATTATCAACCAGACGATGCGACCGGTATTAAAATTGCCATTGTTGGCCGTCCCAACGTAGGCAAGTCAACTCTGGTAAATCGCTTGCTGGGTGAAGATCGGGTGGTGGTTTACGATGAGCCCGGTACTACTCGGGATAGTATTTATATCAATTACACTCGTTTTGATAAGCCTTACACCATTATTGATACGGCGGGAGTACGTCGGCGAAAAAATATTGATTTGATGGTGGAAAAATTTTCTATCGTCAAAACCATGCAGGCGATTGCAGATGCAAACGTTGTAGTGTTGGTAATGGATGCCAGCGAAGGTGTGGTTGAGCAAGATTTGCACCTGATGGGAACTACCATTGAGGCTGGCCGCGCGTTGGTGATAGCGCTGAATAAGTGGGATGGCTTGGATGATGCGCACAAACAATATGTGAAAAATGAAATTGAACGCCGTTTACGCTTTGTAGATTTTGCCACCATTCACTTTATTTCTGCCTTGCACGGTACAGGTGTTGGAAATCTCTACAAGTCCATTGAGTTAGCTTACCAATCGGCAACAGATAAGTTCAGCACTAATTACCTCACAAGAATTCTGCAAGATGCTGTACGTGAGCATCAGCCGCCCATGATCCAAGGGCGACGCATCAAACTGCGTTACGCTCACCCGGGTGGACATAATCCACCGATAATCGTGATTCATGGTAACCAGACCAATGATGTTCCCAGTCACTACACCAAGTATTTGGAAAAAACCTTCCGTCGGGTCTTGGACCTGCACGGAACTCCGATAAAAATAGAGTTCCGTAACAATGAAAACCCTTATTCGGAGCGGAAAGGGAAGCTTACCCAGCGACAGCTGGTTGAAATGCGGCGCAAAGCAGAGCGCGAGAAAAACAATAAAAAACCAAAGTAATTCCCACGTGATGGCGCCCAAGACAGCACAAATCTTGTTGCTCGGCGCGCCATTGTTATGGCCCAAAAGAAGTAATTTCACAGCCAACTACAGCTTGCAACCGGCGTAGTGAAGGAGTAGTGTTACGCGCTTTATTGATCGCCGCGGCGGTCCACTTGAACTCCAAGCCCGAGCAGAAGATGACACCCGCAAGCCGCAAGCTGCTTATCATCGATGACGATGCCCTTGTCCGCCAAAGCCTTTTAACCTATCTGTCTGATAGTGGTTTTGCTGTGCAGTTTGCTATTGACTCCCACTCTGCACTTCACCTTCTTCAGTCCAATCCTGACTACCCTGATTTGATTATCACTGATCTGCGTATGCCCAACGGCGACGGTTTGCAGTTATTGCAAACGTTACACGACCAGTTCCCTGAGTTGCCTGTTATTGTGGT
>Ga0307406_10001963_pt1 | contig 11238 bp, 11 predicted proteins | sample 322Cmetagenome_3_FD_203706 | JGI IMG/M metagenome (GOLD analysis project Ga0307406, IMG submission 203706) | Maize rhizosphere microbial communities from greenhouse at UC Davis, California, United States - 322HYB-C-2 | ecosystem: Host-associated > Plants > Roots > Rhizosphere > Soil | place... | reverse complement strand
GGCTGGCGGCGGCCCTGCGGGCCGACGGGGCCATCCTCGACCCCGATCTGGCTGCCGCCGCCCCATGAGCGGTGCCGGGATCAAGGTCCGGACCGTCCTCGGCGACGTCGGTGCCGGCGAGCTCGGAGTCTGCTACGCCCACGAGCACCTGATCATCGACGGCGGGGTGCCCGGGCTCGTCAACCCGGCGATCTCCCTGCCCCGGGTCGAGGACGCGGTGGCCGAGCTGGGCCCGTGCGTGGCCGCCGGGGTGCGGGCGGTGGTGGACGCGATGCCGGCCGACGCCGGCCGCAACGTCGCCAAGCTGGCCGAGGTCAGCCGCCGGGCCGGGGTCCACGTGGTCGCGGCCACCGGCCTGCACCACGCCCGCTTCTACGGCGAGCGGCACTGGGGCGAGCTGCTGGACCCGGAGCGGCTGGCCGGCCTGTTCGCGGCCGAGATCACCGACGGCATCGACGCCCACGACCTGAACGGGCCGGTGGTGGCCAGGACCAGCCACCGGGCCGGGGTGGTCAAGGTCGCCGGCAGCCTGGACGGGCCCAGCGACCGGGACCGGCGGGTGTTCGAGGCCGCCGCCCTGGCCGCCGCCCGCACCGGGGCGCCGGTGCTCACCCACTGCGAGGCCGGCACCGGCGGCCTGGCCCAGCTCCGGCTGCTCGACGACCTGGGGCTGCCGTTGGACCGGGTGGTGCTGTCCCACACCGACAAGGTCCCCGACCGCGGCTACCACCGCGACCTGCTCGCCACCGGCGCCTATGTGGTCTACGACCAGGGGCTGCGGACCCCGGAGACGACCGCCCGGCTGGTCCGGGAGATGGTCGCCGACGGCCACGCCGACCGGCTGCTGCTCGGCACCGACGGGGCCCGGCGGTCGCTGTGGGCCACCCTGGGCGGCGCCCCCGGCCTGGCCGCCCTGGCTGCCGGCCTCGGCCGCCGCCTGGCGGCCGAGCTCGGCCGGGAGGTCATGGACCGCATCTGGGTCGCCAACCCGGCCGCCGCCCTGAGGCTCCGGCCGTGACCCGCCTCGCCGGGAAGGTGTGCGTGGTCACCGGGTCCAGCGGGATGGCCGCCGACGCAGCCCGCCGGTTCACGAGCGAGGGCGCCCAGGTGTGGCTGGTGGCCCGCGAACCCGACCAGTGCGAGGCCCTCGGCCTCCCCTACGCCCTGGCCGACCTGGGCGACGAGGCCGCCGCCGAGGCCGCCTTCGCGGCCGTGCGGGCGGCCGTGCCCCGGATCGACGCCCTGTACGCGGTCGCCGGGGCCAGCGGGCGGCCACTGGGCGACGGGCCGGTGCACGAGCTGACCCTGGCCGCCTGGGAGGGCACCCTGGCCCTGAACGCGACCCCGGCGTTCCTGGCCGCCCGGGAGGCGCTGCGGGCCATGCTGGCCCAGCCGCCGGGCCCCTCGGGCAGCCGCGGGTCGCTGGTCCTGATGGCCAGCGTGCTCGCCGCCGACCCGCCGCCGGTGCTGTTCACCACCCACGCCTACGCCGCCGCCAAGGCGGCGGTGGTCGGGCTGGTCCGGGCCATGGCCGCCACCTACGCCGCCCACGGGGTCCGGGTCAACGCCCTGGCCCCGGCCCTGGTCCGCACCCCCATGAGCGCCCGGGCGGCCGCCGATGCCGACAGCGTCGCCTTCGCCGGCCGCCGCCAGCCCCTGGCCGGCGGGTTCCTCGACCCCGCCGACGTGACCGGGGCCGCCGTCTACCTGTGCAGCGACGAGAGCCGGGCCGTCACCGGCCAGGTCCTGGCCGTCGACGGCGGCTGGACCGTGACCTGACCCGACCCAGAGAGGAGCCGCCATGCCCGACCACTGGACTCCCGCGACCATCACCGAGGAGAAGGTCGCAACCACCATCGACCACTCGCTGCTGCGGCCCGAGCTCACCCTGGACGAGGTCCTGGCCGGCTGCGACCTGGCCGCCGCCTACCGGGTGGCCTCGGTGTGCTGCCGGCCCCTGGACGTCACCCGCTGCCGCGACGCCCTGGCCGGCACCGGCGTGGCGGTGGGCACGGTGGTCGGCTTCCCCCATGGCAGCAGCACCTCGGCGGTGAAGGTGGCCGAGGCCGCCCGGGCCCTGGAGGACGGGGCCGTCGAGCTCGACATGGTGCTGGCCATCGGCTGGCTGCGGTCCAAGCAGGACGCCTACGTCCAGGCCGACATCGCCGCCGTGGTCGAGGTCGCCCGGCCGGCCGGGGCGATCGTCAAGGTCATCCTCGAGAACGCGTATCTGACCGACGAGGAGAAGGTGCGGGGCTGCCAGCTGGCCGAGCAGGCCGGGGCCGACTTCGTCAAGACCTCGACCGGCTACGCCCCCTCCGGGTCGACCATGGACGACCTGCGGCTGATGCGGGCCAGCGTGTCGCCGCGGGTCAAGGTCAAGGCGGCCGGCGGCATCCGCACCCTGGAGCTGCTGGTCGAGGGGCTGAATGCCGGCATGGACCGCTGCGGGGCCACCGCCACCGCCGCCATCATCGACGACCTGCGAACCCGGCAGGGCCGGTGACCGGCCGGTTCCTGGGCCTGGACGTCGGCGGCACCAACTGCAAGCTGGCCGTCCTCGAGATCGACGGGGATCGCCAGGAGCTCGTGGCCACGGCCACCATCCCCACCGGGCCGGGCGACCCGGCGGACGTGCTCGGCCGGCTGGCCGCCGTCGCCACCGAGCTGGTGGCCGCCCACGGCCCGGTGGCCGCGGCCGGGGCGGGCGTCCCGGGGCTGTTCGACGAGGACCGTGGGCGGGCGGTGTTCCTGCCCAACCTGCCGGCGTCCTGGACCGGCCAGGAGGTCGCCGGGCCGCTGGCGGCCGGCCTGGGGGTGCCGGTGGCGCTGATCAACGACGCCCGGGCCTTCACCCTGGCCGAGAGCCGCATGGGGGCGGCCGCCGGCTGCCCCACCGTGGTCTGCCTGACCCTCGGCACCGGGGTCGGGGGCGGGGTGGTGGTCGACGGGCGGCTGCGGTTCGGCCCCCACGGCCGCGCCGGGGAGCTCGGCCACCAGGTCATCGAGGTCGGCGGGCCACCGTGCGGGTGCGGGAACCGAGGCTGCGTGGAGGCGTTCGCGGCCGGGTCGGCCCTGTGCCGCCTGGGCGGCCGGGCGACCCCGGAGGCGGTGTTCGCGGCCGCCGCCGCCGGGGACGAGCGGGCCGCCGGGGCCGTCCGGTCGGTGGTGGGCCGCCTCGCGGTGGGGATCGCCAACCTGGTCACGGTGCTGTGGCCGGAGCGGGTGGTGGTCGGCGGCGGGGTCGCGGCCGCCGGCGAGGGGCTGTTCGGGCCGCTGCGGGCGGCCGTGGCCGCCTCGGCCCCGCTGGTCGACCCGGGCGCCTACGAGATCGTCCCGGCCGCCCTGGGCCCGGCCGCCGGGGCCATCGGCGCCGCCCTGTGGGCCCGGGAGCGCACCGGCACCTGAGCCGCGGCAGGACGGCTCAGGGGTGGGTGTGGACCACGTCGATCACGTACCGGTCGGCCACGTACCGGGTCTCGGTCCGCTCGAACACCCGCCCCTCCTGGTCGAACAGGATCCGCAGCTCGACCTGGTGGGCCGCCTGGGGGGCGAGGTCCAGCAGCTCGGTCTCGCTCGGCCGGGCCAGGCGGGCGGTGATCGTGCCGGTGGCCCGGGTGGCGACGATCCCCCGCCGCTCCAGGGCGCCGTGCAGCGACCCGCCGCCCAGGTCCTCCTCCAGCACCCCGGCCAGCTCGGGCACCAGGGCGGCGTCCTCCAGGGCGACCGGGACGCCGTCGGCCAGGCGGACCCGCACCACCCGGACGACCCGGCTGCCGGGGGCCAGGCCGAGGTCCTCGGCCTCGGGCCGGCGGGGGTCGTCCAGGCCGGCCGACAGCAGCCGGCTGGTCGCCTGGGCCCCGCGCCGGTGCATCTCCTCGGTGAAGGACAGGAACACCCCGGGGCGGCGGTGGACCGGCCGGTGGGCGACGAAGGTCCCCTGCCCCCGGCGGCGCTCGACCAGGCCGTCGTTGGTCAGCTCCTGGAGGGCCTGGCGGACGGTCATCCGGCTCACCGAGAACCGCTCGCACAGCTCGGCCTCGCTGGGCAGCGGGTCGCCGGGCCGGGCCCCCTCGACCAGGGTCCGCAGCCACTGCTCGATCTCGCGGTAGCGGCTCTGTCGGGACATATGGCTATTCGTTGACGGCGCCATGGCTCCACGATATGGTCTGGGCCATGTCTAGACAAGTGGGCGCCGACGCGGCCGCGGTGGGCTGGACACGGGCGGCCATCGAGCTGCTCGAGAAGCTCGACCGCACCCAGGGGCCCGCCCTCGACCACGCCGCCGCCATCTGCGCCGAGGCGATCGGCGGTGGCGGGCTCGTCCACCTGTTCGGGACCGGGCACAGCCGCATGTCGGTCGAGGAGATGTTCCCCCGCTACGGCTCCTACCCCGGGTTCCACCCGATGGTGGAGCTGTCGACCACCTTCCACACCCAGGTCGTCGGCACCAACGGCCAGCGCCAGGCCATGTTCATCGAGCGGGTCGAGGGGCTGGCCGAGGTCATCCTGCGCAACTTCCACCTGGCCCCGCCCGACGCCATGGTGGTGTTCAGCGCCCGCGGGGTCAGCGCCAACCCGATCGAGATGGCCATGGGGGCCCGCCGCCGCGGGCTGCCGGTGGTCGCCGTCACCTCGGTGGCCGAGTCGCGGGCGGCCGCCCTCGGGCATTCCTCCGGGACCCGGCTGCTCGACCACGCCGACGTGGTGATCGACCTCGGCACCCCGGTCGGGGACGCCCTGGTGTCGATCGACGGCCTGGCCACCCCGGTCGGGCCCGGGTCGAGCGTCGCCGGGGTGGCGGTGGTCAACGAGATCAAGGTACGGACCGCGCGGCTGCTGGTCGCCCGCGGTGGGATGCCACCGGTCCTGACCAGCGGGTCGGTGGTGGGCAACGAGGAGTCCGCGCGCCTGTTCGACGCGGCCTACGACGAGTACGCGCGCCGCCTGGCGCGGGTCCTCGCGGGAAGGGAGGAGCACGCATGAGGCGTCCCAGCTGGATGCGGATCGGCATCCTGATCGCCGCCGTGAGCCTGGCCGTGACGGCCTGCGGCGGTGGTGACGACGACTCGGCCTCCGGTGGGAGCGGTGGGTCGGATCAGAAGTGGGTCATCGGGGTGAGCAACACCCTGGCCGGCAACGGCTGGCGCGAGCAGATGATCTGCTCGGTCAAGGCCCAGGCCCTGGCCAGCGGCAAGGTCAGCAAGGTCATCGCCATCTCCAAGAACGGCGGCCCGACCGAGCAGATCCAGGACCTCCAGAACCTGATCTCCCAGGGCGCCAACGCCATCATCGTCAACCCCTCGGATCGGGAGAAGCTCAACCCGGTGATCGAGGAGGCGGCCAAGAAGAAGATCGTCGTCGTGGCCGTCGACCAGGCCGTTACCGCCCCCTCGGCCTATGTGGCCACCAACGACCAGGTCGCCTACGGCCGCCTGGGCGCCCAGTGGCTGGCCGACAAGCTCGGCGGCAAGGGCAACGTCCTCTACATGCGCGGGATCGACGGCGTCCCGGCCGACTCCGACCGCGACAAGGGCTTCCGGGAGGTCATGGCCAAGAACCCCGGCATCAAGACGAAAGAGGTCTTCACCGGCTGGGACTTCACCAAGGGCGGCGACATCGCCGTGCAGGAGCTGACCTCCGGCAACTACGACGGCGTCTGGACCTCGGGCATCGACTACACCGTGGTCAACGCCTTCAAGACCGTCGGCAAGCAGCCCGTCCCGGTCGTCGGGGCCGACAACAACCAGTTCATCCAGCAGCTGCTGGACGGCAGCCCCGGCGCGGCCGTCACCAACCCGGCGGTCATCGGCGGGGTCGGCACGGCCATCGCCCTGGACGTGCTCTCGGGCAAGCAGACCAACCGTGAGACCCTGCTCACCCCCGAGGTCTGGGACCTGGCCAAGAACAAGTCGACCCTGGAGGCCAACAGCTTCCCCGACCGCGACGCCACCTTCAGCGCCGCCGTGTCGGTGAAGCCCTACACCACCTACACCAACGACCAGCTGTTCGCCTGCAAGGGCCCCGGCGAGTAGCTCGGCACCCGACCCTCTGATGGCACCACCGCTCCTGCAGACGACCACCGTGGCCAAGGCGTTCGGCCCGGTGGTCGCTCTGCGGGCGGTCGACCTGTCGGTGGCCCCGGGCGAGGTGCATGCCCTGCTCGGGGCCAACGGCGCCGGCAAGTCGACCCTGGTCAAGATCCTCACCGGGGTGCTGGCCGGCGACAGCGGCACCGTCGCCGTCAACGGCGAGCCGGTGCTGCTGCGCAGCCCCACCGAGGCCCGCCGGCGGGGCCTGGCCCCCGTCTACCAGGACCCGGCCCTGGTCCGGGACCTCACCGTCACCCAGAACCTGCGCCTCACCGGGGTCGAGCCGGCCGACGTCCGCCGCGAGCTGGCCGCCATGGACCTGGACGGGCTCGACCTCGACGAGCAGGTCAAGGACCTGCCCCTGCCCTTCCTGCGCATGCTCGACCTGGCCCGGGCGCTGGTCTTCGACCCCCAGCTGCTGGTCCTGGACGAGATCACCGCCGCCCTGCCCCCCGACCTGTCCGAGCGGGTGTTCGCCATCATGGGCCGCTGGAAGCAGCGCAACCGGTCGGTGCTGTTCATCTCCCACCGCCTGGCCGAGGTCCGCGAGCACTGCGACATGTGCACGGTCCTGCGCGACGGCCGCAACGTCGCCTCCTTCCATCCCGGCCAGGAGGGCGGGGAGGCCCAGATCGTCGCCGCCATGCTCGGCGAGGCCAGCAAGGGCGTCCGCGACGTGGCTCGGGAGCGGCGGGCGGCCCGGGAGCGGACCGAGGAGGCGCCCCGGCTGGTCGTCCGCGACCTGCTCATCAACCGCCAGGACGCCGGCGTGTCCTTCGAGGTCTCGGCCGGCGAGGTCCTGGGCATGGCCGCCCTGGAGGGCCAGGGCCAGGACCGGCTGTTCGAGATCCTGTCCGGCAACGTCCGGGCCGCCGGCGGGGAGATCCTGGTCGACGGCCGGCCGGTGCGGTTCCGCCACCCCTATGACGCCATCCGCCGCGGGGTGGTGCTGGTGCCGAGCAACCGGCTCATGGCCCTGCTCCCCCAGCGGCCCATCCGCGAGAACATCGCCGCTCCACTGTTCAACCGGGTCCCCCGCTGGGGGCCGATCAACACCGGCCGCGAGCGCCGCCAGGTCAAGGAGGCGGTCGACCGGCTGTCGATCGACACCCGGGCCGCCGCCCAGGCCCGCCGCCTGTCCGGCGGCAACCAGCAGAAGCTGACTATCGGCCGCTGGCTGGCCGCCGGGTTCCAGACCCTGCTGCTGTTCGACCCGACCCGCGGCATCGACGTCGGCACCAAGCACCAGATCTACGACCTGGTCCGGGAGCTGGCCGACGCCGGGGCGGCGATCGTGCTGTTCACCAGCGAGCTGCGCGAGATCGGGCTGGTCTGCGACCGGGCGGCCGTCCTCCACAACGGGGCCATCGTTGCCGAGCTGCCCCCGACCGCGTCCGAGACCGACCTGCTCACGGCCGCCCACGGCCTGGAGGTGACGGCGGTATGACGGCCACCCCGCAGGCCGAGGTCCACACCCCCCTCCCCCGCCCCAGCAGCCGCCTGGAGCGGTTCGGGCGCCGCCAGGGCTGGGTCGTCGGGGTGGCCCTGCTGCTGGCCGCCCTGGTCCTGTGGCGCTCCAGCCAGATCCCGGCCTTCGGGGCCTTCGAGGTCCGCGGCATCGTCGCCGGCACCATGACCCTGGGCCTGCTGGCCATGGCCCAGGCGGTGATCGTCATCTCCGGCGGCATCGACCTGTCGGTGGGCGCGATGATGGTGCTGGGCAACTGCATCGCCGCCCGGCTCATGCTCGACCAGGACCTGGGCTCGGTGGTGCTGGTGGCGGTCCTGGTGGTGGTCGTGGCCATGGTCATCTCCGGGCTCATCGGCACCGTCATCGTCGTCTCCGGGGTGCCCGACATCGTCGTCACCCTGGCCGCCAGCTTCACCCTGGCCGGCCTGGCCCTGGTCGTGCTCGACGGCCCCGGCGGCGGCACCAACCCCCGCTTCCAGGAGCTGCTGGTCGGCGGGTTCGACCAGCCCTGGCCGGCGATCCTGTGGCTGGCCGGGGTCCTGCTGGTGGTGTGGCTGCCGTTCAAGCGCAGCCGCCTCGGCGTCGCCACCTACGCCGTGGGCAGCGACCGGCCGGCCGCCTTCCTGTCCGGCGTCCGGGTCGGCCGCACCCGGATCATCGCCTATGTCATGGGCGGGTTCTTCTCGGGGCTGGCCGGGCTGGTCACCACCGCCTTCACCGGCAGCGGCGAGCCCCGGGCCTCGATCGGGGCCACCGCCACCCTGACCAGCGTGGCCGCCGTCGTCCTGGGCGGGGTGGCCCTGCTGGGCGGGTCGGGGACCCTGCTCGGACCGGTGCTGGCCGCGTTCTGCCTGGCCCTGATCGCCCCGCTGATGCTCGGGCTGGGCTGGGACCCCAACTACGCCGAGGTCGCCCGCGGGGTCATCATCATCGTGGTCGTGATGATCGGCGGGCTGCTGCAGATCCCCCGGAGGAGCCGGTGACCGCCACCACCGCCGAGCCGGTCGCCCGCGACTGGCGCCAGACCCTGGTCGACCGGCCGGCCATCGCCCTCACCGGCGTCCTGGTGGTGCTGTACGTGGTCACCGCCACCCAGGCCCCGGGCATGTTCACCTTCAACGGGGTCCGCTCGACCCTGCTGCTGGCCTGCCCCCTGGCCATCCTGGCGGCCAGCCAGACCCTGTGCATGCTGACCGGCGGCATCGACCTGTCCACGGTGATGACGGCCAACTTCGCCGCGTATGTGGCCGCCAACCAGAGCGGCCAGGGCCCGCTGGCCGCCCTCGGCCTGGCCGCCTGCGTCGGCCTCGCCGTCGGGCTCGTCAACGGCATCGGAGTCGGGGTGTTCAAGGTCAACCCCCTGATCATGACCCTGGGCATGGCCAGCGTCCTGCTCGGGGTGGTGACCGTGGGCCTGGTCGGCGACGGGTTCCTGTCCGGGTCGACCCGGCTGCTGCCGGTGCTGCGCACGGTCGCCTCCGGCACCCTGTTCGGGCCGGTCCCGACCAACCTGCTGGTGTGGGCGGTGGTCGCGGCCGCGCTGATCTTCGGGTTGTCCCGCACCGGGCTGGGGCGGGCCATCTACGCCGTCGGCGACAACCCGGTCGCCTGCCGGCTGGCCGGGATCCGCATCTGGCAGGTCCTGCTGGCCGTCTACCTCCTCTCGGCCCTGCTGGCCGCCCTTGGCGGGCTGCTGTTCTCCGGCATCAGCGGCTCGGTCGGCCCCGACCAGACCAACGCGTACCTGCTGCCGTCGGTGGCCGCGGCCGTGATCGGCGGCACCTCCATCCTCGGCGGGGTCGGCGGCTACACCGGCACCATCCTCGGCGCCCTCATCCTGACCGTGCTCAACCGCCTGCTGCTCGCCCTGGACACCACCGAGGCGTTCCGCCAGATCCTCTACGGGCTGATCGTGCTCGCCCTGGCGTGGGTGTACGTGCGGGTCACGGGCCAGCGGGGCGCGTGATGGGCGCCGTCCCCGGGACCCGGGTCGGGGTCGTCGGCACCGGCTGGATGGCCGAGACCCACACCGAGGCCCTGCGCCGGCTCGGGATCGACGTCGCCGGGGTGGCCGGCCGGACCCCGGACCGGGCCCGGGAGGTCGCCGACCGGCTCGGCCTGGCCACCGCCTACGACTCGGTCGATGCCCTGGTCGCCGACGACTCCCTGGCCGCCGTGCACGTCACCAGCCCCAACGACGTCCACGCGGCCCAGGCGGCGGCCGCCCTGCGGGCCGGCCGCCACGTCGTGTGCGAGAAGCCGCTCGGGGTCACCACCGCCGAGACGGCCGAGCTGGCGGAGCTGGCCGCGGCCAGCGGCCTGGTCAACGCCGTCTGCTTCAACCTGCGCTTCGCCCCCCACAACCACAACGCCGCCGGGCTGGTCCGCGACGGGCGGATCGGCGAGCCCCGGTTCGTGACCGGCAGCTACCACCAGGACTGGCTGCTGCTGGAGACCGACTGGAACTGGCGGCTGGTCGCCTCCCGCCAGGGCGGGCTGCGGGCGGTGGCCGACATCGGCTCCCACTGGCTGGATCTCGTCTCCTTCGTCACCGGCCGCCGGGTGGTCGAGGTCCTGGCCGACCTCCACACCTTCGTGCCCGAGCGCAACCATCCCCTGGCCGAGGTCGGCACCTTCGCCGGGGCCGGGGTCGCCGACGACGTCGAGCGGGTCCGCGAGCCGATGTCGAGCGACGACGCCGCCGGCATCCTGCTCCGGCTGGAGGGCGGGGCCCGGGGGGTGTGCTCGGTCAGCCAGGTCTCGGCCGGGCGCAAGAACCGGCTCACCTGGGAGGTCAACGGCTCCGAGCGCTCGCTCGCCTGGACCTCGGAAGAGCCCGAGTACCTGTGGGTCGGGCACCGGGGGCGGCCCAACGAGGTCGTCGCCAAGGACCCGGCGCTGATGTCGGCCCTGGGCGCGGGGGTCACCGGCTACCCGGCCGGGCACGTCGAGGGCTACCCCGACACCTTCCGGGGACTGTTCGCGGCCGTCTACGCCGACGTGGCCGCCGGCGGACCGGCCAAGGAGCCCGCCTACCCGACCTTCGCCGACGGCCACGACGTCGCCCTGGTCTGCCAGGCCGTGGCCGAGTCCGCCAGCTCAGGGACCTGGGCGCCAGTCAGGAGGGATGCACCATGAAGCTGGGGCTGCTCACCGCCGCCTTCCCCGACACCCCGCTGACCGAGGTCGCCGACTGGGCCGCCGCCAACGGCTTCGAAGCCCTCGAGGTCGCCTGCTGGCCCCGGGGCGAGGGCGCCGCCCGCCGCTATGCCGGGGTGTCCCACATCGACGTCGCCGGGCTGTCCGACGCCCAGGCCAAGGAGCTGGTCGAGGACCTGGCGGGCCGCGGCATCACCATCAGCGGGCTCGGCTTCTACCCCAACCCGCTGCACCCCGACCCCCGCGTGCGCTCCGACGCCCTGGCCCACCTGCGGGTCCTGATCGAGGGGGCGGCCAGGATGGGGGTGCCGGTGGTCAACACCTTCGTCGGCGCCGACGCCACCCGGCCCCTGCGCGAGAACATCGAGGCGGCCCGCGGGTTCCTGCCCGACCTGGTCGCCTACGCCCGCGACCACGGGGTCAAGCTGGCCATCGAGAACTGCCCGATGATCTTCAGCCAGGACGAGTGGCCGGGCGGCCACAACCTGTTCTACGCCCCGGCGACCTGGCGGGAGA